>LUMP01000007.1_pt1 | contig 75769 bp, 70 predicted proteins | sample 729641 | NCBI WGS metagenome assembly LUMP01 (sample SAMN03860260, study PRJNA289734) | marine metagenome | biome: seawater column; feature: ocean; material: water; isolation source: Red Sea water column Station 12 - depth 47m | place: Saudi Arabia: Red Sea | collected 2011-10-15 | depth 47 m | reverse complement strand
AGCCTTAATGTCTTTTACAAGAATTCCATAACCATTATCAGCAATGCTTTTTTTGACTATATCCTTTCTTTTAAGCGCCTCTGTTTGTACTGCTAATTCTTCATTAACATTTTCTAGAAAGTTCTCACAATCAGTAATCAAAATAGCTTGAGCAGAAATATCATGTTCTGCCTGAGATAAAAGATCCGCAGCAACCCAATCTGCTCTGTTATCTTTATCTGCTAAAATTAATATCTCACTTGGCCCGGCCAGCATATCGATATTAATACTTGAAAGAGCTTGTTTTTTTGCCTCAGCTACCCATTTATTTCCAGGGCCAATTATTATATCTACATTTTGAACAGTTTCAGTTCCCCATGTTAAGGCAGCTATTGCTTGAGCGCCTCCAATTTTATAAATTTCTTCAATTCCACATAAATCCAAAGTAGCTAAAACAAGCGGATCTATCTCATTATTTGGACAAGGAACTGTGGCATATATTTTTTTAACTCCAGCTACTTGCGCTGGTATCACGCCCATTAATACAGAGCTTGGATATGAAGCAGTTCCCCCAGGAATATAAATTCCAGCACTATCTAATGGTAACCATTTAGTCTTTATGCTAACATCATCATTATCTTTGTATATTGAATCTTCAGGTAATTGATGTTTGTGAAATGCTTCAATACGATTTTTGGCTAGCATTATTGCATCGATACTTTCTTTGGAACAATTTTCTTTTGCTGAATTAATATCATCTTTACTGTAACAGATATTATCTGCAGAACATTCTACATTGTCATATTTTTTTATATATTCAAAAAGACTGCTATCACCATTATTTTTGATAGTCAGCATTATATCTTTAACTTTATTAGTTATATCTTCATCAAAGCTTTTTCTAGAATTTATAATTTCTTTAATGATGATTTGAAAGTTTTCGTTTTTATATTTAAGTAAATTTAACATCACTCATTATTATGATCAGGTTTTTTATTCGTTACCCATGGATCTCCAATATCTGTGAGAAATACTTCTATATTCTCAACCAATAAATTAATAGCTTTATTTCCAGAAAATTCCAAAGTTATTGAACCACTAGGTTTTTTTGTTTCATCAAATTTAATAGCTAAAAGAACAAGAGTTTCATCTTTATCATCTTTATTAATATTTCTAGTTTTTAAATTTTCAACATAATCAAAATGAATAGCAGTTCTTATTCTTTGCTGGTCATTTGACTCGTGGCAAAATCTATTCATTAAAATAGCAAACCTCTTTGATTTTTCGTCATAACCATATTCATGTTCTTTAATTATTGAGTCCTGACATAAGGAAGAAATAATAATTAAATCATCTTCATCAAAAGCTTTTAACTTTAATTCACCGTCCATTATTCACTTATCCTTTTTATTGATGCTCCACAATTATTTAATTTATTTTCTAAATTATAGAATCCTCTATCTAAATGGTAAATCCTACTAATTTTAGTTGTACCTGTAGCAACTAAACCAGCTATTATTAGCGATGCGGATGCTCTTAAATCTGTAGCCATAACATTTGCTCCGTTTAGCCTTCTAACGCCTTTTATAATTGCTCTATCTTTATCCAATTTAATATTAGCACCCATTCTTGCAAGCTCCTGTACATGCATAAACCGATTTTCAAAAATATTTTCTTTAATTTCTGACTTTCCATTTGAAATTGTCATTAACGCCATGATTTGTGCCTGTAAATCTGTTGGAAACCCTGGATAGGGGCTAGTTTTAATATTAGCTGCATAAATTTTATTATGATTTTTTTCAATTGATATTGAATTTTTTGACTTATTAATAATTGATCCTGTTTTTTCTAATATATTAAAAAGTAATTTATTTTCTTCATAATTTGTATTTTCTAATTTTACTTTTCCTCCGGTTGCAGAAACTGCTATTGCAAAAGTTCCTGTTTCAATTCGATCTGAGGGTATTATTTCAGTAACGCCATTTAGTTTTTTAACGCCTTCTATTATTATTTTTTTTGATCCTAATCCTTTTATTTTGGCACCCATTTTATTTAACAACAATCCAAGATGGATTACTTCAGGCTCACATGATGCATTAGATAACTTAGATGTACCATTTGCTAAACATGCAAGCATAAGAAAAAAATGTGTACAACCAACGGATTTTTTTTCTAATTTAAAATTTAATCCTTTAATCGGGCCTTCTCTTTTTGCAACAATATAACCATTATTTATTGTATAATTGATGTTCATCTCTTTCAGGATTTTTAAATAAAGATCTATTGGCCTTGTCCCAATCGCACAACCCCCAGGCAAAGAAACCTCAGCATAGCCACTTTTTGCTAATAGAGGTGCAAGAACCCAAAAACTTGCTCTCATTTTTTTGACTAAATCATAAGACGCTTTATGATTAATTATTTCTTTAGTATGAAGATTAAGACTGTTATTGATATACGCTGCGTTGGTACCTAAAGATTCCAGGATAGATATAAGTGTTTTTACATCTGATAACATAGGTATGTTGTTCAAGATCATTTTTTCATCTGTCATTAATGATGCTATCATCATCGGTAAACACGCATTCTTTGAACCAGAAATAGGAATATCACCTATAAGTTTCTTTCCGCCATTTATAATTAGTGAGTCCATTTATTTATTATGATTTAATTTATTTTTTTTTATTTGCTGTTTTCTTCTTTTTAAGTTTTTTCTTAAAGCTTCATTCAATTTTTCTTTTTTTTCAAAGGATTTATTTTTCATTAAATATTCTCTATAAGTTTAGATTCTTAATATATAAGAAATATTATATTAAAAAATTATAATTAATAATGTTTCATTTTGCCCACGTAGCTCAGGGGTAGAGCACTCCCTTGGTAAGGGAGAGGCCAAGAGTTCAATTCTCTTCGTGGGCACCATTCGAATTAATTATAAGATAAATAAGTAAAAACAATAACTTATAATGATTTATTTTTTAAATAATTTTTTAGTACTGATTCGTATCATAGGATTATAATTTTCTTATATATTTTATAATATTATTACAATATTTGGCAATTAAAATGAAAAACTAATAAAAATACTATATCTAGTATTATTTTAATAAAGTAGTCTACAAATTGTATTTTCACTTAATTAATAGCTTAATTCTGCCATTTTAAAACAATAGAAATTCAAATATGGCAAAAATTTGACAAAATTATGATTGTTTAGTTGACAATATCATTAGAAAAATATGGAATCATAGGCAAGTGAAGATTCGGAGGGATCCCACTAATTAATGCAAAAGGAGGATTAACATGCTTAATTCAGCTAAAAACTTTTTACGTGAAGTTGTTCAACTAGGACTTTTATTAATTGCTGTAGCAGTTGTGCTACAAGTTATTTTCGGTAGTGCTGTACCTTTCGTAGGTGGAGATATCGTTGGTAACCTTACTGGTATTATTACTAGTTTAGGTGACGGAGGACTTGTTGGATTAATTTCTGTAGGAATTATCCTATATCTTCTTGATCGTGCGTAATTAATTACCACATCAATTAAATTAAAGGGAGACATTGAAAAATGTCTCCCTTTTTTTATTTTTAGTGTAAGATTATCATGTGACTAGGAGGTTAGAAATGTCAGAATCAGGTAGTTGTTTATGTGGAAGTGTCAATTTAGAGTATAAGTCTGAACCTAATTTTTTTCTTTTATGCCATTGTACCGATTGTCAAAAAGCTACAGGCAGCCCTGTTGCCTCAATTATTGGCGTTCCAGAAAATGATTTTATAATTAGTGGAGAAGTGAATAGCTATAAATGCGAAGCTGGTGTTACAAGGTCTTTTTGTATAAATTGCGGCTCACAAATCTATAGTACTGCAGAAGGTGCGCCCGGTTTAATTTTAATTAAGACCGGCGTTCTTGATAAACAGCCTAGTATAGATCCAACTATGGTTTGTTGGACAGATAGTAAACCTAATTGGCTTGAGATTAAACATCCAGATATAAAGTTTGAAAAAAATCCAGGTTAGTAATCCGAACTTTTCAATTTTATTAAACTTAAATTATGAAAAATCTAACAAAACCTATTCTAATTTCTTATGGCGCTCTTGCAGTTCCGCTTGCTGCCCTAGGCTTACCATTAACAGTATATCTTCCGCCATTTTATGAAGGCCCTATAGGTTTAAGCGTTGGTACAGTAGGTATTATTTTTATGATCGCTCGTTTTTGGGATATTTTTACAGACCCTTTAATGGGTGCTTTAGTTGATAGATACCCAAGCAAATGGGGTAGAAGAAAACATTGGATAGTTATAGGTATTCCAATATTAATGTTAGCTTCTTGGTATGTTTTCATTCCTTCTGAAGGTGAAAAAACACCAATATACTTAGCTTTTTGGTTATTTATTTTGTATTTAGCTTACACATTTGTTGGCCTTACCCAACAGGCCTGGGGAGTAGATCTTACTTCAAAATATAATGAAAGATCTCAGGTTTATGGTTGGAGAGAGATTGGTTCAATTTTTGGTATGATGTCGGTGCTTGCTTTTCCTGCTGTACTTGAAATATTTGGTTATGACTTTCGAACTATGATTGCAGGAATGGGATATTTTCTTTTAGTAGCATTCCCGCTTACTGCATTAATAAGTCTTATTATTATTCCAGATGATAAAGGTTCAAAAGGAACTTATTTTCCGAAGTTTTTTGATATAAAAAAAATTATAAAGAATAATAACCCTTTGAAAAGAGTTTTGATGGCGGAAATGTTATGCAGTACTGCATCATCAATCTCAGGATCTACATTTATATATCTTGCAATACATGTTTTTGAAATGGGTGATATTTCAAGTAGAATATTATTTGTTTATTTTTTTGCTGGCTTATTAGCTATGCCTTTATGGATGTTTCTCTCTTACAAAATTGGTAAACATAAGGTTCTCTTTATTTCGGCATTATTATGCTCAGTAATCTTATCGACTTATATTCCCCTATATTATCTTATAGATATTTCTGAGGCTTTTTGGTTAGTTCTTTTTTTAACAACATTGTTTGGTGTTGGTTATGGCGCTCCATTTACTTTAACTAGGGCAATGATGGCCGATATTGTTGATGCAGATGAACTTAGAAGTGGTGAAAAAAGGCCAGCATTATTTTTTGCGGTTTTAACAACATTATCAAAATTTGGAAGTGCTCTAGCAGTTGGTATGGTTTATCTTTATCTTGAGTCAACTGGTTTTGGTTCCGGAAAAGAAGTTACAGAATCTATTAAAGAGTCTTTAGTATTTGCTTTTGCATTTTTTCCGATGTTATTTTACTTTTTAGCTTCATTAGTTTGTATAGGTTATGAGTTAACGCCTGAGAAACATAAAGATATTCAATTAGAGCTAGAAAAAAGAAGCTAATTAATATTTAATTAACATAGATAATTCATGAATTGGGAGGATTTAGATGGGACCATTAGAAGGAATTAAAATTGTCGATATATCAACTATCGTTTCAGGACCTTTAGCAGCTTCTATGCTTGGTGATCAAGGTGCTGAGGTAATAAAAATTGAACCTCCATATAGAGGAGAAAATGCTAGAGTTATGGGCCCTATAAAGGAAGGGAGCGGAGCCTTATTTGCAGTAGTAAATAGATCTAAAAGAAGTTTAGCAATGGATTTAAAACAAGAGGAATCAAAAAAAATAATCTACAAATTAATTGAGTCTGCAGATGTTATAATTGATAATTTTCGACCAGGAGCATTAGAAAGATTGGGCTTAGATTACGAAACAATAAATAAATACAATCCAAGAATTATTCAGATGTCCATAACAGGATATGGTGAGACGGGACCTTATTCCAAAAGGAGAGTTTATGATCCGCTTATACAAGCAACTGCTGGGGTTTGTGATGCCCAGTCAATAGAAGGTCAGCCTAAATATATGAAAACTCTAATGTGCGATAAGATAACTTCGCTTACTGCTGCTCAAGCTATGACAGCAGCTTTATATAAAAGGGAAAAAACTAATAAGGGTCAAAGAGTTACATTGTCAATGCTTGATACAGCTCTTTACTTTATGTGGTCGGACTCAATGTATAATTATTCTTGGCATGGAGATGATTGGGCTCCTATGCCAAACATTGCAGATTTTTATGAACCAGTTAAAACAAAGGATGGTCATATTGCATTAGTTGCAATTAATGATAGTGAATTTGCTGGCGTACTTAAAGCTATTGGAAAAGAAGATCTTTTAGAGGATGAAAGATTTTCTACAACCGAAAATAGATTAATGAATGTAATGGAAATGCAAGAAATTTTATTAAATGCATATTCTGAGTTTACGTCTGATGAGCTTGTTAAAAGAATGGAAGAAAACGATGTTCCAGCAGCTAAAATTAATAAAAGAGAAGAAATATTTTCTGATCCTCAAGTTATTAACAATAATTCTGTAATTAATACAAAAAAAGATGGCGAGGATCTTCTAAAAGGGCCTAAGCCTCCCGCTAATTTTTTAGATAATCAATGTGAAGAACCAAAATTTATGCCAGCACTTGGTCAGCATTCTTCAGAGATATTGAAAGAATATGGATTTTCTGATGATGAGATAAATAATTTAATAGATAATCAAATTGTTCAGGGTGAAAAAATTGACTAGTTTACGAAGCAAATTTTGGTCACTGATTATAAGTAAGTTAATTATGAAGGTTGGTGAAATAAAAGATCCAGATGATATCAGAAGAGATATGAGCGGCGATAAGCTATCTTTTTTAAGAGATAAATGGAAAAGAGAGACATATATTGATTATACAAACTATTTTATTGATCATCTTGAAATCCTTGAGTTAAGAAATAAAAAAGTCAAATCCAACAAGACACTTCTTTATCTTCATGGAGGCGGTTATGTGGCATGTGGACCTGAAACACATGGTGCGCTCATAACTCAGCTTTCTCTAATAACAAATTCTCATGTTGTATTTCCTATTTATAGACTTGCTCCTGAGAATCCCTTTCCTGCTGCAATTGAAGATGCCTTGATAACATATAAGGATCTTCTTGAAAAAGGTATCAGTCCTAATGAAATTTTTATTGCTGGAGATTCGGCTGGCGGAGGTTTAACTTTAGCTCTATTACAAAAAATAAGGTCAGAAGAATTAGCAATGCCATCATGTGCAATTGTTATTTCACCTTGGACAGATTTAACTTTAAGCGGCGATTCAATTCATGAAAGAGGTCATAGAGACCCAATGATTAAACCTGGACCTGCTATGCAAGTTACTGTTGATGCTTATTGTGGAGGTGAAGATGTAAATAACCCTCTTATTTCCCCTTTATTCGCCGATTACAATGATATGCCTCCAATTCAAATCCAAGTAGCTTCTGAAGAAACAATTTATGATGATAGTTCTAGATTATATGAAAAATTAAAAGAACAGAATCCAGATAAAGTTGAATTTATTGAGTGGAAAGGATTGTTCCATGTTTTTCAAGCATTTTGCTCAGGTTGGCTTGCAATTCCAGAGGCTAAAAAATCTATAAAATCTATTGCTAAATTTGTTGATTTATATATTTAACCAACAGTTTTTTTCATACTCTTACAAGCTAGGTCAACGGCTTTTTGTGAACTCTTAAAAATTGTTGCCCATGAAAAAAAAGCATGAACCGTATCATCATATTCTACATGCTCAACTTCATTTCCATTTTCTTTTAATTTTTCTGCATAAGCCCTTCCTTCATCTCGTAGGGGATCCGCTGCAACGGTAATTATATATGAAGGTGGAAGATTTGACAGATCTTCAGTCAATATGGGAGATACTCGCCAATCTTTTCTTGATTCATCATTAGGTAGATAGTGATCATAAAACCAATCCATACTGCTTTTTTCTAAAAGATAACCCTTTGAATTTTCATCATAAGAAGGGTAATGAGAAGAGGCATCTGTAGTTGGATAAATTAAAAGTTGATAGGCAAGATTAATATCTTTTTTATCTCTTGCCATGATAGCTACTACCGTAGCTAAATTTGCACCGGCACTATCACCTGCCACAACTATTTTATCTTTATCAACTAGCAAATCTTCATGATTTTTATTTATAAAATCGAGAGCAGAAAAACAATCTTCCACTGGAACTGGAAATTTGAATTCTGGGGCTAATCTATATTCAACTGAAAAAACCCTGTAACCAGATTTATTAGCCATATATCTGCATAATGCATCTGAACCCTGCCTGGAACCAACAACCCAACCACCGCCATGAAAATAAACTATTGTAGGTAAAGGCTTATCTTTTGGAGCGTTTAAAGGTGTATAATTGTATATCGGTATAGGGCCAAATGGTCCATCGGCACCAATTTCAACAACTAGCTCTACTTCAGGACTTGGCATTTCCATAAGATTCATTTTCCTTGCTTCAATAGGGGTCAGTGTTTCTATTTGAAGACCTCCTAATGCCTTAAGATCGTCTAGAAATTTAGCTACTTCATCATTAAATTTGTATTTTACCATTATTTCCTCCCCGGCATTCTTATGTTATCAACAATTTCATAAACTTCAATTGGAGGTGGTTTTGAAATTGAAGAAATTATAATAGCGATTATAAAATTAATTATCATTCCTATAACACCAATTCCTTCAGGTGAAATTCCAAATAACCAATATTCGGATATATTGTATTCTGGAGAAATGAACTTAAAAAATATTATATAAGTTGCCGTGAAAATAAGTCCCGATAACATCCCACATATTGCACCATATTTATTCATTCTTTTTGAAAAAATTCCCATTACTATTGCTGGAAATATTGAAGCAGCAGCCAAACCAAAAGCAAAAGCAACAACCTGGGCAACAAAAGCAGGCGGATAAATACCAAAGATACCGGCAATTAGTATAGCTGTAGCTGCAGATATCCGAGCTAAAAATAATTCCTGTTTTTCGGTAATTGATGGTTTAAGAGTTTTTTTCATTAAGTCATGACTTACTGCAGATGAAATTACTAATAATAATCCTGCGGCTGTCGATAGTGCAGCCGCAAGAGCGCCAGCTGCAACAAGAGCGATTACCCAATTAGGTAATCTTGCAATTTCCGGATTTGCTAATACCATTATATCTCTATCAATATATATTTCGTTTCCATTTTCTGTTGGTTTATTAAGAACTAACCTTTGATTATATTTTCCTCGCTCAGAAGAAAATTGCGGCTTTGTCTTTTCTAGTGCATTCCCAGATCTATACTGAATAACTCCATCTTCATTTTTATCTATCCAAGAAATTAATCCTATATCTTCCCAATTTTTGAACCAACCTGGGGTTTCAGTATAGGATGTATTATCTATTGTATTGATGAAGTTTAATCTTGCAAATGAAGATACTGCTGGTGCTGTCAAATACAATATTGCTATGAAAAGTAAAGCCCATCCAGCAGATGTTCTAGCATCTCTAACTCTTGGAACTGTAAAAAATCTTACAATTACATGAGGAAGTCCAGCTGTTCCAATCATTAATGCTGCGGTTATACAAAAAATATCAATTTTTGACTTACTAAAATCTGTATAAGAATTAAAGCCAATATCATTAAGAACTAAGTTTAGCTTATCTAACAAATATATTTCTTCAGTTACAAGTTTAGAACCAAACCCTAACTGCGGTATTGGATTGCCAGTCATCAATATAGAAATAAAGATTGCTGGTACCATATAAGCGAAAATTAAAACACAGTATTGAGCGACTTGAGTATAGGTAATTCCTTTCATCCCACCTAAAACAGCATAAATAAAAACAATTGCCATGCCTATTATAACACCTGTGTTAATATCTACTTCTAGGAATCTAGAAAAAACAATTCCTACACCTCGCATTTGACCAGCGATATATGTAAAGGAAATAAATATTAAACATATTACTGCTACTAATCTTGCTATATTTGAGTAATATCTATCACCGATAAAGTCAGGAACAGTAAATTTACCAAATTTTCTAAGATAGGGCGCCAGTAAAAGAGCTAGTAATACATAACCACCTGTCCAACCCATCAGATATACAGAACCATCTCTACCCATAAATGAAATAATTCCGGCCATAGAAATAAATGATGCTGCTGACATCCAATCTGCAGCAGTAGCCATTCCATTTGCTATAGGATGAACTCCTCCTCCAGCAATATAAAATTCACCAGTTGAAGAAGCTTTAGACCATAGTGCAATTCCGATATATAAAGCGAATGCAGCGCCGACTATTATGTATGTTAAAATTTGTACATCCATTTTTAGTCATCACTTGCTTCAAAGTTTTTGTCTAGTTTATTCATGAGAAAACAATAAATAACTATTATGATTACAAAGATAATTATTGATCCTTGTTGAGCAAACCAAAAACCGAGTGGAAAGCCACCGATTTTTATTTTATCAAGAAGATCTGAGAAAATAATACCGGCACCAAAAGAACAAACGAACCAAATAAAAAGTAACACAGAAACTATTCTAAGGTTTGCTTTCCAATAGGCATATTTATTAATTTTTTCTTTATTCATTTTTAATCACGAAATTACATATGGTAACAAGAAAACCGAAATTAATGCAATGATGATGATTCCGATTATATTTAAAACAACACCACTTACCATCATTGACCTAATACTTATGAAACCAGAGCCATAAACTATTAAATTTGGAGGAGTGGCGACTGGAAGCATAAAAGCGCAACTTGCAGCTAATGTAATTGATGCGCCAAACATTATGGGGTCCTCACCTAATCCAATTGCTAATGCTGCAATAACAGGAAGAAAAACACTTGTGGTCGCAATATTAGATGTCAATTCAGTTAGAAAAACAATTAAAGTTACAGAAGCAAATATTAGAACAATAAGTCCTAGCGCCCCAAAAGGTTCTAAACCATTTCCTAGCCATGCAGCTAAACCTGTTGACGCAACGGCATTTGCAAGACTTAAACCGCCGCCAAACAAAATCAAAAGATTCCATGGAACTTTTTGCGCTGTATCCCAGTCCATTAATTTTCCATTTTTACTTCCATCTGAAATAAGAAACAAGCTTATTGCAGATATCATAGCTATAACATGATCAGTCAAATTACTAAGGAAGGGAATTAGTTGAAGTAAATCTCTGAGCATCCATGACAATGCGGTTATTGTAAAAATAATTGCAACTCTTTTTTCAGGAACTGTCATCGGGCCTAATTTTTTGTACTGCGACTGAAGATGTATTGCGGTCTCATCACCTTTCAAAAAGTCAGTTGAATAAACTATCTTTGATAATGCTAACCAAGATAGAGGGAGAAGAAAAATTACAACAGGTAGGCCAATTGTCATCCATTCTCTAAAGCTTATTTCAATTCCATAATTAGTTTCAATAAAGCTTGCAAAAATAGCGTTTGGAGCAGTTCCAACTAAAGTTGCCATTCCACCAATGCTTGCTGCATGTGCAATACCTAAAAGTAAAGCCTTAGCAAAGTCAGAGTTTTGTTCTTTAATTTGATTTTGTTCATTTATTATATGCGCAACAGAAATACCTATAGGAAGCAACATTAATGTTGTTGAAGTATTCATCATCCACATTGACAAAAAAGCACTAACAAACATAAAACCTGCAATCAGACTTGGACCACTTTTTCCAGCAAAACGCAGAATATTTAACGCAATACGCTCATGTAGATTTGATTTTTGAATACTAAGAGCAAGAATAAATCCTCCTAAAAATAAGAAAATATTTTTATTTGCATATGGTATTGCCGTTTCGGCAAATGTTGAAATTCCAAGTAAGGGAAAAAACACTAACGGAAATAAAGCTGTTACAAATAAAGGAATAGCTTCTGAAGCCCATAAAACTGCAATTAAAACTCCAACAGCTGCCACATACCATGCCTCGTAACTTAAACCACTTGGTTTGGGCGAGATGATTATAATTGAAAACAATATCAAACCAACCAACAGGCCATTATTTATATTTGAAAAAATATTTTTCATTTTTCTAACTTTTATTAAATAATTTATTCACAAATTTTAAATTATAAAAGAATAGTATTTAATTTATTTTTATGATTTATTTCAATTTGTATTTTTATATATCGGGGAAAATTTATGGGAAATCAAATAATCAATAAAATGTTAAAGCTTAAATCAAGACCTATGATGGATGAAGTTTCTTCAGAAAACTTTGAGCTTGTCGAAGAAGAGGTTAGGGATATTGAGGATGGAGAAATCTTAGTTAAAAATTTATATTTGTCCTTTGATCCTACTCAAAGAGGTTGGTTAAATGATGTGCCTTCATATATACCCCCAGTTCAAATTGGTGAGGTAATGAGAGCGGGTTCTGTAGGAAGAGTGATAGAGTCTAAAAATCAAAATTTTTCTGAAGACGATATTGTTCAAGGATCTTTTGGATGGCAAGAATACGCCATTTCAGGTGAAGGAGCAGGTTTTATGCCTCCACAAAAGCTTCCCGAAGGTATTTCTCCAACATCAGCTTTAAGCATTTATGGAATCACTGGCTTAACTGCTTATTTTGGAATGCTTGATATTGGAAAGCCTGTAGAAAATGACACTGTTCTTATTTCTGGTGCAGCTGGCGCTACAGGTTCTGTTGCAGGTCAAATAGCAAGAATAAAAGGTGCAAGTAATATTATAGGTATTGCTGGTGGTCCTGAAAAATGTAAATGGGTTGTTGAAGAGGCTGGCTTTGATAGCTGTATAGATTATAAAAGTGAAGATGTTGCGGCAAGAATTACAGAATTAGCTCCAAAGGGACTTAATATATATTTTGATAATGTAGGAGGCCCAATTCTTGAGTATGCATTAGGGAATATTGCACAAAAAGCAAGGGTAGTTATGTGTGGTGGAATCTCTTCAGGATATACAATGGAAAGATTAGCAGCAGGTCCATCTACAATTTTCAATTTAATTATTCAAAGAGGAAAAATGGAAGGTTTTATAGTTATTGATTATGCCGAACAATTTCCGAACGCAATAATGGAATTAGCAGGTTGGGTTGCTGAAGGAAAAATTACTTATAAAGAAGATATTGCTGAAGGACTGGAAAACTGCCCGGAAACACTAGCTAATTTATTTAAAGGTAAAAATTTCGGTAAGCAATTGCTTAAGCTTTCAGATTAATTCTTCAGGATAAGTTATTAAAACTTTCTATAGTTGAGTAGAATTCATCCATGGTCTCATTGATGATATCTTTAACAGATTTTTCTTTATCTATTCTACCAGCTACTTGTCCTGTTAAGGCAATAGAAGCTTCCATATCTCCACCAAAATAGAGATCAAGAGCTGTTCCGAATTCTTGCATTGCATTAATATCGTCATTTTTTTCAAGACTATTTGTTTTTTCTGTCCTAAGAGCTCTCAAAGCCGGACTTGAAAATCGATTTAATAAAACAGTAGATTGATCATCAGCAGACAATATTGCCTGTTTCCAATTACTATGAACAGGTGACTCTTTTGATGATACCATTCTTGTGCCCATTTGAATCCCTTGCGCACCCAAAGAAAAAGCAGCAGCCATTGTTCTTCCATCAACAAATCCACCAGCAGCAATAATTGGAATATTAACTTTGGAACAAACTAAAGGAAGAAGAACCATTGATGCAACCCCATTAGGGCTTTTAAAACCACCTCCTTCAAAACCTTCAACTACTAAACCATCTACACCAGCCTCTATCGCTTTCAATGCCGCAGAAAGTGAAGGAACAACATGAAAAACAGTAAGACCAGCTTCTTTTAGATCGCTACAATATTTATTTGGATCACCTGCAGATGTTGTTACAAATTTAACACCTTGATCAATAATAAAATTCACTATGTCTGGATCTCGAACAAACGCTTGCGCAATATTTACACCAAAAGGTTTTTTTGTTTTTTCACGCATTAATTTAATTTCTTCTCTTATAGCATCTAACTCACCTGACGATGTTTCAATTATTCCTAATCCTCCGGCTTCAGAAACAGCAGAAGCTAATTGTGATCGAGCAATCCATCCCATAGGCGCTTGGATAATAGGATAATCAATGTTTAATATTTCAGTTAAATTATTTTTAATTGGTTTCATTATCGTGTGTTTAAATGTGTATAAAATTTAAATTTTGACATAAATTATGTCAATATTTTATACTTTTTCAATGTTAACAAATATCAGCAATTATCTCCAAAATAAATTTCTCGCTAGAACAAGAAATAAATTAATGATGAATTGGTCAAGCGAATCTTTAATGATTCAAGAAAGGAGAAAAAGAGAAGAAATAAGAATTTCTGAAAATAGACCTCATAAGGTATTTTATTATCATCAGATTGATGACCCTTATTCTATTTTGGTTTTACCAATATTGGAGAAGATTAAAAAATCTTATCAAATAGAATTGGAGTGTATCTTAGTAGGTAATCCCCCAGGAAAAACTATACCTGAGCCAACTATGTTTCAAATTCATTGTTTAAATGATGTAAGAAATATTGCTAAATGGTATGGACAAGAACGAAAAATTTCAAATTATCCCTCAAAAACTGATATAGATTCAGCTAATAAAATATTGTCAAATTGTACACAAGCTAATTTTATTCAACTAGCCTCTGATATAATGGAATGCTTATGGTTCGAGGATGGAAAGAATATCAATGATGTTACTATTGAGCCTTCTCAATTAAACAAGGAAACAAATTTAGTAATAGAAAAAGGAAATAAATTTCGAAAAGAAAATGGCTACTATAGTAGTTCATCTTTTTATTATGAAGGTGAAAGTTACTGGGGTTTAGACAGATTAAATCATCTTGAGGATAGGTTGATAGACTTGGGCCTTAAGAATTTGGATACTTATGGATATCTTGCTGATAGAAAAAGCAATATACAAAATTATTCAACCAAGGATAACAGGTTAAATTTGACTATTTACCCGTCATTAAACAGCCCATATACATATATATGTTTTCCAAGAATAAGGCACATAATAGATAAGTATCAAATTAATGTAATAACTAAACCAGTTCTTCCTATGCTCATGAGAGGAATGCACATACCTCGATATAAAGGGAAATACATATTAGGTGATGCAGCTAGAGAGGGCAGAATTAATGATATTTATTTCGATAAAATATATTCTCCTTTAGGTAAACCAGCAGAATTGGCTTATTCATTATTTCCTATAATAAATGAGTACAATAAAGGTTTCGCCTATATTGAGAAACTAACTATAGCTTCTTTTCATGATGGCATTAATATTGGCAATACAACATTTCTTAAAAATTTAGTGAATGATTTGAATCTTTCTTGGGACGAAATTAAGAAAGATCTTGGTAAAAAAGAATGGAAGAAAATTTTAGATGAAAATTTGAAAGAAATGTACGATGGAAATTGCTGGGGAGTTCCCTCATTTAAAGTTACAGATGAAAATGACGAAAATCCTTTTTATCAATGGGGTCAAGATAGGATTTGGTTAATTGAAGAAGAAATTATAAAACGATTGAATTAGCCGCCTGTTACTGACATATGTCTCTCTATTTTATGCTTTTTCATTTTTGGTATAATTGAAAATTCATGCTTTTCTGGCTTTATTCTCATAGCAAGATTTATAGCATCATCTAATTTATTATAATCTTTGGATCTCAAAATTGATTTAAAATCAATTTTATCATTTTGACCTAAACACATATACAACATGCCTGTGCAGGTAATTCTTATCCTATTACATGTGCTACAGAAATTATTTGAAAGTGGTGTTATGAATCCAATATGCCTTCCTGTTTCTTCAACCTTATAATAATCTGAAGGACCTGATGTTTTATGTGGTGACTTCTTAAGAGTAAATTTACTTTCTATCTTTCTTTTCATATCATTAATTGAAAAAAATTGATCATAACGATCACTCTCAACATCTCCTAATGGCATAGTTTCAATTAAACTAATATCCATTCCCTTTTTATGTGACCAATTAATTATTTCTGGTATTTCTTCAATATTATTATCCTTAAGAACAACAGTATTTATTTTTAATTTAAAGTTATACTTTCTAGCTAAATCAATACCTCTTAAAACTTTTTTTAGATCTTTTCTTCGAGTAATTTTTTCGAAATTTTGTTCGTTTAATGTATCAAGAGATATATTTATTCTATCGATACCAGATGCTTCTAAATCCTTACTATAATCTTCTAAAAGAGTACCATTTGTTGTTAAGGTGATCTCATCAAGCATATTCATATTTTTGAAATTATTAAGATTATTGATAAATTCTAATATACCTTTTCTAACTAAGGGTTCACCACCTGTAATTCTTATTTTTCGAATACCTCTTGCGATGAAATGTTCACATAATTCAAACATTTCATCGAAAGATAAAATATCTTTCTTTGGCATAAATTTCATTTTTTCTGGCATGCAGTATGTGCATCTTAAATTACATCTATCAGTCACAGATATTCTTAGATAATCAATTTTTCTACCATAATTATCTATTAAAAATTTATCATTATTAGGAATTTTTAGCATAACAAATGTTATAATATAAAAATGTAATAATGTAGGATAAAAATTAAAAAAATAGAGAATTCTGTTATTATATTGACTATATGCAAATTTCATGCCATTTTTATAAATGAGGTAAATTATGGCAAAAATTTCTTTAATTCAAAATGTAAAACAAAGTCAAAAAATGGCTTTGACACCTCAGTTATTAAAAGCAATTAAGCTTTTAGAACTAAATAATATTGATCTTGATAATTATCTTGAACAAGAGGTTCTTGAAAACCCACTTTTAGAAAAGGTAAGTGGAAATGATAACCCTGAAGAGATAATTAAGAGTGAAATCAATAATGATTCACCAGAAGAAAATATAGAAAATTCTCTTTCACATGATGCAGATTTTCAAGGTAGTCCATCTTTTGATACAGTAAATCTTTATGACTCATCATCAACATCCATAGACAATATTATTGAAGAAACCCTGCAGTCAGAAAATAGTTTATATCAAAGTATTATTGAGCAAATAAATATCTCCTTTATAAATAAAATTGATAGACTAATTGCTTTGTCAATTCTTGAATTTATTGAGCCAAATGGATATTTAAAAGTTTCAACTAAAGAGCTTTCAATTGATCTAAATATTGATTTATTGCGAGTGGAAAAAATTCTAGAAGTCTTAAAATCTTTTGAACCGTTAGGAATTTTTTCAAATAATCTTGAGGAATTTTTGACGATACAATTAAAGACACATAAATTATTAGATAATCATATGAAAAGTTTATTAGAAAATTTATCTATGCTTGCCAATGAGAATATATCCTCAATTTCAAAAAAACTTAATATTGATAGTGAAACACTTAAAGATAAATTGGATCAATTAAAAAGATGTAGTTCAGCCCCTATAGATAATGATGGTGATTTCATTTCACATAATAATGTTCCCGATATTATTGTAGAGAAAGATAAGGATGAATGGATTGTATCTCTGAACGAAGAAACTTTACCTAAAGTAGTTCTTTTAAATGGTTATTGGGAAGAATTATCAAAAAAGAAATTATCCAAAGAAGATAAAAAATATCTTGCTTCAAATTTTCTTTCTGGAAAAGGACTTGTTAAAGCCCTTGAACAACGAGCCTCTACTATTTTAAAGGTGGCAAAAGAGATTATTAAGAAGCAAGAAAAATTCCTTGATGAGGGGGTTATGGGTATTCGCCCTCTAAAATTAAAAGATATTGCTGATGAGCTTGATATTCATGAGAGCACAGTTTCTAGAATTACAAATTCAAAGACTATATATACTTCCAGAGGAACTTATGATCTAAAATTCTTTTTTTCTAAATCTTTAAGCACATTATCAAATGATGATGGGCTATCTTCAAAAGTTGTTAAAGAAAAAATTATTCAGTTAATTAATAACGAGAAGCAAGTATTATCCGACAATAAATTATCTATACTATTGAAAGAAGAAGGTATTAATGTGGCTAGGAGGACTGTCACTAAATACAGGGAAGAGATGACAGTTCCGCCATCCCATCATAGAAAAAGATTGAAACAATTAGCTATTTAAAGCTTAATAATTTTCTTCTTTTTTAAATCTTTTATTTCATCTTGGCTGTAATTTAATTCCTCAAGAATTTTTTTTGTATGTTCTCCAATTTCAGGCGCTGTATCAGGTTGTTTCTTCTTTTCTTCTTTCATAAAAATTGGACTGTCAACAGTTAGTAGATCCGTTTTATCTGAGAATTCAGTAAAAAATTTGTTATCTTTTATTTGTTGATCACTAATATGATCGTATGGTTCTGAAATCGGACCAAATGTTACTCCAGATTTTTCAAATAACTCTCTTAGCTCACCCCAATCTTTTGATATAAATTCTTCATCTAAAATATTCATCAATTCTAAAGAATTTTTAGCTCGACTTTCTCTTGTGTTAAATTTTTTATTATCGTTAAGATCTCCTCTTTCTAAACATTTCAATAAAAGAGGCCATTCTCTCTCTTCATTTAGCATTACCAAAATAAACCATCTTCCGTCTTTGCATTTATATTTTTCTGCTAATGCTCCTTTTGTTCCTCTCCCTGAATTTTCTACAAAATTTGCACCACATAATGCAGCTTGGATATATATTCCATTTGACCACAATCCATTAGCAATTAATGATGAGGATACCTCTGAACCTTTTCCAGTTATTTCTCTTTTATATAAGGCCATCATTATTGCTCCAAAAAGAGCTGAGGCAGTCGGGTGATCACCCATTCCTGGGGTGGACGAGCTAGGTTCAGAGCTTGAGTCATTCCTTACTGCATGCATAAGGCCTGATCTTGCCCACCATGCTGTCGCATCATATCCTGTTCTATCTTTTTCAGGTCCTTTTTCTCCGTATGGAGTTAATGATGCATAAATTAGTTTCTTATTGGTTTTTAGAATATCTTCAGAGTTTATATTTAATTTTTTTCTTATAGGAAAAGGATAATTTGTTATAAAAACATCTGCTTTTTTGATTAATTTGTGAAGAATAATTTGAGCTTCTTCAAATTTAAGATTTAAAGCTAAACTCTCTTTATTTCTACTTGTTAATATCCATGGATAATTTTCGCTGCTCTCAGGCAAGCCTGGTAAACGAAGTAAACTTCTATATGTATCTCCAATGTCAGGAGACTCAATTTTAATTACTCTAGCCCCAAAATCTGACATAATAGTTGCTGCTGCAGGACCCGCTATATAGCTCGCGCAATCAATAACTGTAAGTTTTTCTAATAAATGATCCATTTTTTTTGAATAAATGATAATTTTTTTTTACAATTTATGCAATTAAACCTTTATAAAGAGCTGTATTTGTTAAGAGAAAGAAATGACTGATAAAATTAAACCTAATTCTTATGCTGCATTAGATGCTGCGCATCATTTTCACCCTTATTCTAATGCTAAAAGAATTGAAAAGCAGGGACCAATGGTAATTGCAAAAGGTAAGGGAATTAAAGTTTGGGATGATCAGGGTAACGAATATATTGAGGCTATGGCAGGCTTATGGTCAGTTGCAGTTGGATTTGGTGAAGAAAGGCTTGTAGAGGCAGCTAAGAAACAACTTGAAACTCTACCTTATTACCATTCATTTACTCATAAATCTCATCCCGCAGTTGCCCAACTTTCTCAAAAATTAACTGAAATAGTTGGTTTAAATATGACACATGCTCATTATACAAATTCTGGTTCAGAAGCAAATGACTCAGCAATGAAGATGATTTGGTATTACAACAATGCCTTAAACAGGCCTGAAAAGAAAAAAATCATATCAAGATTTAAAGCATATCACGGAATTACAATTGCATCAGGTAGTCTTACTGGCATTCCAATGATGCATAATGATTTTGATCTTCCAATCAAACAAGTTCTTCATACAAGATGCCCTCATTATTGGAGAGAGGGTAAAGAAGGTGAAACTGAGGAAGAGTTTGCAACAAGATGTGCAAATGAGTTAGAGGATCTTATTATCAGTGAGGGACCTGAAACCGTTGCAGCTTTTTTTGGCGAACCTGTAATGGGCGCAGGTGGATTAATAGTGCCTCCAAAGACTTACTGGCAAAAGATACAAGAAGTCTGTAAAAAATATGACATTTTAATAGTTGCAGACGAAGTCATCAATGGATTTGGTCGAACAGGAAAAAGATTTGCATGTGAGCTTTATGGTATAGAGCCAGATCTTATAATTCTTTCAAAGCAAATAACATCAAATTATATACCAATGGGTGTTGTTTTAATGACAGATAAAATCTACGAACCTATTGCTGAAAACACTGTTAAAAATAATCTTTATGGAAGTGGTTTTACCTCTGCAGGACATCCTGTTGCATGCGCGGTTGCTCTTGAGAATATCAAAATATTAGAAGAAGAAGGTTTGATGGAGAGGGTTTCATCCTTAGAGCCAATTTTTCAAGAAAGACTAAAAAATCTAGAAAAAAAAGAATTAGTTGGTGAAGCAAGAGGTGTAGGCTTAATGGGCGCAGTAGAATTAGTGAGCGATAAAGATAGCTCTGCTCCATTTGATCCTTTGGGAAGTGCAGGGCCTATTTTAGCAGAAACTGGCCATAGCGAGGGTATAATTTTGAGAGCCATTGGTGATGTTTTGGCTGTTTGTCCGCCTCTCATCATAGAAGAAAACGAGATTCATGAGCTTTTTGATAGATTTGAAAATACTCTTGATAAAGGTCTAGAAGCGGTTAAGTGATTAATAAACTTCAAGAATAATTTTTCCAATATTCTCATTTTTTTCCATAATATTATGGGCTCTATCAGCTTCTTTGATTGATAGTTTTTTAAAGATAATGGGCCTAATAATTTCTTTCTCAAAGTAATTCCATGTATTTTTATAAAGATCATTCATTACTTTACCTTTTGTTTCGACAGACCTAGCTCTAATTGTTGATCCTATAATTTTTTGTCTTTTCATTAAAAGTTGTCCAATATTAATTTTTCCATTAACCCCACCTAAAATTCCAATTATTATTAGTCTTCCTTCAATAGCTAAATTATTCAGATTTTCCTCAAAATAATTTCCACCAACGGGATCTAGAATAATATCAAAACCAGATGGGCACTGATCTTTAAAACTTTGAAAGGAATTCTCAAGTCTAACAAATCCAAAGCTTGAACCAAGATTTTTACAGAAATCAATTTTTTCTTGGTTTCCAGCTGTAATAAAGGACTCACATTTAAATATATTACAGAGTTGAATTCCTGCAGTCCCTATTCCACTTGCCCCGGCATGAAATAAAACTTTCTCTCCTTCTTTTAAATTACCTTCCATAAATAAATTTAGCCAACAAGTTGCAAAAACTTCTGGTATAGCTGCACCATCACTTAGGTTCACATTTTTTGGAAGTGGAAGGGTTTGGACTTCGGGGCATGAAACATACTCAGCATATCCACCTCCAGCAAGTAAGGCAATTACTTCATCACCTACTTGTCTATTAACAACATTCCTTCCAACTTCATGAATAATTCCACTACATTCAAGTCCAAGAATTTCACTTGCTCCCGGAGGAGCAGGATATAGACCAGCTTTTTGAGCTAAATCAGCCCTATTTACAGCTGTTGATTTAATCTTAATAATGACTTCGTGATCCATACAAACTGGATAATCCGCATCAACCCAATTAAGCTTGTTATCGATTATTTTAATTGCTTTCATAGATTTATTTATTTTGTCTATTTTCTATTAACTCATTAACAACCGTAGGTTCGGCTAGTGTAGATGTATCACCCAATTCAGAATAATCATTCTCTGCAATTTTTCTTAAGATACGACGCATTATTTTACCTGACCTTGTTTTTGGTAAATTTGGAGCAAATTGTATTAAATCAGGACTAGCTATTGGACCAATTTCTTTTCTTACCCAGTTTACTAATTCTTTTCTTATTTCTTCATTACCATTTTCTCCAGCATTAAGAGTTACATAAGCATAAATTCCTTGACCTTTAATTTCATGAGGAAAACCTACCACAGCAGCTTCAGATACTTTCGTGTGCGAAACAAGAGCACTCTCTACCTCAGCTGTTCCCATTCTATGACCAGAAACATTTATAACATCATCCACTCTTCCGGTTATCCAATAATAACCATCTTCATCTCTTTTACACCCATCGCCAGTGAAGTAGTATCCATCATATTGACTAAAATAGGTTTCAATAAATCTTTTATGATCTCCATAAACAGTCCGCATTTGTCCAGGCCAACTATCTGCTATACATAAATTTCCTTCATTTTCACCTTCTAAGATGCTTCCTTCAGAGTCTAAAAGTACAGGTTTTATTCCTGGCAAAGGTTTTGAGGCTGAACCTGGTTTTAAATCTGTTGCCCCCGGTAATGGCGAAATTAATGTTGCTCCAGTTTCTGTTTGCCACCAAGTATCAACTATCGGACATCTTTTTTCTCCTACTATATTGAAATACCACATCCAAGCTTCAGGATTAATTGGTTCACCAACAGTTCCTAGCAGCCTTATGCTTTTTCTACTAGTTGACTCAACTGGAGAGTTTCCTTCTTTCATCAGGGCCCTAATGGCTGTTGGAGCAGTATAAAAAATATTAACGCTGTGTTTATCGCATACTTCCCAAAACCTTGAATTGGAGGGATAATTAGGTACTCCTTCAAACATCAGGGTAGTCGCGCCATTAGCTAGAGGACCGTAAACTATGTATGAATGGCCAGTTACCCAACCGACATCAGCAGTGCACCAATATATATCATTATCATGATAATCAAATATTATTTCATGTGTATATGATGCATATACCATATAACCACCAGTTGTATGTAAAACACCTTTTGGTTTACCAGTTGATCCGCTGGTATAAAGAATAAAAAGCGGATCTTCAGCATTCATTTCCTCAGGCGGGCATTCATCATCCACTTGTTCAATTGCTTCATGATACCAAATATCTCTTCCATCTTTCATTTCGATGTTTCCACCTGTTCGTTTGACAACAAAAACATTTTTTACATCTTTGCATTGTTCAAGAGCTTTATCGGAATTAACCTTTAAAGGTACAAGTTTACCTCCCCTTATCCCTTCATCAGCAGTTATTAAGAATTTTGAATCACAATCAAGAATTCTTCCTGCAAGAGCATCTGGAGAGAAGCCACCGAACACAACTGAATGAATTGCACCAATTCTTGAGCAAGCTAACATTGCATATGCTGCTTCAGGTATCATAGGCATATAAATTGTTACTCTATCACCTTTTTGAACACCATAATGCTTCAACATATTTGCAAATTTAGATACTTTTTTATGAAGTTCTTTGTAGGTAATTTTTAGTGAATCATTTGGATCATCACCCTCCCAAATAATAGCAACTTTATCAGGCTTATCTAACAGATGTCGATCTATACAGTTATAACTTGCATTAAGCGTTCCATCGTAAAACCACTTAATATCGACATTATTGTTAGACCATGTCACATCCTTAATTTTTGTATATGGATTTATCCAATTAATTCTTTGTCCTTCTTTTTTCCAGAAACTCTCAGGATTATCAGAGGAAAATTTATAAATTTCATCATATTTATCTTTAGTAATGTGAGCTTTGTTTTTGAAGTTTTCAAATACAGGTATTTTTATGCTTTCTGACATGCTTATTATAATTCTTCATTAAGTAATTTGATTACACCTGAAAAATCTAAATTATCAGTTCCGTTCTTTTCCATTTCTTCATATATAGCAGTAGCCTTTTCACCAAGTGGCGTTTTTGAATTAGAAAATGAAGACGCTTCTTGAGATAGTCTAAGATCTTTCAGCATTAACGCAGCTGAAAAACCAGGTTTATAATCATTATTTGCCGGACTGGTTGGAACTGGCCCTGGAACTGGACAATAGCTTGTCATGGACCAACACTGCCCAGATGCGGTAGATGCAATATCAAAAAAAGTTGAAGCATCCAAACCCAAATTTTTGGCAAGATTAAAAGCCTCTGAAGTTCCAATCATTGATATTGCTAAAAGCATATTATTTGCAATTTTTGCTACTTGTCCATTTCCTGCTTGTCCCGCATGTATTACATTTCCACCCATAATATCTAAAAATTCTTTTGCTTTATTGAAGGCCTCAGTGTCTCCACCAACCATAAAAGTTAATGTCCCTGCTTCTGCGCCTGTCACACCACCTGATACAGGTGCATCAAGCATTTTCAGATTATTATTGTTAGCGTCTTTTTCAACTTCACGAGAAGTTTCAACATCTATTGTAGATGAGTCAATCAGCAACAAGTTTTCGTTAGCATTCTTTATGATACCATCCTCGCCCATATATATTGATTTGACATGTTTTCCAGATGGAAGCATCGTTATTACAGTATCAGATTTCTTTAATGCATCAGGTATGTTTTCCTCTTTACTGCCTCCAGCAGAAATAAATTGACTCATTTGTTCCTCAGAAAGATCGAAACCGTATACTAAATGCCCAGCCTCAATAAGATTTTTTGCCATTGGAAGCCCCATGTTTCCTAAGCCAATAAAAGTTATATTTGCCATATCTACCTCGTATTAAATTTTAACTCATTATCTTCTAAATATTTAAAAAATTCATCGATTTCTTCATTTGAAATTTTTTCAACAGTTTCTGGTTTCCATAAGGGGGTATTATCTTTATCAATTATGAGGGCTCTTACTCCTTCATAAAAGTCATGATCGTCCATAACTTTTGAAACCATCCTGAATTCCATTTTCATGCAATCTTCAAAATTTAAATCTGATCCATTTCTTATTTGTCTAAAAGTGATTTTTAGAGAAGTCGGTGATTTAGATCTTAGCAAGCTAAGGTTTTTTTGTGAAAATTCAGAATTGTCATTTTCCATTCTTCCAAATATATCTTCAAGGCTATTTCCAGAAAATAATTCATTAATTTTTTCAAAATCATTTTTTAGATCTGAATTAATTTTATCAGAATTAAATGATGAAAGTACTTCATCAGGAGTAATACCTTCAGATAATTGTTTAAATATTTCATCAAAATTTTCTGATTGGATAAAATATTCTGCAATGCCAAGTTCAATTGCATCAGATGATTTAATTCGACTTCCTGTTAAGGCTAGATACATTCCAACATTATTTTTTAATCTAGAAAGAAAAAAACTTCCTCCAACATCAGGAAATAAACCAATACCAGTTTCTGGCATCGCGAAAGAGTAGTTTTCACCAGCCACTCTGTAAGATCCGTGAACAGAAATACCAACACCTCCGCCCATTACAATACCGTTAACAAAAGATATGTAAGGCTTTGTGTATGATTTTATCAACTGATTAAGTTGATATTCCTCATAATAAAAACCTGTAGCTTTTTTGTCGTTACTTTTTCCCCAGTCATATAGGGCTCTTATATCACCACCTGCGCAAAATGCTTTATCTCCAACTGCAGTTACAGCCACAGTTTTAATCTCATTATCTTCTTCCCATATTTTTAGTTTTGGGTGGATTAACCTAACCATATTAAGTGTTAATGCGTTTAATGCTTCTGGCCTATTGAGAGTAATAAGACCTAAAGAACCTTTTTTTTCAAAAAAGACTTCTTCAGTGCTCATTTATTTTCCTTTAGTATTTCTCTAGCAATTATAACTCTCATAATTTCATTAGTTCCTTCAAGGATTTGATGTACACGCAAATCTCTGAGATTTCTCTCTAAAGGATAATCTTTTAAGTAACCATAACCGCCATGAATTTGAAGAGCTTCATTAACAACATTGAAACCAGAATCGGTAACAAATCTTTTGGCCATAGCTGCTGCTTTTGTTTTATCAGAAGCATTTTCATCAACTTTTGTAGCAGCTTCTCTTAAAATTAATCTTGATGTTTCTAATTCTGTACACATATCAGCTAATTTAAACTGGAGAGATTGAAATTCTTGTAATTTTTTACCAAATTGCTCTCTTTCACCGACATATTGAACTGCTCTTTCATAGGCTGATTGTGCAGTACCAAGAGAACAGGCCGCAATATTAAGCCTGCCTCCGTCTAATCCCATCATTGCAATTTTGAAGCCATCGCCTTCTTGACCTATCAAGTTTTCAACTGGAACTTTGCAATCTTCAAAGATTACTTGGGCTGTAGGTTGAGAATTCCAACCCATTTTTTTTTCTTGTCCACCAAATGAGAGTCCCTCGCTATCCTTTTCAATAACTAGAGTAGAGATCGAGTTCTCGTCAGTTTTTACCATTGTCACATATACATCAGAAAACCCACCACCAGAAATAAATGATTTTGTTCCATTTAGAATATAATGATCACCTGATTTTTCGGCTTTTGTCCTTAACCCACCAGCATCTGATCCGGCTCCTGGTTCAGTTAAGCAATAAGAGCTTATTTTTTTCATCGAACAAAGATCAGGAACAAACCGCTCTTTAAGCTCCTGGTTTCCAAAACTATCTATCATCCATGTCGCCATATTATGTATCGATAAAAATGCTGCTGTAGATGTACACCCTTGACTAAGGCCTTCAAAAATTAACGTTGAGTCAAGTCTTGATAGACCTGATCCACCCAAGTCTGGAGAAACATAAATACCAGCAAAACCTAATTGTGCTAATTCTTTTAATGTCTCCACAGGTAATGTTTTTTCTTCATCCCATTTTTCTGCATGAGGCGCCATTTTTTCAATGGCAAAATTCTTTGCAACATCATAAAAAGCTATTTGTTCTTCAGATAGTTTCATTTTTCATTATCGTACTTCTATTCATAGGTAAAGTATCACTCATTTACAAAAAATTCAGTTAAATTAAATGTTTTGATATTAATAAAACTAACTAATTTTATTCATAACATCACCAAAGAGTTCTTCATCTGATATTAATTCTTTAGTTTGAGGCAATGGTTTAGATACCCATGTTTCATTAATTAAATCTCTCCAAGAAATGTTATTATTTGTTCCATTTCCTCCCCATGATCCACATCCTAATGAAAATGTTTGTCTCATTCCATTCCATAGGTTTCCACTGTTAGATGCTGCCTGAGGTTGATTTACCATAACTCTAGAAGTTTTAGTAATATTAGCGAGTTTCATTATATTTTCATCACTACTTGAATAAATACCGCAAGAGTGACCTTGTCCTTGGTAAGATTGGATATTATTGGTTAGTTCAATAGCATGATCTATATTATTAGCTTTATAAAGAGCCATAACAACTGATAATTTTTCACCTGAAAATAGATGATCAGGTCCCCATCCATCTTCAGGAACAATTATAAATTCAGTATTTTCAGGAATATTTAATCCTGCCATTTCAGCAATTTTTTCTGCTGGTTGAGCTACAATAGCTGTATTTAAATGACCTTCTTCATCCCAAATAGTGTTACGAAGTTTTTCTTTTTCTTCAGCATTTGCAAGATAACCGCCTCTTTCCTCTAGTTTTGAAAGCATATCTTCATAAATTTTTTCTACTAAAATAACCGAATTATCTGCAGAACATGAAGCAGCTAAATCAAGAGTTTTTGAAATCTTTATTTTATCAGCTGCATCATCAAGATCTGCAGTTTCATCAACAGTTATAACAGCATTACCAACGCCAACTCCAAGAGCAGGTGTTCCACTGGAATAAGCAGCAGTTACCATCGCTCCACCTCCAGTAGCAAGAACTCTATCGCATTGTGTCATAAGCTCATTAGTAAGTTCTAATGATGGTATTTCAATGCCAATTACTAGATCAGCTGGTGCTCCACAGCTTTCAATAGCTGCTCTCATTAAATCGCAAATTTTCTTATTTGTTAATTTAGCTCTGGGGTGGGGTGCAACAATAATTGAATTTCGACCTTTGACGGCATGAATGGCTTTTATAACTGGTGTTGCTTCCGGGTTTGTAGATGGAGCAAGAGCACCAATTACGCCCATAGGTTTTGCAATTTTAACAATTTCTCTTTCTTTATCTTCTTCTAATATTCCAACTGATTTTTCATCAATTATATCCATTAGGGTTGCTCGAGTTTTTCTTTGTATTTTAAGAAATTTACCTTCGTAATTACCTAATTGAGTTTCATCAACCGTGAATTGAGCAATTTCTTCAGCTACTCCAGGCCTTGCAACAGACCAAACCATAGCCCTTATAAGTTCATCAACTTGTTCTTGTGTATAATTTTCGATTTGCTTTTGAGCTTCTCTAGATCTTCTAACCAATTCCTGAATTTCTTCTTTTGGGTCAAGTTCCGTATCACTTACTTGTTTATCCATCAAAAAATCTCCTCAATTTAAATATTTTTTACTCGATATTAATACACCACTATACAATCTTCGTCTACGATTCATTAGACAATACAATCAATTAGTTAGTAATTTTTAAGAGTTGTTTTCCTTTATTTTCCCCATCAAAGAGCCCTTTAAGAGTATCAGGTATATTTTCAAAACCCTCTCTTAAATCTTCTTTACAGATCAATTTACCATCTTCGATCCATTTTTTCATCTTGCTTCTAGCGATAGGAGCTTCTGACATATAATCTAAGACCAAAAAGCCTTCCATTGTGGCTCTTTTAAAAATTAAATTTGAATAGTTTTCCGGACCAAAATTCATATTGTCAGTTTTATGTCTAGATATGATTCCACAAATAGCAATCCGTGCATTTAAAGCAAGATGCAATAAACAATCATTTAATATCCTTCCACCAACATTGTCATATACAATATCAGCTCCATTAGGACATAATTTGCTTAAGCTTTCGTTAAGGTCTTCTGATTTATAGTCTATCGCTCCATCAAATCCAAAATCATTAATAAGCATTTCACATTTTTCTTTACCACCGGCAATACCATAAACTTTACATCCTGCAATCTTAAAAATTTGTCCAGCTATAGAGCCAACTCCTCCTGCGGCACCAGTTACAATTACCGTATCTCCTGGTTTTGGTTTACTTATTTTAGTTACTCCAAAATATGCAGTTAATCCCGTGCCACCAAGCGCACCTAGGTAGGCTGTTGGCATATCAGTATCTTCAATTATTTCTAATTCTTCTTCATTTAATATTGGATGTGTCTGCCAGCATGTTTGACCAGAAACAATGTCACCTTTTTTAAATTTTTCAGATTTACTATTCAATACTCTAGCAATTCCGCTACATCTCATAACATCGCCTATTTCTAGAGGTGCTACATAATTTGAAATATTTTCCATCCAACCTTTTTGAGCTGGTTGGAATTCAATCACCATATTTTCTAAAAGTACTTCACCATTATTTATTTCTCTAACTTCTTCCTCTTTATATTCAAAGTCATCATCAGATATTGGTCTACCAACAGGCCTTCCAGCCAGCAGAAATTTTTTATTAATCATTATCTTTCCTGTAAATTATTTCTTTTAATTAGTAATAATTGTGCAAGCTGATATTCCAGGTGCACCATAAACATGAGTATAAGCAGTTTTAGGATTATTTGGCACTTGCCTCTTACCTGCTGCACCCCTTAGTTGCACACAGTTTTCATATACTTGTCTTAAACCAGATGCTCCAACAGGCTCACCATTAGCTATACAACCACCATCAGTATTCACAGGTAACTTTCCGTCAATTTTTGTATCTCCATCTTGAAGCATTTTTTCTTGATCACCATCTTTACAAAAACCGTTTTCAGCCATATGCATAATTTCGGCTCCTGACTCAGTATCTTGAAGCTGCGCTAAGTCAATATCATCATGACCAATACCTGCCATTTCAAATGTAGCTTTTGATGCACCAACAGTAGGGCTGGGTCCTCTTTCAATTTCGAGCGACGGACTAAACACTTCAAACGAACCAAGAGGTCTTGATCTAAATGCTGCACCTTTAAGATACAATGGTTTTGTAGTGTATTTACTTGCAAGATCAGCTCTACATAATATTAGTGCAACAGCACCTTCAGCTGGTGAGCAAAACATAAATTTTGTTAGAGGATCAGAAACCATCATACCATTTAATATATCTTCCTTTGAAACAGGATCTCTTCTCCATGCGTTAGGATTTAATGAACCATTATTGAATGCTTTTTCTGCAACTAATGCTAACGCATCAGAAGAAATTCCATAGTCATGCATATATCTTTGTATTTTCATTCCAAAAAATTGCGTTGTTAGCATGAGTCCAGTTTCTCCATACCATTTTTGAAGACCTGCAGCTTCTGGATCAGCATTAAATGCTCCCCTTGGATGTTTATCAAAACCAACAGCCATACCAATGTCGAACTGACCAGATTTGATAGTTGTGTATGCTGATAGTAATGCCGAACCACCTGTAGCACAGCCATTCGAAACATTCATAAATGGAACCCCAGTTAGACCTAATTCACTTACCATTGTATCTGCGCTTCCAGCAGCAGATGACCCACCGTAAGCAAATTCTATATCTTTCCATTCTATTTCTGCATCTGATAGCGCCTCTTTTGCAGCATGAACACCTTGTTGAAGCCCTGAAACACCGTCAGTTCTTCCAAATGGATGAATTCCTATTCCTACTATTGCAACATCTGTCATAATTTTCTCCTATGAATTTACCGAAGGTTTAAAAGCAAAAATTAATAATTCTTCACCTTCTTCATTTTTAACGAATGGTTCTATTGTAAGTTCCATTTCCATACCTATTTCTAATTCCTCTGGATTAACTCCCACTAAACGCGATTCTACCATAATTTCTCCAGGTAATTCAATATATCCAACAGCATAAGGCTTAAAATCTTCAGGTGCAACTTGTTCTATATATGGCGTTTTTGGAAGAAATCTTTGAACGGTCCAAGTCCATAATTTACCTTTATTTGATAATTCAACCTTTTCATGCTGGTTTGAATTCTTAGCCGGAAAAAAATATCTTCCTGTTTCAGTATCTTTACTTCCTATTAACTTTGGTGAGTCTGATGGCCAAGTAAATAAATTATCTGCTATAGGTTTTTGTGTAGACATTTTTTTCTCCAGTCTTAATTTATTGCTCTGTCAAAACCTTCCCAATAAGGTTTTCTCAATTCTTTTTTTAGTATTTTACCAGATGGGTTTCTAGGTAATTCTTTGATAAAATCTACTGATTTTGGAGTTTTAAATCCAGCTATTTTTTCTCTAGCAAAATTGATTATGTCTTCCTCAGAGGTCTCACAATTTTCTTTTAAAACAACTAAAGCTTTTACGGCCTCTCCCCAACGTTCATCAGGTACACCTATAACAGCGACATCAGAAACCATTTCATGACTAAAAATAGCACTCTCTACTTCAGCTGGATAAACATTTTCTCCACCTGAAACAATCATATCTTTTACTCTATCATGTACATAAACATAACCGTCTTCATCCATAAAGCCGGCATCACCTGTATAAAGCCAACCAGATCTTAGCGTTTTTTCTGTTTCTTCAGGTAGATTCCAGTAACCAACCATATTTGAAGTTGTGCGGACAATTATTTCGCCAACTTCACGTGTTTCAACTTCGTTGCCTTTTTCATTAACAATTTTTATTTCGCAATGAGGTAGAGCCTTTCCAGCCGATTTCATTCTTTCATTGCCTTCTATTGAATGATCCTCAGGGGGAAGATAAGTTACTGATCCAGTTGTTTCTGTCATTCCATATAATTGGATAAATCCGCATTGAAATACCTCTATTGCCTCTTTTAATAAATCTAATGGGATAGGCGAGGCTCCATAAGATATGTATTTAATTGTAGAATAATTTGTTTCTCTTGATAGTGGGTTATCTAGTATCATTTTCATCATTGCAGGAACCATAAATATCTTAGTTATTCCATAATCATTGATGGCAGTTAAAACTGCTGTTGGTTCAAATTCTTTTAAAACAACATTTGTTGCTGATGCATATAAACCTCCTATTCCCGATCCAGCTCCTCCAATATGAAATGTTGGCGCTGTTACTAGCTGGACTTCATCCTCGGTCCATTCACTCCATTCTAAACCTTCCTGAGGTTCAGGGTTTCGTGAAGAATAGAAATTATCATGAGTAAGTTGAACACCTTTTGGATTTCCTGTTGTTCCAGAGGTGTACATTTGTATCGCAACATCTTTTAATTGTGGCTTTCTGTCGCATATTTTATCACTTTGTTTATCTCGCCATTCTTCATATGAAGGCCAATCTTTATTTGTACCTGACATACAAATGACTTTTTCTATACTTGGAACATCTTTTAGGATTTTTTCTACTAATCCAAAAAAATCTTCTCCAACAAATAAAATTTTAGCACTTGAGTCATTTAAGATATAAGCTACTTCTGGAGGAGCTAACCGCCAATTAATGCCGACTATAACCGAATTTGATTTTGCACAACCCATTACTAGTTCATAAAATCTATCGGAATTCTTATCCATATATGCAACGCGATCTTGTTCAGCAACATTTTCTAAAACAAGACCATTTGCCACTTTTTCTGAATTTGTATTGAACTCTTTATATGTAACAACTCTATCTTCAAAAACAAAAGCTTTCTTATCTGGACATCTATCTCCATGCACTCTTGCTATATCAGATAAATGGACAATTTCTGAAAAATATGTCAATCATTCCTCCCAGTAAATATTAAAACCTATTACAAAATACTATGACAAACTAATCAAGTATGTTTTATAATAAATATTTATTTTTTGATATTTGTATTTGGAGAAAAAAATGGATCTAAGTTTTAAACCTGAGCACGCAGCATTTAGGCAAGAGGTAAGAGATTTTCTTGATGAAGAGCTAACCGATGAACTAAGGGAAGCTGGAAAACTTACGGCAAGTGTATTTAGTGAAGTCGAATATTCTTCAAAATGGCATAAAATTTTATACAAAAAAGGATGGATTGGTTCTCGTTGGCCAAAAGAATATGGCGGAACAGGATGGGATGATATGCAGAGATATATCTTTAGCAGTGAATGCGCATCGGCTGGTGCTCCCTCTCCGACAGCAATGGGGCTTCACATGGTTGGTCCTGTTTTAATGAAATATGGAACTCAGGAGCAAAAAGATCATTACCTACCAAGGATTTTGTCTGGTGAAGATTTTTGGTGCCAAGGTTATTCTGAGCCTGGTTCAGGTTCTGATTTAGCCTCATTACAGTGCAAGGCCGTAAGAGATGGAGATCACTATATTGTTAATGGTACAAAAATTTGGACTACACATGCACAGCATGCAAATAGAATTTTTTGTCTTGTAAGAACTGATAATTCGGGCAAACCGCAGCAAGGTATCACCTTTTTGCTGATTGATATGGACACTCCTGGGATTGAAATCAAACCAATTATTACAATGGCTGGTGATCATGAGGTTAATCAAACATTTTTTGATGATGTTAAAGTACCAGTTGAAAATGTTGTTGGCGAAGAGAATGATGGCTGGACAGTTGCTAAATATTTGCTTGAGTTCGAAAGAGGTGGTGCATATGCAGCTGGCTTAAAAGCTCAAATAAACAAAATTAAAAAAATTGCAACAATTGAAAAATCAGATACTGGTGAAAGTTTAATAGACGATAAAAATTTCCTTAAAGCTCTCAATGAAGCAGAAATAGAAGTGCAAGCCGTTTTAATGACAGAGCATAGAATTATGTCTGACATAGCAGAGAGAGGCCACCCAGGACCTGCTTCTTCAATTTTAAAATCTAGAGGATCTGAACTAAAACAACAATTGGATGGCTTAACTGTATCTGCACTAGGTTATTATACTAGCCCTCAACAGAATGAAGCTAGAATTCCAGGTTCAAATTTTGATGTAGTAGGGCCTGATTATGGAATTACAGCTTTTCCCGCTTATTTAAATAATAGAGCATCTACTATTTATGGTGGATCAAATGAGATTCAAAGAAACATAATGGCTAAATTTGTTTTAGGCCTCTAATCCCCATATGGAATTTGATGAATTAAAAGGTTTTTTGGGAGATAGATTTACAACTTCGAAAGCTATTCGAATAGAACATAGCCATGATGAATCTTGGCATGTGCCTCAAAATATACCTGATGCAATTACCTATCCTGAGAATACAAATGAAGTTTCTAAAATAATAAGTTTTGCATATAAAAAAAATATACCTGTAATTCCATTTGGAACAGGAACAGCCTTAGAAGGCCATACACATGCTTTAAAGGGTGGAATAACAATTAATTCATCTAATATGAATCAAGTTATTGAATTAAACAATGCAGATATGGATTGTAGGGTGCAAGCTGGTATAACCAGAAAAGAGCTTAATAACTATATCAAAGATACTGGATTATTTTTTCCTGTTGATCCTGGGGCTGATGCCTCATTAGGAGGAATGTGTGCTACACGAGCATCAGGCACGAATACTGTTAGATATGGAACTATCAGAGAACAAGTAATGGGCCTTGAAGTAGTAATGCCAGATGGAAAAATTATTAATACAGGAACTAGAGCCCGTAAATCGGCAGCTGGATATGACTTAACACATTTGATGCTTGGTTCAGAAGGAACATTAGGTTTTATAACAGAGATAAATTTAAAACTTCATGGAAGACCAGAAGCAATTTCTGCGGGTGTTTGTACTTTTAAAGATTTAAAAGGAGCAGTTGATACAGTAATTGATTCTATTCAAATTGGCTTACCATTATCAAGGATAGAACTTCTTGATGAAGTTCAAATTAAGGCGATTAATCAGTACAAAAAAGCTTCTCATGAAGTTGGTCCAACATTATTTGTTGAAATACAAGGCACACCACTTGGCGTCAAAGAGCAATCTGAAATCTTTAAAGAAATTGCGAACACAAATAACGCTTTAAAATTTCAATGGTCAGATCGAAGTGAAGAAATTGAAGTTTTATGGAGCGCAAGACACGATGCGTATTATGCAGCTCTAAGTTTAGCCCCTGGAAAAAAAGCTTTTACTACTGATATATGTGTTCCAATTTCAAAATTAACTGACTGCATTCTTGAAACAAAAAAAGATATTGAAAAATCAAATATTATTGCCCCCATTGTTGGTCATGTAGGGGATGGTAATTTTCATCTTATAATGCTCTTAGATCCAGAGAATGAAAAAGAAGTTTCTGAAGCAAAACTTCTTAATGATAAATTAGTAAATAGAGCTTTAAAGATGGAGGGAACTTCTACAGGCGAACATGGAATTGGAATAGGTAAAAAAGAATATTTAAAAATTGAACAAGGTTTATCAGTAGAAGTTATGTCTCAAATTAAAAAAGCTATTGATCCAAAGAATATAATGAATCCTGGAAAGATTTTCGAAATCAATTAAATTTATACATATCGCTTAAGTTACACACTTAAAAAATAAAAAAAATCATCAAAGATAAAATTTGGCATCTTATTTGCTTATTACTCCTATCATAAATTAGGAGGTTAACATTATGGTTATCTTAAAAAAAATAAATAAGTATTCAAGAAAAGCATTTTTCGCCGTTTTTCTCGGTTTTGCAACAGTAGGTACTACTTTTGCGGGTTCTTTAGATTGGAATGTTGGTGCAACTAGTCAATACATGTGGCGTGGTATGTCACAAGGTAGTGGAGCGGCTGTATCAGGTGGTTTAGATTATTCTGCCGATAATGGCTTTTCTATTGGTACATGGGTTTCCAATGTAGATTTTGGTGATGATACTACTTATGAATTAGATGGATATTTCGGTTACAGTTTTGGGCCAGTTTCTTTGGGTTACATTTACTACGCATATCCAGATGGTGATGATTTAGATTTTAGTGAAGTAAGTATTAGTGCTGAACTAGGTGCTGTTACACTAGGTGTAGCTGTACTAGCTGACGCTGATTGGGAAGGCACAAGTTTTGGTGATGATCCATACTTCTTCCTCGATACAGGTTTTACTCTCGTTGAAGGTCTAGATCTTGGTCTTCACATTGGACACTATGATTATGAAATGGGTGACGCAGAGACTGACTATGGTCTGAGTTTAAGCATTGGCGACTTTAGCTTTGGAATTATCGATAGCAGTCGTGACGATAGCGACCCTAAATTCATTATTTCATATGGTGTTTCAGGAAGTCTATAGTTTTATTATTAAGGGATTATTATTATGAATATTCTAAAAAAATTATCTTTCTTTGGTTTAATGTTAGTTGCAGTAAGTGGCACAGCATTTGCCGAAGTGAGTGAAGAGTCGGCTTACATCTTTAATACCTTCTCTTTCTTGGTTCATGGTTTTCTTGTTATGCTTATGGCAATGGGTTTTACTTGCCTTGAAGCTGGACTTGTAAGAACAAAAAATACAGCTACAATTTGCCTTAAAAATGTAGGTTTATATAGCTTAGCTGGAATTATGTTTTATCTTGTCGGTTATGGCTTTATGTATAATGAAGTTAATGGATTTATAGGGCAGCCCACATTATGGAATCCTGAAGCTGAAGTCAGTTCTGCTGACGGCTATTCTAAAATGTCAGATTGGTTCTTCCAAATGGTTTTCTGTGCAACTACAATGTCTATTATAAGCGGTACTGTAGCTGAGCGCATTAAACTTTTACCTTTCTTTATCTTTGCTATTATCCTTACTGGATTTATCTATCCGGTTCAGGCTTCATGGGTATGGGGCGGTGGATTCCTCTCAGAAATGGGCTTCTCAGATTTTGCTGGATCAACTCTAGTTCACTCTGTTGGTGGATGGGCAGCATTAATGGGTGCTATAATTATAGGGCCAAGATTAGGAAAATATTCATCTAATGGTTCTGTTATAGCAATTCCGGGTTCAAATTTACCATTGGCAACTATAGGTACCTTTATTCTGTGGTTTGGATGGTTTGGCTTCAATGGCGGATCACAACTTGCCTTAGGTAGTGCTGCTGATGCTGCTGCTATGGCTAATGTATATGTAAATACAAACATGGCTGCTTGTGGTGGTTTAGTTGCTGCTATGATTTTAGCATCACTTCTATATGGTAAAGTTGATTTAACATTAGCATTAAATGGAGCTTTGGCTGGTCTAGTAAGTATTACAGCTGGTCCAGATGTTGCGACTCCTCTTCAAGCTATTTTGATAGGTGCTATTGGAGGTATTTTATGTACACTAGCAATTCCTCTATTAGATAAACTTAAAATAGATGATGTAGTTGGTGCAATTTCTGTACACTTAGTTGCTGGTATTTGGGGCACATTGGTTGTCGGAATACCTGGATTAAATGGAAGCGGTGATTTCATGACACAACTCATCGGCGTAGTAGTTATCGGTGTATTTGTGACAGTTGTCAGCGCAATAGTATGGTTGGTTTTAAAAGCTGTTACAGGTTTAAGACCTTCCGAAGAAGAAGAAATGACTGGATTAGATGTCTCAGAATTAGGTATGGAGGCATATCCAGAATTTAGAAATTAGTCATTCTGTTCTCCTCCCCACATTGCATATGACTAATTACCACCGCGTTTATTTAAAACGCGGTGGTTTCTTTTTTAAAGCTTATAAATCTCTAACTAAATGCCCACCATCAACTATCAAGGTAGATCCAGTCATATAAGATCCAGCATCACTTGCAAGAAGAAGAATTGGCCCTCGAAGTTCGTCTATATTACCTGGTCTCCTAAAAGGAATTCTTTTTATCATCGGCTCACTCATCTCTGAGTCTAAAAAATCGCTATTTATATCAGTTCGAAAATAACCTGGAGCTATAGCATTAACTCTAACATTATATTTTGCCCATTCTAAAGCCATCTGCCGAGTCATATGAGATAATGCTGCTTTAGATATCGCATAAATTCCATTACCTTTTTGTGCTGCTTCACCAGTAATGGACGATACATTCAAAACAACTCCATTCTTTTGATTTTTTTCTAATCTCGATTTAAGCCAAAATTTTGATAAAGCCCATGGACCACGAAGATTTGTATTTATAACATTATCCCATTCATCTTGTTCGTTGTTATCTAATGTTCCAACTACAGTCATACCTGCATTATTGACAAGTATATCAATTGCAGAGAATTCATTATTAATATTTTCAAGACAATCTTTGATCGAATTTTCTTCAGTTACATCCAAAGAAAAAGTTTCAACATTTTGACTCTTTTCATTCAACATTTTTTTGGTTTCTTCAAGCTTTTCTTTTCTTCGAGCAGCAAGAGCAAGGTTGGCCCCAGCCTCATACAATGTTTTTGCGATTTCCTGTCCAATACCACTTCCAGCTCCAGTTACTAGTGCTGTTTTTCCTTCTAAATTAAATAGATTACTTGTTGTCATTAAATACTCCTATTGCTGCCGCTGTCATAGCTTTTATACCAGTTTTGAGCGTCGGTAATGGATCAGGTGCAAAAAAAGGTGAATGAATTCCAGGTAGATCAATCTCTCCTCTAATTGATTTTTCCCAAACCTCAACTGGACTTGCCCCAAGCCAAAAAAGAAAAGTTGGAATTTTTGGTTCTACTCTTCCATATCTTCCAAAATCTTCACCTCCCATTACTGCTTTAGACTCAAAAATATTTTCCTTACCAATAGATTTCTCAATATTTGTAACAACTTGATCAACAAATTCAGGAGTATTGTATAAAGCCGGTGTATATTGATCTCTCAACTTAAGTGTTGGCATTTTTTCTTTAGGAATTCCTAGAGAAATTGCTTCACCTTCAATTATTCGTTTTATTTTAGAAATAATTTCTTCTCTTACATTGTCTGTGTAAGATCTCATTGTTAGCTGCAATCTAACCTCATCTGGAATTATATTGTGTTTTGATCCCCCATGAATTGAGCCAACAGTTACAACAGCAGGATTGAGGGGATCTATCTCTCTACTTACGATTGTTTGGAGTGCTAGAACAATTTTTGAGGCAAGAACAATAGGATCTTTTGCTTGATGGGGGTAAGCACCATGACCTCCTATTCCATAAACTGTTATATCAGCCATATCAACATTAGCCATGGCATATCCTTTTGTATAAGTAACTTTTCCAGCCGGTAAAGATCCTACATGAAGGGCTAGATTAAAATCCGGCCTTGGAAATTTCTCAAATAATCCTTCTTTAAGCATTTTAGCTGAACCTTGCCCAACCTCTTCTGCTGGTTGAAAAATCATCATTAATGTTCCAGACCACTCACTTTTGCGTTTTATTAACTCTTTTGCTGTTCCAACTGCGACTGCCATGTGCATATCATGACCACATGCATGCATAACAGAAACTTCAGTATTATCTTCATTGAGGGTTTTAGTAGTTGAGGAGTATTCCAAACCTGTTTTTTCCTCAACAGGTAAAGCATCCATATCAGCTCTAATCATTAATACTGGACCTTTACCATTTTCATAGATTGAAACAACACCCGTTTTTGCAAAATTTCTTGTTACTTTGAAACCTAGATCTTCCATTCTATTAGCAAGGAGATTAGATGTTTCAAATTCTTGCCATGATAATTCAGGATTAGAATGTAAATGCTTATAAAGATCTAGAATTTCATCTGCATTGGATTTATTAGCTAGTGAAAGAAAAATCACAACTAATATATATAATTTCTTATAAAATTTCATATCAGTAATGTTCAATTTTATCCTCGACAGCATGTCCTTCAAAAGGAATTAAAATCTGCCTTCTGAATGTGCAAACTACATCCCCATTTTGGTTAGTACCTGTTGTTTTAATTGTCACAATTCCCTGTCCTTCTCTTGTTTTGCTCTCTCTTTTTTCAAGAACTTTAGAGGATCCGTAAATTGTATCTCCATGAAAAACAGGAGCTGTAAATTTAACTTCATCCATGCCAAGATTAGCAATAGCCTTTTGACTACAGTCTGAAACGCTCATACCTATAAGAAGAGATAAGGTATATGGTGAAACAACAAGATTTTTACCAAATTCTGTAGCTTTACCATATTCAGCATCAAAGTGAATAGGGTGAGTATTTAATGTCATAAGCGTAAAAAGATGGTTATCATACTCGGTAATTGTTTTACCTGGTCTGTGATCATAAACATCTCCAACATTAAAGTCTTCGAAATATCTACCAAATTTTTCCCTGTAATGATTAGGTCCAATTTCTTTAGTATTTTTGATCATTTAAATAATTTTACTCCATTTAAAGTTTAAGATTTAAGCACTTTTTTAATATGAAAACTACTGATTCTTCTTATAATGTTTTTAGAGGAGAAAAAAATGAAAAGTATTTCATATTTTTTTTTAATATTAGTTTTTTTGTTTGATAGTGCCTTTACTCAAACTCAAGACATTAAAAATGACCACGATATATTGCCTGGTGTATTAAGAACGCCAGATAATAGGTTTGAAAACTTAACCGATTATCCATTTGAACCAAATTATATGTTTATAGATGGATTAAGGATTCATTATTTAGACGAAGGCCCGAAAGATGCTGACCCAATAATATTATTCCATGGTGAACCAGCATGGAGTTATTTATTTCGTAAAATGATACCTGTTTTAACGGATGCAGGACATAGAGTTATTGTTCCAGATATGGTTGGATTTGGAAAATCAGATAAATTTATTTCTAAACATGATTATAGTTACAAGCATCATATAGATCTAATGAAAGAGCTTGTAATTCGGTTAGATTTAAAGGAAGTAACGCATTTTGGTCAAGATTGGGGAGGGCTAGTTGGATTAAGAGTAGTTGCCGAATTACCTGATCGCTTTGCAAGAGTTGTTGTTTCAAATACAGGAATGGTAGCTCGAGCAGGTTTTTCAGGTTGGTTATTTGAAAATATTGTTAAGCTTGTGGTTTGGTGGCACGGACCTATTACATTTGACGAATTACAACTTGCTCGAGATAAGGCATTAAAAAGTAATAATCCTTCACCCCTAGAAGGAGCTATTATGTTTTCAAAATGGATTGCTTATTCATATTATAGCGAAGATATGGATATCATTGGTATTATTGAGAGTTTTGGTGGCTTAAGCTTATCAGAGGGTGAAAAAAAAGCTTATGAGGCCCCTTACCCAAGCGGAAAATATAAAGCGGGTCCTCATGTATGGCCATATTTAATCCCGACAGAACTCTCAGAAAATGAACAATATTGGATTGATGTATATGAAAAATGGGAAAAACCATTTTTGGTTGCATTTGGAGAAAATGAAAGGATTACAATAGGAATGAAAGATGATTTTTTAGAACGAATTCCAAATCCAACTGTCATTACTCTAAAGGGAGCCAGTCATTTTGTTCAGGAAGAAGTAGGACCAGAACTGGCAAAAATAATAGATGATTTTATTAAGAATAATCCTTGAGAAGATACAGTGTCAGAAGTAAAAGGTGTGTTAGAATAGTTATGATTCTTTTTTGAGCTTTTTATAAAATGATAAATATCAGGATTTGTACTTTAGTAGTTGCGATTACCTTTTTCATAAGTGGTTGTTCATCTAATCAAAAAAAATATCTCAAAAAATTACCCGATATTCCTTCAAATTGGTCTTCAATCTATGAAGGTGATGACAATTCTAATGGTTGGGTAAGTGAATTCAAAGACGAAACTCTATATGGTCTCATAAAAGAAGCTCTTGAAAACAATAAAGATTTAGGAATTGCATTTGAGAATGTTAGAATTGCAAGAGCTAGAGCAGGGGCATCGCTCGCACCATTATTGCCGGCCATTAATGTAGGTGCTGCAAAAAGCCAAATATCAACAACTATCCAAACTCCTAACGGTGATATCGAGAGAGTTTATAATTATCGAGATAGTCTTACAACTCAACTTAATTGGGAAATCGATATATGGGGAAGATTATCAACTAGATCTAGGGCTACATACCTTAATGCCAAGTCAGTTTATAATGATTACGAGGCAGCAAAATTATCTATTGTTGGACTAACGGCTCAGGCTTGGTATTTATTTTGTGAGTCCAAACTTCAAGCAGATTTAGCTGAGAGAAATCTTCAAACAAGACTCAGCACCCTTAAAAGAGTTGAAAGCAGGTATCAAAAAGGAATAGCCCAAAGTAGAGATCTACGTTTAGCAAGATCAGAAGTTGAGTCAAGAAAGGCCGAGCTTTTAAATAGAAGAAAAGCTCTATCTGAAGCGGCAAGAAACCTAGAGATTATTATAGGTAGATATCCAAGTTCGAACATATCAGCAGATATTCTTCCAAGTTTACCTCCAAGACCTATGTTAGGTTCTCCAGAAGATGTACTGAAAAATAGACCAGATATTATCAGTTCAGAAATTCAGTTAGAACAAGCTGGATTAGAAGTTACAGCAGCTAGATTAGCATTTCTTCCAAGTTTAAACATAAGTGCACAATGGTCAACATCAGAAAAAGATTGGTCAGATGCATTCGATCCAGATAGGCTTGCAGGAAATATTATAGCGAGCTTAACACAGTCAATTTTTCAAGGTGGCACAAGGATAGCTCAAACAAAAATTACAGAAGCTCAAATGAAAATTATTCTTAACCAATACTCAAAGACCTTACTTAATGCTGCAAGAGAAATTGAAGATGCGATGTTTGCTGAAAACATACTTAAAGAAAGAGAAGAGTCATTAAGAAGTGCTTTCAAAGAATCTAAAGCTGCTGAAGAATTAACAATTGATCAATATAATAGGGGTGTTTCTACAATCTTTGAACTTTTAGATGCGCAATCGCGAAGGCTAAGCGCTGAGAGTTTGTTGATAAACTCTAGTTTATTAAGAATAACTAACAGAATAAAATTACATTTAGCCATATCTTCGCCACTATTTGAGGAGATATAGAGCTATGAGAAATTTACTAAATGCTATTTTTAGATCAAGATTTCTGCCTCTTATAATTATAGCCTTTGGCTTTTTTGTATCTTTTGTCATTTCTTCTACCGACCCAAAGCCAAACAAAGGAATTGAAATACCGAAGCCCACAGCAGTTTTTTATGAAAATCCTAAAAAAAGAGATATTACTCTTAAAGTAAATACAAATGGTGAGGTTAGATCTGTAACTGAAATAAATGTTATACCCCAAGTTAGTGGAAGAATCATTCAAGTTGCAGATGAATTTATAGATGGTGGGAATATAACGAAAGATCAACCTCTGATTTGGATTGATGATCGTGATTATAAGCTTGCTAGTATTTCAGCTGAATCAAGGGTAGCTCAAGCAAAAAAACTGCTAGAAAGAGAAATAGCGGAAAGTGAGTTAGCTAAAAAAGACTGGGAAGAACTTGGAGAGGGTGATGCTAGTCCGCTTACCTTAAGAATTCCACAACTTGAAGAAGCAAGAGCACTTTTAAATGCAGCTGAGGCTGATTTGGAAAAAGCTAAATTAAATCTTGAAAGAACAATTATAAGTTTACCATTTGATGGATTAATCAAAAAAAAGAATGCTGGAATAGGTCAATATGTAAATGCAGGCTCTATTTTAGGATCTGCCTTCTCAACTGAAAAAGTTCTAATTCCTCTTCCGTTAACTGATACTGAGCTATCTTACTTGGGATTACCTCTGGGATATGAAGCAAAAGGCTATTTTGATGGCCCAAAAGTTATTTTTAGATCATTTATATCAAGGCAATATATTGAATGGATTGGAAGGATTACAAGAACTTCAGGATCAATTGATAGTCAAACACGCCTTGTTTATGCTTATGCTGAAGTTATGAATCCATACGATAAAAATCCTCCATTAGCAATTGGTACATACGTTGATGCAGAAATTGAGGGTAATTTTATATCTGGAGGTTTTATTATTTCTAATGCTGCAATTAAAAACGAAAATGAGATTTATATAATTGACTCAGAAAGCAAATTAAAAATAAAAAAAATTGAAATTGTTGGAACTGAAGATGAGGATGTAATAATTCTTGGAGATATCAGTGAGAATGATATGATTGTTGTTTCCACATTAAATACAGGCTACGAAGGTATGGAATTAACACCTATGAAATTAGAAAAAAGAGAGGATTTCTAAATGTACAAGATGATTTCATGGTGGGCAAGAAATCCAAAAGCTGCAAATTTATTAATGGCAGGAATTATTATTGTTGGTATTGCGACATTTTCAAGAATTGAACAAGAAGTTTTTCCAAAAATTAGTGCTCCAGTAGTTTCTGTTCATTATGTTTGGCCTGGCGCTTCACCAAAGGAAGTAGAGGATCAAATTCTAGTTAGAGTTGAAGAATCTCTGAGGGATATTGAAGGTATTGAAAAAATAAGAGGTTTTGCTCAAGAAAGTTTTGGAGCGATTTATGTTCAAGCTTTTGCAGGTACAGACATAGATTATTTGGTACAAGAGGTTAAAAGAGAGGTAGATGCAGTGGTATCTATACCATCAGATGTTGAACCTCCAGTAGTCGACGATGCTTCATTCGAGTTTCCTATAATGGCTGTGGCTCTCTCAGGAGATGTTTCAGAAAAGCAATTAACAAAAACTGGCCGATTACTTCGGGATGAGTTAGCTCTACAGCCTTATGTCGATGTTGTAAACCTTATGGGATACCGAAAAGAAGAAATCTCAATAGAATTATCTGAAACCGCAATGAGAAGATATGGTCTAAATTTTGATGATGTTGCAAATGCTATAAGAAAAAACTCTATTAATCTATCTTCTGGAAATATTAAGTCACAAACCGGAACATTACAGCTTACAACTCGTAATCTTGGTGACTCTCTGGAAGATTTTAATGAGATTGTGATCTTACAAACTCCTGACGGTGGAAAAATAAAAGTTTCTGATGTTGCTACAGTTGTTGATGGTTTCGAAGATAAAGATACAGCCAATACTCTTGTAGATGTTGAGACAGGTCGATCTTTACCTCTTCTAGGTTTAGCAGTCATGTCTTCAAGTAATATGAATGTTGTTAAGACTTCCAAATCTGTTAATGAATGGATTGACAGTAAGCAAGGTAGCTTACCTGAAGGTATGACTTTACAGTTATGGACTGATCAATCAGAACTTTATAAAGGAAGAATGAATTTAATAGTAAGGGCTGCTTATGGAGGTCTAATTCTCGTTTTCTTTATTCTTATGCTTTTCCTTAGACCTGCCGTGGCAATATGGTGCTCAATAGGGATAGGTACTGCTTTTACTGGCTCTCTAATATTTCTTCCTGGTATGGATATCTCTTTAAATATTATTTCTTTATTTGCGTTTTTGCTAGTGATTGGAATTATTGTCGATGATGCTGTTATTGTTGGAGAAAATATTCATCTTGAGTATGAGAGGGGTAGGACAGGAACTGATGCCGCTATTACTGGAGCATATCTTGTAGCAAAACCAGTTTTTTTTGCAGTTATTACAACTATGATAGCTTTTGTTCCATGGCTATTACTTGATGGTTGGCAAGTTCAGTTTGTTAAAAATATCTCATATATTGTTATATTTGCTCTTGCATTCTCTCTTATTGAGGCATTCTTTATATTACCATCGCATTTAGCTAATCTTAAACCTCATAATGAAAAATCAAAATTTGCAAGAATCCAAAAGAAATTTGCTGATGGTATAGTTAGATATGGAAAAACGCATTATATGCCAATATTAGTTGCCGCACTAAGGAAAAGATACACAGCATTAGCTTGCTTTGTTTCTGTATTAATAGTTGTTGTATCTCTGTCATCGTCTAATTGGATATCAAAAAGCTTTTTTCCAAATGTTGAAGATGATGAGATGACAGTTCAAATCAACTTGCCTTCAGGTTCACCTTTTTCAAGAACAGAAGAAATTGCTAGAAAAGTTGAAAGCGCAGGATATCAAGTAATTGATTATTACAGAGGAAAAGATAATGCTGTTAAAGGTATTTTGCTAATGCTTGATGAAAATAAAGTAACTGCTTATATCAATTTGCATGACCCTAAGATCAGGGATGCCTCTGCAAAAGAAATAGCTAAGTTATATAGAGAATATATAGGTGAGGTTCCTGATGCCGAAAATTTTGCAATTGGTACACAAATAGGTAGGGATAGTACAGCTGCAGATCTAGAATTCAATGTTACCGCTCAAAATGATGATACTCTAATTACAGCTTCTGAAGAGTTTATGGGTAAATTACGTTCATATGAATCCATTTATGATGTGAATACAAGTTTGAATAGCGCAGCAACTGAATTGCAGATTACTCTAAAACCTAATGCAGAAAAAATTGGACTAACATTAGGAGAAATTTCTCGTCAATTAAGACAAGCATATTATGGAGAAGAAGTTCAAAGACTTCCAAGAGAAGGTGATGATGTTAAGGTCATGGTTCATTATCCCAAAAAATTGAGAAGATCTGTGGATAGCTTAACTAAGTTCAGGATAAGAACCCCTGATGGAAGAGAAGTTCCATTTATGTCTGTAGCTAGTGTTCAGCAATCTCCTGGTATATCTAAGATTGAGAGAACTGACGGAAAAAAGAGCGTAACTATAGGTGCTTATGCTTTACCAGGACAAAGGTCACAAGTCTTGAAGGATTTTCGAGATAATTTTCTTCCTATGTGGGAAGCAAAATATAATGATGTTTCTTGGTCATTTTCAGGCGAAGCAGAAGGTGAAGACCAGTTTTTGATTGAAATAAGATTTTTATCCCTTGTTGCTTTGCTTGCAATGTTTGCTCTCTTATCGATAGCCTTTAAGTCATATTTTTTACCATTAATTATTCTATCTGCATTGCCTTTTGGGTTTTGTGGAGCAGTAATTGGACACTTTATTTTTGGTAAGGGATTATCAATGATATCTTATTGGGGAATTGGCGCAGCATGTGGGGTCGTTATTAATGATAATCTTGTTTTAGTTGATTATATAAATAGGGTTCGAAGAAGTGGAAAACACCTTCTTGAGGCAGTTATTGAAGCTGGTGTTGTGAGATTTAGACCAATAGTTATTACCTCAATAACAACATTCGTTGGTCTTATGCCGATTATGCTTGAGCCATCAGTACAGGCAAATTTCTTAAAACCAGCAGTCATATCACTGACTTGTGGAGTAGTTTTATGTGCACCTGTAACATTGATATTAGTGCCGTGTTTAATGGTGATTGGAGCAGATATAAAAGAAGTCTTGAGCAGAATACCCGAGGTTATTAAAAGACAATTTAGCCCAACTACAACTTAAAGAAGTCATCTTTATTGCTTATTAATAATTAAAATTATTTCGAATTTGACAAACTTTGCATCTATTTGGCATAGTTTTATAATTACTTTTTAAATTAGGAGGTTATTTTGAATCCTTTGCTAAGGAAATATAAATATACAATTGATTGGATTAACTCTAAAGGCGAGATGGTTCAAAATATAATTGATGCAAAATCTATGCAGGAAGCAATGAAGAAGTTGCAGATATTGCGTGGAAAAAAATTTAGTAAAAGTGGTTTTGGAAGACCAAGATTTGTTAATATAAAAGAAAAACGAGATACCGAATAACTAAACTGATGAATAAAGAAGATTTCAAAAAAATAGCTTACCCCGAGACTTATGCTGATGAAATAAAACTCCATAATATTTTTACTTATATGAGAAAAGAAGATCCTGTCGCATGGGTTGAACCAGATCAATTTAGACCCTTTTGGGCAATAACCAAGCATGAAGATATAATTGAAATAGAAAAACAAAATGATCTATTTATAAATGATCCACGAACAACCCTAATGGATATTCCTACTGAGGAAGCAATTAAAGAATTTACTGGAGGCAGTCATCTGCTGGTAAGATCATTGGTTCATATGGATAATCCTGATCACCAGGCCTACAGGTCACTTACCCAAAAATGGTTCGCACCTCCAAATCTAGAATCTTTGAAAAAAGATATTCGTGATATTGCTAAAGAATATGTTCAAAGGATGATGGAGTATGGAAATGAATGTGACTTTGCAAAAGATGTTGCAATTTTTTATCCTTTAAGAGTTATCATGTCTATTCTTGGTGTACCGAAAGAAGATGAGCCAAGAATGTTACGTTTGACTCAAGAATTATTTGGCGGACGTGATGAAGATATGATTAGAGACACGGATGAAACTTCACCTGAGTCAAATACTATTACTGATTTCTTTGAGTATTTTACTAATTTAACTGAAGAAAGAAGAAAACAACCTACTGAAGATGTTGCTAGTGTTATTGCAAACGCGCAAATAAATGATGAGCCTTTAGGGCATCTCGAAGCAATGTCTTATTATGTAATTATTGCTACTGCAGGTCATGATACCACATCATCATCTACAGCTGGCGGTATTCTGGCTTTGATAGAAAATCCCGAAGAATTTTCAAAACTTAAGAATAACCCTGATCTTATGCCAAGTGCAGTTGAAGAAACAATAAGATGGGTTACGCCTGTTAAAAATTTTTTCAGAACAGCAACAGAAGATTATCATTTAAAAGATAGAAAAATAAAAAAAGATGACTCAATTCTATTATGTTATCCATCAGGAAATAGAGATGAAGATGTTTTTGAAGATCCTTTTGAATTTAAAGTTGATCGGACTCCAAATAGACATTTAGCATTTGGGCATGGGGCACATTTATGTTTAGGAAAATATCTTGCGAAAATAGAGATGGAAATATTCTATGAAGAGTTATTTAAAAGAGTTGATAAAATTGAGTTGAATGGTGATCCAGAATGGGTTAAGGCAAGTTTTGTTTCTGGTTTAAAATCACTTCCTATTAAATACACACTAAAGTAAGGATAGAAAATGGCCACATTTCAAGAAATATTACAAAAAGCGAATGATGTTGTTCCTAATATAAGCCCCAAAGATGCAAAGGTTATGCAAGATGAAGGAGCTTTGATTATTGATATAAGAGAACTAGAAGAAGTTAGTTTATCTGGAAAGGTAGAAAAAGCATTTCATATTCCTAGAGGTTTATTAGAGTTTCAAACTAAATTAGTTAATCCAAATGGATTAGAGAATTTTACCCCTGAAAACACTATTATTCTTTATTGTGCGTCTGGTGGTAGAGCAGCCTTAGCAGGAAAGTCTCTTAAAGATATGGGTTTTGATAAAGTTTATAATCTCGGAGGCCTTAAAGATTGGGCTGATGCAGATTTACCAATAGAAAAATAAACCTAGAATTGCATCATACCATAATCATCGGCTTTAGAAGGTAAGTTAGCCGGATCATGGGTTTTGGCATTTAGTTCTGTGTCTAAAAACTCATATACTTCAATTATTTTTGAATCTTCAATTTTAAATATCTGACAATAAGTTGTTTCAAAATCTGTACCTTCAGTTGTTTCAGCTTTTCCAGTCATCAAGCCTACCGCTCTCTCTTCATCAGCACACATTATTTTCCATTTACCAGCAAATTCAACAGTTTCAGGTTTAAACGATTTCATTACAGATGGCACCAGCTCACCGTAAACTCTATCCCTTCCTTCCCATCTTCCAGAAAATGGACCAGTTCCAATCATATGAAAAATAACATCTTCACTCATTAAATTAATAACAGTATCAAAATCCCCTTGATTTATAGATTTATAATATGTTTCCATGATTTGCCTATTTGTCGCGCTTTTGTCCATTTACATACCTTTTATAGTTGTTTAGTTTCTATTTTATTTCTATAAGACTAATGAATAGCAGTCAAAATAATAAGGAGTTATTGAATGTCTATACCATTTAATTTTCGATTAACAGATTTTCCTGTTGAAGCAGAAACTTTACGTCTTGAAGTAAGAGAATTTCTCTCAACTGCCTTAGCAGATGTTCCAAAAGAGACAAGGGCTGAAACTTGGTATGGAGCTGATGAAGCTTTTAGTAGAAAAGTTGGGGAAAGAGGTTGGATTGGTTTAAGTTGGCCGACTGAATATGGAGGCTCAGGCCGATCAGCTATGGAAAGATATGTTGTCCTTGAAGAAATGTTAACTGCTGGTGCGCCTGTTGGAGCTCATTGGATAGCAGATCGTCAATCTGGACCGCTTATAATTCGATACGGAACACCTGAGCAGCAAGAAAAAATACTACCTGGTATTCTTAAAGGTGAAACTTATTTTTGTATTGGAATGTCTGAACCTGATTCTGGTTCAGATTTAGCAGCATTAAGAACTAAAGCAGAGAAGGATGGTGATAAATATATCGTTAATGGAACAAAGTTATGGACATCTGGAGCACAGCGTTGCCAATATATGATTGCTCTTTTTAGAACATCAAAAGATGAAGATAGGCATGGTGGGTTAAGTCAATTTATTGTTGATTTATCTCTTCCAGGGGTAACTATACGTCCTATCATTGATCTTGCAGGTAGACATCATTTTAACGAAGTTGTTTTTGAGGATGTAGAAGTTCCTGAAACAATGCTTGTTGGCAAAGAAGGAGATGGATGGAATCAAGTGACTGCGGAATTAGCACTAGAGCGTTCTGGTCCAGAGAGATATTTATCAAGTTATGCTTTGTTACAAGAGTTAGTAAAAGAATTTTCTGAAAGAAATGATTTTGAGGGTGTTACTGAAATTGGAAGGCAAATGGCGCATCTAACAACCTTAAGGCAAATGTCAGTATCTGTTGCAGGTATGTTAAATGATGGTGAAAATCCAGCATTAGAGGCTTCAGTTGTAAAAGATTTAGGTGCTGTTTTTGAGCAAGATTTACCAAATATAGCGCATAGGCTTATGGATTTAGAGCCTGATGCTCAAGGTAATGATTTTCAAAAATATCTTGCAATATTAACCCAAATTTCTCCATCTTTCTCTCTTAGAGGTGGAACAAGAGAGATTTTAAGAGGGATTATTGCTAGGGGGTTAGGTTTAAGATAATGAATGATGAGACTTCTCAATTATTGTCTGATACCGCTGAAAAGCTTTTTAGCGATCATGTTACAAAAAATTGCATAATTGATGCAGAAAAAGGTACATGGCCTGAAGAATTATGGTCGGAAGTAATTGAGAATGGTCTAAACTTAATACTTGTTCCTGAAGAACTTGGTGGAGTTGGTGGTAATTGGATGAATGCTGGTATCCTTTTTAAAGCCTCAGGGAGATACCAAGCACCAATCCCGTTAGCAGAAAATATTGTTGCCTCATATATCCTAGCTTTGGGTGGAATATCGCAGCCTGAAAATTCAATTTTAACCATACTTAATGGAGCATTTATTGCTGAAAAAGATTTACTATCAGGAAGTTCTCCAAGAACACCCTTTGCTTCCCATTCAACTCATGGGGTAGTTTTATATAAAGATGGCAGTAATTTAAAAGTCGGATTAATTGAAATTGATAAAAGTAATTTAAAAGATAATAACAATATTGCTCTCGAGAATAGAGGTCGAATTGATTTAGATAAAGTATCGTTTATTGAAAATGCCATAGTTGATTGTGACTCAAATTTGATAAATAAGTTAGGGGCCCTTATGCGATCAAACCAAATGGCAGGAGCTCTTGAATCAATATTGACTCAGTCAGTTAGATACGCAAATGAAAGAATTCAATTTGGCAGACCCATAGGAAAATTTCAAGCAATACAACAAGATCTTGCTGTGCTGTCTACACATGTTGCTGCATCATCTGTTGCGGCAGATTATGCCTGTTCTTCGATGGATAAGGGTAACCCGGATTTTGCAATAGCAGTTGCAAAAAGTAGAATTGATGATGCTGTTTCGGTTGGAGCTGGAATTGCTCATCAGGTTCATGGAGCTATCGGTTTTACTTACGAGCACGGACTTCATTTTGCAACAAGAAGATTATGGGCATGGAGAGCTGAGTATGGCTCAGGTAGTGAATGGTCAAAAATTCTTGGTGAAAAAGCGATTTCCAATGGTGCAGATAAATTTTGGCCTTCAATAACGGAAGGTAATCTAGATATATGATAAATAACTCTATGGATTGGAGATATTATGAAGATATTGAAGTTGGTGAAGAAAGAAAATCGAAGTTTTTAACAATAACCGAAAAAGAAATAATAGATTTTGCTGAAAAATATGATCCTCAATGGTTTCACTCCGATCCAGAAGAGTCAAAAAAATCAAGTTTCAAGGGTTTAATAGCAAGTGGAATTCATGTTGCAGCAATTTGGCGATTGCTTGATCATGATGCAAATGGTGATATTAAGTTTGTATGTGGTATTGGCTGGGAAAATGTGAGGTGGCAGAACCCACTTAGACCTAATGACCAAGTTTATGTATGGTCAAAATGTTTATCAAAGAGTGAAACAACATCCAGTGAAAGAGGTGTAGTAATTTTTGATCATGGCCTTAAAAGAAAAGATGAACTTGATATACTCACCTTTAAAGGAACATGCCTAGTTTACAAAAAAAATTAGTTTTATATATGTTATTCTGAAATTTCAAAATTTAATAAAACATTACCTCCAAGTCTACCACCATATTGATACCCAGAATTAATTAATAAATTATTGCTAACTATTACAGGTCCATCAGACTCAATTGATCCACCATTGGCTTCTATACCAGCCATTTCTGTGAAATTAATATTTGTATTATATTCCCATAAAAGTTCACCGGTATTTTTATCTAAAACATATACCCAGCCATCAAAACCTCCTCCGATTACTAGGTCATTTGTAGTTGTTAGTGCGGCCGAAATTCCAACATCGCATGCAGGTTTTGAGTCTTCTGAACATCTATCAATTGGGGTAAATTTCCAATTAAGTTTTCCAGATAATCCATCTAGAGAATAAATTCCAGGTGTTGCAGGACCAGGGAATTTATTAATAAAATTTGTATCTGCGACAGCTGCAAAGATACTTTTATTATCAGTTGCCATACCCCAATGAATTCCCCCAGCAAATCCACCTTTTCCAATTCTTTTGATCCATAAAGGTTTACCCTTGTTATCAGGGTCAAGACCATATACATGCCCTGATTTTCTTCCAGCAAACAAAACATCCTTACCATCAATATTTGCTAACACAACTGAAGCGCCAAAATCCCAATCCGGTCCATCCTCCTCAGGACAATTTGCGTCTGCTTCAACAAAACATCCCATATTCCAGGCATCACCACTTTCCGCCTGGTATACCCATTCGATATCTCCGCTAATTTTGTCTATGGCTATTACAGAGTCACTTGTCTCTGCTGCTGGCGATGAATATGCTTCACCGGTTCCATAATAAATAAGATTTCTAGTTGTATCAAATGTTGGTGAATTCCAAACAGGGACTCCAGAAGGAGCTAATATTTCAATTCCCATATTATTCAATTTTCCCGTTCCTTTAGGAGGTAACGGTATAGAGTAAGAAGTCCATAACGCATTACCATCATCCGTACTTAACGCCATTATTCCACCTCGAAACGAACAACATTGGTACTCTGGGTCTGCTCCGTCTGCCCACTCCCTCGAAGATAAAGGTACATAAATAATTCCATTATCTACTCGTACTGAGCCTGTTAGTATAACTCTTGGATGATAACGTAGAGATTTCGTCCAAATCTTGTCTCCAGTGTAGGGATCAATTTTATATAAATTTCCTTCATAATCACCGACAAATATAAAATTACCTTTATTAGAGAAGTTTATTGCAGGAGCAGATCGTATTTCACCATCGACTTTTGTTCTCCATCTAACACAACCTGTCTCAAAATCTAACGCATATAAATAAAGATTTTGTCCGCCAACAAAGATTGTGTTTCCAGAAACTGAAGGTTGTGAACGAGCTCTGGTAGCTGAGGGATATGCAAATACCCATTTTAACTTTAAATTCTTTGCATTGTTGGAATTTAGATTTGATTTTGCATATCTAGAGTTCTCTTTATCATAACCCCATTCCATGTATGAATTATTTTTACTTAATTTTATTGTTCCATTATTTGCTTTGCAGAAATTAGGATCTGGTATACTTGCGGAAACTTTTCCTCCAGTAATATATTCAGATATACCTATTTTTTCTTTTTCACTTAAACCTTCTGCTTGTGAAGACATTACCCCATTTAACGTGCTTAAAATATAATCGGCAGACATCACCTGAAAAGTTGTTAAATGAGGGGCTCTTGGAACACCACCACTATGGCAGCTAACACAATTGTTATTAAATATTTCTGCATATTTTGATTGATTTGAACTACTCAACAATATTGATCTATCACTTTCAGAACTTGGTGCGGCTGATAGATTGAAACTAAAAATTATAAATAGAATTATAATTTTAATCGTTTTGGAAATCATAAGTTTTCTCAGAATCTTTTGTTAAGCTTTTCTTAGGGCTAACCACCAATCTTGAATTATTGCAGCATGAGTATCACCATACTCCTTTGCCAGATCAGTTGCATCATCTGGAACCTCTTGCATTTCAGTGTGCCCTAATTTAGATGCACCATCTACTGGATCAACCCACTCTAGATCTATATCTGCAATAATGTCACCATAATTTCCTGCAGCTGCTTCATGATGATCACTTATTTGGTGTGTAATTAAAAAATCTAAATATGTTGGGTATGCTAGAAGCGTATAATAGGAACCTTTTTCTCTGCCTCTCCAGTATTCATAATGAATTACTGAATCTTCGTTTGAATGTGTTTTTTCGTAAAGTTCTCTCGAAATGTTTTCAAATTTTTCTTCATGGCCTTCTACAATCTTTATATGTGCAAGCAGTGTGGACATTTTTATCTCCTAATTTATTAATATAATTTTCTATATTTATCGTTATTTGTTCTAAGATCAACACCTGAAAAAAGACCCTGCAATGCTTCATTTATGTCTCCTGAGTTTGCAGGAAAATTTGCATCAAGAATATAAAGGCGCCGACTTATTTTCCATCCCTCAGATGTTTTTGTAAATTCATCATGATATCTTCCACAATAAATGTTTAAATTTGGCATATGACCATTTTCAACATCGCCACCTACAGTTAGGCCATAGCTTTCTACTTCAGCTTTATCACCATTAACTTCAATTGCCACATTACTAAGAAGATGCCAGCTATGACCATTTCTTTCTACTTCCATCACTACAGGAATAAATCCTTTAGCATCACCAGCATAAAAACCATAATCAATATAACCATCTTCAACAAAACAAGTTTTTAATAAATCTTCATCAACCCAATCTAATGCTCGACAATATCTTGTTAAGCATGACCTTATTTCATCGTGTGCTTCTAATTTTTCTAATCTTTCTTCTAGATTTGACATCGATAACTCCCTTTAATTAGATAAATACATTAAAGATAAGTTTTAAAATCATCAATGCTAATATAAACCAGCTAAATATAAATAGTGCGAATCTTACCCAAACAAGATTTAAAGTTGCTTGAAACACTGAATGGATTAAACGAACAACGAAATACAACCAAGCACATATTAAATAAGTGTTATCGGTCATATTTAGCGCCCATATTACAAAGGATATAGAATAAAATACGGTTGGTTGTTCGAACAAATGGTTATAATTGTCCGCAACTCTTTCGACTTTACTTGGAAACACTCCTCCAAGTTTTGATGGATGAGACAGATCTTGAAGATTTACACCTTTTTTTTCAATTTCTTTTGAAGCAGGAATTCTGGTTGCATACATCCATAGCATCATCACAAAAGATAATAAGCCCATTAAAATTACTGGTTGTAGTATTAAGTCATTCATCTTTAAACCTCCAAATCATAAAAAATATTCAATAAATATTTAACGAAATTTTTATAAAATAATCAATTTAAGTATGTTTTATAACTTATTTATTTTTTTTCTTTTAATGATGTATTACAATGAATCCAAATTTTAGGGGGATTTCTGGTATCTAAGAATCTTATGGATAAAAAAGTTTTTGATTACAAACAAAGATGGAAAATTTCATCTAAGCCAAAAGGAATAGAGAAAAGTACAAAGTTTCAGGATTTTGGCACCAATAGAATTAACCCCGATAGATATATATCAAAAAAATTTATGGATGCTGAATGGGACAAAATATGGACCAAAACTTGGCTGATGGCATGTTCTTCAAGTGATATTAAAGATGTTGGAGATTATTTTAACTTTAATATAGGAAACGAATCTATTGTTGTAGTGAGATCCTCTGAAGATAGTGTAAGTGCTTTCTATAATGTCTGTCCCCATAGAGGAAATAGATTATTTTTTGATAATTTTGGATTTGTAAAAGATATTGGATGTAGGTTTCATGGTTGGAAATTTAATCTTGACGGATCTAACCAAGAAGTAACTGATTCAGAAACTTTTCGTGAAGAAGTGCTCTGTTATGACCATGATCTATCTCAAGTAAAAGTTGAAGAGGAGTGTGGCTTTATTTGGGTTAGTATGAATGAAAATATTATGCCAGTTAGAGAGTATTTAGGAGAGGTTGCAGAACACCTAGATTTATACCAAATAGATAAAATGCATGTAATTAGGCATGCTCAATCAGACTGGTCTGCAAATTGGAAAACTGGTCTTGAGTCTTTTTATGAAACCTATCATTTATCCTTTATTCATCCTCAAACTCAAGGAATGATGGAAGATTATTATGTTCCAATTGATACTTGGCCAAATGGAATGAACAGAATGATTGTCCCCTTTGTTGAGCCAAGTAAAAGACAGGAGGGTGGAAGTTTAATTAATGAAGCAACGAATTTAATGCTTTCTGATGTTGGCATAGACCCCTCTAGCTTTAAAGGAAACGCTATTGATGCAAAAAAAGCAATACAAAAGAAGAAGAGGGAGTTTTCTAAAATATTTGATCTTGGGTATGAGCGTTATACTGACGCACAACTTACAGATAGCTTTGTTTACGGAATATTTCCTAATATTCAACTAGGGTGCCATCCTGAAGGTATATTCGTGCATAAATTTATGCCTCATCCAACAAATCCAGAGATATTTACATATGATACAACTATAAATTATAGGGTAGTTGATAACCCCGATTACCATGTTCCGGCTTGGTTTGGTCTTCCAGAAAATACTGATACAAGTGGAAAAACCCGACCTGAAATCGTTCATTTTCCTCTAGGTGTTAAACCTGATTTAGGTGAAGTTCTAGATCAAGATGCCGAATTATTACCTTTTGTCCAAGAAGGAATAAGGTCAAGGGGCTTTAAAGGACCTTTGTGGAGTGAGCAGGAGTTAAGATTAAGACATTTTCACTATGAGATTGATCAATATATAAATTCAAAATAAGGAGTAATTTCAATGGCTATTAATGGCTTACATCATGCAGCAATATCAACACCAGATATTGAAAGGTTGATGAAATGGTATACAAAAAACTTTGGTTTTGAAGAGGTTGCTAGAACGGAATGGCCAAAAGGGTCAAAACAAATTGATGATGTTGTTGGATTAAAAGATAGCTCAGCTAAGCAAGGCTTTTTAAAATGTGGAAATATAATGATAGAATTTTTTGAATATTCTTCACCTGAATCTCAACCAATGGAAAAAAATAGACCTGTAAATAATCATGGTCATACACATGTTTGTGTTGATGTAACTGATATAGAGGTTGAATATAAGAGATTACTGAATAATGGTGTCGAGTTTCATGCTCCTCCTCAAGATTTTGGCCAAGTTAAAGCAACATACGGAAGAGACTGCGATGGAAATGTATTTGAAATTCAAGAGATAATTGATCCAGAGCACCCAGCAAGAGTTTTCAATGACTAGAAATGATAAAGAATATTTATTTCACCTACTTCAAGATATTTATTTTGATAATATAGATACTGCAAAAGCTGATGAAGCGGCAGAAGCAATGCACAATGATGTTAGATGGGTCCACAATCAAGTTTGGGAGCATGATGGACATAAAAGCTCTACTAAAGATGTTTTAGAAGGTAGGAATGAAGTAAGAGTCTAAAAAACCTTTTTTTGGTTTAGTAGAATTAAAGGACGATAAAATAATTTACTATAGAGTTTTACCTCAAGAATAAGATTTAACCAAAAACCTTTTCACCTAAATCATAATCTTTTAGTTTAAATTTTTGTACCTTGGTTGATGACATCGGCCAATCATCAACAAAAACTACATATCTAGGAATTTTGAAATTAGAAATCTTTCCTTTTGCTGATTCTATAAGCTCTTCAGCTGTTAGAGTTACTCCTTCTTTTGTCTCAATGAAGAGAGCTGGAACCTCTCCCAATCTTTCATCATCAACACCAACAACTTGGCTAATCATGACTCCTTCATAATTATTATAAAAAGACTCAATTTCTAAGGCAGCTACATTCTCACCACCAACTTTTAACATATCTTTTAATCTTCCATGATAACTAATGAATCCGTCTTCACTTAGTGAACCAAAATCACCTGTTGATAACCATCCATCAGATGATAATGTTTCTTTGGTCTTGGTAGGATCATTTAAATACCCTTTAAAAACTGTTGGCCCACTTATTTCTATTAAACCTTTTTCATCTGCAGGGACTTCTTCACCAGTTTCTGGGTGAATTATTCTAATTTTTACACCCTTAAATGGCTTTCCGCTTGTTGTAATTCTTTTTTCAAGAGGATCGTCTGGTGAGCCGTAGGAACAAACACCACTCGCTTCCGTTAAGCCATAAGCAGATACTAGTTTTGCATTTGGTAGCGCTTCCTGAAATGATCTTAATGTATCAACAGGAGCAACATTATTAATAATTCTGATTTTAGAAAGCTTTGAGGAACTGAAATCAGGATGATTTACTAGTGCTAGCATAACAGCAGGAAAAGCTGGAAATGCGATAGAGACTTCTGACTCTTCAAGAACCTTAATAGATTGATCAGGGTCAAAATGGACGGTAGAAATAAATTCTGATTTAGCCATTAAGCATGCTGAAAAAGGAAGTATTGAAGACATATGAAACATCGGCAACGGATCCCAAAAAACATCTTTACCTGATATAGTCCATCTTTCCATCATTGCTATTGTTGCGTGCATCATATTTGAGTGACTTAGAGGACAGCCTTTTGGGTTGGATGTCGTTCCAGATGTATACATAATAAAAGCGGTATCTTCTCCTTCACTTTTAGGTCCATCAAGGTTTATTGATGCTATATCAATTTTTAAAAAATCATCAAAGTTAAGAAGTCTCTCATCTTGAGAGCCTCCTATAACAAAGGTGCTGATAAGTGAGTCAATTTTTTGATCATTTGCATCTAAGACTGATAATATAAGATCAGAGAAATTCGTTATTTCATCTGACTCAGAAGAGATAAATAAATATTTGCACCCGCTGTCCTTTAAAACATAATCCAATTCGTGAGTTTTATATCTGGCATTAATACAAACTGGAGATAATCCGGCATACATTGCGCCGTACATTAATTCTAAATATTCAATTGAATTGAAAAGAAGTATCCCTATTTTATCTCCTTTATTTAGGCCAAGACTTAAAAATCTTTTTGCATGAAGCAAAATATTTTCAGAGAATTCAAAGTTACTTCTCTTAATTTCATCGACTGTTAGACAGTTATTGTTCTTATTATCATCGTTATAATTTGTTGCTAGTGCAGCAATATTTTTAATTTCTTTTGAAGTCACTTTATTTCCTTCCTCACCCAAATTCATATTGGAAATATAATATTAATATGCAAATATTAATGAAGAAAAACAACAAGTAAATGAGGATAATTATGGCGTTCACTTTTATTGCAAGGATGAAAATTCTTCCTGAAAAAAGAGATCAGTTTATAACTGCCTGTGAAAAACTTGAAAACGCAGTAAAAGAGAACGAAAAGGGCTGTTTGTATTATAAATTTTATAAATTAAGAGAAGAAAATGCGTATGCAGTTATTGAATCATTTGAGTCTGAGGAGATGGATGAAGAGCATCAACAAACTCAGCATTTTAAAGATATAGTTCCCGAGCTTCTAGAATGTCTAGATGGAACATACACCCGTGAGTTTCTAGATCCTTTGAGACAGAATAATGATTAATATAGGCTTAATAACTTCAAAACAGGCGAAAAGACAACCCAATGCATGGGCTGTTTATGATAATACATCACAAAGAAGAATAACATTTAAAGAACTTGATGATTTAGTAAAAAAAATTGCGAATGGTCTTTTATCACTTGGTTTAGAAAAAGGAGATAGAGTGTCCATTCTTTCACAGAACTCTATCGAATATTTAGCTTTATTTTTTGCTTGCGGACAGGCCGGCTTAGTTGCACATGCTCTGAATTGGCGTTTGGCTAAAACTGAAATTGCTAAAATCATCGAAAATGGCGAGCCTAAAATTTTTATCTGTGAAGGAAAATTTAAAGATATAAAGTCTGAACTTCAAAAGGAAATTGATTTTGTAGATCACTGGATGGAGTACGGAGAAGGCAGTGATAATAGTTTTGAAAAGTTAATTGATTCCTCATCTTGTGAAGATGTTGAGCAAGCTCAAACTGTAGGTGATGAAGATCCATTTTTCATCCTTTATACGGGGGGAACAACGGGAGAGTCTAAAGGAGCTTTACATACTCATAAATCTGCATATTTCGGTATGCTTAACCAAACAGTTGCTGAGAGAATAGTGCCATCAGATGTTTATATGTTAACCGGTCAAATGTTTCATATACCTGTTTTGTTGGCTATGAATTATACAGCGCATGGATGCCCAATGGTTTTAATGAATTTTGATGCAAAATTAGCTTTAGATCTAATCCAGCAAGAAGGAGTCTCAGGGTTTTTAGGTATAACAACAATGTTGAATTGGATGATGGCAGTAGAAAATTTTGATAAATATGATCTAAGTAGTCTTAGGTGCGTTCAATATGGTGGAGGACCAATGCCTTCAACAGTTATAAAGGAGGTTCTCAATAAATTACCTTGTCAAATCATTCAGGGTTACGGACAAACAGAGGGAACAACAATGACATTCTTATCTCAAGAAGATCATATAAAAGCAGCTATTGAAGGAATTAATGAGGAGAGATTAAAATCTTGCGGAAGAGAAGGTTTTGTTACATCTGTTAAGGTCGTTGATAAGGATGGTAATCCTGTTCCAAATGATGGTGAAACACCAGGAGAAATAATTGTTCGTTCTGATGCTAATATGGTTGGATATTTTAGAAGACCTGACTTAACAGAAAAAACTATTCGAAATGGCTGGATGTGGACAGGCGACATAGCAACTTGGGATAATGATAATTATATCCGGATATGCATGCAAGTGAAGATGACATTATAAATACTGCAAAAAAGCATCTTGCATCATACCAAAAACCAAAATCTGTTAAATTTATTGATGAACTGCCAAAGGCCCCAACTGGAAAAATTTTAAAAAGAAATCTCAGAGACCCTTATTGGGAAGACTCCGAAAAAGAAATTTAAATATCAACCTTAGAAACTATCTCAGAAAGTGTTTGAAGGAACTTTGCTCCTACAGCTCCATCAATTCCTCTATGGTCACAAGACATTGTTACGGAAATTTTATCATCTTCAAGTTTTCCAACTGCTAGTATTCCACATTGAGGGGGATTAATAACTGCGGTGAATGATTTAATTCCAAGCATACCTAAGTTGGATATTGAAAAAGTACCACCCTGATAGTCTTCTGGCATTAATTTATTATTGTGAGCAAGATCAGATAGTCTTTTTGCATCTGAAGAAATTTCTTCAACAGTTTTTTCATTAGCTTTTTTAACAATTGGGGTAATTAATCCAGCATCAGTAGCTACTGCAATTGAGATATCGGCATTTTGGAATTGTAAAATTCCTTCATCAGACCAATTGATATTTACCTCGGGATGTTTTGTTAGGGCCGTAGCAACGCATTTTATAAGTAGATCATTAATAGATATTTTTTCTTTTTTATCTTTTCCTTTGTTCATTTTTTCACGCTCGGCAGATAATTTTTTAGCGTCGAGATCCACATTAAGATAAAAATGTGGAGCAGTATTTTTCGATGCAGTAGTCCTTTCTGCAATAACTTTTCTCATTCCACTATGAGGTATAAGTTCTGATGGGTTATCAGAAGACGAAACTGATCCAGAATCGCCCCCTTCTTCACCCTTATACGCTGCAAGTTTAGCTGGATCAGCGGCTTGCTCTACATCTTGGACGGATATTCTTCCTCTTCTTCCGGAAGGCGTTATTGTTGAAACATCTACATCTAGTTCAAGTGCTACTTCCCATGCTTTTGGAGAAATATTTACATTATCTGGAGGTGCAGAGGGTAAATCTCCACTTGATTTTGGTTTTTCTTCAGAAGCTATTGGTGTTGCTGGTTCAGCTTTTTTTTCCGATACAGCACTTTCAGGTTGAAAGGAAGAGTCAACAGGAACAAAATCATTTATAAATTGATCAACTTCTTCATCTGTAATTTCTTCTGAAGCAAAAACAGCTAGTAAAGCTCCAACTGGATATGTTCCATCAACATCGACGAGTTTTTTTCTACATAGACCATCAAACTCAGCTTCAATTTCATTTGAAATTTTATCAGTTTCAACTACGAGAAGAGGATCGCCTTTAGAAAAGGAAGAGCCTTCATCAATTAACCATTCCGTAAGTTTACCTTCCTCCATTTCGATGCCCCATTTAGGCATCGTAAGAGCTTCAATCTTCTTACTCATACTAAATTTCCTATTTAAAGTTTACAACTTCAGCGACCGCATCCCTAATTTTTGTAGGTGATGGTACAAACTCACCTTCAAGCTCTTTAGCAAATGGAACTGGCGAATGTGGTCCAGTTATTTGCTTAATTGGTGCTTTTAAGGATGAAAAGACTTCACCAGCTGCTAGTGCAGCAATATCAGAAGCAAAAGAACATCTTGGTGGTGTTTCATCAACAACAACAAGCCTTCCAGTTTTTTCGACACTATCTAAGATAGCATCCTCATCTAATGGACTAGTTGTTCTTGGATCAATAATGTCACAAGTAATTCCATCATCTGCAAGTGCCTGCGCTGCGTTCTCACAAAAAGAAACCATTCTTCCTGTTGCTACTAATGTGCAATCATCTCCTTCTGAAACCATTCTAGCTTGTCCAAATGGAACAAGGTATTCACCATCAGGTACATCACCAGAAATAGTGTACAAGGTTTTATGTTCAAAAAATATCACTGGGTCATCATCTCTAATAGCTGTTGAAAGAAGACCCTTTGCATCTGCAGGAGTTGATGGCATTGCAACTTTTAAACCTGGTATAGCAGTGACCAATGGATGTAAAGATTGGCTGTGCTGAGAGGCTGCATTCATTCCAGCTCCATAAGTCGTTCTTAAAACCATTGGACAAGTAGCTTTTCCACCAAACATATATCTAAATTTTGCAGCTTGATTCATTAACTGGTCCAAACACAGCCCCATAAAGTCACAAAACATAATTTCTGCAACAGGTCTTTTACCTGCAAGTGCTGCGCCAGCAGCTGTTCCAGCAATACCAGCCTCAGAAATAGGCATATCAATACATCTTTCCAGACCAAATTCTGCGTGAAGACCTCCTGTAACGCCAAAAACACCACCAACAAAACCTGGTTCTGCATGAGGGCTTCCTGTTCCACCAACTACATCTTCACCCATTACAAATACATTCTCATCTCTTCTCATTTCAAGAAAAAGCGCGTCTGTTAAGGCTTCTCTATAAGTTTTTTCTGTCATATTTATTCTCCTTAATACCTAGTAAGACACATATACATCAGTAGTAACATCTTCAGGATTAGGTAAAGGAGATTTCTTTGCCTGATCCACTGACTCTTCGATTAACGAATTCACTTCTTCATCTAATTTATTAATGTCATCATCAGATAGAAGTCCTGCTTCAGTAACTTTATCTTTAAAAATTGTAATACAATCATTATTCTCGCGATCATTTTTTAATTCATCTTCAGCGCGGTAATTTTGTGGGTCGCCTTCAAAGTGACCGTAAAATCTAGTAGTTTCAAATTCAACAGCACATGGCCCATTTCCTTCGCGAGCTTTTGCAATTAATTCTTTCATAACTTCATGAACTTCAAAGAAATCAAATCCATTTGCTTTAACAGTATGGATACCAAATCCCTCAACTCGACTAGCTATGCTTTCAGATGCAATAACATAATCACAATGAGTATGCTCAGAATAACGATTGTTTTCGTATACAAATATACTTGGTAATTTTAAAATTGCGGCAATATTCATAGATTCAAAGACAGGACCTTGATTACAAGACCCATCGCCACCAAAAGATACCGCAACAGCACCTTTTCCATCTAATTTTGCAGCTAAAGCTGCACCAGTAGCTAAGGGAGGTCCTCCACCAACAATTCCGTTAGCGCCAAGCATTCCAACATCCATATCTGCAACATGCATGGAACCACCTTTACCTTTGCAAAGTCCATCAGCCTTTCCGTAGAGCTCTTTCATCATGCCAATTACATCACATCCTTTAGCAATACAGTGCCCATGACCTCTATGAGTTGAGGTGATATAATCGGCTTCAGTTAAATTTTCACACACACCAACCGCTACAGCTTCTTGCCCGGCATAAAGATGCGTAAATCCAGGAATTGAACCAGTCATAATTTCTCTATGAAGGTGTTCCTCGAACTCCCTAATTGTTTTCATTTGCTTGTAGGCTTGTTCAAGTTCTTCTCTAGCTAATTGCATTATATCCTCCTCATATATATGGATGAACAAATAGGATTAAAAGTTTTAATCGTAATATTCAATAAAAATTTCATTATGATATTAAATAATTTTTCTTATTAATCAACCTGTCTCTTTTATAACCCAGTTAATTGATTGTTTTATCAGTTTTCTGAAGTTTTCGTTACTGTATGATGATGGGCCGTCACCAAATTGTAAATAAGCAATTGAACTGTTTTCATAATTTTTTGTCCACCCAACTATGTTACTACCATTTTGATGGGACCAATCTCTATTTGAAAACATCTCTCCCTCAAGCGCCCTAGCTGCCGAATAAAAGTTTTTATCTACGAATTCATAATCACTTCTCAAAATTGGATTAATATCATCTTCAAAAATCTCAGCCAAATACAATTCATCAATAATTTCAAAATCATCAATTCCCCTTGTAATTGGGTGCTCTCCATCTTTCATAACTTTATATTTTACATCATGGCGATAACCTGAGTCCGGTTTTTTAACCCCTTTAACAATGCCTTCTTGATATAAAAATCTTCCACCCACAATATTTCCGTATTCTTCCCAATTAGGCCAACTTGCAATGGCATGATGAATAAAAACACATCCAATTCCTTTTTTTAGAAGATCTATAAAGTTATTTTTAAATTTCGTACTAGGATCAAAAAATGATGGTTTTGGTGGAGCTGTTTCAAAATTTATTCCTGGCATATCGTAAAAAATAAGAGCTTTATAATTTTCTTGAGTTTCTGAATTTATAAGATCTTGTGCTGCTGGATGTTCAACATGTGACCATGGATAACCTGTTGAATCTATCATTTCAAAAAATGGATCACGCTCAAAAGGATGTCCGCGTGTTATAATAAGAATGTTATCTGCCTTCTGATCAAGAAATGTTCGATTTTGGAATTCTTCCTCAACTTTATTTGACTCATCGCTATTCATATTATTATTCAAGATTAACTTTTTCGTTTGGTCAATTCATAATTATATAATTTGAACATAAAACTAGTATTTAATTTTGCTGGACACATAGAGTTATCACATAATATTATATCTTAAATTTTATTAGGAGATTACAATGGCGTTAATAAGATATGCACAACCAGGTTTACATGGCGATAAAGAGCCAGAACCAAATTTATCTTATGAATATATACCTAAAGAAAGATATACCTCTAAGGAGTTTATGAAATTAGAGTGGGACCATATATGGACAAAAATATGGTTAAGAGGAGGTTTATCTCAAGATCTTAAAGAACCAAACGATTACATCACCACTGAAATTGGAAATTATTCAATTTTAATTACTCGAGGTGAAGATATGAAAGCTAGAGCTTTCTATAATGTTTGCAAGCATAGAGGAAATACTCTCGCACAGCAAAAAATGGGTAAAATTGATAAAACATTCAAATGTTCATATCATAGGTGGCAGTATGATGCCACTGGTCAGCTTGTAGATGCTCCTGATCCTCATACATTCCCTCAGGGCGTTTGTGATCCGTCATTACATTTAACCGAGCTTCCATGTGAAGAATGGAATGGTTGGATTATGTACTCATTAAATCCAGATGTTAGACCGTTAGAGGAATGGCTTGGCCCTGTTAAAGCACATCTTGAGGCATATAAATTTGATCAGATGGATTTAGTTATGGATATGACAGTTGAATGGAACTGTAATTGGAAAGCATCCGTAGACGCTTTCAATGAGACTTATCATGTTTGGGGAACTCATCCACAATTAATGGATTGGCTTGATGATCAAAATGTACAAATTGATTTATATGATATTCATAACAGATATTTAGTGCCTTTCGGAGTACCTAGCCCAAGACCTCATATTGACCAAGAAGTTATTGGTCCAAATCTTGAGGTTTATATGGAGCAGAATGGAGTAGATCCAAAAGAATTTAAAGGAAACGCTCAAGAGGCAAGAAGAGCGATTCAATTAGCCCAAAGAGAACGCGCTGATGAAATGGGTTGGGATTTCTCAAATTTAAATGATGACCAACTTTCAGATGATTATCATTATTGTGTATTTCCAAATGTTACTTTGAATACTCATGCAACAAATTACATGATGTTTACTCAGAGACCACATGCTGAAGACCCAAATAAGTGTCTTTATGATTTACAAATGTTTTCCCTTCCTTCTGACACAAACAATAAGAGAACTAAGCAAGCAAATGAAGCTTCAGATTCTAATGCACCATCTTATATGACCATCGAAGAAGATGAAGATGCACCAAGAGTAAATCCAGGAATGGATGAAGCTGTTCAAGGAGAAGCAGATGAGACAGGCCGTCCAGAACATATTTATGTAAAAGATGGTGAAGAGCACACTCTTGGGGAAGTTCTTGATCAAGATGCTCATAATCTACCTTTTGTTCAAAAAGGTATGAATAGTCCGGCATATAGAGGATTATGGTGTGGAGAGCAAGAAAGAAGAATTATTCATTTTCATCAGGTAATTGATAGATTAATTATGGAAGGTGGCGGTCAAGTCCCTAACTATAAAGAGTAATCATTTAATCTTTTATTGGTATTATTATGAGCGAACAAGAAGTCTATGTTTTTGTCTGTGATTCAGCTAGTGTTGAAAATGGATCTGAGGCAGTTTTTGAAGTAAACGATAGAGAAATCTTGGTTGTTCGATCAAATGAAGGAGAATTATTTGCGCTAGAAGATAATTGTCCTCATGCAAATGAATGTATTTCTGGGGGAAGATTTAGAAATGGTTTTTATGCCTGTCCTCATCATGGAGCAAGATTTGAGTTATCAACAGGAAAATCAATGACAAATCTATCCACAAAGCCATTAATATGCTTTGATGTTAGAGAAGTAGACGGAAAAATTGAGGCGATAGTGCCTGAGAAGGAAAAAAAGAAATTTATTCCTGGAGGAGCTCCTCCAGGATTTGGACCAATGTAATTTTTAAAAGGAGGAAGTTATGGATTTAGGTTTAAAAGGAAAAAAAGCAATTATTACAGGCGGAAGCAAGGGTATAGGTCTAGCTTCTGCGCATGCATTAGCCGATGAAGGAGCTGATGTTGCAATTTGCTCGCGAAATATTGATGATGTAAATTCAGCATTAGAAGCTCTAAAAGGTAAAGGCGTTAATGCTATTGGCGGAGCTGTTGATGTAGCTGATGGTGATGCATTAAAAGCATGGATAGCCTCAGCTATTAGTGATTTAGGTGGTTTAGATATACTTGTTCCTCAAGTAAGCGCTGGCGGAGGCAATCCAAGTGAAGAAGGATGGGCTGCTAATTTTGAAACAGACATTATGGGAACAGTAAGATCTGTAGAAGCGTCTTTAGAAGCTTTAAGAGAGTCAAATGGATCGATTGTAATTATTTCTACCACAACTGCTATAGAGCAAGGACCAGGAAGCGGACCTTATGGAGCAGTTAAAGCAGGATTGTTAAACTACTCAAATCATATTGCTCAAACTGAAGGACCAAACGGTGTTAGATCTAATGTTATATGCCCCGGACCAATCTATATTGAAGGTGGGCCATGGAACTTCATTAAAGATAATATGGAAGATTTTTATAATGCTACATTAAAAGGAATACCTCTAGGTAAATATGGTTCTGGTGAAGATATCGCTAAGACTGTTGCCTTTTTAGCTAGCCCTGCAAGTGGTCACACTACAGGCACAAATGTTGTGATTGACGGCGGATTTACTAAAGGCGTTCAATTTTAATTTTAAATCTGCTCAATCATTACTGGGGGTAATTAATTATGACAGATGATGTTAAAAAAAGGTTAGATGTTGTTCTTGTTGCTGGCGGCAAATACCATGATATTGATTTTGCTCGCTTGGAGCTTTTAAAGCTACTTGCTGAGGATGATAGAATTCGTACTAGAGTTTATGAAGATTATTCAAATCTACATGCGATTAGTAATGCTGATTTTCTAATTACCTACACTTGTGATGTAAGACCAACGCTAGAGCAACAAAAAGTATTAAGAGATTTTGTTGCGAATGGTAAAAGATGGTTAGCTCTTCATGGAACAAACTCAATACTTCAATTTTTATCGGACGGAAGAGTTGATTGTCCAAGAGTTGCTCCAATATTTATGGAAACTCTTGGTTCCCAATTCTTATCTCATCCACCAATAGAGCCATACACGGTTACTGTAGCGGACGGCGACCATCATCTTGTAGAGGGTGTTGAACCGTTTGAAACTAATGACGAATTATATCTAATGGAAACACATGGTGAATTACATGTCTTATTGGAGACTGAATTTGAGGGTAATACTCCTGGGTTTGTTGAAGAAAATTGGGAAAAAACTAAAGTACCAGTTTTTTATTTACACCCTGTTGAGAAAGGAGAAGTCTTATACCTTACTCTTGGGCATTGCCGAGGTCACTATGATATGATTGATCTACCTGAGCCTATGGCATATTACCCTGAAGTTGAAAGATGTGCTTGGGATCTTCCAGTTTTCTATGACTTACTTAGAAGAGGTATTGATTGGGCAAAAGAGCTCTCATTAAAAAATTAATATGTCCAATAAAGTTGCTCTGATTACTGGAGTTGGACCCGGTACGGGTTCTTCTATTGCACGCCGTTTCAGTAAGGGCGGTTATAAAATAGCAATGATTGCCCGTGATAAAGAGAGACTAAAGAAACTTGAGGATGAATTAGAAGGCAGCAAGGGTTATTCCTGTGAACTAAGGAATCCAGAATATTTATACAATACAATAGATGAAATTATAGAAGATTTTGGTTCTCCTAATCTTTTTATTCATAATGCTGTAAGAGGTACCAGAGGTAATTTTCTAGAATTTACCTCTGAAGAACTACAATCGAACTTTGATATAAATGTCATGGCTCTTCATAGGATTGCTCAAAAAGTTGCGCCAGAAATGATTAAAAATAAAAGTGGTGCAATAATAGTTACAGGAAATACATCTGCACATAGAGGGAAGGCTAATTTTGGTGGTACAGCATCAACGAAAGCAGCCCAGAAAATATTAACAGAGTCCTTTGCTCGGTATTTAAACCCAAAAGGAGTTCATGTAGCATATATCACTATTGATGCAGCAATTGATTTAGAATGGACCAGAAAAGCATGGCCAGATAAACCTGATTATGTTGTATTAATACAACAAAATATATTATTAACTTAATAATTAATTTATAAGTTTTTATCTTTTTAATTTTAAAAAAAAATGCTACTAAGCACTTCTTACTACTAAATATGGGGAGATTTTCATGAAACTAATGAAATACTTATCTTTGTTTGCAATTGTTTTCTCTTTTTTAATTATTGAAAAAACAAATGCTCAAACTGAGAGCTCATCAGAATATACTGTTGAGGAAATAATTGTGACAGCAAGAAAAAGATCTGAGTCAATTCAAGATGTTCCAGTTGCTGTATCAGCACTAAGTGTTGAACAGATTGAAAGAGGTAATATTCAAAGGGTGCAGGACTTAGAAAAACTATCACCAAATGTTGAAATTGTTGATATGCCTTTTGCTGGCGGAGCTATTAGTGCTTCAATAAGAGGGCTTTCATTTGATGATTTAGAAAAGACTTTCCAACCTACAGTTGGTGTAGTTATTGATGGTGTTTTTGCGGCATCTAATACAGCTGTTGATCTAGACTTATTTGATCTTGAGGCGGTTGAAGTTCTTCGTGGTCCTCAAGGAACAATTTATGGAAGAAATACTATTGGTGGAGTTATAAATATTCGAAGAACAAAACCTACAAGAGAATTAGGTGCAAAAATGCAATTAGATCTTGAAGAGGATGAGACTAGTGATATCAAATTGATTTTGAATACTCCTTTAGGTGAAAATGGCGGCCTTAAGATTGCTATGAGAAAACTTCAAAGTGATTCATTTATGTTCAATGTTACAAGAAATGAAAGAGAAAGAGGAAGAAAACTTGAGTCCTCATCAGTAGTTTTGGATTATGATCTCACGGAAAAACTTAATGTGAATTATACTTTTGATTATTATAATGATGACTCTCAGCATAATATTATCAATCTCACAAGATTTTATGTTAATGCTCTAGGCGCACCTCAAGGTGTTTTTGAGTTATTAGGCCAAGGTGCATCAACTTCTGAAGATTTATCTGCAGCTAATGATTTTGAAACAGTTTATTCGGCTGCTCCGTTCTTAAGTGGTGTTCAGGGCGTAAATCACACTTTAAGAGCTGAATATGAGCTTGATAATCATGTTGTTAAATTAATTTCAGGTACAAATGATTTTGATGAACTAATGGATATTTGTTCATGGGGTTCTTCAGGTGGTGTAGTTACTCCTGATTGTGTTTTCCCTGTTGTTAGAGATCAGGATTTCAAACAAGAAACTCATGAAGTACAGTTAGTATCAGATTTAGATGGAGCGATAAACTATGTTGTTGGTTATTACATGGTAGAAACTGAAGGTAATATGGATTCTGGTCCTGTACAAAACTTTAGATCAACTATTGAAACTGAGGCATGGGCTTTATTTGCTGATATGTCATGGGATATAACGGATCAATGGACTTTAGGTTTGGGCGCTAGATATACTGAAGAGGAAGCTGATTTTGAAATCAAGACTTTCGCTTCATTTGATGACAAAGTAGCTAGAGGACCTGCAGTATTGGATTTTGTTAGAGATTTTAAAGACGATAATACTCAATATAAAATTTCTATTCAGAGAAATACTGATTTTGGTATGGTGTATGTCTCTCACTCAACTGGTTTCCGTTCTGGTGGATTTAATGCTAGAGGAACAACACTTGAGTCAGTTGGCCCATTTAATTCAGAAGAGGTTGAAACATTTGAATTAGGGTTAAGAAGTGAACTTCTTGACAATAGACTTATCTTAAATGTCACAGCATTCACAAATGATTATACTGACAAGCAAGAACAAGTTGTTACTCCTGGTGACGGTTCTATCGTTGTAAATGGTGTGCCTCAGAATTGTGGAACAACATGTACATTTATCCGTAATGCTGGTGCCGTGACTATAGATGGCGTTGAGATTGAAGGAACATTCAGAGCAACTCCTGCTTTAACATTCAGAACTGCTATTGGTTTCCTAGATTCTAAATACGATGTATTTGAGTACAATGGAACTAATGTTGCTGATAATGCAATTGTTCCTTTTGCTCCTGATATGACAGCAAGTCTTAGTTGGGAATATGTAACTGAATTAAGTTCTGGTGAACTTATTTTTGCTGGAACTTTTTCTACAAAGGATGATTACAGCGGAAGGTATGATCCTGCAGCTTATATATTTGGACCTGGTGCAGATTTAAATGTTGAGGGTGTTGACAAACTTGATTTATCTCTGACTTATAATAGAGATACATCTAATGGTGGTAGAATGACAATTACAGTGTTTGGTAACGATATTCTTGAAGAAGGAGGATATATTGTTCGTCCTTTAGATGCAGGTGCATTTGCATTTGGTACTCCACAGAAACGTCAGCATTTTGGTTAATGTTTCTGTATTATTTGACCTTGCTTATTACAGTAATCCACGTGTTCTAGATGTCGAGTTAGCCTGGGAATACTAAAATATAATAAAGCGACCAAATTTATTTGGTCACTTTACATTTTTCATTTCATCATGTTTATTTAATTCTAGTAACTCTTTGGAGGGGAGCCAGGTTATGTTCGCGAAAAAATATTTTATAATTTTTTTATCATTTATATTCAGTTTAAACTTATCAGCTAATGAGTATTCTCCTGCAGTAGGAAAGAATTATCCTGATAAATTATTATGGGGTGACACTCATCTTCATACAAATGAGTCAGCTGATGCATGGTCAGTCGGAAATCCAAATTTAACGCCAAGTGATGCATTTCGTTTTGCTCGGGGAGAAGAAGTAACTTCAGAAAGCGGTGTAAGAGCAAAATTAAGAGTACCTCTCGATTTTTTTATGGTCTCAGATCATGCAACTTATCTTGGTGTTTTTAAAAGAATACAAGCTGGTGATGAAGATCTTATTAAAAGACCTTTAGGAAAAAGATGGAGGGATTACATGGATAATGATGATCCTAGATTGTTTACCGAATTTGTTGAAGGTTTAAATGGAAATCAAGAGGTTTCTTTTAATAAAGAAATATATATTCCTATCTGGAAAGAAATTACTGAAAATGTTGATAGATTTAATCAGCCAGGAGTTTTTACTGCTTTTATTGGCTATGAGTGGACTCCCGCACCAACAGGTGACAACCTTCATAGAGTTGTTATTTTTAAAGATGACGCAAAAAAAGCTCAAGAGATAATACCTTTTTCAGCATTAGATAGCGATAAGCCTGAGGAGCTTTGGAAATTTTTAGAAAATTATAATAAAAAGACTGGTGGAGAAGCCATATCTATTTCGCATAATAGTAATATAAGTGGCGGTCGGATGTTTCCTCTAAAGAATTCTTACGGAGAAGCTATAGACCGAGCTTATGCGGATATGCGCAATAGATGGGAACCTTTAGTGGAGGCAACACAAGTTAAGGGTGATAGCGAAACACATCCAGCTGTTTCACCTGACGATCCTTTTGCAGATTATGAAACATGGGAAGGAAATATAGGAAGAAATGAAACTGACAGGTTAGAAAGACTAAGCAATACAGGGGAATGTGCAAATTCAGAAAATTATAAATGTTATCGTTATAAAGAAAGTGAAACTGATCGATATAAAGGCAGCTATGTTCGACCTGCATTACGAAGAGGTTTGGAAATACAAAAGAAAATTGGCGTAAATCCATTTAAGTTTGGGGTAATAGGCAGTACAGACAATCATACAGCATTAGCAGCTTCAGCTGAGGACAATTTCTTTGGAAAGTTTGTTGATTCAGAGCCTGGACCAGGCCGTATGAGCAATTGTATGGCGGGTTGTGATAGACCAGATGGAGAAGGTCAAGGCGATCTATGGCGTAATTGGTTAATTTCTGCTTCAGGTTATGCAGCTGTATGGGCAAGAGAAAATACCCGTGAAGAAATTTTTGATGCTATGAAACGAAAAGAAACTTACGCAACCACTGGACCAAGAATGGCTGTAAGATTCTTTGGAGGTTGGAATTTTTCAAAAGAAGATTCTTATAAACCGAATTTTGTAGAACATGGTTATACTGAAGGTGTTCCTATGGGTTCAGATTTAGGGCCAAGAGAAAGAGGAAAATCTCCAGGATTTTTAGTCATGGTTTCAAAGGATCCAAACGGAGCAAATATAGAACGGGTTCAAATTATAAAAGGATGGGTTGACTCATACGGGAGATCAAAAGAAAAAATTTATGATGTAGCTGTTTCTGATGATGCTGGTGAAAATACTGTTGATGTAGAAAATGCTACTTATTCTAATTCTATTGGAGAAGCCTACATATCGACTTTTTGGGAAGATCCAGATTTCAATCCAAATTTATCAGCATTTTATTATGTGAGAGTTTTAGAAATCCCAACCCCTCGTTGGACAACATACGATAGTGCGGTGTTTGATATTGATATTCCTTCATATGTTCCAAAGACTCATCAAGAAAGAGCTTATACATCTTCAATATGGTATAATCCATAGTGAGAAAAAAAATTGTCGTAATTTCTGGTTTGATAATTGGGTTATCAATAATAGCTCTCAGCACAATACAATCCACCTCAAGCATTAATGAAAATGCTGTTATCATTGATAATAAAAACTTAGAGATTTTTTATTTCAATAATCTTGATCCTGAAAATCCTTATAACCGAGATTTTAGTAATTTATCTGATAAACAAATAAATCAATTGAAAATAGAATATGTGAAAAGAGAGGTTTTAGTTAGAGAGGCTAAAAGATTAGGTTTAGATAAAATTGATTCAATCATCTCAGCACGCCTTGCTCAATTAGGACAACAAGCTTTAGTTGGTGAGATTATTGAGTTAGATGAAATCGAAATAAGCGAGATAAATAATTTCTTTGACGCAAATAAATCGATGTATGTTGAACCTGAAACGATATCTTTTTCTCATATCTTTTTTGATACAGAGGAAAGAGCTAAATCTTATTTATCGAAAATAAATAATGAGTCTGACGACAGCGAGTTGAAAAATCTTGTAAATACTGGTGGTATTGTTTTTCCCTATCAGAAGAATTATTCAAAAAAACCGTATTCATTTATTGTTGGTCATTTTGGCGAAATAGGTGCAATGAATCTTTTTACATTAGAGAAAAATATTGAAGACTGGCAAGGCCCAATAAGGTCTTCAATTGGATTTCATCTTGTTAATGTTTTTAATAAAACACCACAGAAACAAATGGTTTTGGACGATATTTTATCAGAGGTAAAGAGAGATTATTATGATCAATTAAGAAAGAAAGATACGCAAACCATTATTGCCAACAAAATTTTGGAATATCAGATAATTGATAATACCAAGGCTAATTAAACTTTATCAAATTCAATATAAAGATTATCTAAGCCTCGCAATAAAACATTAGGACTATAAATAAATTCATTTCCCTCAGAGAATCTCATATTTTTAAGCCTATCTAATATTATTGGAAAAGCTGTATACATTTCTTTTCTTGCTAAATTCATACCTAAGCAGACATGAATACCCTGTCCAAAAGCTATGTGTCTTCTGGCATTTTTTCTAGTAACATCAAATTTATCTGGATTTTCAAACAGGTCTTCATCTCTGTTTCCTGATCCATAGCGAATTAGAATTACTGATCCTTTTGGAATGGCAACACCCTCAAGTTCTGTATCTTCTGTAGCAATCCTCCACATATTATTTGTAGGAGTTAACAATCTTAATGCTTCTTCAACCATATTAGGTATTAAACTATGATCATTTACAACTAATTCCATTTGGTCTGGATTAGATATAAGTAGATAGAAGGCCTCAGTAATGGTATGAGCAGTTGTTGCATTACCAGCAACCAATAACTGCTGAAGAATAGATAATTGTTCTGCAGTTTCTAATTTTCTATTTTCTCCATTGTCGTCTTCAAAATCAAGATTAGCTAGATCTGAGATTATATCATCAGTTGCGTTATTTTCTTTTTCCTTCAGCCTGTTTGCAAAATATTGTTGGAATTCTACTAATTGCTTAGCAATTTCTACATGTTCTTCTTGTGAACTTGTTCCAGAGAGTTGTTGAACAAAAGCATCTGACCATCCACAAAATTTATCGTAGTCTTCTAGAGGCACACCTAATTGTTCTGCAATAACTCGAACAGGTAATTGTTGGGCAATATCTCTACTGACATCGCATTTACCTTTGTCGTAGAATTGATCGATTATATAATTAATCTTATCTTCAATTTCAGGGCCCATATCCGTTACTCTTTTTGGCGAAAAGGCTTTATCAACAAGACTTCTATACCTTGTATGCCTAGGTGGATCTGCAGTAAGCATTGTATCAACAGGCGGATAACCCTCGTTTGCCATAATATCAGCAGCTTCTTGAGGATAATCTCCACCACCACTTCTTTGAATCACTCCAAATTGATTTGAAAAAAGTTTAGCATCTCTTGCAACTTTACAAATTAATTCATGTTTTGAAACTTGAAAAATACCGGTATTTGGATCTTGATATACTGGTGCTTCATCACGAAGCTTTTTGAAGAATGCATGAGGACAAGCCATCAATTCTGGATCAAACATATTTATTTTTTCTAAATCTTCATCTAGGGGTTTTATAGCTTCGCTCATTAAGATAGCTCCAATTTTTAACTAACAGCCATAATATATAAGGCTTTTCATTATTTAATTACAAGAAATAAATAAT
>LUMP01000014.1_pt1 | contig 80410 bp, 75 predicted proteins | sample 729641 | NCBI WGS metagenome assembly LUMP01 (sample SAMN03860260, study PRJNA289734) | marine metagenome | biome: seawater column; feature: ocean; material: water; isolation source: Red Sea water column Station 12 - depth 47m | place: Saudi Arabia: Red Sea | collected 2011-10-15 | depth 47 m | reverse complement strand
GAATCAATTAAAGCAAAATGTTCCAGGTTTTTATGGCCTAGGTTCATCTATTAACTATTTCTATAAAAGAAATAAAATTAAAGATGTTAAGGATCTATATAATGAAGTTCCTTTTTTTAGAGCTCTTGTATCAAATAGTATGATGAGCTTAACGAAATCATTCTTTGAGTTAACTTCATACATGAGTAAAGATGATGAATTTGGTGAATTTTGGAAAATAATTCACGAAGAATACTTGCTTACAAAAAAGATGCTTTTGAAGATTTCTAATTATAAAGAATTAATGCAAAATGAACCTGCAAATAAACTATCGATTCAAACTAGAGAGGCAATAGTTATGCCTCTTATCACTATTCAACAGTATGCATTACAAATTGTAAACGAAATTGATTCAAAAAAAATGGATAATTCAAAAAAACCAACATTTGAAAAAATGATTACAAGATCTCTATATGGAAATATTAATGCTAGTAGAAACTCTGCTTAACTTTTTCTATATTTAACTAATAACTATAAACAAAATTAAAAATGAAAAAATATATATTATTATTTGCAATTTTATTAGCATCATGTGATGCTCCAATGGAAGAAACAACAGGTTTTGGTTTTTGGGCTGGTGATGAAAATGAAACATTTATAGCTGGACCATCAGAAACAACGGAATTATACAATCAATTTATTGATGCTCACAACAATCAAGACATGGAAGCAATTGACGCCCTTCTATCAGATGATCTTGTAATATACCATTCTGATGGAAGAACTGTTGACGATAAGGCTAGTCATTTAGAAGGTCTTAAATCATGGTTTGAAGAAACTAACCCATCATTTAATCCTTTTTGGGGAATGCCTTATGTTGGAGTTAATAATGGTGAGACCTGGATAATTGCTGGACATCAAACAATAACAACAGTTGATGGTGTTGAGACTTCAACAGGAACAATGTTGGATATTCAATTTACTGATGGTCTAGTAAGTATGATAATTGTATACGATAGACAAACTCAGCCTTCAGAATAATAAATTGGATTTATTCTTATTAATATTAGGCTTTCTATTTTGTCTAATTGGCATAATTGGAAGCTTTTTACCAATAATACCTGGCCCGGTTACTGCTTGGCTAGGTATTTTACTTTTAAACTTAACCTCTGTAGTTGAATTTAACTTAAACTTCATTTTAATAACATTAACTGTAGCTGTCTCTGTTGGAATTCTAGATTATTTAATACCAATATTGGGAGTAAAAAAATTAGGAGGTACAAGATCTGGACAAATTGGGACAACAGTTGGTCTTATTATGGCTCTAGTAATACTTGGACCAATTGGTATCATTATTGGTCCCTTCTTAGGGGCTTTACTTGGAGAAATGACTAATAATAAATCTTTTAATGAATCATTAAAACCTGCTTTTGGTTCATTTATAGGAGTTATAGCTGGAAGTGTAATTAAATTTTTAATCAGCCTTAGTTTCTTGTTTTTCTATTTTGATATTTTTTGGGGATACAGAGAAAGTTTTTTTTAAATTTCCTAAATTGAAACAACCAATTAACACATTTGGAAAAATTTGAAAGAAAATATTTTGCCTCATGGACTGATCTTGATCCTAACTGGCATGTTGCTAATCATGCATACATAAAATATGCAGCAGATACTCGGGTATCTTTCTTCGCTGAGTTAAAACTAGATAGGGATAAATTTAATAATCTTAATATAGGTCCTGTCTTATTTTATGAACACATGCATTATTATAAAGAAATAATGATGGGTGTCGAATTTTCAATTAACGTAGAGATTGATGGTTATAGTGATGATGGTCGATTTTTCTCTCTTTTTCAAAATTTTTATGATATGAGTGGAAACCATTTAGCTCATCTAGACTTAGCTTTTGGAATCATGGATACAAAACTTAGGAAACTCATCTCAATGCCAAATGAATCATTTGAAATTTTTAAAGAAGGTCCAAAATCTAATACATTTAGTATAATTACAAAAGAGGACTTGAGAAAACATGGAAAGTTTCCTAATAATAAGCAGTAATTATGCAGTGAGAAATTTATTTAATTATTGTTTAATTTCAAATAAATAAAAAAATGAAAGAAAAATATTGGAAAAAAAACATATTCTACCTCAGAATACTTCTAACAATTTGGTTTATATGTTCTTTTGGTTTTGGAATTCTTTTTGCTGAAAAATTAAATGAATTTTACTTAGGTGGATTTCCTTTAGGCTTTTGGTTTGCTCAACAGGGATCAATCTACATATTTGTTATTCTAATTTTCATATATGTTTATTTAATGAATAAGCTTGATAAAAAACATAATCTCGAGGAATAGTTATGGATGCACAATTTTGGACATACTTGTTAGTTGGAGTAACCTTTTCACTTTATATAGGTATAGCTATATGGTCAAGAGCTCAAAGTACTAAGGAGTTTTATATTGCTAGTGGTGGAATTCATCCAGTACTAAATGGAATGGCAACTGCAGCAGATTGGATGTCGGCTGCCTCATTTATTTCTATGGCAGGTATTATTTCATTTTTAGGTTATGGTGGATCACAATATTTAATGGGATGGACTGGAGGTTATGTTTTATTAGCGCTTTGTCTTGCACCTTACTTAAGAAAATTTGGAAAATTTACAGTGCCAGATTTTATTGGAGAAAGATACTATTCGAAAAATGCTAGAACAATTGCATTAATATGTGCAATTTTTGTTTCATTTACCTATGTCGTTGGTCAGATGAAGGGAGTTGGAGTTGCATTTTCAAGATTTCTTGAGATACCATATGATCTAGGGGTAATTATTGGTATTGGAATAGTATTCTTCTATGCTGTTCTTGGAGGTATGAAAGGTATAACATATACTCAAGTAGCTCAATATTGTGTTCTAATTTTTGCTTTTACAGTCCCAGCAATTTTTATATCACTTCAAGCAACAGGAAACCCAATTCCTCAAATTGGATTTGGAAGCAAGACCACTGATGGAGTCTATCTTTTAGAGAAGTTAAATCAATTATCCGTTGATTTAGGTTTTGAAAAGTATACTGATATTAATCAGACCACATTAATTAATGTATTTTTTATAACTGCTGCATTAATGTTTGGAACTGCTGGACTTCCGCATGTGATTGTTAGATTCTTTACCGTTCCTAAAGTACGAGATGCAAGAATATCAGCAGGATGGGCATTATTATTTATCTCTTTTTTATATACTACTGCTCCAGCTGTTGCTGCATTTGCAAAAGTTAATTTAATTAATACAGTATCAAATGCTCAATATTCAGAAGTACCTCAATGGTTCAAAAATTGGGAGAACACAGGTTTACTTGAATTTGATGATAAAAATTCAGATGGTGTAATCCAATATGTAGCTGATGAGCAAGTTAACGAGTTGACAATTGACAGAGATATCATGGTTCTAGCAAATCCTGAGATTGCAAACTTACCTCCATGGGTAATTGGACTTATTGTAGCTGGTGGTTTAGCTGCTGCTCTTTCAACTGCAGCAGGTTTGCTTCTTGTTATTTCAACTTCAATTTCCCATGATCTTCTTAAAAAGAATATAAATCCTAATATTTCTGAGAAAGGAGAATTGTGGGCAGCTAGAATTTCTATAGCAGTAGCGGTTGTTGCAGCTGGACTGGCTGGATTAAATCCACCTGGATTTGTCGCTGAAGTTGTTGCACTAGCTTTTGGTCTTGCTGCGTCCTCTTTTTTCCCCGCTATAATTCTTGGTATTTTTGACAAAAGAATGAACAAGGAAGGAGCATTATCTGGAATGATAGTAGGTGTAGTCTTTACAACTATATATATTTTTTATTTTAAACCACAACTTGGCGGTCCGGGGTTACCTCAAGATTATTTGTTTGGAATATCACCTGAGGGAATTGGTACTATTGGTATGATAATTAACTTTATTGTATCTTTAATAGTATCAAGATTAACAAAACCAACACCTGAAAATATCAAGGAATTAGTTGAAAGCATAAGATATCCTAAATAGAAATGCAAAGAATAAAAACCTTATCTGAATATTTCAAAAAATACGAATTAAGCGAAAAAGATCCTGAAAAATTTTGGTCTCAAATTGCTGATTCATTCTTATGGAAAAAAAAGTGGGACAATGTCCTTGAGTCGGATTTTGAAAATGCAGATTTTAAGTGGTTTAAAAATGCTCAATTAAATATTACTGAAAATATTTTTGAGAGAAACCTTTCTGAAAGAGGGGACAAGACTGCAATCATTTGGGAGCCAAATGATCCTAAAGAGTCACCGATTTATTTATCATACAAAGAACTTTACGAGCAAACATGTACTTTTTCTAATGCTCTTAGAAGTAAAGGAATCAAAAAAGGAGACAGAGTAATTATCTACATGCCAATGGTTCCAGAGGCAGCTATTGCCATGCTTGCTTGTGCAAGAGTGGGTGCAGTTCACTCAGTTGTTTTTGCAGGCTTTTCTGCTGCATCTTTAGCTGATCGAATAAATGACTGTGAAGCAAAAATGGTATTAACATCTGATGGAAACTTTAGAGGTAATAAGACAATTCCTGTAAAAGATGTAGTTGATGAAGCTCTTGAAAAATGTTCATCAATAGAAAGTGTTATTGTTTTAGAGAGGACAAAACAAAATATTAATATGGAGGACGGAAGAGACTTTTGGTGGCACGAATGTATTAAGGATGAACCTAACACATGTGATTCTGAAGTTATGGATTCAGAGGACTTATTATTTATTTTATATACATCAGGTTCAACAGGTAAGCCAAAGGGTGTTGTTCATTCTTCAGCTGGATACATGATATACTCTTCATATACATTCTTAAACGTATTCCAATATGATGAGGATGACATTTATTGGTGTACTGCTGATGTAGGATGGATTACAGGACATTCATATATTGTATATGGGCCTTTACTATGTGGTGCCACTACAGTAATGTTTGAAGGTGTTCCAACATATCCAAATGTTAGTCGTTTTTGGGATATAGTGGATAAGTATAAGGTTAACCAATTTTATACAGCACCAACTGCAATTCGAGCTCTTCAAGCTCATGGTCTTGAGCCACTTGAAAATAATTCACTAGATTCATTGAAAGTTATTGGATCTGTAGGAGAGCCAATAAATGAAGAAGCATGGCATTGGTATCATGATAATGTTGGTAAAGGAAAGTGTCCTTTAGTTGATACATGGTGGCAAACTGAAACGGGTGGTATAATGATCTCAGCACTTGCAGGAATAACTCCTAATAAACCTGCTCATGCTTCATTGCCATTACCAGGTGTAATACCAGTTATCGTTGACGCGGAGGGTAACGAATTAAATGGAAATAATGTTCAGGGTAATTTATGTATTAAATCTCCTTGGCCATCTATCATCAGGACTACATACGGAGATCACGAAAGATGCATTAATACATATTTTTCAAACTATAAAGGTATGTATTTTACAGGTGATGGAGTAAAAAGAGACCATGATGGATACTTAAGAATACTTGGTAGAGTTGATGATGTAATTAATGTATCTGGTCATAGAATGGGAACAGCCGAGGTTGAAAATGCAATTAATGAGCATGAAGATGTAATTGAATCAGCTGTTGTTGGATATCCTCATGATATTAAAGGTGAGGGCATATATGCATATGTTATAGTAAGCACAAAATTAAATGATGATAAAATTAAGGATGAGATAATAAATGTTGTAAGAAAAGTTATAGGACCAATTGCAAAACCAGATAAAATTCAAATTGTTAGCGGTTTACCCAAGACTAGATCAGGTAAGATAATGAGAAGAATTTTAAGAAAGGTTGCAAGTAATGATTTTAAAAACCTTGGAGATACATCTACACTTTTAAATCCTGATGTTGTTAAAGAAATTATAGATGGAGCTATTATTTAAATAATTTTTCTAAACTAACTCCCCTCGACCCTTTTACCAAAATATTCATATTTTTTAAACTTTTAAATGAGTCAGATTTAGCTAACTCATTGGTATTTGAAAATTTAAAAAAATATTCTCCGTCAGTATTACACTTTGAAAAATTATCACCTACTAAATAGATTTTGCTGTAATCTTTGTTTGTAACAAAATCAACTATTTTTTGATGTTCTTGATCTGAGTACTCTCCAAGTTCAAACATGTCTCCCAATATTAATACTCTGTTATTTATATTTATATTTTCAAAATTTGAAATAGCTGCTAACATGCTTGTAGGATTAGCGTTATATGCATCTAAATAAATCTTATTACTATCAAAAATTAAAATTTCAGACCTATTGGAGTCATTTAAAAATTTATTAAGTCCTTCTTGAATTTCTTTATTTGATAAGTCAAGGAACTTTCCAATTGTAATACTTGAGGCCAAATTTGAAAAGTTATATTCACCGAAGAGATTTGAATTAAATTCATATCCATCAATTTTAAGTTTCAAAGATGAATTATCTTTTTTGTAATCAAATTTAAACTCTGAATCTTTGTTGCTTCCAAAAGTTACTGCAAGATCTCCTTTACAATTTTCTACTTGTAATTTATCATCATTATTTAGAATTATGTGACCATAGTTTTCTGTTAAATATTCATACATCTCAGTCTTACCTTTTATAACGCCTTCAATGCTTCCAAAACCCTCAAGATGAGCATACCCGTAATTAGTAATTAATCCTATATCTGGCATAGCTATTTCACATAATCTTTTTATTTCTCCAACATGGTTAGCACCCATTTCTATAATAGCAACATCAATATCATCTTTTATATTAAGAAGTGAAAGTGGAACTCCTATGTGATTATTCAAATTCCCTTTTGTCTTGATTACATTATACTTTTGAGAAAGGATTGAATAGATTAGGTTCTTAGTTGTAGTTTTACCATTACTACCAGTAATTCCAATAACTTTTGTATCAAATAGAGATCTATGATGATTGCTTAAATCTTGAAGAGCTTTTAGACTGTTCTCTACATAAACAATATTATCATGAATGTCTTTTTGCTCAAGGTCGTCAACAATTGAAAACTTTGCACCCTTTTCAATTGCTTCCATTGCAAAAACATTACCATCAAAATTATCTCCTTTTAATGAAAAATACATTTCATCTTTATTAATTTTCCTTGTATCAATAGACACACCTGAGCAGGAATTGAAAAGAGAATATAATTTTTGAGTGTCCAACCTAATTTTATTGCAATATACTAAAGAAATCAGTATTTTTGCTGCGTCTTTTGATTACAGACTTCAACTATATAATATGAAAAAAATTACTGGAAAGACTTATTTAGATTGGTATGAAAATATGCTTTTATGGAGAAAGTTTGAAGATAAACTTGCTGCTAAATATATACAACAAAAGATAAGAGGTTTTTTACATCTTTATAATGGCCAAGAGGCAGTTCTTGCTGGATGTCTTCATTCCATAGATCCTAAAAAGGACAGAATGATTAGTTCATATAGAAGTCATGTTCATGCAATAGGTTTAGGAGAAGATCCAAAATTTGTAATGGCAGAATTATTCGGTAAAGCAACTGGTACATCGGGAGGTTTGGGTGGCTCAATGCATATTTTTTCAAAAAAATATAATTTTTTTGGAGGTCATGGAATTGTTGGAGGTCAGATTCCTTTAGGCACTGGAATTGCTTTTGGTGATAAATATTTTAAAAGAGATAGTGTTACTTTATGTTTTCTAGGAGATGGTGCTATTAGACAAGGAGCATTTCATGAGTCAATTAATCTTGCTGCTTTATGGAAACTACCTGTTATATATATAGTTGAAAATAATGGTTACGCCATGGGAACATCAGTAGCAAGAACAACAAGTCAGGAAGATCTATGGAAATTAGGTGAGCCCTACGAGATGCCTTCAATGCCAGTAGATGGTATGGACCCAGTTAAAGTTGCCGAGGTAATTGATAAATGTGTAAAACATGCCAGAGCTGGAAAGGGTCCTTCACTTCTCGATGTAAAAACTTACAGGTATAGAGGTCATTCAATGTCTGATGCTCAACAGTATAGAACTAAAGAAGAAGTCGAAGAGTATAGAAAGATTGACCCAATTACTCAGGTTGAAAAAATTATTCTATCAAAGAAATATGGAACTAAATCTGATATTGAGAAGATTGATAAAAAAGTAAAAAAAATAATTGCAGAGTGTGAAGAATTTTCAGAGTCATCTCCATTTCCAGATACTTCTGTTATGTATGATGTTGTTTACGAGCAAAATGATTATCCATTTATTAAACATAAATTAGATTAATATGGCTGAGGTTATAAATATGCCAAGACTAAGTGATACTATGGAAGAGGGTACTCTTGCAAAATGGTTCAAAAAAGTTGGTGACGATGTTAAAGAGGGAGAGATTTTAGCAGAAATTGAGACAGACAAGGCTACCATGGAATTTGAATCTTTTCATGATGGAGTTCTTCTTCATATAGGAATAGATGAAGGCTCTACAGCTCCTGTAGATAGTATAATTGCTGTAATAGGTTCAAAAGGAGAAGATATATCGTCATTAATCAAAGGCGATTCTACTCCACAAGTTAAGGAGGAGCCCAAAGTAGAAGTTAAGGAGGAGCCTAAAGTAGAAGTCAAGGAGGAGCCTAAAGTAGAAGTCAAGGAGGAGCCTAAGCCAATATCTCAAGATCAACCAAATTCTGAATCCAATGGCAGAATACTTATTTCACCATTAGCAAAAAAACTTGCATCTGAAAAGGGAATAGATATTTCATTAATTAAAGGAACGGGTGATAATGGAAGAATTATAAAGAGAGATATAGATTCATATAAACCATCAAATTACGGTCACTTTACTCAACCAAAGCCTCATGTTAAAGAGTCATCATATGAGATTCCTAACAATACTATGAGAAAAGCTATTGCAAAGAGATTGTCTGACTCAAAATTTTCTGCACCTCATTATTATCTAAACATTGAGATGGAAATGGATAATATGATATCATTTAGGCAACAATTTATAAATACTCAAAACATAAAAATCTCATTTAACGATATCATAGCTAAGGCTGTTGCACTTTCTCTTGCTAAGCATCCAAAAGTTAATTCTAGATGGTATGATGACAAAATCTTATTCAGTGAGCATGTTCATCTTGGTGTTGCTGTTGCTGTTGAGGATGGCCTAGTAGTCCCAGTTGTTAAGTTTGCAAACTCCAAAGATCTTCCAGAAATTAATTCAGAAATAAAAGATTTTGCAGAAAGAGCAAAAAACAAAAAATTAAATCCATCAGAAATTGAAGGAAGTACATTTACTATATCTAACCTAGGAATGTTTGGTATAGAAAGTTTTACATCAATAATTAATCAACCTAATTCTGCAATACTTTCCATTGGTGCAATAATTCAAAAACCAATAGTTAAAAATTCAGAGATAGTTGTTGGAAATACAATGAAGTTAACATTAGCATGTGATCATAGAACAGTTGATGGTGCTACTGGTTCACTGTTCCTAAAAACTTTAAAAGATTATATTGAAAATCCAGTCTCAATTCTAATTTAATGAAAACTATTCTTGTATCCGGAACAAGCTCTGGTATAGGTTATGAAATATGTATTCAAGCTCTTAAGCTTAAATATAAGGTTATATCTGTATCAAGAAATTCTAAGCCTTTTGAAAATATTAAGGGGATTGATTGTTATTCAGTGGATATAACAGATAATGATCAATTAAATAATTTAGTTGAAGACTTGAAAAATAAAAAAGTTAACATCGACTTTTTAATCAATAATGCAGGTCATCTCAAAAATGAAACTTTTGATAAAACTTCATATGAATCCTTTAAGGAAACATACGATGTAAATGTTTTTGGTTTAGCTCAAATTACAAGATTGCTTTTGCCAATAATTAATAAGTCAGGCCATGTAATTAATATAAGTAGTATTGGAGGTGTAAATGGTTCAAAAAAATTTCCTGGTCTATCTGTATACTCAAGTAGTAAGGCTGCAGTTATAGCGTTAACTGAAGTGTTAGCAGAGGAATTTCCAAATGGCCCTTCTTTTAATGTTCTTGCTCTAGGTGCTGTACAAACAAAGATGCTTAAAGAGGCTTTTCCTGAGTATGTTGCACAAACAAACCCAAATGAAATGGCAAGATATATATTAGATTTTGCTTTAAATGGTGGGAAATTATTTAATGGAAAACTTATATCTGTTTCAAACTCAACTCCCTAATTTTCCAACTTTTCTTAGTAACTCAGATGAATAGACAAAGTCGTTAACTAGTTTGTTATTGGTTTTTAGAATTTCTTTATTATTTCCTTCCCAGACTTTTTCTCCTTGAACTAAAAAAATAATTTTATCCCCAATCTCCATAACTGAATTCATATCATGAGTATTTATAACGGTTGTAATATTATACTCGATTGTTATCTCTTGAATTAACTTGTCAATTATTATAGCTGTCTTTGGATCAAGTCCAGAATTAGGCTCGTCACAAAAAAGATACTTTGGATTTAAAACAATAGCTCGTGCAATTGCAACCCTTTTTTTCATTCCGCCAGATATTTCAGAAGGATATTTATTATTAGCATCTTTTAGGTCAACTCTATTAATTACTTCTTGAGCTCTCAATAACATTTCTTCATCAGTTTTATTTGAAAACATCTTCATTGGGAAAATAATATTCTCTAACACAGTCATTGAATCAAATAAAGCACTTCCTTGGAAAACAGTTCCAACTTCTTTTCTTAAGTGAGCTAGTGCCGATATATTCTCTTTATCAAACTTTTCGTTATCAAAATAAATATTTCCTCTCTCAACCTCAAGGAGTCCTAAGAGACATTTCATTAAAACAGTTTTTCCTGATCCACTCTGACCAATTATTAGATTAGTCTTTCCTTTATCAAAAACAGTTGAAATTTCTTTCAAAATTTCAACCCCATCAAATGATTTTGATATTTCTTCTACTTTAATCATTATGCTAATAAAAGTTGAGTTACAACAAAGTTAATTATGATAATTACGATACTGGTCCAAACAAAAGATATGTTACTTGCTTTACCCACTTCCAATGCTCCACCTTTCATAAAGAATCCGTGATAAGAAGGAATTGTAGCTAAAATAAATGCAAATAATGTTGTTTTTATATATGCATATATTACGTGAAACACTTTAAAATCTAATTGAATTCCTTGAATAAAATCAAAACTTGTAGAAAATCCTGCGTAAACACTGGCCACGTAACCACCTAGTATTCCTAGAAACATTGCTAAGGTAATTAAAAAGGGGTATAACATTAAAGAAATAATTTTAGGAAAAATTAGATAATTAAATGAATTAACACCCATTACTTCCAGAGCATCTATTTGCTCTGTCACTCTCATAGTTCCAATGCTAGAGGTAATAAATGATCCAACCTTTCCTGCCATAATTATAGAAATTAGAGTTGGAGCAAACTCTAAAATTACTGATTGTCTTGTTGCAAATCCAATAAGATTTCCTGGTAGAAAAGGGCTCTCGATATTAAGTGCAGTCTGAATTGCTACTACGCCTCCCACTAAAAAAGACATGAAAGCTACAATCCAAATTGAGCCAATAATGAGATCATCAATCTCTTGAACAATTAATTTTTTTAAAACATTCCACTTAGTAAATTTTGTAAAAGTGTATTTAATCATTAAAAAATACCTACCTATATGAAAAAAAAGTTTCATTATGATTAAATCTTATAGGTTATAGCATTTATATTCATACCTGCTCCTACACTTGCAAACATTATTATATCTCCTTTATTTAAGACATGTCCTCCATAGTTGTTTCTTTTAACTATATCAAAAAGAGTTGGAATTGTAGCTACTGAACTATTTCCAAATTCTTCTATGTTCATTGGAAGAACATTCTCTGGTGCAGAACTTTTATAGAGTCTATAAAATCTCTTAATAATTGCTTCATCCATTTTCTTATTTGCTTGATGAATAAATATTTTTTTAAGATCATCAATATTACATTTAGACTCGTCAAAACATGATTTCATGGCTATTGGAACATTCGTAAGTGCAAATTCATATACTTTTCTACCCTGCATTTTGATAAACTTCTGATCGTCACTCTCTCTTAAGTCTTTATCATATGATGAGCCATAGAATATAAAATCATTTTCACCCTCATAGGTGAAAGTTGCAGATTTATGAGACAATATTCCCCCATCATAAGAAGTGTCTTTTTCTAATATGGTAGCACCAGATCCATCTGCATATATCATTGAGTCTCTATCATTCTCATCTAGAATTCTTGAAAGTGTATCACATCCAATTATTAAACATTTACTTGCCATTCCAGATTTAATAAAAGATTTTGCTTGAATCATTCCTTCTACCCAACCTGGACAACCACAAATAATATCATATGCTACACAATTTGGATTTTTAATTTTAAGTTTTGCTTTAACTTTTGAAGCAATTGAAGGAAGTGTATCTACCTGTCCACTATTACATGAAATATCTCCTGCATTATGAGCAACAATAATGTAGTCAATAGTTTCTTGATCAATTTTTGAATCAACAATTGCATTTTTTGCAGCATCTGCCGCTAAGTCAGAACAATTTATTTCATCAGAGGCATACTTTCGCTCAGTAATACCAGTTATAGACTTAAACTTTTCGATTATTTCTGGATTTGAACTTTGAATATCACTCCCATCTCTATCGAGAAATTTATTCTTAAGAAAATCTGAATTTTTCTTTGTGATATCTGGTGTGCAGCTTCCTGTACCAGTTATTCTGTAGTTCATTTTATAAAATTACTTAAATTATTGATAAGTCTCTATAGGAGGGCAGCTACAAATTAAATTCCTGTCACCATAAGCTTCATCTACTCTTCTTACTGATGGCCAAAATTTATTAGTTTTTAAATAGCTTTTAGGGAATGAGGCGTCTTCTCTACTATAACTATATGGCCAGTCAGTAGACGTCAACATTTTTAAAGTATGTGGCGAATTCCTGAGCATCTCCCTTTTGGAATCATCATCAGAAATAATCTCAGTATAAATTGAATTAAGTGCTTCACAAAATTTATCTAATTCATTTAAATTTTCACTTTCAGTAGGTTCAATCATCATAGTACCAGGAACAGGAAATGAAACTGTTGGAGCATGAAATCCATAATCTATTAGTCTTTTGGCAATATCTACAACTTCAATATTATATTTTTTGAAATCTCTACAATCTATAATAAATTCATGTGCTGACCTTCCATTTTCTCCACTGTAAAGTATTTTATAATTTTTCTCGAGTTTAGTCTTCAAATAGTTTGCATTTACAATCGCAATTTCTGTAGATTTTCTAATACCATCTCTACCTAACATTCTTATATATCCATATGATATAAGGCAAACAAGTGCAGATCCCCAGGGTGCAGAGGAAATTGCTTCAAGTGAATCATCTCCACCTGTCTTAATTAATGGATTAGATGGAAGGAATTCTTTAAGATGTTCTGCTACACAAATTGGCCCGACACCAGGACCACCACCACCATGAGGAATTGAGAAAGTTTTATGTAAATTAAGATGACATACATCAGCACCAATTATTTTTGGACTAGTCAAGCCGACCTGCGCGTTCATGTTGGCACCATCCATGTATACTTGACCACCATTTTGATGAATCAAGTCATTAATTGATTGAATTTCAGATTCAAATACTCCATGAGTAGATGGATAAGTAATCATCAATGCTGCAAGGTTATCTTTATGTTCTTTTACTTTACTTTTAAGATCTTCAAGATCAATATTTCCTCTTTCGTCAGTATTAATAACCACTACTTTTAATCCAGCCATAATTGCTGATGCAGGATTAGTTCCATGTGCAGAAGATGGAATTAGACATATGTTTCTGTGACTGTCACCTTTTTTATCTAAATAAGATTTGATTACCATTAATCCACTATATTCTCCTTGAGCACCAGAATTAGGTTGTAATGAAGTTGCAGCAAAACCTGTAATTTCTGAAAGGTACTCTTCTAATCTATTTATTACCTCGTGGTATCCTTTTGCTTGATCAACAGGAACAAAAGGATGTATGCTGTTCCACTCGCTCCAACTTAATGGTATCATTTCTGAAGCTGAATTTAATTTCATAGTACAAGATCCAAGCGAGATCATAGACTGAGTTAGAGATAAATCCTTGTTCTCTAAGGATTTTATATATCTCATTAATGAAGTTTCAGAGTGGTAAGAATTGAAAACAGGATGAGATAAAATATCAGATTTTCTTTCATTAATAAATTCAATATCTGTTGGAAATTCCTCTATACTTGATTCCTTATTCATAAACTCTTCAAAAACTGAAATAATCTCTTTAAGATCTTTCATGTTAGTTTTTTCATTTACAGAAATTGATATTTCATTATTTGAGAGAATACAGAAATTAATATTTTTTAAAGCGGCTAATTCTTTAATTTTTTTTGAGTCACATAAAACGGTTACTGTGTCAAAGTATTTAGAATATTTAATTTGAAGTCCAATTGATTCTAAACTTCTTTTTAAATATACAGCCTTAAGGTGAATTGATTTTGAAATTTCTTTTAGGCCTAACGGACCATGATAGACTGCATACATTCCAGCCATTACTGCTAATAGAACTTGTGCAGTACAAATATTTGATGTAGCTCTGTCTCTTTTAATATGTTGTTCTCTAGTTTGAAGAGCCATCCTAAGTGAATAATCCCCATCTAGGTCCTTAGTTACACCAATAATTCTTCCTGGTATGTTTCTTTTGTATTTTTCTTTTGTTGCAAAAAAAGCAGCATGAGGACCTCCATAACCAAGAGGTATTCCAAATCTTTGAGTTGTTCCAACAACAACATCAATTTTATCAGGATTAGGAGGTTCAATTAAAACTATTGACATTAAATCAACAGCAATTATTACTTTAAGATTTTCGTTATTAATTGATTCTAAGAAATTATCTATTTCCTCCAATTTCCCATCTTTTCCAGGATATTGAATAATACATCCAAAAACTTCATCTTCATTTAATTCTTTTATATCACCTACTATTAACTCAATATTAAGTGGCTTAGCTCTTGTTGATAGAACAGCTAGAGTTTGAGGAAATATGTTAGAGTCAACATAAAACTTATTTTGGTCTGTAGATTTCTGATCTTTTGATCTATTATTATACATCATAATCATGGCTTCTGCGGCTGAAGTACCTTCATCCAGAAGTGAGGCATTTGCTATTTCCATTTTAGTAATATCGCAAACCATTGTTTGGAAATTTAATAAAGCTTCAAGTCTTCCCTGAGCAATTTCAGGTTGATAGGGAGTATAAGCTGTATACCATCCAGGATTTTCCAAAATATTTCTTTGAATAACAGAGGGGGTGAAAGTGTCATGATATCCAAGTCCAATATAAGTTTTAAACTTCTGATTTAGAGATGATAATTTTTTTATCTCTTTTAAAAATTCCATTTCAGAAATACCCTCTGGGATATTTAAGTCGTTTTTTAATCTAATCTTTTCAGGAATAGTTTGCTCAAGAAGTTGTTCAACTGATGTGACACCTATTGTGCTTAAAATTTTGTTTAACTCAGAAGAGTTTGGGCCTATATGTCTTCGAGTAAAATTTTCTTTAAACATTAAAAGTTTTTAGCAAAAATATGTATTATTGAAAATAATAATAATAATGTTCATTAAATGTTAAAACTTTTTTTTTATGTACTATTAGTTTTTCTTCAATCACCTGTAATTCAAGATATTAATAAAGATCAAGTAAATAGTCTAATAAATGATAAAGTAACGGTAATTGATCTTAGAACTGAAAAGGAATTTGAAAATGGTAAAATAGGATCCTCTCTGAATATTGATTTTCAAAAGAGGGAGTTTATAGATAACCTAAACAAGCTTGATAAAGAAAAACCCTACATTATATATTGTATGTCAGGTAATAGAAGTTTAAAGGCTAGTCACGTAATGAAGTCTTTAGGTTTTAAAATGATTTATCATTATAAAAAAGGATACAAGGATTGGATTAAGGACTAGCTGTTTTTCTTTAAATCTTTGCTGCTTTCAATAACCTTATCTTCTAAATCTTTTTTATAGGCCTTGACCTTATCGGCAACTTTAGAATCAAAGGATCCAATAATTTGAGCAGCAAGAATACCTGCATTTTTTGAGCCATTCAAAGCTACAGTTGCAACTGGAACTCCTCCTGGCATTTGAAGAATAGATAAAATTGAGTCCCAACCATCTATTGAATTTCTTGATTTTATTGGAACACCAATAACTGGCAAACTTGTTATTGAAGCTACCATTCCAGGGAGGTGAGCTGCTCCTCCTGCTCCAGCAATAATAACTTTTATACCTTTTTTTTCAGCATTAGAAGCATATTCAACCATTTTATTAGGTGTCCTATGGGCTGAGACTATATCATATTCAGTATTTATGTCAAATGATTTGAGAATTTCAATAGCTTCACTCATTATTTCAAAATCTGACTTACTACCCATTATAATTGCTACTTGACTCATTTTTCTGATGTAATAATAATTGTTTCTTTAATTTCTTTTGCTAATTCTTTTGCTTTATCAATATTTTCATTTATCACAGTTACATGACCCATTTTTCTATTGAATCTGGTTTCAAATTTACCGTAAATATGTGGATTAACACCTTCAAGCCCAATAATTTGATCAAAATTCTTATAAATAACAGGGCCATTAGATCCTTTTTCACCCACTAAATTTACCATTACTGCAGCTTCTATAATCTTTGTGCTTCCTAAAGGCATATCAAGAATTGATCTTAAAAGTTGTTCAAATTGACTTGTGTATGATCCCTCTATTGAAAAATGATAACTATTATGTGGTCTAGGAGCAACCTCATTAACTAGAATTTCGTTTTCAGAAGTTAAAAACATTTCAACAGCTAATATCCCTGTAATTTGTAGTTTCTCTGCAACCTGAATTGCAAGCTCTTCAGCATCTGATTTTAAATCATTATTAATTTTTGCAGGTGATAAAATATACTCCACTTGATTTGAATCACTATTGAACTCCATTTCAACAACAGGATAATTAATTAATTCACCAGATTTTCTAGATGCTACCATTACAGAAAGTTCTTTTTTTATTGAAATTAATTCCTCTACTATACAGTGACAATCATCTATTTTTTCTAAATCTTTGTTATTAGAAATTTTATTTACCCCATATCCATCATATCCCATTCTAGATGCTTTCCAAATAAAAGGAAGTGAAATTTCACCTTTGCTAACACTCTCTTTCAACTCATTTTTGCCTGCGAAAATTTTATATGAGGAAGTAGGAATTTGGTTATTATTATAGAATTCTTTTTGTTTAGATTTGTCTTGAATTATTTCAATCACTTTAGATTGAGGTAAAACTTCCAAACTATTGGATTCAAGAAATTTTAATGCTTCAACATTTACATTTTCTATTTCAATTGTTAATATATCAACCATTTTACCAAAATTAACAACTGTATCGAAGTCCATTAAGTCACCTTGAAAAAATTTTGAACAAAGTTTGCTAGATGGGCAGTTCTCATTGGAATCTAAAATATATACTTGAAGTCCCCATTTATTTGCAACGTCAAGAACCATTTTTCCGAGTTGACCTCCTCCGAGTATACCAATTATTCTATTTTCCTTAAACATCTTTCAAAAATAAGCATTCCTTTAATCACAATAAAGAATACCAAACATTTTAAATATCTTTGTGCCTATGTTTAATATTGTGATTTTTGGTAAACCAGGATCTGGGAAAGGAACCCAGGCTGATTTTTTAAAAGATAAATATGATTTATATCATATATCTACAGGTGATTTATTTAGAAAAAATATTTTAAATAAAACTGATCTGGGTATTGAAGCAAAGTCATTTCTTGATAATGGAGATCTTGTGCCTGACATTGTTACAATTAAAATGCTTGAAAATGAAGTTTTAGCAAATAAGGATGCTAATGGTTTTATTTTTGATGGTTTTCCAAGAACACATAATCAGGCTGAATCCCTCGATATTTTTCTTGAATCTATTAACCAGAAGATAAATGCAACTATTGCTCTAGAAGTTGATGAAGATGAGCTAATAACTAGGTTATTAGATCGAGGTAAAACTACTAATAGATCTGATGATCAGGATATCGAAAAAATTAAAAATAGATTTAACGAGTATAACAATAAGACATCCATACTAATTGATTTTTATCAAAAACAATCAAAGTTTTACTCAGTTAATGGCCACGGAAGTGTTGATGATATCACTTCAAGATTATTCAACCTTGTTGATAGTTTAATCTAGTCTCTTATGATAGTCGATAATTTTGTTGATTATGTCAAGCTTACTGTTAATTCTGGTAAAGGCGGAAAAGGTTCTACTCACTTGAGAAGGGAAAAGTTTGTTCCAAAAGGAGGGCCAGATGGTGGTGATGGTGGTAACGGTGGTAATATTATTTTAAAAGGTAATAGTAACTTATGGACTCTTCAAAGTTTTAGATATAAGAAACATTTTAAAGCAGGAAATGGTGGGGATGGAAGTGGTTCAAGAAAATCTGGAAGTAATGGAGAAGATGTTGTGATTAATGTTCCACTTGGTACTGTTGTAAAGGATTTAGAGACTGAAAAAGTTATTTGCGAGATAAATGATGAGTCCTCAGATTTAATTCTTTTAAAAGGTGGTAAAGGTGGACGTGGTAACTTTCATTTTAAGACCCCTACTAATCAAACTCCTAGATATTCTCAAAGTGGACTTCCCGGTAAGGAACTGAAAATAATATTAGAGCTTAAAGTTTTAGCAGATGTTGGATTAGTTGGATATCCTAATGCTGGAAAGTCAACACTGCTGTCTGTTCTGTCTGATGCTAAACCTAAAATAGCAGATTATGAATTTACTACATTAAAACCTAACCTTGGAATTGTTGCAATGTCAGACTTTAGGTCATTTGTTATGGCTGATATACCTGGAATAATTGAAGGAGCAAGTGAAGGTAGAGGTTTAGGTCATTATTTCCTTAGACATATTGAAAGAAACTCGATACTTCTATATGTTATACCTGTAGATACAAAAAATATAAAGAAGGACTTTACAGTTCTTCAAAAAGAACTTATAAAATATAATCCAGAATTAGCGGATAAAGATTTTATTATAGCATTTAGTAAGGCAGATCTTATGGATCAAGAATTATTAGAAGAATTTAAAACAATTTTAAAACAAGAATTTAAGGATATGGAATATCATATAATCTCTTCTGTTAGTACTTTTGGTATAAATGAACTTAAAGAGGATTTATGGAATAAACTAAATCAAAAAAATTAAACTATGAATATTAAAGATGCACAAAAATTAGTAGATGAATGGATAAAGGAACATGGTGTAAGATACTTTAACGAACTTACAAATATGGCTATATTATCAGAGGAAGTGGGTGAAGTTGCCAGAATTATTTCCAGAAAGTATGGTGAGCAAAGTTTGAAAGAAAATGATAATATAGATGATCTAGGTGATGAGTTATCAGATGTATTATTTGTTCTGATATGTCTTGCAAATCAGACAGGAATTGACCTCGAAAAATCATTTAAAAATAATCTATCCAAAAAAACAGAGAGAGACAGACAAAGACATAAATCAAATAAAAAACTTAAGTAGTGTTTGAAATTTCAAAAAAATCAAAATCCGTATTAGGGACTCTAAATATTAGTGGGTCAAAAAGTGAGTCAAATAGACTTTTAGCCCTAAGAGGTTTTGCAACTTATTTTGAGATTAATAATATTTCTGATTCAGATGATACAAAAGTTATGATGTCAGCAATTAATTCAAATCAAGAGAAGATTGATATTGGACATGCAGGGACAGCAATGAGGTTTCTGACATCTTATTTTTCATCAATAGAGAACTCATCGGTTATTCTAACTGGGTCAAAAAGAATGAGGGAAAGACCTATTTCAGTTTTAGTTGATGCATTAAGAGAACTGGATGTTGATATATCATATCTTGAGAATGAAGGTTATCCTCCAATTAGAATTAATGGTAGAGTAATAAATAAGAAACAAGTTAACCTTCCAGCAAATGTTAGTTCACAATATATTTCTTCTCTTATGATGCTTGGAGTATCCCTTCAAAAAGGACTAGTTATTAATCTATCTACAGAAATAATTTCTTTGCCATATATTGAGATGACAAAAATAATTATTGAAAGAATAGGAGGGAGTGTTGAGCTTAAACCTAATCAAATTGTGATTAACTCATTATCAAATAAAAAAATACCAAGTCAATTAGTTGAATCAGATTGGAGTTCTGCATCATATTTTTATAGTGTAGTCGCGTTATCAGATTCTTCAAATTTAACCTTAAACACTTATTATAAAGATAGTATACAAGGAGACTCTGATCTAGTTGAGATTTATAAAAATTTTGGTGTTAAAACTACATATATTAATAACGGAATTCATCTAAGTAAGTCTGATGAGAAAATTGAGAAAAAAATATCATTAGATCTTTCAAATAATCCTGACCTAGCTCAAACAATAGTTGTAACATGTTTAGGTCTTGGAATTGATTGTGATCTTTATGGTTTGCAAACACTAAAAATAAAAGAGACAGATAGACTTAAAGCGTTGAAATCTGAAATTGAAAAATTTGGAGTAGATAAAATAGAAATAACAGAGGACTCTCTGCATTTAGAAAATAATTCGCAACTTAAATCACATATTTCAATAGACACATATAATGATCATAGGATGGCTATGTCTTTTGCTCCATTATCCCTTTTAAATCCTATAATAATTAATGATCCAATGGTTGTAACAAAGTCTTATGTTAGTTTTTGGGATCATCTGAAAAAACTTGGGTTTGAAATTTCAAAAAATAAATAGCTAAATACTTGACTTTCGGTATTCTAGAACACTATATTTGCGGACTTAATAAAATTCTATGAAACTATCCAATTTTGATTATAAGCTCCCCCAGAAACTTTTGGCTCAGTATCCATCTGAAGAAAGAGATGAATGTAAACTAATGCTATTAAATAGAAAAGAACAGACAATTGAGCACTTAGTTTTTAAAGATATTATTGACTTTTTTGATGAAGGGGATGTAGTTGTTTTAAATAATACTAAAGTTTTTCCAGCAAGATTATATGGAAACAAGGAAAAAACTGGAGCAAGAATTGAAGTATTTCTGTTAAGAGAATTAAATACTGATCAAAGGTTATGGGATGTATTAGTCGATCCTGCACGAAAAATAAGAATAGGTAATAAACTTTACTTTGGAGAAGATGAAAGCCTAGTTGCTGAAGTTATTGACAATACAACTTCTAGGGGAAGAACATTAAGGTTTCTTTTTGACGGTCCTTATGATGAGTTTCGAAATAAACTCCAAGAATTAGGTGAGACTCCTCTTCCAAAATATATCAATAGGCCAGTTGAAGAAAATGATAAGGATAGATTTCAAACTATATATGCTAAGAATGAGGGTGCTGTTGCAGCACCAACAGCTGGGTTACACTTTTCAAAACACCTACTAAAAAAACTTGAAATTAAAGGAGTGCTTCTTCCAGAAATTACTCTTCATGTTGGGCTAGGCACATTTAGTCCGGTTGATGTTGAAGATTTATCTAAACATAAAATGGATAGCGAAGAACTTAAAATAAATGAAAATTCTGCTAAAATCATTAACAGTGCCTTAAAAAATAATAAGAGAATTTGCGCAGTTGGAACGACTGTTATGAGAGGATTAGAGAGCTCTGTTTCATCTTTTGGTACTCTTAACCCATATGATGGTTGGACACATAAGTTTATATATCCACCCTATGACTTCTCTATCGCTAATTCAATGATTACTAATTTTCATACACCAAAGTCAACTTTAATTATGATGGTATCAGCCTTTGGTGGAATAGACTTTGTTTTAAAGGCATATAAAGAGGCAATTAAGAAGAAATATAACTTCTTCTCATATGGAGATGCTATGATGATTATCTAAGCCTAGATTTTGAATATTTCAAAAAAAATAAAAAATCCCATCTCACAAGAATTAAAAATTTTTGAAGAACAATTTTTCAATTCAGTATCTTCTAAAGTTAAGTTGCTTGATCTAATTCTTAAGTATATTTTAAAAAGAAAAGGAAAACAAATTAGACCCACTCTTGTTATCCTTTTTTCTAAGATGTTTTCTAATGGAAAAGTTTCATCAAAAACATATAGGGCTGCCAATTTAGTTGAGCTTATTCATTCTGCTTCATTAATTCATGACGATGTTGTTGATGATAGTAATATTAGAAGAAAGTTTCTTACTATTAATGCTTTGTGGAAAAATAAAATTTCTGTATTGGTGGGAGACTTTTTTTTATCTAAGGCTTTACTCCTTTCTACTCAAAATAAAGACTATGATTTATTAGACCAAGTATCAAATGCGGTGAAGGAAATTTCAGAAGGAGAACTATTTCAAATTCAAAAGTCAAGAAATTTTAATATAACAGAAGAAGAATATATCACCTTAATCACAAAAAAAACAGCATCTTTATTTTCGTGTTGTTGTCTGCTTGGGTTAATTTCATCTGGTAATGAAAAAACTAAAAATGTTGAAAATTTTGGATTATACTTGGGTATTATTTTTCAAATCAAGGATGATCTTTTTGATTATTCTAAAAAAAGAATTGGAAAACCAACTAAAGATGACTTAAAAAGTCAAAAAATTACTCTCCCATTAATTTATTCAATAAAAAAGGCAAGTCAAGCTGATCGAAGATCAATGAGATCTATTCTAAAAAGAAAAAAACTTTCAAACGAAGATAAGAAGGCAATTAATCAGTTTGTTAAAGAAAATAACGGATTTAAATATGCTGAAAATCTCATGTCAGAATATAAAAATAAAGCACTAAAAATACTTGAAACTTTTCCAGATAATGAATCAAAAAATTCACTTAAAATCTTATTGGACTATATCATTGACCGAAAGTATTAATTTACTATATTAATACTAAAATTAAAAGGTTTGATTAGTAAAGAAACTATTGATAAAGTTTTTGAATATGCTAGAGTTGAAGAAGTTATTTCTGATTTTATAGCTTTAAAAAAGACTGGTGCTAATTTCAAAGGTTTAAGTCCATTTACTAATGAAAAAACACCAAGCTTTATTGTTTCTCCATCAAAACAGATTTGGAAAGATTTCAGTTCCGGTAAAGGAGGTAATGTAATTGCCTTTCTTATGGAGCATGAGCAATTTAACTATCCAGAATCAATTCGATACCTAGCTAATAAATATAACATTGAGATAATAGAGACAACCAATAAATCTGAAAATGTTGAAGAAAGAAATGCAAGAGAATCTTTGTTTATTATTAATTCATTTGCTCAAGAATACTTTCAAAATATTTTATCTAAGAAAGATAATGTTAGAGACTATTTGATAGATAGGGGTCTTTCAGATTCAACCATTGAAAACTTTAATATTGGGTTCAGCCCTGATTTAAAAAATAGTTTTTACAAAAATGCATCAGAAAATGGTTTCACTAAGGACTATTTAATTGAGACAGGTTTGGTTATATCAAATGAAGATAGTCATGTTGATAGATTTAGGGGGAGAATAATGTTTCCAATTAAGAGTATTTCTGGTAGGATACTCGGTTTTGGAGGTAGAATAATTGATTCAAATAAAAAAATTGCAAAATATATAAACTCTCCTGAAAGTAAAATCTACAATAAAAGTAAAACTCTATATGGTATATATGAATCTAAGCAGTTTATTGTTAAAGATGATGTGTGTTATTTGGTTGAAGGTTATATGGATGTCATCCAATTACATGAGCATGGAATAAAAAATGTTTTAGCATCATCTGGAACATCTCTAACCAAAGATCAAATAATTCTTATTAAAAGACTTACATCAAACATTGTGATTCTTTTTGATGGAGACCAAGCAGGTTTATCAGCATCATTAAGAAGTATTGATATGATTTTAGAAGAAGGTTTAAATGTAAGAATATGTCCATTCCCTGATGGAGAAGATCCTGACAGCTACGTTAAAAAAAATAAACGTGATAAAATGGTTGCTTACATTGATGAACAATCAAAGGATTTAATAGATTTTATATTAAGTACTAATAAAGAATATGAAAATGATGAAGATAAAAAAGTTGCTCTAATTAAAAGTATTCTTAAATCAATCTCTCTAATTCCAGACTCTCTTAAACAAGAGGTTTATATTAAGAAACTTTCTTCTGTATTATCTATAGATGAGTCATCTCTTTTTAGATCTTTCTCAACTATTGAAACTGGTAAAAAAATACAAAAAGCAAAAACCCGAAATTATTCTAAAAATAATGTACTAAAGGTTGAAACTTCAAAAAAGGAAAATAGCAGTGAGTATATATATCAATTAGAAAGGCAAATTATTAGCATTTTGTTAAAATATGGAGCTGAAGAAATACTTTTTGAAGATATAATCTTAAACAAAAATGAGAAAGGAGATATTGTTGAAAGCAAAAAAGAAATTAGGTCTAAAGTGTTTGAGAAAATATATTTAGATCTTCAACAGGATGAGATAAAATTTACTCATGAACCCTTTAAAGAAATATATAATAAGCTTATAAATAGCTTCCATAATCAAAAAATAATTTCAATTGACAATTTTATAAATGATCTTGATCCTAACTCGAGTAAAATAGTTTCAGACATTTTAATAAATGATGAAAAGTATCAGCTACATGATTGGGAGAAAAAAAATATTTATGTTAAAAAAATTGGCAGTGAGTTAAGTCAACTAGTTAATGAAACTATATTAAATATGAGAAGATATTTGATTGATAAAAAGATCAGTGAACTTAAAGATAATAGTAATGATGATAAGGATAAAGTTTTAGAGGAGGTTATGAGTTACTACAGTTTAAAGAAGCTTTTATCAGCAAAACTTAATAGGGTTGTTTGATATGCTTTCTAGCTAAAATAAATAAATCTGTTTTTGAATTAACTTCTAATTTTCTCATTATTCTTGTAATATAGGTGTTAACTGTTTTTTGATTTATTTTGAGTTTTTCAGATATTTCTATATTCCTTTTACCCCTAAAAAATAATTTAAGAACCTGGAGTTCTCTTTTCGAAAGACTATTAATTTTTTCCGTATTATAATCGAAATTGAATCTGTTTTTAAGTCTAGTGAATTTATTTAATTCACCAGAACTGTATCTTGAAAATGCAATTTCTTGAAGTATATGTCTAATAGTTTTTTTCTTTAAATTTTTTGTTAAAAATCCTGAGGCACCTTTTTTAAGTAATTTCAATGATTTGATTTCATTTGAAAGAGAAGTAAAAATAACAACTGGAATATCAATTTTATTTTTTTTAAGAATCCTTAAAATATCCTGGGCTGAGCTTCCGTTAAGATCAATTTCAGAAATTATTAAATCTATTTTTTCTTCACCGATAGTCTCAACAAGCAGATTTTTGTTGTCCAAATACGCGCATACTTCAAATATCATAGAGTTTTTAAAAATAGATTTTAAACCAATATGAATAATTGGGTTACAATCAAGTACTAAGATTTTTAATTTCTTCAAAACTTATAGATAATCTTTTGGTATTTTACATACTGGAATAGGGTCCATTTTATGCTTATTTGCAGTGTTGAATGACTTATATATTTTAAGAACCTCTTTTTCTCTATGAGATAAATCTTCATTTTTATCAAAATTGATCATTGCGGTTTCAATTTCTTCATAAGATGCACCAATCTGATCTTCATCGCTTCTGTTATCATTCCAAAGTCCATCATTTGGTTCTGCTTCAATAATCTCATCAATGATTTTATGAAATTTAGCTAAACTAAACACTTCTGATTTTAATAAATCAGCAATTGGGCTAATATCAACACCCCCGTCACCATATTTTGTATAAAAACCTATTCCAAAATCTTCAACCCTGTTTCCTGTTCCAGCAACAATATAATCATTTAAGGCAGAAAAATAGTATAGTGTAACCATTCTAAGTCTAGATCTTGTATTAGCTAAACTTAGTTCATGCTTATCTGAGCTATTATTAGGTACAGAGCTAACAAAAGATTCAAATGTTTTATCTAATTCTATTTTTTTTGAAGTAACATTTGTATACTTAGATTTTAACCAATCTATATGCTTCTCAGACCTTGAAACTTGATCTTTATTTTGATAAATTGGCATTTCAAGACATAGGACATTTTGCCCAGTCTCAGCACAAAGAGTTGAGGTCAGTGCTGAGTCAACTCCTCCTGATACACCTACAACTATGCCTTTAACTCCAGATTCATTAATATAATTATCAATCCAGCTCACAATATGTTCAGAAACTTTTTTGGGGTATTTCATCAAATGGTATTTGGTTATATTTGTGCAAATCTAGTGCATAATAAATTTAAATGAAAGAAACGGAAATAACAATTAAAGTAAAATTAGATCAAAATAATATTCCTGAAGAAATAATGTGGTCCGCACCTGATGGTGGAATGAAGGATCAGCTTTCAAAAGCAATATTTCTTTCATTTTGGGATAGTAAACAAAAGGAAACTTTAAAAATGGATCTATGGACAAAAGAAATGCCAATTGATGAAATGAAAACTTTCATGCTTCAAACACTTCAATCAATGAATCAGACTATTTCAAAAGCAATAGGTAATGAGGATTTAATAAAAATTATTGATGAATTTTCTCAAAAATTTGAAAGTAAAATTAATCAAGATACTAAATAGTATATTTTTTAATTGATTGATTCACAAACTCTAAGATCTCATCTACACCTTTACTATTCCATGCTGAAGTAACAAAAGTGTCAGGTAAATCCTCCCAATAACTTAGAAGTGAGTCTTTATAAAGTTTAATTTTTTCACTTACTAAATCTGATTTAATTTTATCAGATTTTGTAAAAACAATAACAAAAGGACACATCATGCTATTAAGATATTTCATGAATTCAAGATCAACCTTTTGGAGGTCGTGTCTAATGTCAATTAACAGAAAGGTAAATAAAAGTTGTTTTCTCGTTTTAAAATAACTTTCGTGAATTAGTTTTATTTCTTTAATTATTTGTTTTGAGGCTTTTGCGTATCCATACCCAGGTAGATCCACAAAATAAAGTTTATCATTAATTTTAAAATGATTTATTAAAAGAGTCTTTCCTGGTTTTGAAGATGTTTTTGCAATTGATTTTTTGTTTAGTAACGTATTAATCAATGAAGATTTTCCGACATTTGATCTACCTACTAGAGCAAACTCAGGTAAATTCCCCTTTGGACACTCACTAATCTTACTACTGCTTTTTTCAAATACTGACTTAATGATTTTCATAATCAAGAAGATTATAAGTTATTTTTAGAAAGCCAATCTTCCATAATTTTATTGAAGTCATTAGGATGTTCCATCATTGGAGCATGTCCACATTTGTCGATCCAAGATAAATCTGAATTTGGAAGAAGTTTATTAAAATCTTCTGCAACATTTGGTGGTGTTACAGAGTCTTGTTTACCCCAAATAATTAAAGTCTTAGTATTCATTTTTGGAAGATCTTTTGCCATATTATGTCTTATAGCACTTTTAGCAAGGGACAAAGTTCTAATTAATTTCTCTCTATCATTAACACTGGCAAATACATCATCGACAATTTCTTTTGTTGCGATTTTTGGATCATAAAAAACTTCTTCAGTTTTAGTTTTTATATATTCATAATTACCTCTTTTGGGATATCCGTCACCAATCATAGACTTTTCATATAATCCTGAGCTACCGGTTATTATCAAACCGCTTACAAGTTCAGGATAATCCCTTGCAAAAAGTAATGCTACATGGCCTCCTAATGAATTACCTAATAAAACTACATCTTTCAAGTTTTTATACTCAATAAATTCAAAAACAAACTTGGAGAAAGTTGCAACATTTGTTTTTAATATGGGAGTAGAATCAACCGGAAGTTCAGGAATTATAACCTTATGTTTTACACTGGGAAAATAGTCATACACTCCTTTAAAATTACTTAGACCTCCCATAAGACCATGAAGTATTATAATAGGTCTTCCATTCCCATTTTCAATATAGTTAAAGCCACCTTCGTTAATTAATTCTGTCTTCATGGATAAATACTGTATTTAAAATTTTCCAGCTAAATAATTAATGAAAAAAATTAATGATTTAGCACAAATATATACATAAAGAATAACCTATTTTTTTTACATCTTAATTAATTGTAAATCAGGTTAATAAATGAAAAAAAAATAATTTATTAACAAAGTGGTAAAAAGTGGTAAAAAGTGGTAAAATAATTTTATATTTGAGTAAATCAACCAATTAATGCAACACTTTGTTGGAACATATGAATGTAAAGCAGATGATAAAGGAAGAATCATGCTTCCTATGTCACTTAAAAAACAGCTATCCGATAAACTTAAAAATGGTTTTGTAATAAAGAGAGCTGTATTTAATCAGTGTTTAGAGCTCTATCCTTTAAAAGAATGGGATGACTTAATGGAAAGAATAAATAAGCTTAACAGGTTTAATAAGAAAAATATTGATTTCATTCGAAGATTTACAGCTGGTGTTAGACAGATTGATATAGATATTTCTGGAAGAATTTTAATTCCAAAGGATTTAATAAATCATGCAAAAATTAAAAAAGAAGTAGTTGTATCCTCTGCAGTAAATATTCTTGAAATATGGGACAAAACATATTATGAAAATGCTATTGATGATGCAAAATTTGATTTTGGAAGTTTAGCAGAAGAAGTAATGGGAGATAAAGATGAATAACACATATCATGTTCCGGTTTTATTGAAAGAGTCTATAAATGGACTAAATATTTTACCTAACGGAGTATATGTTGATGCAACTTTTGGTGGGGGAGGTCATACTAAAGAGATTTTAAGTCATCTTAACTCGTCTGGAAAGGTTATAGCATTTGATCAAGATGCTGATGCAATAGAGAATCAAATTGATGATAACCGACTTAAGCTCATAAAATCAAACTTTAAATACTTAACTAACCATCTTAAATACCTGCAAATTGATAAAATAGATGGTCTTCTTGCTGATTTTGGAATTTCATCATATCAAATTGATACTGAAATACGAGGATTTTCTATGAGATTTGATTCAGATCTTAATATGAGAATGAATAAGGATCAAAAAAAAGATGCAAAACAAATATTAAATAAGTATAGTAGTGATGACTTAAATTATATATTCAAAAATTTTGGTGAGCTTAAAAATCATAAAAAAATTACTCAAATAATTATCAGTCAAAGGTCAAAACAAAAAATTGTTACAACTGGTGATTTAATAAGAATATTAAAACCAATATCCCCTTCAAAGAATAATAACAAGTTTCTAGCTAAAATTTTTCAAGCTATAAGAATTGAAGTTAACGATGAACTCTCAGTAATAAAAAAATTACTTGAAGCTTCATCACAATTCTTAAATAAAGGAGGAAGGCTAGTGTGTATTTCATATCATTCCCTAGAAGACAGACTAGTAAAAAGATATATTCAAAATGGAAGTTTTAATGAACAAGTAGAAAGTGATATTTATGGAAATAAAAACACCTGTTTTAAAAAGATAGGTAAAATAGTAACCCCATCTGAAGATGAATTAAATAAAAATAAAAGATCAAGAAGTGCTAAGCTAAGAATTGCTGAAAAAATATGAAAAATTTTCTATCGTTTATAAATATTGATTTTCTAGCAGGTAAAGACTCTAGAAAAAATTGGAGAATGCTAATGTTTATTTCTTTTTTAATTATGATGACTATCTACAGTAGTCACAGTGCTGATCAAAAGGTCTTTAAAATATCTGAGTTAAATAAAGAGGTAAATAACTTAAACAATATATCAGTGTCAACTAAAATAGACTTAATGAATGTGAAAATGGAGTCTAAGGTAACGTCTAAATTGAATGAACAAGGTTTTTATCCTTCTAACAATCCACCAGTAAAAATTATCATAAGAGACTAGTATGAAAAAATCTGATAAAAGAATTATTAATAGAATGAACTTTGTGTTCTTCTTATTTCTTTTGTTTTCTTTTTTTGTTATTGGAAAGATTTTCTACTTACAAAATACCCATGAACAAGATCCCTCTGTATTAATTGAAACTATAAAAAATGTTGAAGTAGAGTCTTCAAGAGGAAATATCTATTCTGAAAATGGTGATTTAATAGTGTCAACAGTTACTATGTACGAGTTGAGATGGGACTCAAAAATTCCAAGTCAAAATCTTTATAATTTAGGTTTAGATGACTTGTCAATTAATTTATCAAATTTCTTCAACAAAGAAAAAGACTATTTCAAAGATTATCTAAATAAGGCTAGAATTAACAATAATAGATATTTATTAATTGGAAGAAACCTGTCCATTTCAGATGTGAATCTTATTAAATCTTTTCCAATTTTTAATCAAGGTTTATATAAAGGAGGTTTAATAATTAATGAGAGTCATTCTAGACAAAGTCATCTAGGTAAAGTAGCTGAAAGAACTATTGGATATGAAAAAGTTGATAGATCTGGAAATTACATTAGAGTTGGTTTAGAAGGAGCATACTCTGAGTTTCTGTCTGGTAAAAGTGGATTAAGACTAATGCAAAAAATTGCTGATGGACAATGGAAGCCAATGACTTCTTATTATGAAAGGGATCCTGTTCAAGGATATGATATTCATACAACAATAGATACTGAAATACAGGATATTGTTCATCATGAACTACTATATCAGTTAGAAAATTTTGAAGCCGATCATGGAACAATGATTGTAATGGAAACCAAAACAGGTAAGATTAAAGCTATATCTAATCTTGGAGTAAACCAAGATGGTAAATATTATGAAAGATTAAATTATGCTGTGGGTGAAAGTCACGAGCCAGGATCTACATTCAAACTAATGACTATGATTGCAGCTTTAGAGGACGGATTGATAAAACCCACTGATTCAGTTGATACAGAAAATGGAATCTTAAAATTTTACAACAAATACGAAGTAAAAGATTCAAATAGAAGGGGTTATGGAAAGATTACAGCTGCAAGAGCATTTGAAGTATCATCTAATACAGGAATAGTTAAGCTTATATATGATAATTATAAAGATAATCCTGAAAGAATTGTTGATAGGCTTATCAATATGAAAATTGATAGAAAAATTGGAGTCGATATTCTAGGTGAAGGTGAGCCAAAAATTCCTCATCCATCAGATGATAATTGGAATGGAATATCTCTTCCATGGATGGCCTTTGGTTATGGTGTTAGTTTAACACCTTTGCAACAACTTACTTTCTATAATGCTGTAGCTAATAATGGAGAAATGGTTAAACCAAGTTTCATAAATAGTATTGGATCAATTGGAGAAAAACCAATTTATCAAATAGATAGAGAGATTATTATGCCTTCAATTTCTTCAAGAGAAACACTAAAATCAGTTAAGAAGATGCTGCTAAATGTTGTTGAAAAACCATGGGGAACCGCAAATAACATATATGATAAAGATCTAAAAATTGCTGGTAAAACAGGAACAGCTCAAGTTGATTATACTAAAGATGAAACTCAATATATATCAAGTTTTGTTGGTTATTTTCCTGCAGATGATCCTAAATACTCATCAATTGTTGTCATTCATAAACCAAAAAAATCTGAAGGTTATTATGGTAATACTGTAGCTGCTCCGGTATTTAAAAAAGTAGCAAAAAAAATTATGAATAATATTCCAATTGAGATTGAGATTAATACAAATAAACTTACTGTAGTATTTTGAAAGAATTAAAAGAAATATTGTTTGGTGTAAATATTGATTCAGTTTATGGTGATACAAATCTTAGTATCTCAGGAATTTCTTTTGATTCAAGACAGATTAAACAAAATAATATATTCATTGCCATTAAAGGATATGACTTAGATGGTCATAATTATATAGATCAGTCAATAAATAATGGCGCATCAGTAGTTGTATGTGAAAAACTTCCAAAAAAAATCAATGAATATGAAATTGTATTTATTAAGGTTAAATGTTCAAAAACAGCTCTTTACACAATTTCTTCTAATTTTTATGGCAATCCTTCTTCAAAAATAGATTTAATAGGAGTAACAGGAACTAACGGTAAAACTACTATAACCTCACTGCTGTACAAACTTTTCAATAATCAAGGGATTAAATCAGGTCTAATATCAACTATAAGTATTGAATATGAAGAATTTACTGAAAATTCAAAAAATACAACTCCTGATCCTGTTTTATTAAATCACCATCTAAACGAAATGGTGAAAAGGAACATCAAGGTCTGTTTCATTGAAGTTTCTTCTCATGGAATTAAACAAAAAAGAGTTTTTGGTAAAGATTTTAAAGGAATTGTTTACACAAACTTAACACATGATCATATTGATTACCATAAGACATTTAAAGATTATAGAGATACTAAAAAAGAGGTTTTTGACACTCTTGATAAAAATTCATTTGCATTAATAAATATTGATGATAAGAATGGAAAATTCATGACTCAAAATTCTTCTGCAAGAGTTTATACATATTCAATTAAGTCTAAGTCAAATTTTTCATGCAGAATAGTTGAACAACAACTTAATGGAATGTTGCTAAATATTGAAAATAGTGAAATCTGGACAAAACTAATAGGTGAGTTTAATGCTTATAATGTATTAGCAATTTATTCAGTTGGCAAAATTTATGAGATAGATTCATTAAATCTATTAACTAATATCAGTGAGCTTAATAGCGTACAAGGAAGACTTCAATCATTTCTATCAAATAGTAATGTTACGGTAATAATTGATTATGCTCATACACCAGATGCAGTTGAAAATGTATTATCTACAATTAATAAGATTAAAAAATCTAATCAAAACTTAATAACGGTAATTGGATGTGGTGGAGATAGAGATAAAGCTAAAAGGTCCATGATTGGAAAGATATGTTCAGATCTTAGTTATAAAGTAATTTTTACATCTGATAATCCTAGATCAGAGAATCCAGAATCAATAATTAAAGATATAGTTTCAGGAGTATCAAACTACAACAACAATAAAATTTTGGTTGAGATTGAAAGATCCAAGGCAATTGAAGAAGCAAAAAAAAATAGTGAAGAAGGAGATATAGTTCTTATTGCAGGAAAAGGACATGAAGACTATCAAATATTGAAAAATAAAGTAATCAAGTTTGATGACTTTAAAATAGCCAAAAAAATTTTTAATAAGTAAGTATGTTATATTATCTATTTGAATTTCTTGAAACTCAATATAACCTCCCTGGAGCAAGTCTATTTGATTATTTGTCATTTAGGGCAGCCGTCTCGGTAATTATTTCACTAATAATATCTGTTGTCTTTGGTAAAAGAATCATTGAGTATTTAAGAAAGAGACAAATAGGTGAGAATGTAAGAAAATTAGGTTTAGAAGGAGAAGAAGAAAAATCTGGTACACCAACAATGGGTGGACTAATAATAATTATTGGAACTATTATTCCAGTATTATTAATGTCCAATCTTGAAAATATCTATATAAAAATATTACTGATATCAACAATTATACTTGGAATTATAGGTTTTATTGATGATTACATAAAGGTCTTTAGGAAAGACAAAAAAGGTCTCAAAGGAAAATTCAAAATTGCTGGACAAACTATTCTAGGAATTTTTGTTGGAATTATGTTATTAACAAGTAACGATATAACTATAGTTGAATTTTCTTCGATAAGTGATACTAATAGCATTGAAAACTTCCAATCCAATGAGATAAAATCATTTAAAACAACTATTCCATTTTTTAAAAATAATGAGCTAGACTATGCCCTTATTTCTAATGCTATTTTTAATAATGAAAATATGTTATGGTTAATTCTTATTCCAATAATAATATTTATCGTAACTGCAGTTTCAAATTCAAACAATTTAACAGATGGTCTTGATGGACTTTCAGCTGGAACTTCTGCAATTATCGTTTTTACTCTTGGAGTTTTTGCATGGACTTCTGGTAATATAATTTTTTCAGATTATTTGAATATTATGTATATACCTAGAGTAGGAGAAATTACAATATTTATAGCTTCTCTTCTAGGATCTTTAGTTGGATTTCTTTGGTATAATACATATCCAGCTTCGATTTTTATGGGTGATACAGGAAGCCTTACTGTTGGAGGATTAATTGCAGTCATTTCAATATTAATTAGAAAAGAATTAATGATTCCTCTTCTTTGTGGTGTATTCTTAATTGAAGCTATTTCAGTCATTTTACAGGTAGGATATTTTAAAATAACTAAAAAAAGATTAGGTCATGGTAAGAGAATTTTTCTTATGTCTCCAATTCATCATCATTATCAAAAGGCAGGATATCATGAAAGTAAAATTGTTTCAAGATTTTGGATAATCGGAATTTTTTTAGCCCTATTAACAATATTAACACTTAAGATTAGATGATAAAAAATGTGACAATACTTGGTGCTAGAGAAAGCGGGTTTGGGGCAGCAATGTTAGCCTCAAAAAAAGGTTATAATGTTTTTGTATCAGATATTAATCAAATAGATGATAATATAAAATTACTTTTTGAAGATAACTCAATTGAATATGAAGAAAATAAACATTCCATTGATAAAATTCAATCTTCAGATTTAATAATTAAAAGTCCTGGAATACCAAATTCAGCTGATATAATCATTAAAATCAAATCCCTGGAAATTCCTATAATCTCTGAAATTGAATTTGCAAGTACTAACTCAAATTCATTTAAAATATGTATAACTGGTACAAATGGGAAAACAACAACTACTAATTTAATTTATAATATTCTCAAGGCTGCAGGTCTTAGTGTAGGCATTGCTGGAAATGTTGGTGATAGTTTCTCCAAAATGTTGCTTTCAGGAGATAAAGATATATATGTATTAGAGATAAGTAGTTTTCAATTAGATGATATTAAAGACTTTAAACCAAATATATCAGTGATTACTAATGTGCTAGAAGACCATCTAGATAGGTATGATTTCGATTTTAGTAAATACATAGACGCAAAAATGAAAATTATCTTAAATCAAGATAACTCTGACTATTTGATCTATAACTCTGATGATAAACAATTGGTTGATGCATTAGATAATGAGAAGTCAACAGTAAAAAGAATTTCATATGGTATTGAAAATCAAAACAAAAACTTAATAAATAGTAAAAAAAATATTCTGTCAAACAAAAAAAAAACAATTATGATAAATACAGAAGAACTTGCATTAAAAGGAAGACACAATTTGCTTAATGCTATGGCTGCATTAACAGTTTCAGATTTATTAAAAATTGAAAATGAAATAATAAGAGAAAGTTTATTGGGTTTTTCGGGACTTCCTCACAGATTAGAGAATTTTTTACGAATACAAGGGGTTAATTATATAAATGACTCTAAAGCAACTAATGTAAATGCAGCATATTTTGCTTTAGATTCAATGACTTCTCCAACTGTATGGATTGCAGGAGGAGTAGATAAAGGAAATGACTATTCTGAATTATTACCAATTGTTAGAGAAAAAGTTAAGGCAATAATATGTTTAGGAATTGATAATACAAAATTGTTAGAGACATTTAAGCCAATATCTGAAATAATTGTAGAAACTGAGTCAATAGATGAAGCAGTTAAGATTGCAAGTAAAATTGCTGAAAAAAAGGATAATGTTCTTCTGTCTCCAGCATGTGCAAGTTTTGATTTATTTGAAAGTTATGAGGACAGAGGAAACCAATTTAAGCAAGCAGTAAGAAATCTATAAATGAGTTTAAAAAATATAGTTTTTGGGGATAGAGTTTTACTAGTAATTATAATATTACTCTCGTTATTCTCTTTTTTTCCAGTTTTCTCCTCTAGTTCATACTTATCATATGTTATTGATGGATCTTCACCACTATATTATTTAATTAAACATTTCATCGTATTACTATTCGGATTTGCTTTAATGTTTTCAATAAAATTAATCCCTTATAATTTATATAAAGGAATGTCTATAATTCTAATGCCAATTGGAGTGTTGCTTTTAACTTACACGTTATCTAAAGGAACGATAATTGCAGGTTCTGCCGCAAGCAGATGGATAGATATACCAATAGTTGGAATTAGTTTCCAAACCTCTTCGTTAGCTGCAGTAATTATTATTAGTTATGTTGCTAGGTATCTTTCAAAAGTGGATTTAAAAGAAATAAAATTTAAACAAACAATTCTGCCACTATGGGTTCCTGTTTTTCTCTATATTTTATTGATACTCCCATCGAATCTATCTTCAGCATTTCTAATATTTTCCTCAATAATTCTAATATTGTTTATCTCGGGATTTCCTTTTAGACATATGGTTAAAATGTTTTTGATATTGATGCTACTTCTTTCAAGTTTTTACTTTTTAGCTAAAACTTTTCCTGATCAGTTCCCTAATAGAATTGATACATGGATTAGTAGAGTTGAAAATTTTAATTCTACTCAAAACCTAGATGCGAGTTATCAGATTGAAAGAGCAAAAATGGCAATTAATAATGGAGGATTAATTGGAGTAGGAGCAGGAAAAAGCATAATGAAAAATCACCTTCCACAAAGTAACTCAGATTTTATTTTTGCAATAATTGTTGAGGAGTTTGGTATAATAGGAGGGTCTGTAATTATTCTTTTGTATGTACTTATGTTTTTTAGGATACTTATTATAACTCATAAAGCTGATGATAAGTTTGGTAAAATTCTAGTTTCAGGTTTAGGAATTTTGATTTTAGTTCAAGCATTTACTAATATCTCAGTTGCAACTCAAATAATCCCTGTAACAGGTCAAAATTTACCTTTAATAAGTAGTGGAGGTTCTTCGGCTTGGATGACATGTATCTCCTTAGGAATGATATTAAGTGTTAGTTCTTCGATTAAAAAAAAGAAAATTGGTTAGAAAAAATAAATTTATAATATCTGGAGGAGGAACAGGAGGTCACATTTATCCTGCAATATCTATTGCTAATATGATAATGAAATCAATTCCGAATTCTGAAGTAAGATTTGTAGGTGCTATTGGTAAGATGGAAATGAAAATTATTCCAAAACATGGTTTTAAAATTAAAGGATTATGGATTAGTGGTCTTCAAAGATCACTTTCTATTAAAAATATTTTAGTACCATTTAAGCTAATTGTTAGTTTAATCCAATCCTTAATTGAGTTATTAATTTTTAAACCAAAATTCGTAATTGGAACAGGAGGATATGCTAGCTTCCCAATGCTATTTATTTCATCTCTATTTAAAGTTCCAACCTTAATTCAAGAACAAAACTCATTACCAGGAATTTCAAATAAACTTCTATCTAGATATGCAGATTATATTTCTGTTGCTTATGAAAAAATGGATAAATACTTCCCAGGTAATAAAATTTATTTAACAGGTAATCCAATTAGGGAATCAATTACAAAAAACATAAATATTAGTCATTATAAAAAAACAAATAATATTACAGATGATATATTGGTATTAACTGTTCTAGGGGGAAGTCTAGGTGCAGAGAGGATAAATAGAGTCATTGAAGATAATATTGAGTTTATAAAGTCTAAAAATGTATTTCTTATATGGCAATGTGGTAGTCTTTACTTTGAAAATTATAAACATTTTAATTCTGACTTTATAAAGATTATTGATTTTATAGATGATATAGATTCTGTATATCAGATTTCTGACATTATTATTGCAAGAAGTGGAGCATTAACTTTATCTGAATTAGCTGTTGTAGGAAAACCATCCATTTTAATACCATCTCCAAATGTTGCAGAGAATCATCAATTTTTAAATGCTAAAACAATAGAGGAAAAAGATGCATGTATTTGTATAGAGGAAAAGGACTTGGAATTAATATTTAAAAATAAACTTGATTTACTAATCAATGATGAAAATCTAAGAAAAGAACTATCAAGAAATATCTCTAGAATGGGACTACCAAATGCTTCTAGTGATATAGTTGAAATAATTAAAAAACATTTTAACGATGAGCTATAATAAATATTTTTTTATTGGAGTTGGAGGAATTGGAATGTCTTCTATAGCAAATTATCTTATTGATACTAAGAATATTGTTTTTGGATATGATAGATCATCGAATAAACTAGTTGATAAGTTAATAGATAATGGGCTTAAGTTTACCGATAAACTAGATATAGGTCTAGTACCTCAGGAATTCTTAGATGATAATGTTATTGTTGTATATACTCCTGCAATAAAAAATGATAATGTATTTCTTGATTTTTTTTCAAATAAGAAAAGAAATAAAATTTTTAAAAGATCTGAAATATTAGGTCAAATATCAGCAAATTCAAAATGTATAGCAGTTGCTGGAACTCATGGTAAAACATCAACTACTGCTATCTTAAGTCATTTATTATACTCTAATCAAGTTAAATTTAGATCATTTGTTGGTGGAATAATGAAAGGATTTGACTCGAATTACATATCTACCGGTGATGAATATGTTATTATTGAAGCAGATGAGTATGACAGATCTTTTCTTGCTCTAGATCCAGACTACTCTCTAATAACTTCTATTGAAAAAGACCATCTTGATGTTTATGATGACTTGGAATCAATTCTTTCAAGCTTTGGGATTTTTTGTGATAAAACAAAAAAATCTGTAATAGCAGAAAAAGATATTAATATTAAAAAAGATTTCTCGTTCTCAATAGATGAAGATGCAGATTACTCTGCTGATATCATAAAAAACGACCTTAATGGAATTCACTTTGATTTTAAAACTCCAAATAATTTAATTTCAAACATTCATGCAAGAGTAATAGGAAAACATAATTTAAAAAATGTTGTTTCAGCTTTATCATTAATTGATCAAATTGAAGATTTTAATTTAGAAGAATTCATACCATATCTATCCGAATTTAAGGGTATTGAAAGAAGAATGGATATTTATAAATATGAAGATAAGGTAATTGTAGATGACTATGCTCATCATCCTACCGAAATAAAATCAATTTTTGATACAATAGATTCTAATTATCAAGATAAGCCTAAAGCAGTTATTTTTCAACCTCACTTATATACCAGAACAAGGGATTTAATGGATGATTTTGCTAAAGTTTTATCTTATTTTCATGAAGTATATCTTTTAGATATCTATCCTGCAAGAGAGAAGCCAATTAATGGCATAACTTCAGAAGTTTTACTGAATAAAATAGATGCATCAAAAAAAGAAATTGTTAAAAAGGTTGAAATCAATGATATAATAAATAATACTAATTGCAAAATAATTGCAATTCTTGGAGCAGGTGACCTGACGGTAAATCTAAATAAAAAAATATTTACTAATGAATAGATTTTTAACTACAATTTTCATGCTATCACTAATATCATTTATGATATTATTAAGCTCATTTATTGAATATGATAATCATGAATCAAATACAGAATACAACGTTTATTATGCTTTTGATAACCTATATAACAACAAGCCAATAATCGATAGTATCATGACGAATAAATCAAATATTGAACTAATAAAGGCAAATAAATTAAACGAGATTGAGTCAAAATTATATGAAATAGAATCTATACATGAAGCTAATATATTCAGAGATTTTAATTTCAATCTCTCAATAAATATTGTAGAAAGAGAGCCTTTAGCTTATTATGAAAAAAATGATTCATATATAGATCTATCAGGAAAAATTATAAAAAGAAATAAAGAATTAGATGATAGATTGCCAATATTATCAGGAGAAACCTCAAAAAATAATATTAAAATGGTAGTAGATGTTATCAAGACCTTTAATGAAGATGTTTTCTTAAATAAAGAATTAGAGAGGATATGGTTTAATGAAGATGAACTTTTTTTGAAGTTAAATAGCTTTCAATTTGATATAAGGTTTGGAGATAACAACAAAATGAATAAAAAATTAGAAATGTTAAAAGGATTCTGCATATATAACATGGAGAATAAAGGAAATGAAACTTATAAACAGATCGATTTAGTATATGATAACCAATTAATAGCAATTAAAAAATAAATTCATGAATAATAAATTTTCAGTAGGTCTTGATATCGGTACAACAAAAATTGTAGCAATGGTTGGAGAAAAAAATCAGTTTAATAAAATTAAGGTTCTTGGTGTTGGGAAATCTCAAAGTCTGGGAGTCCACAGGGGAGTTGTTAATAATATTACACAAACTATTCAATCAATAAAAATTGCAATAGATGAAGCTCAATCTAAATCAGGAATAGAAATAAAAGATGTTGCAGTTGGTATTGCAGGTCAACATATTAGAAGTCTTCAACATAGTGATTATATAACTAGAGAAAATCCGGATGAGGTAATTAATAATGACGATATAGATAAATTAATTGATCAAGTATATAAATTAGTTATGTTGCCTGGTGAAGAAATTATTCATGTTCTTCCTCAGGATTTTAAGGTTGATGGTCAATCTGAAATTAAAGAGCCTATAGGTATGTATGGAAGTAGGCTAGAGGCTAATTTCCATATTGTAGTTGGACAAGTATCATCAATTAGAAATATTGGTAAGTGTATTAAAAGTTCAGGATTAGAGATGGGAGATATAACCTTAGAACCATTAGCCTCTTCTGATGCTGTTCTTTCTTTTGAAGAAAAAGATGCAGGAGTTGCTTTAATAGATATTGGTGGTGGTACTACAGATGTAGCAATTTTTAAAGATGGTATTATAAAACATACTGCAGTTATACCTTTTGGTGGAAATGTAATTACTGAGGATATCAAGGAAGGATGCTCAATAATTGGCAATCAAGCAGAACAATTAAAAATAAAGTTTGGATCTGCATGGCCTGGAGAAAATAAAGATTCAGATATAGTATCAATTCCTGGAATTAGGGGGAGAGATCCAAAAGAAATATCACTTAAAACATTATCTAAAATTATCAATGCAAGAGTTGTAGAGATAATTGAGCAGGCTTATTTAGAGATTAAGAATTATGGTCATGAAGATTCAAAAAAGAAACTTATTGCAGGAATTGTTTTAACTGGAGGAGGTAGTCAGTTAAGACACCTTAAACAACTGGTTGAATATATAACCGGTATGGATACAAGAATAGGTTATCCAGGAGAACACCTCTCTGGAGACTCAAATGAGTTCAATCCAATTTATTCTACAGCTGTTGGACTATTAATGAAAGCAATAGAGAATAATTCTGAAAACTTAACTAATGATATTTCTAATTCTACTGGAAATGATCTAGTGAATCAAGAAAGAAAGACAATTCTAGCTAAGTGGGGAGAAGGTTTTAAAAAATTTATAGATAATGTAGACAATACATACGATAATTAACAAAAATTAAAAAAATAAAATAGATATGGATACAAATTTTAGTTTCGATTTACCAAAAAATAAAAGTAATGTTATGAAAGTAATGGGAGTAGGAGGTGGAGGAAGTAATGCAGTTAATTACATGTATAAACAAGGAATCAAAGGTGTTGATTTCATTGTTTGTAATACTGACTCTCAAGCTCTTGAAGAGAGTCCTGTGCCTAATAAAATTCAGCTAGGAGTTAATCTTACTGAAGGTTTAGGAGCTGGAGCAAATCCAGAAATAGGAAAATTAGCTGCTTTAGAAAGCTATGAGGAGTTAAAAAATTTACTAGAAACACAAACTAAAATGTTGTTTATAACTGCTGGAATGGGTGGAGGTACAGGAACTGGTGCTGCTCCAATAATAGCTGAAATGGCAAAAGAATTTGATATTTTGACTGTAGGAATAGTTACTATACCATTCAATTTTGAAGGAAAAAATAGAGAGCTACAAGCTATTAAGGGTTTAGAGAAATTAAAAAGATCTGTAGACTCTTTAATTATAATAAATAACAATAAATTAAGAGAAGTATATGGTAACCTTGGATTTAAAGAAGGATTCTCAAAAGCTGATGAGGTGCTTGCTACAGCTGCGAAGGGAGTAGCTCAAGTTATAACCCATCATTATACTCAAAATATTGATTTAAAAGACGCCAAAACAGTACTTTCAAATAGTGGTACTGCTATAATGGGCTCTTCAACTGCAAGTGGATCTAATAGAGCAAATGAAGCGGTTATAAAAGCTTTGGACTCTCCATTGCTTAATGATAACAAAATAGAAGGTAGTAAAAATGTTCTTCTGTTAATTATTTCTGGATCTGATGAGATTACTATAGATGAAATAGGAGAGATTAATGAGCATATTCAGAATGAAACAGGTAACAGTGCAAATATAATAATGGGAGTTGGAGAAGATCTTGATCTTGGAAACAATATATCTGTTACTGTTATAGCTACTGGATTTGGTGATGAAAAACAACAGAGTTTAGTTAGCTCAGAGACAAAGAAAGTTATTTATACACTTGATGAAGATCATCCATTTGAAAAGAAATTAATTGAAGAAGATCTAGATGAGGAAACTGAAATAATAGAAGATAAATCAAATGATGAAAGCCCATACGATTTTCAACAAAAGAAGATTGAGAGTGAAATAAATGAAATTTTAAGAAACATAGAAATTAGCTATGAAGTAGTTGAGGCAGATGAACAATTAATAGATATAAATGAAATTGAAATAATAGATTTTGAACATGTTTTACCTGAGGATGGAGATATTATAGATAATCAAGAAAATTATGATGAAATATCCTTTGGTCTATTTTCAGATAATTTGGAGAAAGAAGTAATTAATAATAATGACTTTGAAGAAAATAATGTTGATGAACAAACTTCGCAATTTGATGAAATAAATTCTTCTGTGGATAATGAAGATGAGGAAGGTATAGAGTTTATAAAATTAGATCTTAATGATAATGTAAATCAAATAGAAGAAATTAAAACAGGTGAAGAAGAATCCAATAATGAAACCATAGATTACCAAGAGGATAATTATTTATTTGAAAAACCAATAGAGGTGGATTCAGATAATGAAAATATAATTAGGAGGGAAAATTTAAAAAAATATAACTATGTTTTTAAAAGTAATAACTCTTCAATTGAAGATTTAGAAAAAATACCAGCATATAAAAGAATGGGTATTGAAATAAATAATTCAAAGTCTGAGGGTGATGAAATATTTTCAAAGACTATTCTAAATGAAGAGAATAAATTAGAATTTCCAGATGTTAACACATATTTACATGATAACGTAGATTAATTAAAATGAATATAGAAAATCAAATAAATGAGTCTATTAAAGACTCAATGAAAAAAAAAGATAGTCTTAGACTAGAATCGTTAAGATCAATTAAATCTGCAATTCTATTAGAGAGGACTAAGTTTTCTTCAGATAAAACTTTAGATGAGAATGAAATTATAAAAATTCTTCAAAGGCTTGTTAAGCAAAGAAATGATAGTGCAAAAATCTATAACGAACAAAATAGAGAAGATCTAGCAAATATTGAAGTTGCTCAATCAAAAATTATTTCAGAGTTTCTTCCAGAACAACTAAATGAAACAGAATTAACGGAAATAATCAACACTACAATAACAGAGTTAAATGCTTCCTCAATGAAAGATATGGGAACTGTGATTTCTGAAGTTAATAAAAAAGTATCAGGAAGAGCCGAGGGAAGAATAATAGCTGAGATAGTTAAAAATAAATTATCAAGTTAATAAGTTGTAGAAACTCTAAGTAACTATATTTTTAGAATCATCTTTGCTTTCATATTCTTTAGACTCAATTATATTAATAAGTCTAATACAAATTATATATATATCGTTAAACGAGATATAAAGGGGTGTTAATGCAATTCGAATTATATTAGGGGGTCTAAAATCTACAATAATCTTTTTTTCTCCATGATTTTCTGGATCTGTAAGGCACTTTGTTATTCTCCAAGATTCTTCATGGACTATTGATATATGAGAACCTCTATCATCTTTATTTTTAGGAGTAATAATTTTAAATCCTAAATTCATTAACCTATCATTAAAAATTTCATTAAAAAAGTTATATAAATCTATAGCCTTATTCTCTAGTTTTTTTGTTGTTGCATTTATAGTTATGTCTAGAGAAGAATCTAAAGTAGACATTGAAATTATATGGGGTGTTCCACTAGAGAATTTACTCATTGATTCTGACTGAATATATGTGTTTGAGAAATTAAATGGATCTGAATGACTAAACCATCCTTTTATTGGGGACTTAAGCCCTATCTGTTTTTCATTTCTAGCATATATAAAAGCTGGTGACCCTGGACCTCCATTTAAATATTTATAGGTACAACCTATCGCATAATCAACATCATTGACTTTCATATCAATATCTATAGCTCCAATTGCATGACTTAAATCCCAAATAACAATGCTATCGTTTTCTTGACAAATTCTATTAATTTTTTTTACAGGATATCTGTATGAAGATTTGTAAGTAACTAGTGATAGAACAATAATACCGTTATTATTCTTAATAAATTGCTCAAGCACATCAATATCTGGTAAATAATTATCATACTCTAGAAGATTAAATTTTAAATTGTAATCATTACAAATGCCCTCGCATATATATTTATCTGAAGGAAAATTAAGATTGTCAGTAGAGATATTTGTAATACTGTCGTTGCTTTTTATAAGGCTTAATAGTAACTTATAGAGATTTAAAGAAGTAGATCCACCTACATATATTTCAGTTTCATTTGAATTTAAGATTGTTGAAATTTTCTTAGAAACTTTATTAGGCAGGTTTATCCATGAATTATTCCAGCTTGAGATAAGATTTTGCCCCCATTCATTATTTATAACTTTATTAATGGCCTCTTTAGTTTTTTTTGAAAGTAGACCTAGAGAATTACCATCAAAATATAATTTATCATCTGGATAGATGAATTCACTTTTGAATTTATTTAGTTTATCTTTTGAATCTAATTCTTTTGCTAATTTCTCTAGTCTATCCAAGTTTCATAAATTTTTTTTGCCCATTCCAAATACATCAATCCACTTGGATGAAGATTATCAGAAGCTAATAAATTGCTTTCATTTAGTGCCCTTCTGGAAATCTCTGTAACATCAACATACTTGAGCCCATTACTATTTGCGAAATTTATTAAGCTATTGTTAAATAAATTTATTTCAGATGAAATTACTTCTCTATTATATGAATTTCCAAAAGGAGTATATCCCCAATCTGGTATAGAAACAATAATGATATTTCCATTACTTTTTTTAAGACTATTCATCTTATCCATTAGTTTGTTAAGATCTTCCTCAAATTCATCAATAGATCTTGAATTAAATTGGTTGTTTACTCCAATTAAAAGAGAAACATAGTCATACTTTTGAGTAAAATTAGTTTGACTTATTGCATTTAAAAGATCATAAGTCTTCCAACCAGTTTCAGCTATGATTTCAGGTTTTTCAAAGTCTAGACCATTTTCATATGCAACTTCGACAAATTGATTTGGCCATCTTTCATTTTCGTTTACTCCTTCTCCAATTGTGTAGCTATCACCTAAGGCTAGAAAACTAAATTTTGAGATACTTGAGTTAATTAAATCAATTTCATTTGATTCAAAATTTTCATTTTCAATATTACTATAGTTTATGTCGTTTTCTGCAGTATTTTGAGGATTACAGGATAATGACAATAAAAAAATAGAAACTAATATACTTCTTATGAATATGTACATTTATAATTTTACTGAATATAAATTTAGTAATTATCTTATTTAAGAGCATCAATTGCAATATTATAATCGGGTGAATTAAATATGTAACTTCCAGCAACTAGAACATCTGCTCCATTAGATTTAAGATCTTGAAAGTTATCTTTATTTACTCCACCATCTACTTCTATTAATGCATTTGATTCAGACGTAATAATTAATTGTTTTAATTCTTTAAGTCTCTCTTTTGTAGATTCAATAAATTTTTGACCAGCAAACCCAGGATTAACTCCCATTAAACAAATTAAATCAACCTTTTTGATGTATTCTTTTAATTCAGATATAGGAGTTTCAGGATTTATAGCAATTCCAGCCTTTAGTGAAGATTCGTGAATCTTATTAATGATTTGATTTAAATTATTTGTTGCCTCTATGTGAACTGTAATTATATCAGATCCAAGATTTATAAATTCAGTTATATACTTTTCAGGCTCAACAATCATAAGATGAACATCTAAAGGTTTTTTAGTTAGTTGTCTTATTGTCTTCACAACTGGCATACCAAAAGATATATTAGGAACAAACAGTCCATCCATAACATCTAGATGAAACCAATCAGCATTGCTTTTATCTATTTTAGAACACTCTAAAGATAAATTAGCAAAATCTGCTGCAAGAATAGAGGGAGAAACTTTTACTGACATATTTGCCAATATATAGTTTTAAATAATAATACAGAAAATCAATTAGAAAAAGATATAAACAGACAAGCCTAACTATCCAAGATAAGTTTTCAGAATTTTGCTCCTGGAGGTATGCTTTAGCCTTCTAATGGCTTTCTCTTTGATTTGTCTAACTCTTTCCCTAGTCAAATCAAATGTTTCACCTATTTCTTCTAAAGTCATAGCATGTTGATTACCTAGACCAAAATACAATCTTACAACATCAGCTTCTCTAGGGGTTAAAGTATCAAGAGCTCTCTCAATTTCAGTTCTTAGAGATTCATGTAGAAGTTGTCTGTCAGGATTTGGTGATTCTCCACTATTTAAAACATCATATAAGTTAGAGTCTTCACCTTCAACCAAAGGTGCGTCCATTGATACATGTCTACCAGAATTTTTTAGAGATTCTTTTACATCATTAACAGTCATATCAAGTTCTTTAGCAATTTCTTCTGCTGAAGGTGCTCTCTCATGAGCTTGCTCAAGAAACGCATAAGTTTTATTTATTTTATTAATAGAACCAATCTTATTTAATGGTAATCTAACAATTCTTGATTGTTCAGCTAAAGCTTGCAGGATTGATTGCCTAATCCACCATACGGCATATGAGATAAATTTAAAACCTCTAGTTTCATCAAATCTTTGGGCAGCCTTAATTAGACCAAGATTACCTTCGTTAATAAGGTCAGGAAGTGTTAATCCTTGATTTTGGTATTGCTTAGCTACAGATACCACAAACCTTAAATTGGCTTTAGTCAGTTTTTCTAGTGCAAATTGATCTCCGGCTTTAATCCTTTGAGCTAATTCTACTTCCTCCTCCGCAGTAATAAGGTCTACCTTTCCAATCTCTTGAAGATATTTATCTAGAGAAGCAGTTTCTCTATTGGTTACCTGCTTTGTTATTTTTAATTGTCTCATAGACTAATTAATGCCACAAAAATTGTTCCAAATTGAAAAAATTTAAGATTTTTTTTCAAGTAAAACTTTTCTGGAAATTTTAGACTTTTTTGTTCTAGGATCAATTCCCAGATATTTTATTTCGATTTGATCACCAATGTTTAAATAATCAGTTACATTATTAACTCTCTCCCATGCAATTTCAGATACATGTAATAGAGCTTCTTTGCCAGGAACAAATTCAACTACTGCCCCAAAATCAAGAACCTTGATTACTTTGACATTATATACTTCGTCGATTACAGGCTCAAAAACTAGATTTTTAATTCTGTCGATAGCATAGTTAATCTTTTCTTGATCAACCCCTAAGATTTCAATAACACCGATTTCATCTTTCTCATTTATTACAATTGTAGTTTCAGTATCCTTTTGAAGTTCTTGAATATTTTTACCTCCTGGCCCTATTACAAGTCCAATAAAGTCCTTACTAATTTCAAGATTAACCATTTTAGGCGCATGAGCTTTAACAGAATCGTTTGGATTATTTATTGTTTCATCTAGTTTATTCAATATATCCAATCTTCCATTTTTAGCTTGACCAAGTGCTTCAATTAAAATCTCGTATTTTAATCCTTTAATTTTGATATCCATTTGACATGCAGTGATTCCATCTTTTGTACCTGTAACTTTAAAGTCCATGTCTCCAAGATGATCTTCATCACCTAAAATATCAGATAATACAGCATATTTATCACCCTCAGTTATTAAACCCATTGCTATACCAGAAACATTACTCTTAATATTAATTCCAGCGTCCATCAATGCAAGAGATCCCGCACAGACTGAAGCCATAGAGGACGATCCATTAGATTCTAAAATTTCAGAAACAATTCTAACTGTATATGGACAGTCAGATGGCATAACTTTTTTTAGAGCCCTTTGAGCAAGATTTCCATGACCAACTTCTCTTCTTGAAGTTCCTCTCAATGGTCTTGCCTCTCCAGTTGAAAATGGTGGAAAATTATAATGTAAATAAAAAGTCTCTTCAGATTGATCAGTTGGCATATCAATTACGTTGGCTTCTCTGCTTGTTCCAAGAGTAACTGAAGCTAGTGCTTGCGTCTCACCTCTTGTAAAGACTGCAGATCCATGAGTAGATGGTAAGTAATCGATTTCAGTCCAAATATTTCTAATGTTATCAGGTTTCCTTCCATCAAGCCTTATACCTTCATTAAGAACTAAATCCCTAACTGCCTTTTTTTGTGACTTACTAAAGTAATTTAGAATAAGATCTTTCTTTTCTTCATACGTTTCTTCATCGAACGATTCGACTAATTCTTGCTTTACATTTGAAAAAAGTTCACTTCTTTCATTTTTTGAAAGACCTTTTTTTGCTATATCATAACATTTTTGATAAGTTTTTTCAATAATTTGATTTTCTAATTCTGTGTCTTCCTCAGCGGAATCATATTCTCTTTTTTCAGAACTTACTCCAACAAGCTCGATAAGCTCTTTTTGAGCCTTAATTTGAGCTTTAATCTCTTCATGGGCATATCTTATTGCCTCTGTCATTTCCTCTTCAGAAATCTCATTAAATTCCCCTTCAACCATAACAACTGAGTCTTCACTAGCACCAACCATCATATCTATATCAGATTCTTCAAGCTGAGCTTTTGATGGATTTATTAAGAAATTTCCATCAATTCTTGCCACTCTAACTTCAGAAATAGGACCATCAAATGGAATATCAGACAATGATAGTGCTGCAGAAGCAGCCAGACCAACTAATGCATCTGGCATTACGTTTTCATCGTGAGACATTAATTGTATCATAACCTGAGTTTCATTATAATAATCCTTTGGAAATAAAGGTCTTAGAACTCTGTCAACAATTCTCATTGTTAAAATCTCCTCATTACTTGGTCTTGCTTCTCTTTTGAAAAAACCACCCGGAAATCTACCAGCAGAGGCAAATTTCTCTCTATAATCAACTGTTAAAGGAAGAAAATCTAATGTTGACTCTCCATAATTGGAAACTACAGTAGATAATAGCATACAGTTTCCCATTTTTATTACAACTGAACCGTGTGCTTGTTTTGCTAGTTTACCTGTTTCAATGATAATCTCACGGCCATCATTTAAAACAATTGTTTTTGATAAAGGTTTTGGATTCATAATCTAGTTTTGGTTTAAATTAATTGTTGTGTGAATATTTAGACAACCAAACTAAATTTTATTTTCTGATACCAAGTTTTTTAATTATATCACGGTATCTTTCAATATCTGTTTTCTTTAAGTACTCGAGTAAGTTTCTTCTTTTACCAACCATCTTAACCAAGGATTTCTCTGTATTGAAGTCCTTTGCATTAGTTTTAAGATGATTAGAAAGATGATCAATTCTCTTTGAGAAAAGTGCAACCTGACTTTCAGCAGAACCGGTATCTTTTTTACTTTTACCAAATTCTTTAAAAATATCTTCTTTCTTAAGTACTGTCATTCAATTATTTTTGAGCCGCAAATATAGTAGTTTATATTTAAATAAGTAAATTATTTATTCATATTTACGAAGGGGAGAATTCTGGATTAAATCTATGTAAAGATTAACTTTCTTCTTTAAATCTTTCCTATGAGTAATAAAATCTAAAAATCCCTTTTCTAGTAAAAACTCACTTTTTTGAAATCCATCAGGTAAATCCTGTCCAGTAGTATCTTTAACAACTCTTGGCCCTGCAAAAGCAATAAGTGCATTAGGTTCCGCTATATTGATATCTCCTAGCATTGCAAAAGAAGCAGTTGTTCCTCCGGTAGTTGGATCAGTACACAAAGAAATGTATGGTAATTTTGCCTCGGATAAATCATTAAGTTTTGCAGATGTTTTAGCCATCTGCATTAGTGAAGTAGCAGATTCCATCATTCTAGCTCCTCCAGATTTTGAAATAACTAGAAGAGGACATTTATATTTAATTGCAACCAATCCTAATGGCTTCATTAAGTTTAGTCTTGGTTTGAGCATCTTTTAATCTATCGGAATATTTTTTTTGATCTTCAAATTTTAAAAAATCAACAGAAGTCATTTTGGCATTGAATTCTTTAAATTTATTATCAAAGAGTATTTCAAAGTATTCCTTGCTTCCAATATGGACATGATAGTCGTCTTCAGGACTAACATACATATTTTCAGCAAGTTCCTTTGTTTCAATTATTTTACCACTAGGAGTTTTGTACCAAAGACCAGCAGGTATATCTTTTTTTTCTTCGGTTTTTGTACTAATATTTTTGTTTGTTCTTTTGAACCAACTCATACTATTAGGTTTTAATCTAAGGTATTGATATTATTTAAATCCTCAAAGGCTTTTATAAGTCTTGTTTTAAAAGTCTCTTCTCCTTTTCTAAGCCATACCCTAGGGTCATAATATTTTTTGTTAGGTATATCATCACCATCTGGATTACCTATTTGTTTCATTAAATATTCAGACTCTCCAATCATATAATCTCTAATACCTTCGGTAAATGCAAATTGAAGGTCTGTATCTATATTCATTTTTATAACACCATAATCTATAGCTTCCCTTATTTCTTCTACTGAAGAACCAGAACCACCGTGGAATACAAAATCAAGTGAATTAGATGGTAAATTGAATTTTTCTGAAACAAACTCCTGTGAATTTTTTAAAATTTTTGGAGTTAATTTCACGTTTCCTGGTTTATAAACTCCATGAACATTACCAAATGCAGCAGCGATCATAAAATTATCGCTAATTGAGCTAAGCTCAGAATATGCATAGGCAACTTCTTCTGGTTGAGTATAAAGTTTAGATGAGTCAATATCAGTATTGTCAACTCCATCTTCTTCTCCTCCTGTTACACCTAGTTCTATCTCAAGTGTCATCTCTAAATCAGTTAGCTTCTTAAGATATTCTTTACATGTGCCTATGTTATCCTCTAATGATTCTTCCGACAAATCAATCATATGAGATGAAAATAGGGGATACCCATTTTTTTTGTAAAATACTTTACCATAATCAAGCAATCCATCTATCCATGGTAATATACTCCTGGAACAGTGATCGGTATGAATTATAACCTTAGAATTATAATTATCAATTACTTTGTGTATATGATATGCACCAGCAACTGAACCAGCAATAGAAGCTTTAAAATTTTCGTTTGACATACCTTTACCAGCTATAAATTGAGAGCCGCCATTAGAAAACTGAATAATTACTGGGCTATTTAACTCTGACGAGGTTTCTAGGACAGAATTTATCGTATTATTTCCTGATACGTTAATCGCCGGTAATGCAAACTTTTTTTCTTTAGCGAGATTAAATAATTTTTGGTTTTCTTTTCCGTAGATAAAGTTATTTTTCAAAATATTTTTTTTTGTTAATTTTTGTCAAAAGTATTAAACTTATTCCTAAAATGGGTAATTAATACCAATATTAAATACTGCTTTTCTTAAAGTGAAATCATTAAACCATCTTTCACTTTTTTCTCTTGCAGGATTGTATGTTTTAAAGCCAGTATCAAGTCTTAAAACAAAGAAATTCAAATCATATCTAAGTCCAACTCCTGAACCAATTGCAAGCTCTCCTAAATCTGAAAAACTATCGAATGTCATTGAGCTATCATTTACATTATCATTTAAGTTCCAAATATTTCCAACATCAATAAAGAAGGCACCATTCAACTTACCACTGATCTTACTCCTATATTCTAGATTAAATGCAATTTTAAAATTAGCTTCATTAAACTCATTTATATTATTACTGCTTCCAGGACCTAACTTATATGCTTTCCAAGCCCTGTTGTCATTTGATCCTCCTGCGTAATAAGATCTTGTAAATGGTATGTAATCAGAATTTCCATATGGAATAGCTACCCCTGAAAATGCTCTGAATGCAATTATATCACCTTTGTTTAAAAGTAAGTGCTTAATATAGCTTATCTCTGCTTTTGTATATTGTGAGGGCAGAATATTAGATATTTCAACTTTACCATTAGGGTTAAGGTTATTGCCTCTTAGTACCTCATTAAAAATATTTCCAACCATTTCTAATTTGATTCTAAGTTGGGAGAAGTCTTCATCTAAAAAGTTTTCTTGCGTATTTCTGTTAATGCTTATTGAGGAACCAACTATTAAATTATTCTCAGTTAATCGCTCCTTTCTTTCTAAAATAGAATTAACATCTTTATAAAAGTCATTACTGGAACTCAAAGAAGTTTGATTATTTAAAACTTGATCAATAAATAAATCAGATCCTTCTGGAATTGTCAAATCTCCATTATCATTAATCAAGGACTGGTCAATATTATATAGTGAAGAAATATAATTTAGCTTATCATATGAATTTCTATATACATTGAAGTAATTAGAAATATTTTGATTATTGACATATTCAAAATCTAAAAGTTTAAAATTTATTTTTGATAATACAGAGGGATTCCAATTTACCTCGTATATACCACTGTAATACTGTTTATCTAAACCAATATTTTTTTGAACTGTTGATCCAAGAATTATGTTAGTTATTGGATTCATATCCTTTTGTATAATCTTTTCTGTATTTATGGGTAGAATTGCTCTCGGTATTCTTAGATTGATATTTCCACCTAACTCAAATAGATTAAAAAAAGAATCATCCGGTATCCCTATATCTTTTGATGCACCTATTGAATTCTTTAAATTAATTGATAAATTTTCTGTTCCTCTGAAAATATTCCTAATATTTAGATTTGTACCGAACGAAATCCCAAAATCTTCAATATTTGAATGAGTAAAGTCTAGATCAAATCCTAGACTAAATCTGTTTCTAGGTAATAGATAAATTGATGATATTAATGAGCTATCTTTCTCTTCCATTAAAATTCTAGGGTATTTAAAATTCCCTAGATTAGAGAAATATCTAGATGTCAAAATCTTATTATTTTCACTGTAATTCTCACCCTTTTTAAAGAAGATAGGTTCAGTTATTGATTTTGGAGAATAATTTAAACTACCCTTAGAGAAAATATTTATGCCATTATAATTTATTGAATCAGTAAATGACTCAATGTTTGATAACTCATTTAAAGACTCTACATAAACATTTATCTGATCAATCTTTTTAATTTCGTAATTATCATCCAGACTTGGATTAGATATGTTAAGTATAATAGGTATATTCTTCACAACACCTGTACTGTCAATTAATACATTATAACTAATGCTTCTTTGTTGAAAGTCATATACACCATTATTCTTATATAAGGAAAAAATTCTGTCTCTCTCTAAAAGAAGTTTATTAATTGAGAAATACTCTCCTTTTTTTAAAACACTATTTTCAATATTTGCTCTGTGAAGAGAGTCTAAATCCTTTGATTTAATATTCACAGTTATGGAATCTAGTAAATATCTGTCGTTAGTTTTAACTCTATATTTTACTCTTGCTTGGTTATTATCAATAATAGTATCATAGTTTACTTCTGAATCAAAATACCCTATGTTATTATAAAACTGTTTAAGTCTTCTAATATTGTCACTATAATTAATGTCTGAAAGTCCTACAGGTTCTTGGCCAAGTCCTTTTAAAAAATTATTAAATGATCTGTTGTACCTCTTAAGTTGAGTAATTTGTTTTTGAGAAATAAGTTTTTTTAAACGATTTTCTCTATTATTTTTTTTCAACCATACATCAAATTTTTCATCTGGATTCTGACTTGCAAGGTTATATATTGCAAGACCCAGCGGATATCCTAGAAATTTATTAATCGGAGATGGTTGAATAAGAAGACTAACGGGGTCTCTCTTTATAATGCTATCATTTACTTCAAAGACATTCTCAACAAGTATAGGGTCTTCAAAATTTTCATAAATCCTTGTGCTACAGCTACTTATAAAAAGATAAATAACAATTATAGAAAGTGTTAATGAGCTTTTAGTAAAAGGCAAACCTAATTTTTTACTAAATTACGTTTTTTAGATCAATAATTTCTCTGTCTAACTACTTCAAAAATTACTGCTGATAAAGCTGAGGAAACATTCAGCGAATCAATTTTTGCACTAATTGGAATTTTAATTACATCATCAGATAATTTTAGAATCCCTTTACTAATTCCTTTATCCTCAGATCCTAAAATCAATCCTATTGATTTTTTATAATTAACATCGTAAATAGTATTAGTACCTCTCTCTGACAAGCTAAATATGCTAACACCTAGAGAATTAAGATGTATTATCGCATCTTTAAGATTATTAACTCTAGCAATTGGAATTTTAAATACCGCACCAGCTGATGTTTTAACAACATCAGAGTTAATAGGAGCAGAGTTATTTTGTGATATTATTATTCCTGAGACATTAGCAGCTAATGAAGTCCTTATTATGGCTCCAAAATTTCTAGTGTCTGTTATTCCATCAAGTAAAAGATATGTTAGGTTCTCTTTCTCATTATATGTGTTTGAGATTAAGTCCTCAAGAGATATAAGTGATACAGGAGACAGAATTGCTACTGCACCTTGATGATTTTTGTTTTTATACTTATTAAATTTTTCTTTTGGAACAAATGAAAATTTTATATTATTTTTTTCTAACTGATTAATTAGTGATCTAAATAAACTACTAGTAGATGCAGACTTTATTAAATATACTTTAGATATTTCCTTTGATGCATCTAATGCTTCAATAATACTTCTTATACCGTATATTTCTATTTGTTTGTCCATATGTAAAAAAAAAAGGAGGTTTAAAAAAACCTCCTTTTATTAGTATTGACTATTCAAATTATTGACAAATATTCAATGCTTTGAATCCAACTGCAGGACTTGTTCCGTCCGATAAAGCAGTTTGAGATCCAGAACCATCTAAACCTGTCCAGTTAACTTGATAAGTAATCTCACTATCCCAGTCTCCTGATGTAAATGCGAAACCGAAAGTTGAAGTACCAGCTGGAACTGTGAACGAAGTTGTTCCGTCAGTTCCTGAAACAGTCCATGATGTAGTTACACCATCGATTGTCCACTCAAGCGTAGCACCATTCCAACCATCTCCCCAACTGTCCTGACCTGTAATTGTGTAAACACCAGGTACAGCACCAGTATTGTTTGCATCAAATCTACATCCAATTACAATTGGATATTGATATGGAGATCTGAAATATGAACCTGTCATAGATCCAGTAACGTTTGTTCTTGAGAAACTTCTTCCATCAGTAAGGTTTAATTGAAATCTTACTGTTACGACATCATTACCTCTAAAGCTACCAACTCCAAGTGCACCAAGTGCCTGAGTTAGTGATATAGATATGTCGAATCTAGGAAGACCTACAGGACCATCGTACATTTCAGATCTATTAATAGTCTGATATAATACTTCAGCACCTGAGTTAAACTTCAAGTAAACTTCAACATTTTGAGTCAAACCACCCATTTCTGCGTCGTGTGGCTCAAGAGTCCAGTTAACTACTGAAGTTCCTGGAGTAGCAGCTTGGTATTCACCTGTCTTAGATATTTGTCTAAGTGCAGCACCTTGCTCATACTCTTTAAGCATGTAGTCAGTCATCATCTCGTAACCTCCATACTCATCAGAAGAAAATTCTTTTGAACATGAAACTACTAGAGTAATTAAACTAAGATATATAAATAATTTTTTCATGATAATTTAGTTTTAGTCGACCGCTGGTCCGTTAGTATTCCAAAATACTCTTCCTGTTAAATCAGATTTCTGAGTAACATTAGAGTTGTTAGCCGCATAATTTTGTGGATACCACATTGATACAGGGAATGGCCCTGGATCTGGCTCAACCGTTGGTTGAAGATTTTTTGGATATCCATTTCTTCTATAAGAATTATATGCATCTGTTCCGTTACCTCTTTGAGTCTTCCATAGTTCTTCAGCCCAAAGCTCAAGCTTTGCGTCTAAAGTACTAGCAGCTGTCCAATCAGCAGTAAAGGCTGCAATATATGCATCCGCTGTTGCCGCGTCCATTGCTGGAGCTCCTGATATATCATCTACTTTATTCAAGTTTGCAGTAATACCAGCAAGAGTCGATGTAGTAGGATCACCACCTGTCATAACAGCTACCTCAGCATCTAAGAAATGCATTAATGCAGCAGATACAACTGGAGTAATACCAGCACCACCTAAACCATCACCGTTTCCTAGTGAATTGTAGCTAGAGTCATCATAAGCACCACCTGCAGGGTATACACCCATTAGTGTTCTTTTGAATCCATCTGGTGGAATACCTTCATCGTTACCGTGATCTCTTCCCCAATATCCTTCAGGAAGGTTACAGTATAATCCGTATGCTATTCTGTGTGGCTCAATATAGTAACCAGGAGCAGAACATTCTAAACTAACCTCATCAGAAGGACCATCCTTTCCAGGAGTATATTGTACCTGTCTGTAGTACATGTAGTTTATTCTTGGATCTCTCATACCATTTCTACCTTGCATCATCAGGTTCATCATCCAGTTAGGCTGATAATCACCTGCACCAGTATTGGTGTAGTTGTAAGTATAGATTGGATGTCTTGTATCTGGGTTTACTTCATTAGTACCCCAAGTAAAATCGAAATCATCTGAATTATCTGTAATATAATTTGTTATAGAGCTGTATGCAGAATAATCACCTAAATTTAGGTATGCTCTTTTCTTAATACTGTTTGCAGCTTTAATCCAACCAGCAGCACTACCACCATAGTACATATCGTACTGAGGTGCTACACCACCTGCATTAAAGTTACCTATTGCAGCATCAAGTAAACCAAGAGCAGCATCATAAACAGATGCTCCTGAATCAGCAGCTGGGTTAAGGTTTTCAGAACCTTTTAATGCCTCACTGTAAGGTACATCACCGAAGTAATCTACTAGAGTCATTAAAATGTACGCCTGCATAACCTGCCCCATACCAACATAGTATGTTAAGCCGTTTTCTTCAGCAATTACGTTCATTACTCTTATATCCTCCATCATTCCTTGGTAGGCACTTGACCATAAACCAGAGAATGAACCAGGACCATAATTGTCTCTATATAATCTGTCACCACCCATGTGAGCAACTCTTGTAAGTCTTCCACCTACAGCACCCATACCATCAACAAAACGAGCAAAATCCTCTTGAATGTTGTTGATAAATAAGTCAGCACTTGCTTGTTCTGGACTTAAAGCGTTAGGGTTAGAAGTTAAATCTAACTCAGTTGTTTCACATGAACTTAGAACTAGTAAGCTAGTTAAAGCTAAAATCGAAAGTTTGTTTAAAGTTTTCATAATATTTTAATTTATTGATTTAGGGATTAAAAAGTTAATTTTAAACTTACACCATACCTTCTTGCACTAACACCGTTGAAGTATTCAAAACCTGAACCATTACCAACACCTAAACCGGCGATGTTTGGATCATAGTTAATACCATCAGGTGTATTGTAAGCATCATACCAAAGGTTGAAACCTTGTGCAGAAATTGAAGCCGCTCCAAATGGAGTTTTATCTAACCAAGAACTAGGTATATCATAAGTAAGTGATACTTCACTTAATCTTAATACACTAGCATCCCAAGTTCTTAACTCGTCACCTCCTAAAATAAGGTTACCGAAGTAAGTTGTTGCGTTATCGATCATTTTGTTGTTAGGAGAACCATCAGCTAGAACACCTGGTAAAATATAAGGTAACTCTCTGTCTAATGTGTCAGTAGTAATACCTCTACCAAGAAGTGTCATGATGAAACTTGAATACATATCTCCACCAATAGATGCGTTAAATAGGACATTAAGAGATAAATTTCCATAAGTAATAGTGTTTCCAATGTTCGCAATGAAATCAGGGTTACTATCACCAATTAATGCATACTTATTAGTTTTATAGTTAGTATCGTTATTTGTTCTATAACTACCAGAAGCGTCAACTAATGGTCTACCTGAATCATCTCTTGCTACAGAAGTACCAATCATAGATGTTAATGGAAGACCAGGAATTGCAGCGTTTCCTCTTGTAGAGAATCCAGCATATACAATTTGATCAGTGTTTTGACCTAAATCTTCAACGATTGCTTGGTTAGTAGTATAGTTAACTGAAGTATTCCAGTTAAACTTATCACCTCTAATCCAATCAGCGTTAAGATCTACCTCCCAACCAGTTGCACTAATTTCACCAATGTTTGTTCTTGTAGAAGTATATCCAGTTGATGGGTCAAGTGGTTGAGTAATAATTAAATCAGTAGTATTTCTGTCAAAGTAAGAGATCTCAGCAGATAATCTATTATCAAATAAATTAGCCTCTAATCCAAACTCAAGCTCAGCAAGTAACTCAGGCTTTAATCCAGTGTTACCTAATTGTGAACCAGTAGTGTTAGTAATTACTTCAACTCCATCTACTTTAAAATCTTTAGTATTTAGACTAAGGGTAGATGCAATCGGATATCCTCCAGGATATGTTGCAGATGTACCGTAACTAGCTCTAACTTTTAAGAAGTCAATTGGTAAATTACCGAAGTCTAAAACAGAAGTTGGCACGAAAGATATACTTGCAGATGGGTAAGTAATAGATCTATTTTCTTCTGATAGGTTAGATACCCAATCAGTTCTAGATGCTAAAGTAAAATACAAGTAGTCTTGGTAATCAAATGCAGCTTGTGCAAATACCCCAAGTACGTTTCTTCTAGAGTAAAATTCAATTTCTTCTTGTGAGTTAAAGTTATAATGTCTTAATACGTTAAATACGTTTTGTCCTGTACTTCTAACACCGTTTCTGTCGTATTCTCTACCAACAGATTCAGCACCAGCGTTAAATGTTACAGACCAGTCATCATCAAGTTCAAAGTCACCGTTTATAGTTACTTGGTGGTTAAATATTGTAGAAGTGTTGTTCCACTTTTCATACATACCTGATTGAGTCTCAAGATCTCCATCAACACCACCTTTGTTTTGATAACTTGTGTTATCCTCACTATATACGTCGTAACCGTAACTATATCTTAAATATATCATACTGTGCAGATACTCCACCAAAAACCCTATGAGTCATCTGAGCATCTCCTGTATTATTAACAGTCCATAGAGGGTGTTGAATACCATTTGATGATCTATAATAAATTGATGCTCCAGTAATTGGGTGAGCATATGGAAGTTGAGCTATACCAATAGATCTTGGTGTATAGAAAACATTACCATATAATGATGAATCTGAAGAACCACTACTATATGCCGCAGCAATAGGAGGAGTTTTAAAATCAGTTGAAGTATAGTTTAATGTACCGTTAACAGTAATTTTGTTAGATAAAACAGCTCTACCACCGAAACTCAATGCGTTTCTTCTTAGAGTGTTTCCAGGAGTAAATCCTTTATCATCTAAATTACCATAGTTAACGTTATAAGAAACTTTACCGTCATCACTTTGACCTCTGAAGTTAATGTTTGTGTTAACAATTTCTCCTGGCTGGAATAAATCACCAACACTGTCATAAGGCTTCCATTCCCAAAGAGAATCCATTGATAAACCTATTAAAGGTAAAAGATCTCTTGCAAGGAATCTAGCATTTAAGTTACTGTTATATGGGTGCTTAAGGAATCCAGGCTGACCTGAAACTGTTCCGTTAATAGCGCTTTGTCTTCCCCATCCAGCAGGTCCTTCTTCATCGAAGCTTGGCCCCCAGTTAGAAAAGAACCAACCAAAGTTTTGGTTGAACCCATTACCATATTGCATCTGAAAGTCTGGTTTCATAGCTAGCTCATTAGTGAAGTAAGATGTATTAACAGTTACTTCATTCTTTTGAGCTCTAGTACCAGTACCAGTAGTTCCGGATTTAGTAGTAATTAAAATTACACCGTTTCTACCTTGCGATCCATAAAGCGTAGCCGCAGCTAAACCTTTAAGAACGTTTACAGATTCAATATTATTAGGATCTAGATCTAGGAATCTTGAAGAACCATTGTTACCTGATGTGAAACTACCCATAGCGTTTGTATCACTTTGGAAAGGTACACCATCAACAACAAATAATGGTTGGTTACTTGAACTAAAGGTACTTAAACCTCTAATTACAACACTTGTTCCTGATCCAGAAATACCACCTTGATTTGTTACCTGTACACCAGAAGCTTTACCAGAAAGTACACGCGCAACATCACCAGATGCCCTGTTCTCAATTTGAGTGTTGTCAACTTCAGATACAGCATATCCAAGTGCACGTTTTTCTCTAGTAATACCTAAACTGGTTACAATAACTTCTTCAAGTTGAGTTCCAAGGGAAAGAGTTACATTAATGACGTTGCCTGCTCCTACAGCAAGTGCTGCAGTTTCATAACCAACGAAACTGAATTCCAGAATCTGACCTTCAGCAACATTAATAGAAAAGTTCCCATCGAAATCAGTGGTTACACCAGTAGTTGTACCCTGAACAAGAACGGTAGCTCCCGGTAAAGGAAGACCATCACTATCAGAAACAACACCAGTTACTGTCTTCTGAGCAAACGACATTTGAGCCGTTAGCAAGAAAACCACTAGTAATCTGAATAAGCTTTTCATACTTAGTTATTTAGTTATTAATAAATTTTTGTTAAAATTTTCTTAAATTTTTCGTAAAGGCTAAGATAAATCAATAATTCCTGAAAAAAAAAGAAACTTTAAGGTTTATTGAAAAAAAATTAAAAAAAAAGAGATTTTTTTTATGAAAAAGTCAAAATAATAAGAATATGACAAAAAACTTGTTAAAAAATTATGATATTCTTATAAAATCTATAAGTTCTCTGCGAATTCAAAAATTTCAATAAGCGAGCTAATTTCTGATGTTTTTAGTTTTTGATCTTTGATATATTTTTTCACTTTATCGGAATTGGATCCAAAAAAGTTAATAATGGACTTTTTAGATGTTTTAATAGAGACTGGTGTATCACCATTTTTACTGACATATATCTCTGTACTCTCTACATATCTTGGAGGAAATGAATTTTCAAGTGAAGTCCTTGCAACCTTTGCTTCCATAAAAGTTTTCTTTCTTTTCAAATAAAGTCTATTCTCCTTACCATCATAGATATTCACTAAATACCCTATGTAAGCTCTTCCTTCCTCAACTCTGTGTGGTAAATACTCAAATCTTTCTCCGTTTATAAGAGGAATAACATCTTTACTCTTAATTAAGATCAAATCTGATTCCTTTTGTCCAGGTGTGTCAGCCATCTCTATTTCATCTCTAAAAGCATTATACCTCATATAACCAGAATCATTAAGTTCTTTTCCAAAATATTCAAGCTTTGTACTTTTAAATTCAGCATCAAAATAATGACTTCCTTGAATATTTAATGGCTGAGGTGCTCTACTTGATCTATTCCCAAAATCTGTTAATGCCTGTTGAGCGGCACCAGTAATATTTCCGTTTATGTTTCCTTGAGCATTTATTGATGCAGTTATTAGCAATGCAAAAAAAAGTTTAATGTTATTCATAGGTTTGAGAGTTTTCATGGCAAACTTAATTATAAATTATCTAATTAAATAATTGGTTGACGTTAATTTAACAATATATTATGCCTTCATGTAATATTAAGAACCAGAATACAACAGAAAGTTTTACCTATTAAAAATATCTATTTGTCCTAATAACAAATCATTAATAGTCTCTGGTTCCCTAATCTTAAATAATTTATCGTCTAGAATACAAATTTCTGCAGGTCTAGATCTACTATTATAATTGCTAGACATATTAAACCCATATGCTCCAGCATTTTTAAAACATATTAAATCTCCTTTAGAAGTATCTGAAATCTTTCTTTTTTCAGCAAAGGTGTCTTTCTCGCAAATATAACCTACTACATCGTATTCTTTTTTTCTACCTGCTGGATTAGATAAGTTTATAATTTCATGATGAGACCCATATAGGGTCGGTCTTAGTAAATGATTAAAGCCAGAATCTACTTGAAGGAAATCTTTAGTTTTTGTGGACTTAATGTAATTTACTCTAGTTATAAAAAACCCACAATCACTAACAAGAAACTTACCTGGTTCAAATATTAGTTTTAATTTCCTATTAAATTCTAACTCAAACTTTTTTAATTCCTTTGAAACCTCTTTTACATAATCATTTAGATTAGTTGAAGTGTCATCCTTATAGTATGGAATTTTTATTCCACCACCTAAATCAATACTCTCAATGTTTTTGAAGTCTCTAGCGATGGAGAAAATCTTCTTGATCCCTTCTTTAAATTGATTATTCTTAGTTATATCACTTCCAGTGTGAATATGAAGACCTGTGATTTTAATTTTACCCTTATTTTCCATATCTAACAATTCATCTATTCTTTCTTCAGGAATTCCAAACTTTGACTCAGAGTGTCCTACACTGACATTATCATTTCCACCAGCATAAATTCCTGGGTTTATTCTAACAGTTATTGGTTGATTGCCAAACTCATCTACAAAATCTTTTATAGATTCTATGCTATCAAGATTTATTTTAACTCCAAGTTTGTATGCCTCTTTTATCTCTTCAAAACTAACACCATTAGGAGTATATAGAATTTCATCTTTATTGAAACCACATTTTAGGCCAATCATAACTTCCTCAATTGAAACTGCATCAAGACCAGCACCCATTTTCTTAATATATTTCAAAATTGAAATATTAGAGAGAGACTTGGCTGCAAAATGAATTTTGTAGTTTTCTAAAACACTTAACTCTTTGTTTAATTTGTCAAATTGATTTTCAATGATTTTTAGATCATACAAATAAATTGGAGTTCCAAATTTTAAAGCAGCTTCTTTAAGTATTTTAATATCCATTTTTTGTTTTAAGTGATAAATATAATTCTGATTTTAAATAATTCAAATATCTTAAGTTTTGTGGTTATATTTGTCGCCATGAATTTACATGAATATCAAGGAAAACAATTATTAGAAAAATTTAATGTTTCGATTCAAAGAGGCTATGTAGCAAATAATCCCGATGAGGCTGTTGAGTGCGCAAAAAAACTTTCAAATGAAACAGGAACAGAAATTTTTGTTGTTAAAGCTCAAATTCATGCAGGTGGAAGAGGAAAGGGTGGAGGAGTAAAAATTGCTAAATCTTTGGATGAGGTAAGATCTATATCTTCAGAAATAATTGGAATGAATCTTGTGACTCCACAAACTCCTAAAGAAGGTAAGCTAGTAAATAAGGTTTTAATTGCTGAAGATGTATATTATGATGGTGAGGGTGATAGAAAAGAGTTTTATATGTCAGTGTTACTGAATAGATCATCTTCAAAAAATATGATTGTATATTCAACAGAGGGTGGAGTAGATATTGAGGCAGTTGCTGAAAATACTCCAGATCTAATATTTAATGAAGAAATTGACCCTGGTTCTGGAATTCTTCCTTTTCAAGCTAGAAAAATTGCATTTAACCTTGGCTTAAAAGGCCAAGCTTTTAAAAATATGGTAAAATTTGTTACCAATCTCTACAATGCTTACACTGGGTCAGATGCCTCACTTTTTGAAATTAATCCTGTTCTTAAGGCAGCTGATGATAAAATTATAGCTGTAGATTCTAAAGTAACTATTGATGAAAATGCTCTTTTTAGACACGCTGAATATGAATCAATGCGAGACCTTAGTGAAGAAAATCCTGTTGAAGTTGAGGCTAGAGAGTCTGGGTTAAATTATGTTGATTTAGATGGAAATGTTGGGTGTATGGTAAATGGAGCTGGCTTAGCAATGGCAACAATGGATTTGATTAAACTTGCTGGAGGTGAGCCTGCTAATTTTCTTGATGTTGGTGGAACTGCTGATTCAAGCAGGGTTGAAAAAGCATTTAGATTAATTCTGCAAGATTCAAATGTAAAAGCTATACTGGTTAATATATTTGGTGGAATAGTAAGGTGTGACCGTGTAGCTGAGGGTATTGTTTCTGCATATAAAAATCTTGGTAATATTGATATACCTATTATAGTTAGGCTTCAAGGAACTAATTCTGATAAAGCAAAGAAAATAATTGATGGTTCAGGATTAAATGTTCAATCTGCAATTGCCTTTGATGAAGCCGCGAATAAAGTCCAAGCTGCTTTAAACTGACATAAAGTCACTAAATTTTTCTATTTTATTGCCAAATTGTCATTAGATATGACTTGGTATTCTTTTTGACTATTACATAATGAATTTATAATTCAAATTGTTTAACTAAAAAAAAAATTATGAGAATAGTAAAATATAACAATAACAATGTTTTTCCATCATTAATCAATGAATTTTTTAATGATGACTTTGGTATGAATTTTTTAAATAGAAGTCATTCTGTACCATCAGTAAATTCTTTAGAAAATAATGATTCTTTTGAGATTGACCTTGCAGTACCAGGAATGAAAAAAGAAGATTTCACGATTGAATTAAATGATAAGGTATTAGTTATTTCATCTGAAACTTCAAATACTATGGAAAATGATAAAATGAGATTAAATGAATTTAATTTTTCATCTTTTCAAAGATCATTTAGAGTTCCAGATTCAGTAGATCAGGACAAGATCAAGGCTAATTATAAAAATGGTATTCTAAAAATCAAATTACCAAAAAGGAAAGAAAGTATATCTAAGCCAAACAGGGTAATCAATATTGGCTAAATATTTTAAATAATCCTAAAAATTAGGTGCACTTATGTGCACCTTTTTTTATTTTAATTTCTTTTTGAGTAGCTCAATTTTATCTCTAAGATCTGCAGCAGATAAAAAGTCAAGTTTTTTTGCCACATCTTCCATCTGTTTTCTTAGTTCTTTAATTCTCTTCTCTATCTCATTTCTTGTTTGGTAAGCCTTAAGTTCTTCTTCAAAATCTTCATAAGAACTATTTACAATTTGAATATCTTTTTCAAATGTATTTGTAAATGATTTATCCATTTGTTTTGGAATAATATCATTTTCAATATTAAATTTTTCTTGTTTTTTTCTTCTATATGATGTCTCAGTTATTGTCTTGTCCATACTATCTGTAATAGAATCAGCATACATAATTGCTTTTCCATTAATATTTCTCGCAGCTCTTCCAACAGTTTGAATTAATGATCTATGACTTCTTAGGAATCCTTCTTTATCTGCATCTAGAATAGCCACTAAAGATACTTCGGGTAAATCAAGACCTTCTCTTAAAAGATTTACTCCAACTAAAACATCAAAATATCCTTTTCTAAGATTTTGCATTATTTCAACTCTTTCTAATGTATCAATATCACTATGTATGTAGTTTGCTCTAATCTTTGCCTTATGAAGAAATTTTGTAAGCTCTTCAGCCATTCTTTTAGTTAGCGTTGTTACTAGAACTCTCTCATCACTCTCAACTCTTAATAATATCTCTTCTATTAAGTCATCTATTTGATTTTCAGATTTTCTAATCTCAATAATAGGATCTAAAACACCAGTTGGCCTAATTATCTGTTCAACAAATAGACCTTCAGACATTTTTAACTCGTATTCTGCCGGTGTAGCACTGACATATAGAACATTATTTTGTAAATGTTCAAACTCCTCAAACTTTAGGGGTCTATTGTCTAATGCTGCAGGTAATCTAAACCCATATTCAACTAAATTCTCTTTTCTACTTCTATCTCCACCATACATAGCATGTACTTGTGGAATTGTAACATGACTCTCATCAATAACCATTAAATAATCTTCTGGGAAATAATCAAGAAGACAGAATGGCCTTGTTCCAGGATCTCTTCCGTCTAAATATCTTGAATAGTTTTCTATGCCAGAACAATATCCAAGTTCTTTAATCATCTCTAGGTCAAACTCTGTTCTCTCTCTAATTCGTTTTGATTCTATAGATTTTTCTATCTCATCAAAATATTTGACTTGTTCTTCTAAATCAAATTCAATATTATTGATTGCAGATTTAATACTTGACTCTGAAGTAACAAATATCATAGCAGGAAAGATCCTTAGGGATTCAAAATTTTCAATTTTATTTCCTGAGATAGGATCAAAAGACTCAATACTTTCAATCACATCTCCAAAAAAGTTTATTCTATAGAATAAATCAGAATAACTAGGAAAAATATCAATTACATCTCCCTTGACAGAAAAACTACCTCTATTAAGTTCATCAATAGACCTTGAATACTGACTCTTTACAAATTGAGAAAGAAGTTTTGAGATTTGAATTTCATCATCAATAGAAATTTGAATTACGTGTTTTTTAAACTCATTTGGGTTACCAATTCCATAAATACAAGAAACTGATGCAACAACTATAATATCATTTCTTCCAGACAATAATGATGAAGTTGCACTAAGTCTATATTTCTCTATTTGTTCATTTATTGATAAATCTTTTTCTATATATAACCCAGATGATGGAATATAAGCTTCAGGTTGATAGTAATCATAATATGAAACAAAATATTCTACAGCATTATTTGGAAAAAAATTTTGAAACTCTGAGTATAATTGAGCAGCTAAAGTTTTATTATGAGCTAAAACTAATGTTGGTCTTTTTATTTCCTGAATTACATTAGCTACAGTGAATGTTTTACCAGACCCAGTTACACCCTGAAGTGTAACATGATTATGATTATTATTAAATGAATTAACAATACTTTTAATTGCCTCTGGTTGATCACCGGTTGGCTTGAAGTCAGATGTAAGTTGAAAACTCATAAATCTAAACTTTCATCTTGATCAAAATTATCAGCTTCGTCAGTATGGTTGTATATATCTGATGGTGCCTCCATAGGGACATCTCCGATAGAATTTATACATTCAAACTTTGAGTCTGAATTACTTAATTCGTCTATTTCATATAATTCAACAAAAAATGTCCAATAATTTAAAAAATCATAAACAAAAATCATTTTATCTCCATTTAAAACAAAATAGTTGGAAATAGGTGCTTTATCCATTATTTCATCATTATCATCGATTTTAAAAATTTTTATTTCTTCTAATTGCTCCCAGTTTTCGTTACTAATATGGAATGTGGAAATTTCTGAAGAGTCAAATCCAAATTGATCAGAAATTATTTTACTAAATTCAAGTAAACTAGTTGAGGAATCAACTATTATATCTCGAAGAACATCATCTTTCACATTTAAAATTATTCTAAATTTTAACCTCATTAGATCTATAATTATATAACATTAAAAAATAAAATTGTAAACCAACTATTATAGTAGATAATAATAAGTGGATAGGCTGAGTGCTAAATGGGAAATTGAAATAAAACATCACAATACCAGAAATAATTTGAATAAAAATTAATGCATTTACAGAGTATATAATTATTGATTTCAATCTTATTTTATTTAATAAATAAAAAATGTAAGAATTTAAGATAATTATAATCCATGAAAAGCTTCTATGTGTGTAAAAAATACTAGGAATTTCTTCAAACCACTTTTCCTTTTGAGAGTAGTTATAAAGTTCCATCTTAATATCAACAAATTTTCTTACTTCCGTTCCTATTATAACTTGTCCTAGCAAAATGATTATTGATATAATAATTAAAACAGATATACTTCTTGGTAAATCTATAAGTGTTGATTTTTTACTAACAATTGATAGAATTGAAAATAAAATAAATAAAAGTATTATAGCCATAATCATATGAATTGAAATTGTATTAGCAGACAGGTTGCTGTCTACAACTATTTTACCAAGCCATGCTTGAAATAAAATAGCAACAAGAGATAAAAATGCAAGAAATGTGATTAAGAATCTCTTATTAATATATTTTAATGAGCTTATAAATAAAATTAAGACTGAAATTCCAGCAATTGCACCAATAAGTCTATTTATGTATTCAATCCATGTATGATAAACGTTAAATTTAGCATAATCATGTTTAGTATATTTTTCCCAATTATCAATGTTTAGAATATCAGCTGACCTAAAATCATTTATTGCAAAAAATAATTCATCTTCAATAATAATTATTTGATTTTTATTAAAATCAGAGTTAGGTTTCCAGTCTAATTGAGATCTTTCAGTTGGCGGTATTAAATATCCAAAGCATTTTGGCCAATCAGGACATCCCATTCCACTTCCAGTCATCCTTACAATTGCACCAGCTAGAATAACTAGATAAACAATTAATATTGAGGCTAGTGCTAGATTATATATTTTATTCATCCTTCAAGCCTAAAGATTTTCCTGTTTTGATCATAAGATCGTGAGCTTCTTTATAATCATTCCTAATATCTCCATCTAGAATGGCATTTTTAATTTTTTCTTTAATTAAGCCAATTTCTTTGCAAGGTTTAATATTAAAATAAGCCATAATTATCTCACCTGTTATTGGTGGTTGGAAATTTCTGATACTATCTCTCTCTTCAACATCTTTAATTTTCTGACGAACTATTTTAAAATTATTTTGATAGATTAACGACTTCTTCATATTCTTTGTTGTTATATCAGCCTCACAAAGAGTTAGTAAATCATCAATGTCATCGCCAGCATCATATATAAGCCTTCTTACAGCAGAATCTGTTACAATATCTTCAGATATAATAATTGGTCTAGAGCTCATCATAACTATTTTTTGAACATATTTTAATTTCTCATTTAATGGTAGACTTAGTCGTGTAAATATTTTCTTGACCATTTTGGAGCCAATAAATTCATGACCATGAAATGTCCATCCAATTTTTTTACTAAATTTTTTCGTAGGAGCCTTACCAATATCATGCAAAAGTGCTGCCCATCTGAGCCATACATTTTCTGTATTTCTTGATATATTATCAACGACTTCTAATGTATGATAAAAGTTGTCTTTATGAGTTTGTCCTTCAACCTCTTCAACTCCTTTAAGGTCTATTAGCTCTGGCAAAACATGATTGAGAAGATTTAATTTTTCGAGATTTTTGAATCCATTTGATGGCGTCTCAGACATTAAAATTTTATTAATCTCATCTGATATCCTTTCAGAAGACAAAATTTCTAATCTATTTGAATTTTTTTTAATTGAATTTTGAGTATCCATATCAATATCAAAATTTAATTCACATGAGAATCTAATTGCTCTTAACATTCTAAGAGGATCATCTGAAAATGTCTTATCAGGATCTGTGGGGGTCTTAATAATACCTTTTTCTATATCATCAATACCTCCAAAAGTATCTATTAATTCTCCAAAATAATTTTTATTTAATCTTATTGCAAGAGTATTGATTGTAAAGTCTCTCCTTAGCATATCATCCAAAAATGTTCCTTCTTCAATACTAGGCTTCCTACTATCATTTGAATAAGATTCTTTCCTTGCACCAACAAACTCAATATTATAATTATTGAACTTTATCATTGCAGTACCAAACCTTTTAAAAATATTAATTTTGGCAGGTGTTATATTTGGTCTAATTCTCTTATAGAAATTTTGAGCTAACTCTATACCTGAGCCAACACACATGACATCAATATCTTTTTTAACAGGTCTTCTGAGGCATAGATCCCTAACATAGCCACCTACAACATATGAGTCAACTCCTAAATCATCAGATGCCTCTGATATTTTTACAAAAATATCTTCTTTCAAATTTTTTTGGATAATTTCTTTATTAACTCTCATCTTAATTTAGTTATTAAGCCTTTTTCATCCATTTTTAATATTGTTGACGCTGTATGTGATTCTTTATTCTTTCCATAGTTAACTATATAGTCTACTTTACTCTTTATTTCTGAGCTTATTAAATTAAATTCTAAAGGAATATCAATTCCTGATATGTTAGCAGAAGTAGAGACTATTGGCCTGCCAAATTTATTTAAAAGCTCTAAGCAAAAATTATCATTTGGAACTCTAAAACCTATTGAATTATTATTACTTGATACATACTGTGAAATTTTAACCGGATTATTAAAAATAAAAGTGGTAGGAGATTTTTTAGATATTGATTTCAATTTTTTTAGATTCGAAATTTCTACATATTCACCAACCATTTCAAAGCTAGAAGCAAGACATATTAATGGTTTTGAATGATCTCTTCTTTTGATTTCATATACTTTTTTTACTGCAGTATCGCAACAAGCATCACATCCAATACCCCATATTGTATCTGTTGGATATAAAATAATTCCACCAGATTTTAATACACCTACTGCATTTGTAATTTCATTATTCAATTTTTGATAATTTTACACGTAAAAGTATATAATTTAATTCTAAAGACACTTAATAAAAAAAATCAAAAAGTTAGAATCTTGTTAAATAAACAACTAAGTAAATATCTTGGAATTGACTTTGGAATAAAGAAATCTGGTGTTTCTATATCTGATTCAAATAAACTTATCTCTTTTCCATTAGAAACAATAGAAACAAAAAATCTACTAGATTATATTAGACAAATATCTATTGATGAAAATATTGAAATAGTTGTAATAGGTAAACCATTAAAGCTAAATAATGAGATTCATGATCTTGAAGAAGAGATTGTAAAATTCATTAAATCTTTAAAAAATCATCTTCCAAATATTCAAGTTGAGAGGATTGATGAAAGGTTTACATCAAAGATTTCTAAACAAATTATTATTAAATCTGGAGTAGGTAAAAAAAATAGAAGAGATAAATTAATAATAGATAAAATAAGTGCATCTTTGATTTTAGAATCATATTTAATTCAAAAGAATAAATGATAAGACCTATTATTGCATATGGTGATCCAATTTTAAATTTAAAAGTTGAAAAAATAAAATATAGTGAATCAAACAGTATTGATTCTCTTGTTAACGATCTATGGGATACTATGTACAATGCAAATGGAGTAGGGATTGCCGCTCCTCAAATTGGAGTCTCAAAATCAATCTTTGTTGCAGATTTTTCTTTTTTTGAGGACGAGGATAATTTTAATAAAGATGAACTTATAAATATTAAACAGGTATTTATTAATCCAAAAATTATAAAAGAATCTGGTGATGATTTTACTTATTCTGAGGGCTGTCTTAGTATACCCAATATCTCAGAAGAGGTAATTAGAAAAGAAAAGATCAAGATTAACTTTTTAAATGAACAATTTCAACCTAAACAAATGAACTGTTCTGGAATAATTGCAAGGGTAATTCAACATGAATATGATCATTTACAAGGAATACTTTTTACTGATAGAATTTCAAAGGATGCAAGGATTTCAATAGATAGTGAATTAAAAAACATATCTACAGGAAAAGTTGAATCAAAGTATGAAATGAGTTTTTATAAAAACTAGCTATTTTTCTCAATTTTGTTTAATCGTTTTCTCCAAAACTCAATTTTATTGTTTATCGTATTAATTTTGGTTGAAACATTTTTAAAAAGAGGATTATCACTACTTGAATCAGAGAAGAATTCCAGATTATTTTGAAACTGATTTGATTCATCTTCAAGTTCAGAAATCTTTCTTTTAATGAACTGAAGTTTCTTATTCATTTCATCAGAATTATTCTTTAATAATTCTATTTCTAACTCAAAACTAAGATTATCCTTTTCATCATTTTTTAAATCAAGTGACTTTAAGATTGAGTTAATTTTCTTATTCAGGTTATTATTTAAAATGTTATTAGAATTAAGATTAATAGAATCCAAACTATTCCATTCAGAAATAGTTGACTTAAAGAACTCATCTACATCATCTACTGAATACTTTTTTTTAGAAAACTTAAGTTTGTCAATAAATTTTGTTTTGTCATCATAAGTTTTTTGTTCTTCCTGGCTTAAGTTTATTGCACCAGACTTAAGAATATCATAGAATCTATTGATTAAAGGACGAAATTCATCCCATAGAGAATTTGAAATTTTTCTTGGCAGATAACCAATTTTTTTCCATTCTTCTTGAATTGCTTTTACTCTACTTGAATTTTCAGCAATTTTGTTCTCCTCAATAATTTTTTGAATCTCCATTATTAATGCTTTCTTCATTTCAATACTCTTCTTGAGTTCCTTTTTTTGGTTTTTATAAAAATTATTTTTGCTTGTATTGAATTCTTTTGTAACTACTCTGAAATCATTCCAACATTTTTTATTCTTATTTCTCTGAAGGTTTTTAATGCTTTGAAATTCATTTTTTAGTTTATCAAATTCTTTAATTTTATTTTGCCAATCTGAATGTGAATTCGGCACAGACTTAACTAAATTTCTCATCCTAAAAATAACATCTTCCTTTTTCTTATAGTTTTCCTGTTGAATATTTGAGATTTCTTTTTGAAAATTTTGTCTTTTCGAGTGTATTTTTTGAGAAGCTGCCTGGAACCTTTTCCATAGATCATCACTATGTTCTCTAGATACAGGTCCAAGTTCATTCTTCCAAAGTCTGTGTAGATCATTTAAATCTCTGGAAGCTTTAACGATATCATCTATTTTATCAAGTTGTTCAGCCCTTTCAATAATTTTTACTTTCTCCTCATAATTGTGCTTAAAGTCAAGTTCTCTAAGATCTCTATTAAGATGAAGGAAGTCATAAAATTTACTTACGTGGTGTCTGTAGGTTTCCCAAATATTGTTTCTTTCAGTAATTGGAACCTGTCCAGTATTATGCCATTGCTCTTTAAGTACTTTAAATTTTGAATATAGTTTATTAGGATTCTCATCTACAATAATGAGATTTTTAATCTTTTCAATTAGCTCTTGCCTTTTCTCTAAATTTTCTTTTTGATTTGAACTTAGATCTTTGAAATACCTTTTCTTTTTAAATGAGTAAGTTTTTAAAGTTTGAAAAAATAAAGATTTAGATTTTTTAAATTCATCTGTATCAGATTCAGATGATTTTAAAGTTGAATTGATTTTTGATCTTAGTTCTTCAATATCTTTTCTTTTGTTAAACCAATCATCAGATTCAATTTTTTCAATAAAATCAGAAACTAGCTTATCTAAACCAGATTTTTTTGTTTTAGGTTTAGAATCTTTTTTTGAAGGTTTTTTTTCTGATTTATCTGATGTGACCTCTTGACCACCATACTGCTTCACCCATTCTTTGTATGCCTTAGTCCTTTTATCTTTAGGCATCTCAGGAATTTCATTGGAGTCTGAAGCTTTTTGACCATATTTTTTCACCCATTCTTTATATGCCTTGGTCCTTTTATCTTTAGGCATTTCAGGAACTGTATTATTAACTAGATTTTCAGAATCCGATGAAGACTTTTTTGATATTGAATCTGAGTCTTTCATTTTTAGCTATTAAACAATAAATGTAACAAAAAAAATGTAAATCTATTTTATTGATTTTCCCAAAGGTCCCAAGACTCATCTGCTTGAAATTTTAACATTTGGTATCCATTTATTGTCCTACATCCAATTTTTTTTCCTTTTTTCATAAAAAGAGTTTCTGCAGGATTATATACTAAGTCAAAAAATATACTTCTATCATTTATTAAATTGTAAGGTAAATCAGGAGAATAATTAATATTTGGAAAAGTTCCAACTGGAGTGCAGTTTACAATTAGAACACTATTGCTCAATATGTCTTTGTCAATATCTTTATAGGATAAATAATTGTTTTTTTTCTGTCTTGATACAATTTTGTATGATAGATTATTTTTTTTACAGAAATATTCTACTGTCTTAGAAGCACCTCCTGACCCAAGAATAAGAACGCTATCAAAATTATCTAAACTATTAATTTCCAAGGTTTTTTTGAAACCTATAATATCAGTGTTATATCCTATTTTTTTTTGATTCTCAAAACATATTGTGTTTACTGATCCAATTTCATGAGCTAGATTATCAACTTCATCTAGATAGTCAATAATATCCTCTTTATAGGGTATAGTAACATTTAAGCCAAAAAGATTTTTTCGGTCAAAAATAAAATTAACTTCCTCTATTGACTTAATATCAAAGTTTATATACTCACAATTTGAGAGTTTTTCAATAGAATTAAATTTATCAGTAAAGTAGTTTCTTGAAAAGGAATAATCAATATTCCTCCCTATTAAACCAAATTGTTTTATCTCTTTCAATGTTTGTTTGCAAATCTTTCCAATAAAACTACAAACAAAATACCAATAAAAATATAAAATAGTGTTAGCCAAGTTTCTCCTATTGAAAAATCGGGAAAAAATAAAGAAATTTTACCATTTAATGCCTCAGTTTTCCATGGCCAAACTCCTCTAAGAGATCCTGCAATAAATCCAACAATAATTGATATTGTTATTGACTTGAACCTTTTAAGAAGAGTACTTAAGATATTAGATAAAAAAATTAAACCACAAACCGATCCAATTGTAAAAAAAAGGATAACCTTTAATAAATAAACCCTTTCAGGATCATAAATAAAATCAAAGTTAAATGTGAATATATCAGTTAAAGTAAAGTATAATGCATTTACTGAGTCAACCATTATCAAAGTATAACTTCCCATTAGCAGAAGAAGATACGAGCCAGAAAGACCTGGTAAAATCATTCCTGATATTGCAATCATTCCTGAAATAAAAATTACAAGATTTGAATTTGTTACCTCAAAATTATCAGCAAAACTAATTAGAAGACCTATTGACAAACCAACTAAGATCCCAACAGATGTTTTAATATTTAGTTTTTCTAGCTGATAGTAAATCACGTAAAATGAGCCAACAATCATGCCAAAAAAAAGTCCAAACACATATAGCTCGTAATCTTCTATTAGTCTATCCAGTATAAGTGAAACACTAAAAAAACTAGCAATTACACCTGAAAAAACAATCGTAAGAAATTTACCGTTAATCTCTTCATAAAAATCCTTAAATCCATTAGTAAATAAAATTTTAAAAGATTTAAAATTTATTCTTTTAATAGAATCTATAAGGTCTTCATAAATACCTGTGATGAAAGCAACTGTCCCGCCAGAAACTCCAGGAATTTTATTAACTGCACCCATTGCAAGTCCTTTAAGAAAAAGAAATATGTATTTTTTCATTGTAAATTAATATAAGAAAAATCAGACAAGAAGTGCCTTATTAACTGTAAATTCAGGAAAATGTTTTCTAAGTTTTGTAGGTATTTTTGAGGATTTACTTCCACTTTGATAAAAATATATCGCCTCGTTTAGCTTTCCATCTTTTAGCAGACATCCACTTATTGTGAAATCAAGAAAAGATTTATTTGGAAAGTATTTTTTTGCTCTTAAACTTAGTTTCAATAATTCTGGCCACTCTTCAATTTCAAGAATACATTTCAATAAACTCTTCCAAATCCTCCATGACTGATTTTCTTGAATATCGATGATTTCTTTGTAATGTCTAATGGCCTCAATTTTATTTCCAACAGAAATGCTTATAAGTGCATTAAGCTCTATTATTTTTATACTATTATGATTGTTATCTAGAGCTTTTTTTGCAAGATATCTAGACTGTCTTAAATTATTTTTTTTCAGATAAAACTTGATGAGATATACCCATGCCTTTTCATTTCCAGGCTCTTCCCTTAATGATTTTTTAATAAATTCAATAAATAGTTTCTTATTGTTTAATTTTTTATAGCATTTTGATATTCTGAAAAATATGTAGGAATTAGGTTCACTTAGTTGTATCGATATTTTATAATTTTCAAGCGCATCATTATATTTTCTAACTTTTTCAAGGATTTTTGCTTTTTCAATATATGCTGAAACAAATTGATCATCAGATATGATTGCAAAGTCAAATGCTGAAATAGCTTCCTTTAATTTTCCTTGCTTTTTATATATTTTTCCAAGCTGATGCCATGCAATTTTTGAATATGGTCTTTTTTCTAGAACATGGCTAAGCTCACTTATTGATTCATCTATCAATCCTAAATTTTCATAGCAAAAAACTAGATTATAAAGAGACTGATAATCCTCATCGTCGTAATCTAAACATTTTTTAAAAAAAGGTATAGCGGATTCAAAATCCTCAATTAATAAGAATTCCATTGCAATCATATTCCAGACATCAATCTTATCATCAATAAATGAAAGAGCACTCTTAAGTATTTCAATTGCTTCTTCACTAAGATTATTTTTTGAATAAATAGTTGCTTTTTGGAGATAAACCTCTCTATTTTCAGGGTCTATTTCTTGAACAAAGTTTAAAATCTCATATGCAGCATCATATTTTGAATTGAAAATTAATAATTCAGAGTTAAGCAGCATTAGATCTACATTGTTCGGATGTTGATTTAATCCCATTTTTACAGCTCGACCTGCCAACTTATAGTTTGCTTGATCGATGTAGTGATGAGAAATATTTATGAAGTCATTCGAGTCAAAGTAAAAAACACTATTTGTCTTTAACATTTGCTCAAACTTAATAATAGAACTACTATTGTTACTCAAGAATATTATTTTATTCTAAAGTACACATCTACTTAAGTCATTTTTAGATGGATGTTAATTTATTTTCAACAAAATAATTAACAAGTTAGACTACTCTATTTCAACAATTTCAAGCTCTTTGTCACTCTCACTGAATAAATCAGATATCTTATTTGGTCTTTCACTCTCTCTCCAAATAAAACCTGGAAGTTTCATTTCATTAGTAAGAATTTTATTTTCAGATAATACATTTCCATCAGGTGTTCTGTAAAATGACACTTCAGATATTTCATTCTCAAGAAATTTAATTAAAATTGAGCTTGCTAAAGTTTTGTTTAATCCAATTAATTCTGCATCATCTGAATACATATAGTAAAGTAAAGTACTATTCTTTTCAACATAAACGTTATCTAATTTTCCTTCTGAAAAAAACCCATCTAATTTTTCTCCCTTTATTTGATTAAACCTGTCACTGTACAAAGAATCTTTTTGACTCATGAATACATTCCCTCGAATAATTAAAGAGTCTAATTCTTCTGTTTTAACATTTGATTTTAAAAATATCTGATCTCCTGTGATTTGATTTCCCCCAAACCAAATAATTGGATTAAGTTGATTTTTCTCCTCGTCAGTTAATGTCTTTAAGAATCTAGAACTTTTAGGTTTTTTTAATAGTTTAATTAATCCAGTTTCTTGGTTAAAATGTATTGAATCAGATAGACCTCTAACATCTGATTTAAGAATTCTTACATCATAATACCCTTTTAAAATCTTTTTTTCGTCAGCACCTGTAATTGTAATAGTGTCAGAGTGAATATAAAGTGAGTCATTTTTAATTATATTAACTGCTAGTGCATTTTTAGTAACAATAGCAGAATCCTTATCTCTAAAAATTTCTCCGTAATGCCCTGTAATTATTGACTTGTTTATTGTGTCATTAATTTTTACATTATACGAAGCTGATGCATATGATTTTTCATTTTCAAAAAATATACTGTCTCCATTTATTATTTTTCCGTCATAATTAATAGTTGCATCTTCTCTAAAATATCCTCTTTGAAGATTAGTATCATAGAATCCATTTCTACAAAGTATATTATAATCAATACCAGTAATTAAAGTTTTATCATTGAAGAAAGCTATATTGCTTTCAGTGAAGTACTCTAACTCCTCAGAGTTTACATTATATTCTGGATTGTCAATTGTAACATTAGACTTAAAAATATATTTCTTAGGTCCCATATAATAAGTTCCTGAGTTACTTTCAAGAGTATTATCATTATCAACTATTTTACCTTTTGAATTATAAAATGCAATATTCTTAGGTCTATCAAGATATAAAGTATCAGTTTCCAGTTTCATATCTGGTCTTGTTAGCTTTACGTTTCCGTATGCAATAGCTTTTTTTGTCTTTCCGTCATATTCAAGAAAATCTGAAACTAGTAATAGCGAATCTCCTTGATTAAAGTTTACTTGCCCATTTGCTTTAAATGAATTTTCATTAAAATAATAGTATGACACATCTGACTCTATCCGTGCTCCATCGTGAAATAAAATAACTCTGAGATTTTTATCCTTTTGAAGAATGTTAGCGTCAGGAAATTCTGTAGAGTTTCGAATTGACTTACCTGCTTGAATAATTTCAATTGTTCTTTGTTCTTGGCTAAATAATGAGGCAGAAACAAAAAAACAAATCAAAATTATATTTGCTCTCATTTATCTCTATAAATAGTTTGAATTCGGTCTGGTCCAACTGAAATTAACTTTACCGGAACTTTTACAAAAGATTCGATAAAACTAATGTAATCTTTTAGTTCTTTGGGAAGATCAGACTCACTTTTTACTTGAGTAATATCTTGGTCCCATCCATCAAATTCAATGTATTGTGGAGTAATCTCTTTAGATTTTATATCGTATGGAAAGTAATCAATTTCCTGGTTATTAATTAGATAAGATGTACAAACCTTTAATTTACCAATTGAACTTAAAACATCTGATTTCATTATGTTTAGTTCAGTAACTCCATTAATTTGAACGGAATATTTTAATGCTACAAGGTCTAACCATCCACATCTACGATCTCTACCTGTTGTTGCACCATACTCATGTCCAACTTCTCTAATTCTCTCTCCAGTTGAATCAAATAATTCTGTAGGAAATGGTCCAGATCCAACTCTGGTAGTATATGCTTTAAATATTCCAATTATATTTTTGATCTTATTTGGCGCCACACCTAGACCAGAACAAGCACCAGCTGCAGTAGTATTTGAAGAAGTCACATATGGATATGTTCCAAAGTCTATGTCTAGTAATGAGCCCTGGGCACCTTCTGCTAATATTTTTTTTCCCTGCTCAAGAGAATTATTAAGATAGGTCTCACTTTCAATGAGATTGAAAGATTTTAAGCATTCAATGCCCTTAAAAAAGTCTCTCTCCAATTCATCTAGGCTTATGTTAACGGATTGATTGAAATTTGAAATAATATTTAGGTGCTTTTCCTTAAGGCTATTATACTTTAATTGCCATGAATCATCAATAATATCTCCAACTCTTATACCATTTCTTCCTGTCTTATCCATATAAGTAGGTCCTATTCCTTTTAGTGTTGATCCAATCTTCTTTTTCCCTTTTGATGCTTTAGGTCCTCCTTGGAATCTAGCAATAATATCATAATTAGAGGTTATTGCATCAACTATTTTTCCTTTACCCTCATCTCCCCATTGAAGACCTAGCAATAGATCTAAAGACATATATTAACTATTTTTTCTTTTTACTTGTGGCGTATAAATATAGTGAATGATCCTTAATATCAACATTAAATATTTCTTCAATATTATTTTTAATCGATTGAATTCTTGGATCACAGAATTCTTTAACTTCTCCAGTGTCAGTAATTATTAAATGATCGTGCTGATTATTAAAATAACATTTTTCATATTGAGAGTAAGTGTCACCAAATTGATGTTTTCTAACAAGACCACTTTCTAGTAATAGCTCAATAGTGTTGTATAACGTTGCTCTACTGACTCTATAATTTTTTTTATTCATTTTTTCATATAGTGAGTCAATATCAAAATGGCCATCTATTGAATAAATTTCGTTAAGAATACTAAATCTTTCTGGAGTTTTTCGATGATTATGTTTAGTTAAAAATTTTGTAAAAACATCAGTAACCTCTTCGTTATTTTTTTTCTTATTAAAAATCATACTTATTATTTACGTGAAACTTTTTCTATACCTTTTATAGCAGTTAATCTTTTAAGTAACTTATTCAAAATTACTTTATTTTTTACTTCAACACTTATAACTCCCGAAAAAGTCCCGTCATTAGTTTCAAAGGAAATTCTATTCATATTAACATTCATTGAATTTGAAATAAGCGAGGTAATTTCATTTACAAGACCAATATCATCAATTCCAGTAATCTCAATTTTTGCATTAAATTCATTACTTTCTGAATCAATCCATGTAGCAGAAATGATTCTGTAAGCATAATTAGACCTTAAAGCTATTGAGTTTGGACAATTCTTAGAATGTACTTTAATACCATCTTTTACTGATATGAATCCAAAAACATTATCTCCTGGTATTGGGCTACAGCATGGAGCCATTGAATATTTCAACATCTCTTTTTCTTTACCAAAAACAAGCTTATCAAACTTGATTAAATCTTCATTATCATCAGACTTTTGAGCTTTAGGTGTTGTACCAGTAATTCTTCTTCTAAAGTAGCCTAGATAACTATTGTAATCATTAGCAAAATCTTTAATTTTTTTATTATCCAAATCTCCAGTAGCAACATTATAAAATAGATCATTACTTGCATTAATTTTGAAAAATTTCATCATCTGACCAGAGACTTTGTCATTTAACTTGATTTTAAATTGTTTAAGCTTTCTCTCAAGAATTTCTTTGCCATCTGAAGCAATTTTTTTCTTTTCATCATTTAATGATGATTTTATTTTAGATTTTGCTTTTGATGTTTCAACAAAATTTAACCAGTTTCTATTGGGTTTTACATTTTCAGAGGTTATAATTTCAACTTGATCACCACTTTTGAGAGTGTGACTTAACGGAACTAATTTACCGTTAACTCTTGCTCCCCTTGTTTTAATTCCAACATCCGT
>LUMP01000021.1_pt1 | contig 82909 bp, 73 predicted proteins | sample 729641 | NCBI WGS metagenome assembly LUMP01 (sample SAMN03860260, study PRJNA289734) | marine metagenome | biome: seawater column; feature: ocean; material: water; isolation source: Red Sea water column Station 12 - depth 47m | place: Saudi Arabia: Red Sea | collected 2011-10-15 | depth 47 m | reverse complement strand
ATTTAAACGAAAAACCAGAAACTCTTCGTTTTTTAATTTAAAATATATGTCAACAAAAACTAATAAAGTAGATCAATTGAACTGCAGGGAATATCTTGTGGGAGGAAAATTAAAAAAATGGGATGGAGATACTTCAGAAGTTTATTCAACAATAAGCTCTGACCCTAACAAACCTTATTCTCAAACGCTTCTAGGTTCAATACCAGACATGGACTCAGAGTCAGCATTAGAAGCTCTAGAATCAGCCAAAAAAGCATTTGATAGAGGTCAAGGTAAATGGCCTACTATGAAGGTTAGGGATAGACTTAAATGCATGAAAAGGTTTGCTGATAAAATTCAGGAACATAGAGATGTTGTAGTTAACCTTTTAATGTGGGAGATAGGAAAAAACAAAAAAGACTCTGAAAAAGAGTTTGATAGAACAGTAGACTATATTTACGATACAATTAATGAATACAAAAAGATTGATAGATCTTCTGCTAGATTTGAGAAAGATTCAGGTATTCATGCACATATTAGAAGGGGTCCTTTAGGAGTTGTTTTATGCTTAGGGCCATATAATTATCCATTAAACGAAACTTTTTGTTTGCTAATACCGGCTATTCTAATGGGTAATACAACTATTTTTAAACCTGCAAAGCATGGAGTCCTTTTAATCGCTCCTTTGTTAAATGCCTTCAAAGAATGTTTTCCTCCTGGGGTAGTTAATATCCTATTTGGAAGAGGAAGAAAAATATGTCCTCCTATAATGCAAACAGGTTATGTTGATGTTCTTGCACTAATTGGACATAGTTCATCTGCTGTTGCACTTCAAGATCAGCATCCTAATAAAAATAGGCTTAGACTTGTTTTAGGACTAGAAGCAAAAAATCCTGGTATTATATTGCCAGACGCTGACCTTGACTTAACTATTCAAGAATGTATTTCTGGTTGTTTGTCATATAATGGTCAAAGATGTACAGCACTTAAAGTTTTATATGTTCATGAATCAATAGTAGATGAATTTAATAAGAAGTTTGCACAAGCGGTTGATGATTTAAAATTTGGAATGCCATGGGAAGAAGATTCTTTTTTAACACCCTTGCCTGAACCATCCAAACCAAAATATATAAGAGATTTAATTGATGACGCAGTCTCTAAAGGTGCATCAATAGTTAATAAAAAAGGTGGACAAGTCACTGAAAACTATTGTTTCCCTGCAATATTATATCCTGTAAACCAAAATATGAGAGTATACGAGGAAGAACAGTTTGGACCTGTAATTCCAGTAATTTCATTTAAGGATATAGATGAGCCTCTTGATGATATGGCAAATTCAGAATATGGTCAACAAGTAAGTCTTTTTGGAAGTGATACAAAACAACTAGGCCCGCTTATTGATACTCTTGCAAACTTAGTATGTAGAGTTAACCTTAATAGCTCATGTCAAAGAGGTCCAGATATCTATCCTTTTACAGGTAGAAAAAATTCTGCTGTAAGTACTTTAAGTGTTCACGATGCTTTAAGAGCATTTTCTATTAGAACTTTTGTAGCTTCAAAAGATAATATTCATAATAACAGGATACTTAAAAAACTGTTAGACTCCAATGACTCTAATTTTATTTCTACAGACTATATACTCTAATTTTTTTCAATAAAATCTACTATATAGTCACCAACTTGATCTGTTGAGAATGAGTTTTTACCTGAGCTCAGGTCAGGTGTTACATATTTATTTTTAAGAGATTCTTCAACTGCTTTATTGATTATTTCTGATTCTTTTTTCAAATTAAATGAATGATCTAGCATCATTGAAAGAGATAAAATTGAAGCAATTGGATTTGCAATATTTTTTCCTGCTGCCTCTGGGTAAGAGCCATGAATTGGCTCATATAGAGCGTTTTCAGAACCAACTGAGGCAGATGGCATAAGCCCCATTGACCCAGAAATGACTGAAGCTTCATCTGTTAAAATATCACCAAAAAGATTTGAAGTAATCAATACATCATATGAATTTGGCCATTGAACTAATCTCATAGCAACAGCATCTACAAATTCATATGAGACCTCTATATTTGGATAGTTTTTTTCCATACTTTGAACTGTTTCTCTCCAAAGTCTTGATGTTTCAAGAACATTTGCTTTATCAACACAACATAACTTACTTGATCTTTTCTGTGCATACTCAAATCCTATTTTTGCAATCCTAATAATTTCATCTCTATTATATTCACATGTGTCAAATGCAAAATTATCATTATCCTTTCTACCTCTTTCTCCAAAGTAAATACCTCCGGTTAATTCTCTAACAAAAAGGATATCAGTTCCAGATATTCTTTCTTCTTTAATTGGTGACATCTCTAATAAGGATTCAAAGACCTTTGTAGGACGGAGGTTTGCATATAGTCCTAGCTTCTTTCTCATTTTGAGTAAACCTTGTTCAGGTCTTACCTTAGCTTTTGGATCATTATCATATTTAGGATCGCCAATCGCACCAAAAAGAATTGCTTCTGAGTTTAGACATACTTGATGAGTTTCATCTGGATAGGGATCATTGTATTTATCAATAGCAACTGCTCCAACTAATCCACTTTCTAATTCAATTTTATGATTAAACTTTTTACCTAAAGATTTAAGTACTTTAATAGATTGTTCAGTAACTTCAGGTCCAATTCCATCTCCAGATAATACAGCTATTTTTAAAATCATAATTATTCAGTATTTAACATTTTCTCTGTTGCTTTGATAGCAGATACTGTTTGATCTGTATCAAGCCCTCTTGTTTTAAATTTTTTTGATCCAGTATCCCAAGTAATAGTGGTTTCACAAAATGCGTCTGAATCACTGCCTGGGGGGATACGAACAGCATAATCAATTAATTTTGGAAGTACCTTTTTCCTTTTAGAGTATATTTTTTTTAATGCATTCATAAATGCATCAAACTGGCCATCACCCGAACAGCTTTCTTGATAAAGTTCATCATTAATAATTAATGAAAGAGAGGCAGATGGTCTAAGAGTCTTTGCATGTGTTAAAACATAAGATTCAATTATTATGTCTTTCTTTTTTGTTGGATATTCAAGAACATCACTAATAATATAAGGAAGATCTTCAATTGTAACCTTCTCTTTTTTATCTCCTAATTCAATCACTTTAGATGTTACAACGCTGAGTTCATCATCATTTAGTTTAATTCCTAATTCATCTAGGTTCTTTTTAATATTAGCTTTTCCAGAAGTCTTTCCAAGAGCATATTTTCTTTTTCTGCCAAATCTACTTGGATTCAAGTTGTTGAAGTACAAATCTTTTTTATTATCACCATCTGCGTGAACACCAGCTGTTTGCGTAAATACATTTTCGCCAACTATTGGCTTATTAGACGATACACTTTGTCCAGAAAATGTTGAAATTAATTTACTTGCTTTAAATAAATTCTTCTCTTCAACATTTACTTTATATTCTGGCAAGAAGTCTCTAATTGCTGCAACAGCGCTTGACAGGGGAGTATTACCAGCCCTTTCCCCCATTCCGTTTATTGTAAGATGAAGGCCATTACAACCAGCTCTAACAGCTTCTAATGAGTTTCCAACACTTAAATCATAGTCATTATGTCCATGAAAGTCTATATGAAAATTTGGATATTTATTTCTTACTTCATTTATGAATTCATAGGTTTCAAAATGAGTTAAAATTCCTAGGGTATCAGGAAGTAAGACTCTTTTGATATTTTTTGTTTTTAAAAAATCCAAATAATCGATAACATAATCTTTGCTATTCTTCATTCCATTACTCCAATCTTCAAGATATATGTTAGTGGTTATTGAATTTTTTTCTGCAATATCAATAGTTTTTGATATGTCATTAAAATGTTGATCAGGTGTTTTCTTTAATTGGTGCTTTAAATGATTTAAGGAGCCTTTGGTTAAAAGATTTTGCACTTTACATCCTGAGTCTAATAGCCATTGTATAGATTTTCCTTCATCTATAAATGTTAAAACTTCAATACTATTTATTCTACTATTACTTTCTGCCCAGCTAGATATTTCCTTAACTGAATTAAGTTCTCCCTCAGATACTCTTGCAGAGGCAACTTCTATTCTATCAATTTTAAGATCATCCAACAAAAGCTTTGCTATTGTAAGTTTCTCTTTAGGTGAATATGATACTCCTGAGGTCTGTTCTCCATCCCTCAGAGTAGTATCCATTATTTCAATATGTTTGGGCATTAGTATGGAGAATTATTGGCAAATTTAGATATTTCTTGCTTCTTATTTATAAGGTAATCTATATCGTCAAAACCATTTGACATGTTGCTCTTTTTGTAAGAGCTAATATTGAACTTTTCAGACTTTCCAGTTTCAATAATCTTAAATTCTTGAATTTCCAGGTTTACCTCAAAATTACTTTCTGGATTTGTATCAATTTGGGAAAAAATATCAATTAAAAATTCCTCTGAAACTTGAATAGGAAGAACACCAATATTCAAACAGTTATTTTTAAATATATCAGCAAAAAAACTTGATACGACAGCTCTGAATCCGTAGTCATATATTGCCCAAACTGCATGCTCTCTTGAAGATCCACATCCAAAATTTTTCCCTGCAACAAGTATCCTTCCATTGTAGATTTTATTGTTTAAAGGAAATGAATCAATAGTAGTACCATCTGAGTTGTATCTCCAATCTTTAAAAAGATTTTCACCAAACCCTTTTCTTTCAGTTGCTTTCAAAAATCTTGCTGGGATAATTTGATCTGTATCTACATTATCGATATTAAGTGGAACAGCTGAACTGTTCAGAATGTTAAATTTATCGTAAGCCATTTTAAATAATTTCTCTTGGATCAGTTATTTTTCCAGTAATAGCAGTAGCAGCAGCGACCAAAGGGCTTGCAAGTAAAGTTCTAGCACCAGGTCCTTGTCTTCCTTCAAAATTTCTATTTGTGGTACTTACCGCATATTTTCCCTTGGGTATTTTGTCATCATTCATTGCTAGACATGCAGAACAACCAGGTTCTCTCAATTGAAAACCGGAATCTGTTAAGATGTCTAAAATTCCTTCATCTTTAATGCTTTTTAATACTTTATGTGATCCAGGCACAAGCCAAGCATCAACATCATCAGATTTTCTTCTACCTTTTATTAAGCTGGCAAATGTTCTAAAATCTTCAATTCTACCATTTGTGCAGCTTCCAAGGAAGACATAGTCAATTTTTTTACCAATCATCATTTCACCTTCCTTAAACTCCATATAATCGAGTGCCTTTTGATATGATGATTCTGAGTCTGAACCGGAACCCGGAATTGATTTAGAAATGGGAATAGCCATACCTGGATTAGTCCCATAAGTAATCATAGGTTCAATATCACTTGCATTAAAGTTAAATTCTTTATCAAAAATTGCATCATTATCAGTCTTTAAAGATTTCCAATAGGATAGAGCATTCTCCCATACCTCTCCTTTAGGAGCATATTCTCTACCTTTTATGTATTCAAATGTTTTCTCATCTGGGGCAATCATTCCACCTCTTGCACCCATTTCAATACTAAGATTACAGACAGTCATTCTACCCTCCATACTCATATTTTTAAAAACTTCTCCTGAATATTCGACAAAATATCCAGTTGCACCAGAGGAAGAAAGTCTTGATATAATATAAATAGCAACATCCTTGGGTGTAACATGAGAATTTAGAGATCCATCAATGTTTATTCTCATTTTTAAAGGCTTTTGTTGCATTATTGACTGACATGCAAGAACCATTTCAACTTCAGAGGTTCCTATACCAAATGCAATAGCTCCAAATGCACCATGAGTAGATGTATGAGAATCTCCACATACAATTGTAAGTCCTGGCTGAGTTATACCATTCTCTGGACCAATAACATGGACAATCCCATTTTTATTATGACCAAGTCCCCAAAAATCAATGCCATGCTCAATACAATTTTTTTCTAGGGTTTTTACCTGCATAGCTGATAGTTTATCCTTAATTGGTAGATGTTGATTTATTGTTGGTGTATTATGGTCAGCAGTAGCAAAAGTTTTATCAGGAAACATTACTTTAAGACCTCTGTTCTTAAGCCCAACAAATGCTACTGGACTTGTAACTTCATGAATGAAATGTCTGTCTATAAAAAGAACATCTGGGCCATCTTTTATTTTTTCAATTACATGTGAATCCCAAACTTTATCAAATAGTGTTTTAGCCATAACTAATATTTTTATTCTGAAGAATTTCAGGAAAATCTGTGTCTGTTACTTCTTTCTTTTTGTCAGCTACTATTAAAAACTCATTATATACATCATCTAGCTCTTTTTTCGTTAGATTAACGCCATACTGTTTCATTCTAAATGCCAATGCAGCTCTACCACTCCTAGCTGTCAGTACAATTGATGATTTATCTACACCAACATCAAGTGGGTCAATTATTTCATATGTTTCTCTTTTTTTAATAACACCATCTTGATGAATTCCAGAACTGTGAGCAAATGCATTAGATCCAACTATAGCCTTATTTGGTTGAACAGGCATCCCCATAAGTTCTGATACCTTTTGGCTTGTTTCATTTAGAAGTTTGGAGTTAATATTAGTATCTAGGTTCAAATCAGTATGCTGTCTTAAAATCATAACAACTTCTTCCAAAGATGTGTTTCCTGCTCTCTCTCCAATACCATTAACTGTACACTCAATTTGTCTTGCGCCATTAATAACTCCATATATGGAGTTAGCAGTTGCTAGCCCGAGATCGTTATGGCAGTGACATGAAACTGTAACATTTTCAATCCCTTTAACATTATTTATTAAAAACTTAATTTTATCTCCATATTCACTAGGTAAGCAATAGCCAGTTGTGTCAGGTATATTTAAAACAGTAGCTCCAGACTTAATAACTTCTTCACATACTTTTGCAAGAAATTCATTATCTGTTCTACCAGCATCTTCGGCATAAAATTCAACATCGTCCACGTACTTTCTTGCATGAGCAACTGATTTTTTTGCTATTTCAATTATAGAATCTTTATTTGAGTTGAATTTATATTTAATATGAACTTCAGATGTGCCTATACCAGTATGGATTCTGGGTTTTTTTGCATTTTTTAATGACTCAGCTGCAATATCAATATCTTTTTCGTTAGCCCTACTCAAAGCACATACTGATGCGTTTTTTATAATCTTGGAGATTTCGACAACCGATTTAAAATCTCCAGGACTTGAAATTGGAAAGCCTGCTTCAATGATGTCAACTCCAAGTAGATCAATTTTCTCTGCTAAAATTAATTTACTTTTGGTATCAAGTTTACAACCTGGAACCTGTTCTCCATCTCTTAAAGTTGTATCAAAAATTTGAACCTGATTTTTCATTCCTTACTAAATTATTACTTAAATGATGATAGTTAAAAAAAAGTATATTAATTTTACAATGTCCGAAAACATTAATTAATATTTAAAATATTGATAATCAATAATATAAATAATATATATATACAATGACTACTGATATCAAAGATAATCTTTTTGTACTTATAAAATCCTTAACAAAGTCTGAGAAAAGACAATTTAAACTTTATGTTGGAAGAATGGATTCTAATGAAGATTCAAAGTTTTTAAACTTATTCAACCTTCTAGACAAGATGAGAAAATACGATGAAAAGAAGATTATTGAAAGTAATATAGTTACAAAGCAACAGCTTTCAAATCTTAAAGCCCATCTGTATAAACAAATATTAATTAGTCTTAGGTTAAATCCACAGCACAAAAATGTTAAGCTTCATATTAGAGGTCAGATTGATTTTGCAACTATTTTATATCAAAAGGGACTTTATAAGCAAAGTTTAAAGATTCTTGATAAAGTGAAGTCATATGCTTTAAAATATGATGAAAATACTTCTGCATATGAAATCGTAGAGTTTGAAAAATTAATTGAATCTTTATATGTAACAAGAAGTCTTAGTAACAGGACTGATGAATTAGTTAATCAGACAAATCATCTAAAACAGCTTAATGATGTTTCAAGTTCATTATCAAATATCTCTCTTCAATTATATGAAAAGCTAATTAAAGCAGGATATGCAAAAAGTGACTCTGAGTCAAAAGAGATTAAAACAATATTTGATGAAAAAATTAAATACTATAACCCTGAAAAATTAGGATTTAGAGAAAAACTAATTTATTATCAATCATGGGTATGGTATAGTCTCTTGGCTCAAGATTTCCTTTCAAGTTATAAGTATGCATCAAAATGGATCGATACATTTAATAATAAGCCTGAGATGATAAAAATTCATCCAGTTTACTATTTGAAAGGCTATAATTTTTTACTTGAGGCATTATCTCTAATTAAATATCCATCTAAATTTAAAAATCGTTTGGATGATATGATAGAAGTTGTTGAGGATGAATCGTTTCCTGTTAATCAGAATTTAAATGCATTAATTTTTTTATATAAGTATAACAATCTCTTCAATCTTCATGTTTTGGAGGGAACATTTAAAGAGTCAATAAAAATTATTCCTGAAGTCCTAGATGGTATTGAAAAAAATAAAAATTTTATTGATCACCATCATATTATGCTTCTATATTATAAAATTGCTTGTATGTATTTTACAGTTGATGACTTTGATAAATGTATTAAATATACCAGTTTGATAATGAGAAATAAAAATATAAAAATGAGGGAAGACCTTCAATGTTTTACTAGAATTCTAAATCTAATAGCTCATTGGGAGGCAGGACTTGACTTTAATTTGGATAAAATCATAAAGGAAACATATAATTATTTGGATAAGCTTAATGATTTACATGAAGTTCAAAAAACAATTCTAAAGTATCTGAATGGATTGGAGAATATTTACCCAGGAGAAATAAAAGGTTTCCTAAGAAATCTTTATAATGAACTAAAAAAATATGAAGATGATCCATATGAAAAAAGAGCTTTTCTTTACCTAGATATTATCTCATGGTTAGAAAGTAAAATAGATAGAAAGCCTTTACAATATATTATAAAAGAAAAAGCTATTTTGATTAATAGGAAGGAGAAGCAGTCCACAGTCCTGTCTTAGGGGTGTCTGCTTTTAAAAATATTTTATTTTTCGAAACAGGATGAATAAACTCTAAACTCCTTGAGTGAAGATAAATGCCACCGTCTTTATTTGATCTTTTTGAACCATACTTTAAATCTCCTTGAATTGGGTATCCTAATTCTGAAAAACTGCATCTAATTTGATGGTGTCTTCCAGTTATAAGTTCAACTTCTACTAAACAATAATTATCTAGTGTCTTGAGTTTCTTATAGGATAAGCTTCCAAATTTTGAGTTAGTTACCTGAGATTCAAAAAAATAAGATTTATTCTGTTTTGAATTCTTTCTAAACCATCCTTCTATTTTTCCATTATTTGAAGCAAATTTATTCGATATAATTAGCCAATAGATTTTTTGTATTTCTCGATTTCTAAGTATTTCATTCATTCTAGATAAAGCTTTACTGGTCTTTGCAAAAATTACAATTCCTGAGGTAGGTCTATCAATTCTATTTACTAAACCTAAAAAAACATTTCCTTTTTTATTATACTTATTTTTTATGTAGTCTTTAGTGATTTCAATTAATGAAATATCTCCAGTAATATCACCTTGAACAAGTATTCCAGGTTTTTTATTGATGATTATCAAATGATTATCCTCAAAGAGTATTTCAGATTTTTTCAGTTTCAAATCAGTATTGCTCTTCTTCATTAGGAAAATCTCCGCTTTTAATATCAGTAGAGTATTTTTTTACGGCATTGATAACTAATGAGTCTAGATCAAGATATCTTCTTAAGAATCTTGGACTGAAGTCTTTATTCATTCCAAGCATATCTTGCAGTACAAGAACCTGCCCATCTACATGGCTTCCCGCTCCAATTCCGATAATTGGAACTGTTAATTTTGAGGAGACTTCTTTTGAAAGTGTATTTGGTATTTTTTCTAATAGAACAGAGAAACAGCCGATCTCTTCAAGCATCAATGCATCATTTAATAACGTATCAGCCTCTTGCTTATCTTTTGCTCTAACTTCATATGTCCCAAATTTATATATAGATTGAGGGGTTAAACCTAAATGACCCATCACAGGAATTCCCGCTTGAATAATTCTCTCTATTGACTCCTTAGCTTGATATCCTCCTTCTAATTTAACAGCATGAGCTCCCGATTCCTTCATTATTTTAATTGCAGATTTTAATGCTTCTTTAGAATCAGCTTGATAGGTTCCAAAGGGAAGGTCAACAATAACTAAGGCTCTATTGACTGCCCTAACTACTGAACTTGCATGATATATCATTTGATCAAGAGTAATTGGAAGTGTAGTCTCATGACCAGCCATCACATTTGATGCAGAATCACCAACTAAAATAATATCAATGCCTGCTTCATCAATTATTTTTGCAAAACTGAAATCATAAGCAGTAAGCATTGAAATTTTCTCAGAATTGTTTTTCATCTGATTAAGAATCTTAATTGTTACTCTTGATTGATTGGAGTTATTGGTCATTATATGATTTTTCACAAAAATAGTATAAATATATTTACTACTATTATGACATAATGTCATATTATTTAAATTGGCATAATGGTTGTCAATAGATAAATAAAATTAAAGATTATGAGTAAAATTATTGGAATAGATTTAGGAACCACAAATTCGTGTGTTTCTGTTATGGAAGGAAGTGAACCGGTTGTTATACCTAATGCAGAAGGAAAAAGAACAACACCATCTGTTATTGCGTTTGTTGAGGATGGTGAAATTAAAGTAGGGGATCCTGCAAAAAGACAGGCAGTAACTAATCCTGAAAAAACAATTGCTTCAGTTAAGAGGTTTATGGGGAATAAATTCAGTGAATCATCTAATGACGTTAAAACTGTTGCATATAAAGTAGTCAAGGGCGACAATGATACTCCTAGAGTTGACATTGACGGAAGGTTGTATACTCCTCAAGAATTATCTGCTATGGTTCTTCAAAAAATGAAGAAGACTGCTGAAGATTATTTAGGATCAAGTGTTACAGAAGCTGTAGTTACTGTACCTGCATATTTTAATGATTCACAAAGACAAGCAACGAAAGAAGCAGGAGAGATTGCAGGTCTCAAAGTACAAAGAATTATAAATGAGCCAACTGCTGCTGCTCTAGCTTATGGAATGGATAAAGGTGGTAAAGACAAAAAAATTGCAGTTTATGATTTAGGAGGTGGAACATTTGATATATCTATATTAGAACTTGGTGACGGAGTATTCGAAGTATTATCTACAAATGGAGATACTCATCTTGGAGGAGATGATTTTGATCAAGTTATTATAGATTTTCTTGCTGAAGAATTTAAGAAAAACGAGCAAATTGACTTGAGGGATGATTCTATGGCGCTTCAAAGGCTAAAGGAGGCTGCAGAAAAAGCTAAAATAGAACTTTCTTCATCCACGCAAACAGAAATTAACTTACCATATGTAACAGCTACATCATCTGGTCCTAAACACTTAGTGACTACATTAACAAGAGCTAAGTTTGAGCAATTATCTGATGAATTAGTTAAAAGATCTATGGAGCCAGTTAAAAAAGCATTAAAAGATGCTAGTCTAACTAAAAAAGATATTGATGAAGTGATCTTAGTTGGAGGTTCAACAAGAATTCCAATTATTCAAAAGGAAGTTGAGTCTTTATTTGGAAAAAAACCATCAAAAGGAGTTAATCCAGATGAAGTTGTTGCAGTAGGAGCTGCAATTCAAGGTGGTGTTCTCTCTGGTGATGTTGAAGATGTATTACTATTAGATGTTACTCCTCTATCACTTGGAATAGAAACAATGGGTAATGTAATGACCAAGCTAATTGAGTCAAATACAACGATTCCAACAAAAAAATCACAAGTTTTCTCTACCGCTGCTGATAATCAGCCATCTGTAGAGATTCATGTTCTACAGGGTGAGCGACCAATGGCTAAAGACAATAAAACTATTGGAAGATTTCATCTTGATGGAATTCCGCCTTCACCAAGAGGTGTTCCTCAAATAGAGGTTACATTTGATATTGATGCTAATGGAATAATTAATGTAAGTGCACTGGATAAAGCTACTAATAAATCTCAGGATATTAGAATTGAAGCTTCCTCTGGTTTAACAGAAGAGGAGATTGAAAAAATGAAAAAAGATGCTGAAGCTAATGCTGAAGCTGATTCAAAGGCCAAAGAGGAAGTTGATAAACTTAACAGTGCTGATCAAATGATATTCCAGACTGAAAAACAGCTTAAAGACTTTGGTGATAAATTATCTGATGATAAAAAGAAGCCAATTGAGTCTGCTCTAGAGGATTTGAAAAAAGCATATGAGTCAAAAGATCTAGAAAAAATTGATGAGACATTGAATGCTATAAACGAAGCTTGGAAAAATGCTTCAGAGGAAATGTACAAAGCACAAGCGGAAAGTGGCGCTGGTCAAACTGGAGATGAAACTGCTTCAAATAGTCAAAATACAAATACTGATTCTAAAGGTGATGATGTACAGGATGTTGATTTTGAAGAAGTAAAAGAAGAATAGATTTTGATTGATAATAAATTAAAAAAGTTTATTCTTAAAGAAGCTAACGATAGGTGTAAGGGTACTCTTGTTTCTACTCTAGATATAAATTTTACAGATGTTGGTGAAACCTTCTTAGTTGCTGAAATGCAAGTTACCCCAAAGCTTCATCAACCTGCTGGTGTCCTTCATGGTGGAGCTACTGCTGCGCTAGCAGAAACAGTTGGAAGTTCAGCTGCTGCAATTTTTTCAAAAAAAGAGAACCAGATGTTAAGAGGCGTTGAATTGTCAATTAATCATGTTAGGGGTATAAGCGAAGGTACCGTTATTGCTAAAGCTGAACCAATTCATATGGGAAGGACAATGCAGCTTTGGAAAATATCAATTAAAAACAAAGAAGGAAAAGACATTTCGTTTGCAAAACTCACCACGTTAACAATTAATAAGTAAAACTTAAAAAAAAACTTTCATATTAATTTGTCAAAATGTAAATTTGGCACTTTAAAAATATTTATATGAAAAGTGTTATTATATGCGATATGGAAGGTTTAATCACAAACATGAACGATGGTGCTGTTAAAATGTTTGGTTATCCTTCTAATGAATTAGTAGGTATTAAAAGAGTTTCAATTTTTTCACCTGGAGAAATAGTTCTTCAGAATGTTTTAGGTTGGTTAAAGGATGCAAATCAAACTGGTGAACATGTTACCAAAACCAATTTTATAAGAAAAGATGGTTCGAAATTTGCTGCAAAAATTAAAATAACCCCAAATTTTGGTAATGGAAAAAATAATCCACAAACAGGATATTGTGGAATCACTGAAGTAATTGATGAAGAAGTTAATATACCTATCAGTTTTGTTACAAAAATCATAAAAGGTGTAGCGATAACTAGAGTTGGTTTTGCTTCTGCATCTTTATTCCCAGTTTTTGCCATTGGATGCTATTATGCAGGAATTGGAGATAATCTATTTAGCCCAATATCTCTTACTCTGACTACATTTGGAATATTATTCTTTCATCTATTTTCAAACTTGTACAATGATTACTTTGATGTTACACATGGTACAGATGAAGCTAACACGGAATACTTTAATGCAGGAATGGACTCAACAATCCTTCAGGGTGCTCAATTATCTGGAGGTAGTAGGGCAGTAGAGCTTGGTCTAATAACTTTAAAGGGTACTAAAAGTCTAGCTAATGTGATGTTTATTTTAGGTTTATTTACTGCTGCTGGTATTTTATATACAAGTTATTTAAATACTGGATCTACATTTAATGCATATTACGCTGCAATAATTGCCTTGATTGGAGTGCTGGTTGGGTACTTTTATACTGCAAAACCAATAAGACTTTCGTCTAGATATGGTTTAGGGGAGCTTTCAATTTTTCTTTCGTTTGGACCTTTACTAACATTAGGTACTGGATTTGCTATTGCTAATGAAACAATTCAGTTGTTTTCAAATGAATTTTACAATTTGATTTTACTTGGAATTCCAATTGGTCTATTGACAACTAATATTCTTTTTATAAACCAATACCCTGACTATGCATCAGATAAAAAAGTTGGATACCCTGACTATGCATCAGATAAAAAAGTTGGTAAAAATCATTTAGTTGTTCTTTTGGGTAAAAAATCATCAAGATGGATTTATGCACTTAACTTAGCATTAGCTGTAGGCTCTCTTTACTATATAGCAGAAAATATTCTTAATCAAACTCAAGGATCTTTGTTTATGTATTTACTAATACCTGTAACAATGATTTATTCATATTACCTAATAGCTGGATTATTTAAGTACTATAATAGTAGATCTTTGATCAAGTATAACATTCATACGATATACTTTCATATGTTATTCTCCTTTATTTATATGATTATTTTAGCTAATTTTCAATAATGTTTCTTTGGGATAAATCATATAAACTAAAAAACTTTTGGTATTATATATTAGGATCATTTATACTAATACTATTCTCTACCATAGGACAGCTACCTATGATACCTTTTTTACCTTCAGAGTTACCTAGCCCTGATGCTGACCCAATGGATATTTTTAAAACAATTCCATCAAATCTCAGACTATTTTTACTACTCTTAAGCTTTGCATTTGTTTTACCAGGCATATGGTTAGTCGTAAAAAAACTGCATGACTTGCCAATTATGTCAATTCTATCTAGCAGAAAAAAAATTGATTTAGAAAGGGTTTTGTATTCTTTTATGCTCTGGGGTACAGTTGTTTCTGCCTTTGTTTTTTTAGAGTATTCTCTTAATCCTGAAAACTACGTTTTCAATTTTAAAGTTAAAGAATTTTTAATCTTAGCAGTAATAGCAATTTTGTTTATACCTATTCAAACTAGTGTTGAGGAGATTGTTTTTCGTGGTTATTTAATGCAAGGTTTTGGTCATTGGTTGAATAGTAGATTTATGGCACTTTTCTTAACATCTACTGTTTTTGGATCTCTACATCTAGCTAATCCTGAGATTACAGCACTTGGATACGAATTTGTAATTCTATACATAACAGTTGGTTTCGTTTTAGGAATTATGACACTTATGGATGATGGTCTTGAACTTGCTTTAGGTTTTCATGCTGCTAATAATCTTATTGCTGCATTACTTGTAACAGCAGATTGGACTGTATTTCAAACAGAATCAATTCTAATTGACATCTCTGAGCCAAGTCTTGGTATTACTGATTGGATTACTCCTTTTATTGTTTTTCCTATTCTTCTTGCTTTATTTGCAAGGAAGTATTCATGGACTAACTGGAAAGAAAAATTATTTTCTAAGGTTAGATAATTTTAATTCCATCTTTATGTCACTCCTTTTGTAGGGTGCATCTGGATTATCTATTTCTTTAAATCCAAATTTATTATAAAGGTGAATTGAATTTTTTAAAACTGTGTTGGAATAAAGTATTACTGATTCAAAATTATTCTTTACAGAATAATCAATTATAAATTGTATTAATTGATGACCTATTCCATTTCCTCTTAAATCTTTTTTTACAGCCATTTTATTTAATTCATATACGCTTTTTTCTCTTGGAATTAGCGCCATAGTTCCAACAACTTCAGTATCATAAAGAGCAAAAAAAATGTATCCACCCTTATCAATTATTTCTTCTTTACAGTTTTTGAGTACCTTTTCATCGTATTCCTCAACATAAAAAAATTCACTTAACCAATCGTGATTTAGATCATAGAAGTATTTAGAATATTTATCTGAGTAAGATACTATTTCAACCTTCATTGTTTGTCATTCTTTCAGGATTGACATATTTGTCAAACTCTTTTTCTGATAAATAATTTAGTTGAATACATGCTTCTTTAAGCGTAATGTCTTCTTTATAAGCTTTATTAGCTATCTCTGCTGCTTTGTAGTATCCAATTTTTGAGTTTAAAGCAGTTACAAGCATAAGAGAATCATTTAAAAATCTTTCTATTTTCTTTTTATTTGGTTTTAGACCTTCAATACAGTTTTTTGAGAAACTCAAACATGCATCTCCTAATATTTTTGATGACTCTATAATATTGTATGCGAATAAAGGCTTAAAAACATTTAACTCAAAGTGACCATTAGCCCCTGCAAAACTCACAGCCACGTCATTACCTATTATTTGGGCACAAACCATTGAAATTGCTTCACATTGTGTTGGATTAACTTTTCCTGGCATTATAGAACTTCCAGGCTCATTAGCAGGCAATATTAGTTCACCTAATCCAGATCTTGGTCCAGATCCCATCAGCCTTATATCATTTGATATTTTATATATTGAGGTAGCGGCTGTCTTGATTGCACCGTGCATCTCTACAATACAATCATGAGATGCAATACCTTCAAATTTGTTTGGGGATTCTTTAAATTTAAAGCCTGAGTTTTTTGAAATATTTTCAACAACTTTTTTTGAATAACCCTTAGGAGTGTTTAGCTCAGTCCCAACAGCAGTTCCTCCAATCGGTAATTCCGATAAGTGATCCAATGCATTTCTAATAGATTTAATTCCATTATCAATTTGAGCTACATAACCTGAGAACTCTTGGCCAAGAGTAATAGGAGTAGCGTCCATAAGGTGAGTTCTTCCAATTTTGACAATTTTGTTAAACTCCTTTGACTTTTTATCTAGACTATCTCTTAATATTTTTAGATTAACTAATGTATTATCTGTAATTATCTTCATAGCAGCAATGTTTATTGCTGTAGGAAAACTATCGTTTGACGATTGTGAAAGATTAACATCATCATTAGGTGATAGAGTTTTTTCTGATTCTCCAAGTTTTTTTCCTTCAATTATATGAGCTCTGTTTGAAATTACTTCATTTACATTCATGTTAGTTTGAGTTCCAGAGCCTGTCTGCCAAATAACTAAAGGAAATTGTTCATTATGTTTATTAGAAATAATTTCATCACATACTGCTTGGATAAGTTCAGACTTTTCTTTTGACAAGACTCCCAGTTCATGGTTAGCAGCTGCAGCTGATTTTTTTAAAATAGCATAAGCGTGAATTATTTCAATTGGCATTGAGGATGGGTTACCAATTTTGAAGTTTTTTTTTGATCTCTCAGTTTGAGCACCCCAAAGCGAGTCTTTAGGAACCTTTACCTCTCCAAGTGTATCTTTTTCTATTCTGTAGTCCATGATCCTTTGTAATTTACTTAAAAAAAATTACTTTTGTTTAGCATTTACAAATATATGGAGTTTCAACAATACCTCGGTTTTTTAGCTTTTTTAGCAATATTCACAATGGGCTTTTGGCTCATGATTTTTTTAGCAATAGTAGCACCATATTGGGCTTCATCATATGTATTCCAAAAGATAAAAGATTTTATATCTAAGAAATTAAAATCCTAGTTGTTAAAGATAGGTCCATCATCTGCACCTTCACTATAATCCTGTTGATCTCTTTGAATTCTTCTCTTTCTCCTATTATTTTTATCTTCACTAATAATATATGAAAACGTAAGGATTAGCGTAGGCTCTCTCCATTGCCCCTCAGATTCTGACCTGAAAGTTTCCCTTGTTGTAGTAGATCTCCATCTACCAGTATTAAATAAATCAGAATATCTAAGTGATATGTTACCTTTTCTATCAAGAATATTTTTTTGAATTGCTGCTGTTGTAAATCCAAACGACTTTCTTTTAGAGAAGGCAGTTTCACTGGGACCTCTTAAAAATCCAAAAAATTGAATACTATAATCTTTTGGAAGCCTAATAAATCCGTTAAATCTAGCGCTCCAATTTGTGTCATCTGAATCAAAGTTTTGATTTTGATAACTACCTCTAATCTTTGTAGAATTAAGTGTAAAACTTCCGTTAAGCCTAACTGATCTTGACGGAGTATAGGTAATACTCAGTTCAGATCCAATTCTTTTATTTGTTGACAAGTTAATTGGATAATACTCGAGAACAGGAACTTGTAATACAGGATTATCATTACTTGAATCAACTATCAAGTCAACAAGTTGACCAGTTTCTTGCTGAATTCTCTCAACATTACCATCAGATTGCCTGAAGAACAGGGATGTATTAATTGTTATTTTTTTAAATCTTTTTAAATAGTCAATTTCATAAGCAGATGAAAATGTAGGATCTAAGAATGGATTTCCTCTTCTGTAAGATGTAATAGAGTTTCTTCTTGGAAAAGGGTTAATATCCCATCCTCTTGGCCTTCTAATTCTTTTACTATAACCTAGAGTTAATGATTCTAGATCAGAAATTTCATAAGCTAAATTTAAAGTTGGAAATAAGTCTGAATACTTCTTTATTTCAAATTGACCAGTAGTTTTTTGATTAATTTCTTGCTTAGAATCTTCAAATCTTAATCCTAGTAAAGCAGAAAATTTATTAAACTTTTTACCAAACTGACCGTATAGAGAATTAATATTTTCTGTGTAGTTAAATACATTTGATAATCCACTATCTGATACATATGAGGTTCCTTGCAAGAATGAAACATCAAAGTCAGTTTCCCTTTCTAAGAACCTTCCTCTGTATCCAAATTCTATTTCTGTGTTTTCATCAATTGGATAAACGTAATCTATTTGGGCAAGAAGTCTATTTTGAAAGTCTATGTTTGTTGTCCTTTCAAATTCAGATTCAGATACAAAAGGAAGTGTTGAAAAATCTTCTATATTATCAATTGAATTTTCATCAGATTCTTCATAAGATATTCTTGCACTAAGAGTATGACCATCCTTGTCAAAGTCTTTATAAAAATCAAGCGCATATTCAAACGACTCTTCAAGTTCCTCATCATTTGCAACCCTTTCATTAGTTGCAGATATAATACCATTAGTTATATCATTTACAATGTTCCTTGAGTAACTAAGCTCATCTCCTTTTCTATAAAACCCACTTAATGTTAAAGAAGTCTTATCATCAAAGTAATATTCTAAACCTAGATTTAAGAAAATATTTTTTTCATTTCTAGTACTTTTGTTTGAGCTTTCGATTTCAAGGTTGTTTCTAAAGTACTCTGTTTCCGAGAAAAAGTTTCCGTTGTTGTCAGAATCCTTATATGTAGTTGTATTGAATATATTTAATTTATCATTCCTAAGGTTAAATGTACCAGAGCCACTGCTATTCTTTGGGGATCCAATACTTCCATTAACATTACCGTTAAATCCAAGTAAATCTTGTTTTTTTAAAATAATATTTAAAATACCAGCAGTACCTTCAGCTGAATATCTAGCAGATGGAGATGTAACAACCTCAACTTTTTCAATAGACTCTGAAGGAATTGACCTTAGCCCTTGTGGTCCTGATAGTCCAACTAAACCTGATGGCTTACCATTAATCAAAATTCTTACATTATTATTTCCTCTTAATGAAATATTACCATCAAAGTCAACATCTATCGATGGTATATTGGCTAATACATCCGATACATTTCCTCCTCTAACAGTAATATCTTGTCCAACATTGTATATTTTCTTATCTAATCTAACTTCAACCTGAGTTCTTTCAGCTCTAACCTCAACTTCTTCGAGAACTGATATATCTAAACTCAAAGAAATAGTTCCTAAATCAGTATTACCTCTAACTAATAGGTTATCGTTAGTATAGGACTCAAATGAAATATAATCAATACTAATCTCATACATACCTGGTGATACCTCAACAGAAAATTTACCATCTTCTCCTGTTATACCTCCAAAAACATTTTCAGGATTTCTTTTGTTCTTTAAAGTAACTGTTGCATATTCAAGAAGTTCATCGGTTTCAGAGTCAACGACTGAACCAGTAACATTAAATCGCATATTTTGATATTGCTGATAGTTAGCTCCTCCAGTTTGCTGGGAAAATAATGATGTAGTAAATAGAATTAGAAATAATTTGAATAAATTTTTCATGTAAGTTTTGTTTGGTGTGGCAAATATATTTTAATAAGGTTTAATGTAAACCCAACGTTTTGTTAAAAAAGTCTAGTCATTCTTCTTTGACCTCTTTCTTTTTTTCTTAATTAATGATTTCTGAGTTTCACTCAGAGAATTGAAAAACTTTTTTCTAATTGTATCAATCCTTTTATCATACTTTTCAATAAGCTCTTTTTGATCTAAAGAAAAAGATGCAATGATTTTATTTCTTTTTTGACTATATGTTAGTGTGCTATCAGCAATCATCTCTTTTTGTTCTGTTGAAAAAGTTTTTCTTATAGCATCTCTTTGTTTGTTAAGATACTTTCTCTCTTTTTCAATTAATTCTTTCTGATAACTTGATAAGCTCTCAATTAACTCTAGGGAGTATTTATAAGAATCCTTTCTTTTTTCTTGACTATAGGATAAGTTAATAGTCAAAATAGATACTAAAAATATTAATATGATCTTATTTAAACTTTTCATATTCAATTTGAAACAAAAATTTCTAAATAGTTTAATTACCAAAATAAATTTCATTTAAAACTAAAGATTCTGAATAAAATTCAATTATGTATTCATCAGTAATTTCCTCACCTGAAATCACAGTAGATATTATTGGTGAATTTGAATCAAATTCTGTTAAATTTTCATTGTTTAATGGAAAATTATAAAAAATCAATGTTCCAATGAATATAGCAGCTATTGATAGATAATAATAGCTGTAGTTATAATCTTCAGTTGGCTGTTTCTCTTTAGGATTAATTTTACCTAAAATTTCTATTTTTGATCTTTTAAAATAATCTTTTGGAACTCTGAGTCCCAACTTTTTATAGTGATGATTCATTTATTTCTTTTTTTATTTTTTTTTCTACTGAATAGTAAACTGACTTAACAGTATTAATATTTATATCTGTTATTTTAGATATCTCCTCAAATTTAAGTTCATCAAAGTATTTCATGTTAAAAATATTTCTTTGTCTAATGGAAAGCTCTGATAATATTTGATGAAATTTTAGTGATAGATTATCTGCATCAAAAAATGTATCTGCAAATAATTTTTTTGAATAATTACCATCTTTAGAATCTAGTTCAATTTTTTTCATTTTAGATTCTTTGTTCAAAAAACGAATTGACTCATTATAAGCAATTCTATATATCCAAGTACTTAGTTTGCTTTTTTCTTTAAAATTATCAATTCCTTTAAAAACCCTGATATAAGTATCTTGTAATACATCATTAGCTGAATCATGAGACAATACCATTTTCCTTATCATCCAATATATTTTTTCTTGATATAAATCTACAAGAAGTTTAAATCCTTTATCTTTTGAAGCAGGATTCTTTAATAATTTAAGTAAAGCACCTTCTTTCAATCTATATTTTTCTTTTTAGACCTAGAAAAAAATAAAAAGTTGAGGTAGGAGTTGGGAATGTTATTTAAGAGATTTAACTATAGCTTCAAAAGCATTCGGATTATTCATGGCTAAATCAGCTAAAACTTTTCTATTTAAAGAAATTTTATTAGTCTTTAGTTTGAACATGAACTCACTGTAAGTTAATCCGTGTTGATGAGCAGCAGCATTAATTCTCATAATCCATAAGGATTTGAAATTTCTTTTCTTTGTCTTTCTGTCTCTATATGCGTATAGTAATGCTTTTTCAACAGCATTCTTTGCAACTGTCCAAACATTTTTTCTTCTACCAAAGTACCCTTTGGCTTGTTTTAGTATTTTTTTTCTTCTAGCCCTTGAAGCTACTGAATTTACTGATCTTGGCATTGCTAATTATTTTAATCTTAACTGTCTTTTAATATTGTTTTCGTCACTTTCATGAACTAGGCCAAAATGAGTAAGCCTTAGTTTTCTTTTTTTTGACTTTTTTGTCAAAATATGATTTTTAAAAGCGTGTTTTCTTTTAATTTTTCCTGATCCAGTTACTTTAAACCTTTTCTTAGCGCTGGATTTTGTTTTCATTTTAGGCATAGTTCCTCTTTTTTAATTCTTTTTTGGTGTTATATACATAATCATCCTTTTTCCTTCTAACTCTGGCATCTGTTCTACTTTTCCTATTTCTTCAAGGTCTTGAGCTAATCTTAATAACAAAATTTGACCTTGTTCCTTAAAAATAATTGATCGTCCTTTAAAAAATACAAATGCTTTTAATTTTGCACCTTCATTTAAAAATTTTTCTGCATGTTTCTTTTTAAACTGATAATCATGTTCATCTGTTTGAGGTCCGAATCTTATTTCTTTTACAACTATTTTTGTTGCTTTTGATTTAAGAGCCTTATCTCTCTTTTTCTGCTCGTATAAGAATTTCTTGTATTCAAGAATTTTACATACAGGTGGAGAAGCTTTTGGAGAAATTTCTACTAAATCTAGTTCTAAATCTCTAGCGATTCTTAGGGCCTCACTTGTAGAATATATACCTCCATCTACGTTATCACCAACTAATCTAACTTCATATGCTGTGATCTTTGTGTTGATTTTATGAGGATCTTCTTTAATTACTCTTTGGAATCTCCTATTTGATTTTCTTCTTCTTATAGCTATAACAATTATTTTTAGTTAATATTAAATTTTGGGATACAATCTGAAATCTCTTTCTTAATTATATCTATAAATTTTTCAACCTTCATTTCACCTAGATCTTCTCCATGATGTCTTCTGATAGAGATTGTTTCATTTTTCACTTCATTTTCACCAACAACAATCATAAAAGGAACCTTATTTATCTCAGATTCTCTAATTTTCTTTCCAACAGTCTCATTTCTATCATCTAAGTGCGCGCGAATTTCGTGATTTTCTAAGATATTTAAAACTTTTTGGCCATAATTTTTAAAGTTCTCACTTACAATTAGGATCTCCACCTGAGTTGTTGCAAGCCATAGTGGAAATAATCCTCCAGTATGTTCTAAAAGAATTGCAACAAATCTTTCCATGCTACCAAACGGTGCTCTATGAAGCATAACGGGTCTAAGATCTTCATTATTTTTACCTTTATATGTTAGGTCGAATCTTTCAGGCAGATTATAATCTACCTGTATAGTACCTAGTTGCCAACTTCTACCAAGTGCATCTTTAACCATAAAATCAAGCTTAGGTCCATAAAAAGCCGCTTCTCCATATTCAACTTTATAATTTAAATCCTTTTCTTTTGCTGAATTTAAAATTGCTTGTTCAGCAATTTCCCAGTTTTCATCTGATCCTATATATTTTTCTGGATTATCCGGATCTCTTAATGAGACTTGAGCATAAAAATCACTGAATCCTAAAGATTTAAATACATATAAAACTAAATCAATAGTGTTCTTAAATTCTGAATCAACCTGGTCAGTTGTACAAAAAATATGGGCATCATCAACAGTAAATCCTCTCACTCTGCTTAATCCATGTAATTCTCCGCTCTGTTCATATCTGTATACTGTTCCAAATTCTGCCATCCTATAAGGTAAATCTCTGTAACTAAGTGGTTTAGAATTAAATATTTCACAATGATGTGGGCAATTCATTGGTCTAAGCATAAATATTTCACTATCATTTGGAGTAAGTATAGGTTGAAAACTGTCTTCACCATATTTTTCATAATGCCCTGAAGTAATATATAATTCTTTTGAACCTATATGAGGTGACATTACTTTTTTGTATCCAGCTCTTCTTTGGGCGTCTTCGAGAAAGCTCTGAAGTCTATCTCTCAACTCTGTACCTTTAGGCAGCCAAAGAGGTAATCCTTGACCAACCTTTTTTGAAAAAGTGAATAGCTCTAATTCCTTACCTAGTTTTCTGTGATCTCTTTCTTTAGCCTTCTCAACAAGTTCAAGATATTCAGTTAGAAGTTTTTGTTTTGGGAAAGATATTCCGTAAACTCTTGTCAACTGATTATTTTTTTCATCTCCTCTCCAGTAGGCTCCAGCAACATTAAGAAGTTTAACTGCTTTAACTATTCCAGTTGAAGGAATATGCCCTCCTTTACACAAATCTGAGAAATTAGAATGATCACAAAATGTAATTGATCCATCCTCAAGACCCTCAATTAATTCAACTTTATATTCATTATTCTCTAACTTATAGAAGTCTATTGCTTCTGTTTTTGTTACAGATTTCATTATAAAACTATGATCTTCTCTTGCTAGCTCTAAAAATTTTGATTCAATTCTTCCAAAATCTTTTTCAGAAAAAACATCGTCGCCAAAATCAACATCATAATAGAATCCATTTTCAATCGAAGGACCTATGGTAAGCTTAGACTTAGGATAAAAAGATTTGATTGTTTGAGCCAGAATATGTGCAGATGAATGCCAAAAGGCTTGTTTGCCCTCATTATCATCCCATGTGAAAAATTTGATTGAACCATCCTCGTTAATTGGTGATTCTGTTTCAACTATTTCATCATTATATGATGCAGATATAACTTTTCTAGCTAATCCTTCACTTATGCTTTTAGCTACATCAATAACTTTAGTTCCTTTTTCAAACTTTTTTACTGATTTATCTGGAAAACTAACATTAATCATAGTATAGTATCAACTTTCAAAAATAATTCAATTTAATTTATTCTTTGGCCCTAAAGTTCCATTTAATATATTACTTATTCCTCTGTACCCGAAATAAATAGCTAAAACAAGAAGAATAACACCAATTATAAGGACAACAATAAAAAGGGGGTGATCTTGATTATTAAATGCTTGAGAAACTAGTACAGGTCCAATAAAGCAAAGCGAAATACCTGTAAAAACTTGAATAAAGCCTTTTTTTAGGAATTTATTCATTATTAAAGTTATCTATTGCTAAACGAATACTTTTGTGTTTCAAAATTAATTCATCAGCTTTAGCTTCATCCACACCTAATTCTTCCATAAGAATTCTTCTAGCACGTTTATTAAGCTTAGCGTTTGACATCTGCATGTCAATCATTTTATTGCCTCTAACATGACCATCTAAAATCATTGAGATAGTGGATATCATATTCAAAATTAATTTTTGTGCAGTTCCAGCTTTCAATCTAGAGCTTCCAGTTAAAAACTCTGGACCAACTATAACTTCAATTTTAAAATCTGCATATTCAGATAAAGGAGAGTTTTCATTGCATACAATACATGCAGTAGAAATATTATTTTCTTGACAATCCTTAAGACCACCAACAACATAAGGAGTAGTTCCTGATGCTGCAATTCCAATAACAAAATCATCAGAATTAACTTTATGTTCAGATAAATCTTTCCATGCTTGGCTCATGTCATCTTCAGCAATCTCGATTGAACTATATAAGGCAGGAATACCACCAGCTACTAGTCCAACAACTTTTTCTGGAGGAGTCCCAAATGTTGGGGGACACTCTGAAGCATCTAAAACACCTAATCTGCCACTAGTTCCAGCTCCAATGTAAAATAATCTTCCTCCTTTTTCAATCTTTGGTGCAATGGCCTCAATAAGTTCAGAAATTTTTGGTAAAACCTTGTTAACTGCTTTTAATGCATTATTATCTTCTTCATGCATTGCATTTACAAGCTCAATTACAGATTTTTTTTCTAAATCTTTATGATTTGATTCTTGTTCAGTTACTTTAATAAATTTCATTATTGAATAGCTAATTTTTTATCCAGATTACTTTTTAATTCATCTAAAAATTCTTGTGTAGTAAGAAAATTAGAGTCAACCAAATCATCTCTAAAAACTAATAAAGCAAGATCTTTAGTCATCTTCCCATCCTCAACTGTTTCAATACAAACCTCCTCTAAAGTTTTACAGAAATTAATAAGTTTTTCATTATTATCAAGCTTGCCTCTATGCATTAAACCTCTTGTCCAAGCAAATATTGAAGCTATTGGATTTGTCGATGTTTGTTCACCTTTCTGATGTCTTCTAAAGTGTCTTGTTACTGTTCCATGAGCAGCTTCTGCTTCAAGTGTTTTCCCGTCAGGTGTTACTAATGTAGAGGTCATTAAACCAAGTGATCCAAAACCTTGAGCAACTACATCTGACTGGACATCACCATCATAATTCTTACAAGCCCATACAAATCCTCCTTTCCATTTAATAGCAGCAGCTACCATATCATCAATTAGTCTATGCTCATAAGTTATATTTTCCTTCTCAAATCTATCTTTAAATTCGTTATCGTATACCTCCTGAAAAATATCTTTAAATCTACCATCATAAGCTTTAAGTATGGTATTTTTTGTAGATAGGTATAGAGGCCATCTCTTGGTAAGTGCCATATTCATACATGATCTTGCAAATCCATAAATTGATGAATCAATATTATACATTGACATTGCAATTCCATCCTCTTCAAAATTATATACTTCCCATGTTGTTGATTCTCCACCATCTTTAGGAGTAAATTTCATTTCAAGTTTTCCAGGTCCATGAGTAATTACATCAGTGGCTCTATATTGGTCACCAAACGCATGCCTACCTATACATATTGGTCTTGACCAACCTTGAACATATCTAGGGATGGATCTACATATAATAGGCTCTCTAAAAACAGTACCTCCAACAATGTTTCTAATTGTTCCATTTGGAGATTTATACATTCTTGATAAAGAAAACTCTTCAACCCTTTGCTCATCTGGTGTTATTGTAGCACATTTTATGCCAACATTATACTTTTTAATAGCATTAGCAGCATCAATTGTAATTTGGTCATCAGTTTTATCCCTTGACTCAATTCCTAGATCATAATATACTATATCAAGATCTAGATAGTCTAGAATAAGTTTTTCTTTTATGAATTTCCAGATGATTCTAGCCATTTCATCTCCATCTATCTCGACTATGGGATTGGCTACTTTAATTTTTGACATAAGATTTATACTTCTTTAATCCTAGCTTTCTTTCCTCTTAATTCTCTGAAGTAATAAATTCTTGATTGTCTAACTTTACCTTTCTTATTAACCTCAATTTTCTTTAAAGCAGGCATGTTAATTGGAAAAATTCTTTCAACACCAACTGTTCCAGACATCTTTCTTATTGTAAAAGTTTTTGATTGACCTCTACCTTTAATTTGAATTACTACACCTTTGAAAGACTGGGTTCTTACTTTATCACCTTCTCTAATTTCATAAAATACGGTGATTGTATCACCAGAAGAAAATGATGGGAAATCATTTTTATTGATAAGCTTTTCTTGAACTAAATTAACTACAGAATCCATTGAAATAATTTATTTATGATTTGACTTAAATCAAATCCGTGCAAAAATAAACCTTTTTATTCATTATCAAAAAGATTTGGCCTAAGTAATTTTGTTCTTTCCAAAGATTTCTCATCATTCCATTTTTGTATTTCACTTTGATTTCCTGATAAAAGAACTTTAGGCACTTCAAAACCTTTGTAAACTTCAGGTCTAGTGTATATAGGTGCTGCTAATAAATTATCTTGAAAAGTATCTGAAAGTGCTGAGGATTCATCACCAATAATGCCGGGTAAAAGTCTGATTATAGAGTCACAAAGAACTGCAGCAGGTAGTTCGCCTCCTGAAACGACATAATTTCCAATGGATATTTCTTTGGTCACAATATATTCTCTAACCCTATGATCAATCCCTTTATAATGTCCACAGATAACAATAATATTTTTTAGAGTTGATAGATAATTTGATTCTTTCTGATCTAATAACCCTCCATCTGGAGTCAAATAAATTATTTCATCATATATGTTTTTTTTCTTTAGATACTCTATGCAGTTATCTATTGGTTCAATTTTTATAACCATTCCTGGGAAACCACCGTATGGATAATCATCAACTTTTCTTGAGTTGTCAGCATAATCTCTTAAGTTATGAGTATTAACTTCTACTTTCTTAGAGTCAATAGCTTTTTTAATAATGGAGAAGGAGTTTAAATTATCAAATACATCAGGGAATAGGGTAAGTACATCTATTCTCATTAGTTAGAACTTTTCTTAAGAGTTACAGAAGCAGTAATAAGCTCTTTATCTCTTATATACCTGACTTTAACTTTATCTCCAGGTCTTTTAGATGACAAATAGCCTGATAAATCAGAAAACCTATTAATCTTGACATCATCTATCGATTTAATAATATCACCTTTTTGAAGTCCAGCGTTATCAGCTCCAAATCCAGGCTCAATAACATCAATATAGAAGCCTTCTGTTTCTTCTACATTAAGTTGTTTAGAATAAGAAGATCTTAAAGCAACCCCTCTAACACCAAGTAGACCCTTTTGCACATCACCGTACTCTAAAATATCTTCAAATATCTTTCTGACTGTATTGCTTGGGACCGCAAATGAATATCCAACATATCCACCGGTCATTGATTGAATAAGAGTGTTTATTCCAATTAATTCTCCTTGAATATTTACAAGGGCACCTCCACTATTTCCAAAGTTAACCGCAGCATCTGTTTGAATAAATGACTGATTCTTTTGGTCAAATTCATTCAAGTCTCTAGACTTTGAACTTATAATACCGGCAGTTACAGTAGAATTTAGGTTATATGGATTTCCAACTGCTAAAACCCATTCTCCAATTAGGGTTGAATCTGAATCGCCAAAGAAAATATAATCTAGATTAGAATCTGAATCTATTTTTAGAACAGCAATATCATTGACTTCATCAAAACCAATTATCTCTGCTTCATACTCTCTATTATCATTTGTTGTAACAATAACTTCTGTAGAATTTTCAATAACATGATAATTTGTAATAATGTATCCGTCTGGTGAAATTATTACACCAGATCCAGTTCCAACTTTTTTTCTTGAATCATCACCATAAAAAAATTGTAAAGCCCATGAATCGCTGTCCTTCACAATGCTTGTATTTTTGACATGAACGACTGCATCAATTGATTTGTTTGCAGCAAAAGTTAAATCTGGTAACGAAGAATTAGTGTATTTATTTTGATTAAAGTTAGCAGGAATTGATATGCTAGCAAATTCATTATCAACTAGTTCTGAAGTTAATTTAGGATCAAATTTGTTTTCAATTCTGTTAATTAAAGTAAAAACTAATAGAGAGGATACTAAAGATATAACTATGATTTTGGGATACAATTTCATTTTATTTTTTCTTTAAAAATAACATATTAAAATTTTAATAATTATATTTTAACTATAGTTTAACTAGAACAAGATGAAAATTAGACTTAGAGCTCTAGAACCTTCTGATCTTGAAATGATGTATGATACAGAAAATGATAAATCCTTGTGGGTTTACTCAAATACTTCTTCACCCTTTTCAAAACATACTTTAAAAAAATTTATTGAAAATTCTCATCTTGATATTATTGAGCACAAACAGGTTAGACTTGTGATTTTTGACGAATCTAATTCTTATGGCTTCATAGATCTTTTTGATTATGACCACATTAGCAGACGGGCTGGAGTTGGAATTATTATATTTGAGAAGTTTAGATCTAAAGGTATAGGTTCTATGTCTTTAAAATTAATTGAAGAACATGTTTCAAACCATGTACCAATGCACCAATTATATGCAAATATTTCTTCAAATAACGTTGAGAGCATTTCATTATTTAAAAAAAATGGCTACAATGAGGTTGGTTTAAAAAAAGACTGGGTATTTTACAATAATAAATTTAATGATGAGCTTTTGTTCCAAAAAATTTTAAATAAATGAAGTATTTAAAAATTTTAATACCAATATCAATCTTGTCTTTAATATTTGTTATTGATTACTATAATAAATATTATAAGCCTAACACATCATTCGAAGACGAAAGTATATTTCTATATGTGATGGAGGATGATAGTTTAGCTTTTAAGGATTCAATATCAAAATATATCAAATCTGAAAAAACTTTTTATAAAGTTGCAGAAAGACTTGAATATCTTCAGAATAAAAAAACGGGAAGATTTAAAATAGCTAAGGACATTGGAAACAATGATATTGTTAATTCCTTGAAATTTAATAATACTCCTATTAATGTTTCATTTAACAATCAAGAAAGAGTTGAGAATTTAGCAGGAAGAGTTTCAAAACAAATATATGAGGATAGCACATCTTTATTATCAGCATTTAGAGATAAAAAATTTCTTGAAGACAATAATCTAAATGAACAAAATGTTCTTTCAATTTTTATTCCAAACTCTTACAATATTTATTGGAACTCTACTCCTGAAGATTTTAGAGATAGAATGTTAGCTGAGTATAATAAATTCTGGAATAAAGATAGATCTGAAAAAGCTAAAAAACTTGGACTTACTAAATTAGAAGTCATTTCACTTGCATCAATAGTACAAATTGAAAGTAGAAGAAACGATGAGCGTCCAAGAGTTGCAGGTTTATATATTAATAGGCTTAAAAAAAACATGAGGTTACAAGCTGATCCAACTGTGATTTATACAATCAAAGACTATTATAAAAATTTTGATACAATTATTAGGAGGGTTCTTTATCGTGATCTTAAGTTAGAATCAGAATTTAATACTTATAGAGTTTCTGGTCTTCCACCAGGTCCAATTACTATGCCTGATATATCAGCTATTGATGCTGTTCTGAACTATGAAAAAAATAATTATTTATTTATGGTTGCTGATCCAAGCAATAGAGGGTATCATCTTTTTGCAAGCAACTTGTCTGAACACAACAGGAATAGAAGGGCTTATATTCGCTGGATAAACAGCAGGGGAATTTATAGGTAAAAGCTAGTTGGACAGTTTCTGATTGAGATCTTCAACGTATTTTCTAAATTGCTTATCTGTAAAGCTAAGATTATCAACTGTCTTGCATGCATGAAGGACGGTTGCGTGGTCTCTTCTTCCAATTTGTGAGCCTATACTAGCAAGGGATGCTTTAGTGAACTTTTTAGCAAAATACATTGCAATCTGTCTAGCCTGCACAATATGTCTTTTTCTAGTTTTTGATTGAAGAGTTTGAATATCCATTTGGAAATAATCTGAGACAACTTTTTGTATATAGTCAATAGACACTTCTCTTCTATTATTCTTAACAAATTTATTTATAACCTCTTTAGCTAGATCAACGGTTATCTCTGCTTTATTAAATGAAGATTGAGCGATTAGTGATATAATAGCTCCTTCTAGTTCTCTAACATTAGAGTTAATATTCTTTGCAACAAACTCTATTACTTCATCTTGAATTTCAACTCCATCTCTGTATAGCTTATTCTTAAGTATTGAGACTCTAGTTTCAAAGTTAGGATTTTGAAGCTCTGCAGATAAGCCCCATTTAAATCTTGATAAAAGTCTTTGCTCAATATCTTGCATATCAATAGGAGCCTTGTCAGAAGTCAAAATTACTTGTTTGCCATTTTGATGAAGGTGATTAAATATGTGGAAGAAGACATCCTGTGTACCAGATTTTCCTGATAGAAATTGAACATCATCAACAATCAAAATATCAATTAACTGATAAAAATGTATAAAATCATTTCTCGTATTTTTTTTAACTGAATCAACATATTGTTGTGTAAACTTCTCTGCTGAAATATATAAAACTGTTTTATCTGGATATTTCTGTTTAATATCTACACCAATTGCATGAGCAAGATGAGTCTTGCCAAGTCCAACACCACCATATATTAATAATGGATTAAAAGATGTTCCGCCGGGTTTGTTGGAAACAGCAATTCCAGCTGACCTTGCTAATCTATTAGAATCACCTTCAAGGAAATTTTCAAATGTGTAATTAGGATTTAATTGAGATTCTATTTGAAGGTTTCTTATCCCAGGAATTACAAAAGGATTTTTTAATTCACTTGCAAAAGTGCTAAATGGAGATTCGATTGATTGTGCTTTTATACCATTACTTGAGGAACTTGGAATACTTTCAGTGAATGGCATCTTATTGCCGTAAGTATTTTCCATTTTAATTACATAAACAAGTCTTGCTTTAGAGCCTAATTCTTTTGTAAGAGCAATTCTCAGAATTTTTACATAATGTTCTTCAAGCCACTCATAGAAAAATTTACTTGGAACTTGAATGCTTAAAACATCTTCAGATAGTTTAACAGGAATTATTGGCTCGAACCAAGTTTTGTATGCTTGAGGTTGAATATTATCCTTAATAAAAGTTAGACAGTTATTCCATACAGATGAGGGTGATTGACTCATTTTTTTCTTGGCTAAAGGTTAATTGAATATATTTATGAATTATTGTTTATTGTTCATGACAAATATTAATTAAAAAAAGTGAAAAAAAAATTAGTTTACCTATTGATTATTAATTTTTTTTTATTTAAAATCATGTAGCATAAATTTGTAGGAAAAACAATCAATTCCTTCATATAACAAAAAAAATGAAATATAAAACGGACATAATAAAAGTTAGATATAGTGAAACTGATCAAATGGGGATTGTCCATCATAGTAATTATTTAAAATTTTTTGAATTAGCTAGAATTGAGTGGCTTGAAAAGCTAAAAATGCCTTACCAAAAAATTGAAGAAAGTGATATAATACTTCCTGTTGTTAAATGTGAAATAAAATTTATTAAATCTCTTTTTTTTGGGGACTCATTATATGTAAATGTAATTTGTGAGAAAAAGCCAACATCAACTATTGAATTTAAGTATCAGATTTTTAATCAAAATAATGAGCTTACAACTGAAGGTTCGACAACTTTAGCATTTTTAAATTCAAAATCAATGAAACCGCAGAGGTGTCCAAAAATAATTAGTCTCCAATCAACCTATATTCTAATTTATCAATTTCAAATTTTGGAGCAACTACTCCGTCATAAAGATTTTTTTCAGATTTAAATACCCTAATACAATCCCACTTGTCAGAATCTATAAACTTTTGAATAGTATATGCTCCTCCTTCTACAATCATTGACTGAATACCTCGTTTAAATAATGTTTCTAGAATCGAATCAAGATCAAACTTTTTAATAACCTCATTATCTGCATCTAATTCTAAGTTTTTTGTTGATGAAAAAATAATTGTTTCTGACTCATTTGACAATACTTTTGAATTTGGTGGGATTCTATTATTTGGATCAAGAACTATCCTTGTAGGATTATTTCCATTAACCAACCTGGTGGTTAAGTCTGGGTTATCATCAATAACTGTTTGAACTCCAACTAGGATTGAATGTTCTTGACTTCTAAAATTGTGAGACATTTTTTTAGATTCTTCATTTGAAATCCAAAATATTTCTCCTTTAATTCGATCGGATTTCTTTGGGCTTATATATCCATCTTTAGATTCTGCCCATTTTAATATAATGTATGGTCTCTTTTCATTTTGAAATGTGAAAAATCTTTTATTAAGGGCATCACACTCTTCTTTCATAATTCCATACTCTACATTACATCCATTTGAAATAAGAGTATTGATTCCACCGCCCAAAACATTTCTGTTTGGATCTTTTGATCCTATTATAACATTCTTAATTCCTTTCTCAAGAATTAGCTTTGTACAAGGTGGAGTTTTTCCATAATGATTACAAGGCTCAAGACTAACATATAATGTTGACTCTTTAAGTAAGTCTTTATTAACTACACTATTAATTGCTTCAACTTCAGCATGATTAAATCCGTGCTCTTGAGTTGAACCTTCACCAATTATCTTATTATTATGAACAATTACAGAGCCTACCATAGGATTTGGATATGTGTTTCCAATTACTTCAGATGCTAATTCAATACATCTCTTCATGTATTTAATGTGTATGTCCATAATTTATTTAAAAATTAGAATTGTAAATTTAAATCAAAAAGATCATTATGTTGATAAGATCTATTAATGAGAGTGACAACAAAAGTCTTTCAAGAATTCTCAGAGAAGTTCTTGTTGAAATGGAAATACCAAAAAAAGGTTCTGCATATGAAGATCCAGAGCTTGACAAAATGTTTGAAGCTTATCAAAATTCAAGATCTATATATTATATAATTGAGCATGAAAATAAAATCCTAGGTGGAGCTGGAATATCTGAGCTTAAAGAAAGCACTAGTGATATATGTGAGCTTCAAAAAATGTATTTTCATAAGTCTATCCGTGGAAAAGGTCTTGGAAATAAAATGATTGATAAATGTTTAGCTTTTGCAATAAAATCAAATTTTACTAAATGTTATATTGAAACAATGCCTAACATGATTAGTGCTCAAAAATTATATTTAAAAAAAGGATTTGAATATATTGACAAACCAATGGGTAAAACTGGACATACTGCCTGTCCTGTATGGATGCTTAAAGATTTAAAATGAATATAATTGAATTTAGAGATTTTTATAGATCTGAATTAGAAAAAACAAATAAAGAATCTGATTATATTTTCAAAATATTACTTAAAGAGCTATGTAATATTGATCCTTTAAAAATAGCCCTAGATCCAAATTTTATTATAAAACCAGAAAATGAGATGCTTTTAAGATCAAGTCTTAAAAATATTCTTAGAAATTATCCTTTAGATTACATAATAAATAAGAAAAGTTTTTTTGGTTATGATTTTTATGTAGATGAAAATGTCTTAATACCAAGACCAGAAACAGAAGAATTAGTCCAATGGGTAATTGACGATAATAATACAAATGATAGAAAAAAATTAATTGATTTGGGAGCTGGATCAGGATGTATTGGAATATCAATTTCTAAAACAATAAGTCTTGATGTAACATTAGCAGATATATCAAAAGAAGCTCTCCGTGTATGTAATATAAATAAGGATATCCTTGAGTCAAATGTAAAAATAATAGAGTATGATATGAACACTAAATTTACTAACGATGAATTCTTTGACATTATTATATCAAACCCTCCTTATCTTGATTACTCAAAGAAAGATGAAATAGATGAGAATGTAAATTTTGAACCTCATATTGCACTGTTTGCTCCAGAAGATAATCCACTTCATTTCTACAAACAAATACTTTTTTTTGCAAATAAAAACTTAAATAAAGGAGGTCAGATATACCTTGAAATAAATCCTGATTTTATTAAAGAATTTAATAGTTTATTAACTGAATTTAAGCCAAATGATGTTAACTTTAGAGTGGATTTTAGAGGAAAAAAAAGACTTGCTAAGCTATCATTTTAAATGGATAATATTAAACAAAAAATACAGGAATTAAGAGATTTAATTAACCAACATAATTATTACTATTATGATCTCGATAAAAATATTATATCTGATATTGAATATGACGAACTTTTAGCAGAACTAGTAAGACTTGAAAATGATTATCCACAATTTAAAGACGAAAATTCTCCAACAAATAGAGTTGGTGGTGGGCTATCTGAAAAGTTTGATTCAGAATCTCATATTTATCCAATGTATTCACTTGATAATACTTATTCTTCAGAGGAACTTGAAGCATGGTATGATAGGGTGGTTAAAAACATTGGTATAACAGACTTTGAATTTTGTTGTGAGCTTAAATATGATGGTGCGTCTGTTAATTTATTGTATGATGAAGGTAAACTTGTAAGAGGATTGACAAGAGGTGATGGATCAAATGGAGATAATATCACAAAAAATTTAAAGACAATATCTTCAATACCTATCAAATTAAAAGAAAGTTTCAAGAAAAATAAATTTGAGATTAGAGGTGAAATAATTATTCCCTTAGACTCTTTTAATCAGCTTAATAAAAAAAGAAAAGATAATGGCGAACAACCATTCATGAATCCTCGAAATACTGCATCTGGAAGTATTAAAATGCTCGATTCAAATGAAGTTGCAAGAAGACCTTTGGAATGTTTTTTATACTCTATTGTTTCTGATGATATAGCTATTGAAGATCACTCTGAATTGTTAAATATAGCTAGAGAAATGGGATTTAATGTGCCGAATTATGAAAGAGTAGTAAATAGTATTCAAGGAGTAAAAGAATATATTAAATATTGGGAAATAAATAGAAATACTTTACCATTTGAGATTGATGGAGTTGTTGTTAAAATAAATAAGATAGATTATCAGAACCAACTGGGATTCACTTCAAAATTCCCAAGATGGGCAATATCCTATAAGTATAAAGCTGAGAACCTTGCTACTAGATTAAAATCAATTTCCTTTAATGTGGGGAGGACTGGTGCTGTTACACCAGTTGCTAATCTGGAACCCGTTTTAATCTCTGGCTCAACTGTTAAGAGAGCCTCTCTTCATAGTTATGATCAAATGCTTAAATTAAAATTAAGGGTTAACGATTTTGTGTTTGTTGAAAAAGGTGGAGAGATAATTCCTAAAATTACGGGAATTGATGAGGAAAGAAGGGGTAGTTCAGAGGATGAAATAATCTTTCCAGAAATTTGTCCTGAGTGTAATAGCAAGCTAGAAAAACTAGAATCTGAAGCTAATTATTTTTGTACAAATTATATAGATTGTAGACCTCAAGCTATTGGTAGAATTCAACATTTTGTATCTAGAAAAGCAATGAATATTGATGGGCTAGGAGATGAAACAATAAGGCTTTTTTACGATTTAGGATTTTTAAGAAATATAGCCGATGTATATAATCTTAATTATGATGAAATTTCTAAAATTGAAGGCTATGGAAAAAAATCAGCAGAGAATCTTAAAAAAGGGATTGAAGAATCAAAATTAAATTCATTCCAAAAAGTTTTATTCGGTTTAGGTATTAGATATGTGGGTGAGTCTGCATCAAAAAAAATAATTAAACATGTTGATTCAATAGATAAATTAGCTCATATGGATATTGAATCTTTATCATCTATTGATGAAATTGGAGATAAAACAGCTAAGAGTATAGTTGATTTTTTTAGTGACATTAATAATATCCAAATAATAAATAAGCTTAAATCTTTTGGTCTGAATTTCTATCAAAAAGATAATGACATTCATTCAGCAAAATTGAATGGTAAAATATTTGTTATCTCGGGTGTCTTTGAATCTCATAGTAGGGATGAGATTAAGAATATAATAGAATTAAATGGTGGAAAAATTAGTTCATCTGTTAGCAAGAAAACTAATTATCTAGTTGCTGGTAACAATATTGGACCATCAAAATTAAGTACTGCTAATGAACTTGGGGTATCTATTATTAATGAAGTTAATTTAATAGATCTTATTTCATAAACTTATATTAAATTTGCCAAACAATAAATCTACATGTATAGAATATTCTTTTTAATGTCATTTTCAATTTTGTTGCTATCCTGTAATGATTATCAAAAGTTACTTAATAGCACTGAAAATGAGGTCGATAAGTATACTGCAGCTGAGAATTATTATAATAACGGAGAGTTTAGAAGGGCAAATGCATTGATTGAGCAAATTATACCAAGTTACAGAGGAAAACCTCAGGGTGAAAGACTAGTCTACTTTTTTGCTAACTCTTATTTTGAGACTAAATTATATTACTCTGCTGCAATTCAATTTGAAAATTTTATAAAATCTTATCCAAATAGCCAAAGGATTCAAGAAGCATATTTTATGGAGGCTAAATCATATTTCATGTTATCACCTCGTTATACACTTGATCAAGATGATACATACACTGGTATTGATAAACTCCAGGTATTTATAAATAGATTCCCAAATAGTGAATATGTTTCAGAGGCACTTGAACTAATGGACGAGCTTCAGAATAAGCTAGAAAAAAAAGACTTTGAAATTTCAAAGCAATACTATACTATTAGAGATTATGCTTCAGCAATTAAATCACTTGATAACTTTATAGCTGACAATCCTGGTACTATTTTTAGAGAGGAGGCTCTCTATTATAAGTGGTTGTCTCAATATGAAATTGCTATAAATAGTATTGAGTCGAGAATTGTTGAGAGGGTTACAGAATTAGAGAGGTCACTTGATAATTTTTTAAGGTATTATCCTGATACCATTTTTATTGAAGACTTGTCTGAAAAGATTAATATTGCTAAACAACTTTTATAAATAAACTAATGAATAAATACAGAAACTCTAACGCAGCGAACAGCACAAAAACATATAATAAACTTGAGATTGAAAATCCTACTGATAATATTTATGAGGCTATTTCAATAATTGCTAAGAGGTCAGGTCAGATTAATTCTGAAATCAAGAAAGAATTGCATGATAAACTCGATGAGTTTGCCACTCACAATGATAGCCTTGAAGAAATCTTTGAGAATAAAGAGCAAATTGAAGTTTCAAAATTCTATGAAAAACTTCCTAAGCCATATGCAATAGCTATTGAAGAATGGCTTGAAAATAAAATCTATTATAGGGATACAGAAGCTGATACTGAGCAATAAACTTCAATAAAATGAGTGTTTTAGCTCAAAAGAATATACTAGTAGGAGTAACAGGTGGAATAGCTGCCTATAAGACACCTTTACTTATAAGGCAACTTGTTAAGCTAAATTGTAATGTTAAAGTTGTTATGACTCCTTCGTCTAAAGAGTTTGTCACTCCTCTTACTCTTTCAACTGTTTCAAAAAATGATGTTTACTCAGAATTTTCTACTGAGAAAAACGGAAACCCTACTTGGAATAATCATGTGGAGCTTTCCGAATGGGCTGATATCTTTATAATTGCTCCTGCTACATCAAATTCTATATCTTCAATGGCAAATGCTAAATGTGATAATATTCTTTTAGCATGTTATTTATCAAGTAGTTGCCCCGTATTTATTGCTCCAGCAATGGACCTTGAAATGTATAGAAATTCTCTTAATCAAGAAAATATTCAGAAACTAGTTAAGAATAAAACTAATGTACTTCCTGTTGGTAAAGGCTCTCTTGCAAGTGGTTTAGAAGGTGAGGGTAGGATGTTGGAGCCAGAAGAGATAATTGAACATATTGAAATTAAGCTTAAAGAATCTCTTCCACTAACTAATCTTAATTTTTTAATAACTGCTGGTCCAACTCATGAAAAAATTGATCCAGTCAGATTTATTGGTAATAGTTCATCTGGAAAAATGGGATATCACTTAGCTAAAGCAGCTATTTCTCTTGGAGCAAATGTGAAACTTATCTTAGGTCCAACGAATTTATCAATGGACTTGTTAAATATAGACACATATAGGGTTCTAGATTCTGATCAGATGTTTGAAGAAACTATTACTCATTTTAAATCATCTGACGTTGTAATTTGCTCTGCAGCTGTTTCTGATTTTAAACCAGCTAAATTTAAAGACTCTAAAATTAAAAAAGATGAAGGTTTAGATTCCATTAAACTTAAACCTACCAAGGATATAATTAAAGAATTAGGTAAAATTAAAAAGAATCAATACCTAATTGGATTTGCCCTGGAGACTGATGATCACATTGATAATGCAAAGGTAAAATTAAAGTCTAAAAATCTTGACGCAATAATAGTTAATAAAATTGGAGATTTTAATCCAATTTCAAATGACTTTAATCAAATTGATTTTATAAATTCAGATTTAGAAATTACTCCATTTGAAAAGAAACATAAAAAAGATGTTTCAATAGATATAATGGAAACTATTTATAAGAATGTTAAAAAAATTAAGAATAAGTAATTATGCTCTAATTGATAATGTTGAAATATCATTTGAAAATGGTATGACTTCAATCACTGGAGAAACGGGAGCTGGAAAGTCAATTCTATTGGGAGGGTTATCACTTGTTCTTGGCTCCAGAGTTGACAATACAAAAATTATCAATAAAGATAAAAAGTGCTTTGTTGAAGCAACTTTTGACCTTAATGGTCAAAATCTTGAGGTATTTTTTTCAGATAATGATTTAGATTTTGATAATCATACAATAATTAGAAGAGAGATTAATCAAAGTGGGAAATCAAGAGCATTTGTTAATGATACTCCTGTTAGGCTAGACCAATTATCAAGTCTAACAAATTCTTTACTAGATATTCACTCTCAGTTTAACAATCTCAATATACTAGATACAAACTTTATTTTTTTAATTCTTGATTCTTTATCAAATAACACAATTAATTTCAATACTTATACAAATGATTTTAAGTCTTTAATGGCTTTAGAGAAAAAAATTAAAGAAAAAGAAATACAAAGAGATACTCTTGACTCAGATCTTGATTATAATAATTACTTATTAAATGAATTTAATAGTATAGATCTTGATAATATTGACCTAGAAGATATAGAGAACAAAGTTAAGGAGGCAGATAACGTAGATGATATTAAAGAAGCCTTAGCTCTAATTAATGAAGAGTTTAATTCGGAGCATATAGGAATCTCAGAAAAACTCTCAAATATTGTAAAAAAGCTAAACAAAGTCTCAGGATCTTCTAATCGAATTAATTCTTTGGCAGATAGCCTTAGTTCTATCATTCAAAGTCTAAATGACATGATTGATGACTCTCAATCAATACTTAATGACCTCTCTAACTCAGAAGAAGATATAAATCAATTAAGAGGAAATCTTGATAAAATCTATACATTACAAAATAAACATAGAGTATCATCAATAGATGAATTAATTAAAATAAAGGAGAACCTAATATTGGTTGTAGATGGACATCAAGATATTGATCAAGAAATTAAAGATTTAAAATCTTCAAAAGATATCTTATTAGGTGATCTTATTTCTAGAGCTAATCTTATTCATAAAAAAAGATATTCTGTTAAGAACGATTTTGAGAAATTATTAAATCAAAACTTATCTGAATTAGGAATGAATAATTCGGAAATAAAAATTGATTTGTCAAAAACAGAATCAATTCAAAAAAATGGATTTAGTGAAGGTAAATTTTTACTTAAGTCAAATAAAGGTGATAAATATAGTGATCTAAGAAATATAGCCTCGGGTGGAGAGGTTTCAAGAATAATGCTTTCAATAAAATCAATTTTGTCAAGCTATATTAAATTATCGACTATAATTTTTGATGAAATTGATACTGGTATATCAGGATCTGTATCTTCAAAAGTTGCAGATTTAATGGGTCAAATGTCAAAGAATATGCAAGTTATAGTTATAACACATACACCTCAAGTTGCTTCAAAAGGTGATTTTCATTACAAGGTATTTAAAAAGGAAGTCGAAAATAAAATTATAACTGACATCAAGTTACTTGAAGATAAAGATAGAGTAAAAGAAATCGCAGAGATGTTATCAGGAGATAAATCAAACAAATCAGCAAATGAACTTGCTAATGAGTTGTTGAATTAAGTGTATCTTTATCATATGAATATGAAACATAAGAATTCTAATAACAGTGGTGCATGGATTGGTGTTTGGACTGCAATTGGAGCAGCAGTTTTTGCTTCAACAAATCAACCAGTATGGTTAGCAGTAGGTGTTGCAATTGGAGCAGCATTTAGTTGGCAGAAACCAAAAAATAAAAAATTTAAGTAATGTCAAATTCTATTTTAAAAGGTAAGAAAGGTATAATTTTTGGTGCACTAGATGATAGTTCTATTGCATGGAAAACTGCTGAAAGGGTATATGAAGAAGGAGGTGAGTTTATCCTCACAAATGCCCCTGTTTCTATAAGGATGGGGACAATAAATGAATTAGCTGAGAAAACTAATTCTGAAATAATTCCTGCCGATGCAACCAATCTAGAAGATTTAGAAAAATTAATTTCTCATGCAACTGAAAAGTTTAACGGAAAATTAGATTTTGTTCTTCATTCGATAGGAATGTCTGTTAATGTTAGAAAAGGTAAACATTATACAGACTTAAATTATGATTGGTTAGCTAAAGGTTGGGATGTTTCTGCAGTATCTTTTCACAAGCTCATGCAATCTCTGCTAAAACTAGACGCAATGAAGGAGTGGGGTAGTATAGTTGCTTTAACATATATAGCTGCACAAAGGACTTTTCCAAATTATAACGATATGGCTGATAATAAGGCATATTTAGAATCCATTGCAAGAAGCTTTGGCTATTTCTTTGGTAAAGAAAAAAATGTTAGAGTAAACACAATATCTCAATCACCAACTTTAACAACTGCTGGAAAAGGAGTAAAAGGATTAGATGATTTTCTTAAATATGCTGATTTAACCTCACCACTTGGTAATGCTACTGCTGAAGATTGTGCTAACCTAACCGTATCGCTTTTCTCTGATTACACAAAAAGAGTTACTCTTCAAAATATATATAATGATGGGGGGTTTTCAAGTGTTGGAGTAAGTCAAGAAATTATTGATAAATTAAATTCATAATGAAAATTATCGGATTAACCGGAGGAATTGGATCTGGAAAATCTAGTGTTTTAGAAATCTTTAAAAAAATTGGTATAAGCACATACAATGCTGATGAATCTGCAAAAGAATTAATAAGTTCTGATAAAAAAATAATACACTCAATAAAACAACTATTTGGAGAAGATATTTATAATGAAAATGAACTAAACTCAAAATTAGTTTCTAAAATAGTCTTTAACGATAATGAAAAACTTAAGTCTCTAAATTCAATAATTCACCCAGCAGTAGCTGTAGATTTTGATAATTTTTGCTCTAAACATAGAGAAGAAAACTATATTGTAAAAGAAGCAGCAATAATTTTTGAAACTAAAACAGAGAATCTCTTTGATAAGATTATATACGTTAAAGCCCCAAAAGAAACTAGAATTGATAGGGTAATGCAAAGAGATAAACTATCTAGAGATGATGTGTTAAATCGAATACAGAATCAGATAAATGAAACTTCAATTATTGATAAATGTGATTTTATAATTGATAATATTAATTTCACTGAATTGGAGGGTAAAGTATTAGAAATTCACGATACACTAATAAACCTAAAGTAGTTTCTTAACATTTTATTAAGAAATTATAAATTTTAATTTTGAGAATTTTATAGTCAATGAATAGAAAACTATATACATCACTTGTTCTTCTAATGTCATTTTCCTTAATAGGAATAATTCTGATGCAAGGATACTGGATATATTCCTCGTGGAAGAATAAGGAAGAAGAATTTTCTTTAGCTGTCAATCGAACATTAAGAGAAGTTGTTGATGAAATTCAAAGTAGGGAATTAAATGACTATGTAAATACTTATCAAATGTTAATTGATTCTATCGGGACACCAGATGAACAAAATTTTACCGATGTTTTTCTATTTTTAGATGAAGATCAATCTTCCAATCTTTCAACTTTTTTTGCTTATGGTATTCTAGAAGAAGATTATAATATCAACCTTCCTGATAATTTATCAAATAGATACGGAGATGATAATTTAAAGGATTATAAAGCAGTTAAAACTACAATTGTTAATAAGAACATATTTGATAGAAGAGAGAATAGGTTAAATGCCTCAATATCTAAATTAAAAAGTGTTGAAGATATTGACTTATTTAAATTTGAAAAATATAAATCTGCTTTCCAAGAATATGCATCTTCATTACCTATTCACAAGAGAACAACTTCTAGAGAGATTCAGATCCTCTTGAACCAAGGTTTTAGTGATAGAAATATCACCACCCCATATGAGTTTGGAATATATAGTAATAATCTTTCTACAAAAGTTAAATCTAATAATTACATTGAGGTACAATCAGGTCCAAAATATTCCATACCTTTTTTATATGATAGGTCTAGTCCTATAAAATATGACCTTATTGTTTCATTTCCTGAAAAACAAGAATATGTTTTATCAGGAATTATAGGTGTTGCTACTCTATCTTTTATGCTCACCTTAATTATAATTGTTATCTCAACAAGTGCTTTGTATCAAATTATTCAACAGAAAAAGCTTTCTGAAATAAAGAGTGATTTTATTAATAATATTTCACATGAATTTAAAACACCTATTGCAACAATTAATCTAGCATTAGATGCAATATCAAGTTCAAAGAATAATATTAATGACAAATTCACTTCGTATTTGGGTATGATTAGGGAGGAGAATGCAAGAATGCTGTCTCAAGTTGAGAATATTTTGAGGATATCTCAGTTGGAAAAAAGCTCTAATCCATTTGATATGGAAAAGACAAATATACATGAAGTAATTGAGGATGCTGTTGAGCATGTCAAGCTTATAGTTGAAAGTAATAAGGGTTCTATTAATCTTTCATTAAATGCGGATAACTCAAATATATTAGGAAATAGCAATCATTTAGAAAATATTATTATTAATATTTTAGACAATGCAGTTAAATACTCAAAAAGCAAACCCTCAATTATAGTATCAACAAGAAACATTGATGATAATATAGAGATATGTGTGCAAGACAATGGAATTGGTATGGACAAGAATACCCAAAAGATGGTATTTGAAAAATTTTACAGAGAACAAAATGGAGATATCCATGATATTAAAGGACATGGACTAGGACTTTCATATGTTAAAAAGATCGTTGATTTTCATAAGGGTAAAATTATGCTTGAAAGTAAGAAAGGTTCTGGAACTAAGTTCTATATAAATATTAAAACACTTAAAGATGAAATCAGATAAAAAAATTCTATTGGTAGAAGATGATCCTAATTTTGGAAGGATACTTAAAGATTATTTAACTATCAATAATTACGACGTAACTCTTGCAGCCAATGGAATCGAGGGCTTTGAAAAGTTCAATAAATCAGAATTTGATTTATGTATTCTAGATATTATGATGCCATTTAAAGATGGTTTAACTCTGGCAAAAGAAATTAGAGAAGTCAATGAAGCTGTTCCTCTAATTTTCTTAACCGCAAAAAATCTAAAAGATGATGTTTTAAAAGGATATAAGATAGGTGCAGATGATTATTTGACAAAACCTTTTGATTCGGAGATACTACTAGCAAAAATAAAATCCATACTTAATAGAAAACCATCTGTAAATACAGAACAAGAAGATATTTTCGAGTTTGATTTTGGTGAGTTTTCTTTTAATTCTAAGCTCAGAATATTAACTCATAAAGAAGGAAATTCGTTTAAGTTATCTCCAAAGGAAAATCAGCTATTAAAGATGTTAGTGTTAAATTTTGATGATTTGCTGCCTAGAGATATCGCATTAAATAAAATCTGGAGAGATGCTAATTATTTCACATCAAGAAGTATGGATGTATATATTGCAAAACTTAGAAAATATCTTGAAAAAGACTCATCACTTAAAATTATCAATGTGCATGGGGAAGGATTCAGGTTAATGAAAGACTAATCTTGATTTTTATTTTCTCTAGGGTGATATTTTTTCAAAACATCTTCTAAATGAAAAGTATCTAAATGTGTATATATTTCAGTTGTAGTAATACTCTCATGTCCAAGTATAAGTTGTATTGTTCTTAAGTCTGCACCATTTTTTAGTAGATGAGTAGCATATGAGTGTCTTAGTGTGTGAGGGCTAATTTTTTTATCAATTTCTGCATTTTTTGAAGAATCATTTATAACCTTAAATATCATTGATCTTGTTAGCTGTCTCCCATATCTATTTAGAAAAAGTATATCGGAAAATTTTGAATTGATTTTTAATTTATCTCTATCATTTAAATACTTTTTAATCTCTATTAAAGCAATTTTACCCAATGGGACAAACCTTTCTTTATTTCCCTTTCCAGTTACTTTTAAAATATTTTCTTTAAAAAAAATGTTTGACAGTTTTAGCTCAATGAGCTCGCTAACTCTGATACCTGTACCATATAATACTTCAATTATAGTTTTGTTTCTTTGTCCAAATTCAGAATCAAGATTAACTGAAGAAATCAATCTTTTTATTTCATCCTCTGTAAGAACCTCTGGTAATTTATTTTCAATTTTAGGACTTTCTATATCGTTGATCGGAGACGAATGAATCTCACCTTCAAATAATAAGTAATTAAAGAAACTTTTTAATGCTGAGATACTTCTGGCTTGACTTCTAGATTTTTTGTTTGAAAAATTTTTATAAAGATATCTCTTAACTGTTGATGAGCTACATTTTTTTGGCGACTCATTTATACTATTTTCAATTATAAAATTTTTAAACTGAATTAGATCAAATTCATAACTTTCTATTGAATTCATACTCAATCCTCTTTCTAGTTTTAGATAATTCTTAAAATTCTCAATGCTAGTATCCCAATTCATTTTTTTTTATTCCTGTTTAAGCATTACCTTTATAATATATGAAATTAACAATAATTAATGGTCCCAATTTGAATCTCCTTGGCTCAAGAGAGACTGATATCTATGGGAATCAAGATTTTGAAACTTTCTTTAATTCACTTAGATCAAAATATTCTAACATTAATTTAGAATACCATCAATCAAATGTTGAAGGTGAATTAATAAACTTTATTCAAGATTCCAGGGATTCAGATGGTATAATAATTAATGCTGCTGCATATACTCACACTTCTGTTGGAATAGGTGATGCAATAAAAGCAATTGATACAAAAGTTATTGAAGTTCATATATCTAATACTTTTTCAAGAGAAGAATATAGACATAACTCATATTTATCACCAGTAGTTGATGGAATAATTATAGGATTTGGATTAAAAAGCTACGAATTAGCAATTGAAAGCTTCCTCCCTAAAGATGAATAACCTCATCGTAAGCATCTGCAACAGCCTCCATTAATGCTTCACTCATTGTAGGGTGAGGGTGAACAGACTTAAGAATTTCTTTACCTGTTGTCTCAAGCTTCCTGCCTAAAACAGCTTCTGCAATCATATCAGTAACTCCAGCACCGATCATATGACAACCCAACCACTCTCCATACTTTTCATCAAAAATAACCTTAACAAATCCATCTGGATGACCAGATGCTTGTGCCTTTCCAGATGCAGTGAAAGGAAATTTTCCAACCTTAACTTGATATCCTTTTTCAATAGCTTTTTCTTCAGTTAATCCAACAGATGCAACCTCAGGAAAACAATAAGTACATCCAGGAATATTATCATAATCAATTGGCTCTACCTCATGTTTAGCAATTTTTTCAACACAAAGTATTCCCTCAGCTGAAGCAACATGCGCTAGTGCTTGACCAGATGTAACATCTCCAATTGCATAGTATCCAGGAATATTTGTTTGATAAAATTCATCAACTATAATTTTGTCTTTATCAACTGCTATTCCAACCTCTTCAAGTCCAATATCCTCTATATTACTTTTTACACCTACTGCAGATAAGACAATGTCTGCTTCATGCTCAGATATTTGACCATTAGATTTAACTTGAAGTTTCACACCCTTTCCCTTAGTTTCAGATGAGATGACTTCAGAGCTAGTTAATATTTCAATTCCTGACTTCTTAAAATTTTTGCTAAGTTGATTTGAAATATCTTTGTCTTCAACAGGTAGGACTCTGTCCAAATATTCAATTATTTTCACCTCAGTACCCATTGAATTATAGAAATATGCAAATTCAATTCCAATTGCACCTGATCCAACAATTATTATTTTTTTAGGTTGTTTTGGAAGTGTCATAGCTTCTCTATAACCAATGATTTTTTTACCATCTTGAGGGATAGAATCAATTACTCTTGATCTACCTCCTGTAGCTATAATGATATTTGAAGACTCAAATTCTTGTACTTCACCATCATTTTCAACTGAAACTTTTTTGTTTGGTGATACTTTACCATAACCATTAATAACATCAATCTTGTTCTTCTTCATTAGAAAAGTTACTCCTTTACTCATTCCATCAGCCACGCTCCTTGACCTTTTAACAACAGAGTCAAAATCTTTATCAAAATCTTTAACTTTTAGTCCATATGAATCAGCTTTTTTTAAGTATTCGAATACTTGTGCAGACTTTAATAAAGCCTTAGTTGGGATACATCCCCAATTTAAACAAACTCCACCCAGACTTTCTTTTTCGACTATAGCAGTCTTTAGTCCTAGTTGAGATGCCCTAATTGCAGTAACATATCCACCTGGACCACTTCCTAGAACAATTAAATCGTATTTTTTAGTCATTTCTTTTATTATTTATAAAATTTATACTTGCAGAATTAACACAATATCTTTTGCCAGTTGCCGTTGGGCCATCGTCAAAAACATGACCTTGGTGCCCTCCACAATTAGAACATAAAATCTCAGTTCTAATCATTCCTAAACTTGTATCTTTTTTGTAGACAATTGCACCTGGAATTGCTCCTTCATAGCTTGGCCAGCCACAATCGGACATAAACTTACTTCCGCTTTTAAATAGAGGTTGTCCGCATCCCTTGCATACATAAACCCCATCTTCAAAATGCATATTATATATTCCCGTATGGGGTCTTTCAGTACCCGCATTTCTTAGTATCTCAAATTCTTCAGGAGATAATTCTTCTTTCCACTCTTCTTCTGATTTATTCACTTTATAGGTTATTTTAGGTTCTTCTTTATCTAATTGTGTTTGGCAGTTTAATAGTGTAAAACTAAAAAAAACTAGTCCAAATAAGTGCAATTTTAAGTACATCTATATTTTTTGACAAATATATATATCTTTTAATTTATTTACTTACTTTGTCAATCATTTAAATTTATGCTAAATAAAAAAACCGACCATCCAAAAGGAAGTAAAAAATTGATTGGTGCATGGACAATATATGACTGGGCAAATTCAGTTTATTCGTTAGTTATTTCTTCAGCAATTTTTCCAATATATTACTCTACATATGTTTTCTCTGATGTCAATTCAATTATGATATTTACTGTAGACGTGAACAAAGACACCTTGATTAGTTTTCTTTCAGGAATTTGTTTCCTTTTAATTGCATTTATATCACCTATGCTTAGTGGTATAGCGGATTATATAGGTAATAAAAAAATTTTTATGAAGTTTTTTGTCTACATGGGCTCTATTTCATGTATCGGACTATATTGGTTTGAATTAGAAAATATAGAGTTCAGTCTTATCCTATATTTCCTATCATTACTTGGATTCTGGGGTAGTCTGGTCTATTACAATTCATATTTAAATGATATTACTTTTCCCAAACAAACAAATATGGTAAGTGCTAGAGGATATACAATGGGGTATATAGGAAGTGTTATCCTTCTCTTGATAAATCTAGTAATGATTTATTTCTACGAAGATTTTGGGTTTAGCTCTGATAAAAATGCCATGAAGATGTCTTTTGCATTAACTGGGTTGTGGTGGTTAGGTTTTAGTCAATACTCTTTTTATCATTTACCTAAAGGAAATAGGGAGATAAATATTCCAAAAAATATTATTTGGAATGGGTTTAAGGAGTTAAGGAGCGTTTATAAGGTTATTAGATCTAGTAAAAGGTTTACAAGATTCTTGTTAGCATTTTTCATTTTTTCATTTTCTCTGCAAACTGTACTTTATATTGCATCTTACTTTGGAGTTACTGAAATTCAGTGGCCAAGTGCTAGTGAACAAACAGCTGGTCTTATAATTAGCATTTTACTTATTCAGATTGTTGCAATTGGTGGAGCATATAGTTTTACAAAATTGGCTCAAAAATTTGGAAATATTATAGTACTAACTTTTGCAATCTTTCTTTGGTCATTAGTATGTTTCTATGCCTATTATATTGAAACTCCAAATCAATTTTACATGATTGCAGGACTTGTTGGCCTCTTAATGGGGGGGACACAACCTGTTGCTAGAGCTACCTTTTCCCTGTTTATACCTGAAACAAAGGATACTACATCTTTTTTTAGTTTTTATGATGTAACTGAAAAAATAGGTATTTTCTTTGGTTTGCTATTCTATGCCTTCTCTGCACAATTAACAGGCTCAGTTAGATTCTCAGTTTTAATTTTTATGTTTTTCTTTTTTGTTGGAGCATTATTATTAATTAGAGTTCCTAGAATTGACAAAAGTAAGTTGGCATAGCTTTTGTCCTTATTTAAGTGTTATTATTGTTTGAACTTTATCAATTCAATTAAATGAACTGATACCTTGATTTTCTGACATAATGACCATAAATAGTTTTGAATGAGCATTATTTTTAATAATATAGACAAAATGTCATTTGATGATATTAGTGAGGAATCTGATTTTATTCCATTAATGACAAATGAAGATGAAGAGGCTCTTGAAAAAGAAAGTTTACCAGATGTATTGCCAATTCTTCCTCTTACAAATACAGTACTTTTTCCTGGTGTAGTTATCCCAATAAATGCAGGTAGGGATAAATCCATAAAACTTATTAAAGATGCTAATAAGTCTAGTAAATTAATTGGAGTTGTAGCTCAAAGAAACATTAATGATGAAAACCCAGGCATAGAAAATATATATGGAGTAGGTACTGTAGCAAAAATATTAAGGGTTTTAAAAATGCCTGATGGAAATACAACTGTTATTATACAAGGAAAAAAAAGATTTAAGATTAAATCTATTGTTAAAACTGATCCATACATTCAAGCAACTGTTGATCCTGTTTCTGATGAGGTATTAAAAAAATCAAATAGTAAGTTCTCTGCAACAATTGATGCTATAAAGGATATAGCTTTAAAAATTATAAAAGAGAATCCTAACATCCCATCAGAGGCATCATTTGCAATTAAAAATATCCATAGTTCTGCATTCTTGATAAATTTTGTTTCCTCAAACATGAACATTAGTGTCAAAGATAAACAGGAGCTACTTGAAAGTACAAGTATCCAGAATAGAGCTATGAAATGTCTTAAGTTCTTAAATGTAGAATATGAAAAACTCGCTCTAAAAAACGATATACAATCAAAAGTAAGGAATGATTTAGATCAGCAGCAAAGAGAATATTATTTGCAGCAGCAGATGAAAACAATTCAAGAGGAGCTAGGGGAAAATTCATATCATGAAGATATTCAAGAATTGATTAATAAGTCAAAAGACAAAAACTGGAGTGAAGAAACAAGAAATCATTTTGAAAAAGAGTTATCTAAACTAAAGAGGATGAACTCTCAGGTTGCAGAATATTCAGTTCAAAGAAACTATTTGGACTTACTAGTTGATCTGCCATGGGAAAACTACTCTGAAGATAATTTTGACTTAGAAAAAGCCCAAAAAATTTTAGATAATGATCATTTTGGCCTTGAGGATGTAAAAAAAAGAATAATAGAGTATTTAGCTGTTCTTAAATTAAGAAAAGACATGAAGTCACCAATATTATGTTTATATGGCCCTCCTGGTGTAGGTAAAACTTCACTTGGTAAATCAATAGCTAAATCAATAAACAGAGAGTATGTTAGAGTTTCGCTGGGAGGATTAAGAGATGAAGCTGAAATTAGAGGACATAGAAAGACATACATTGGAGCAATGCCTGGAAGAATTATACAAAGTATAAGAAAATCAGGTACATCTAATCCAGTTTTTGTTCTAGATGAAATTGATAAGATTTCAAGTGGATCACAAGGTGATCCTTCATCTGCTTTGTTAGAGTTGCTTGATCCTGAACAAAATAGTTCTTTTCATGATAATTTCTTAGAAATAGGCTATGACCTTTCAAAAGTAATGTTTGTCGCAACAGCTAATAATCTATCAACAATGCATCCTGCTTTACTTGATAGAATGGAGCTAATTAACGTGTCTGGGTATACATCTGAGGAGAAAGTCTCAATTGCAAATAAGTTTTTAATTAAAAAACAGTTGTCTGAGCACGGAATGAATTCTTCAGATTTTAAAATATCTAATAAAAATATCAAAGAGATTATTAGTGGCTACACAAGAGAATCTGGGGTTAGAAATCTTGAGAAACAAATTGCTAAGCTTATTAGAAACAGAGCTAAAAATATAGTTTCAAATTCTAAGTTGAACGACACCAATGAAGAAGATTATTTAAAAGATGTATTAGGACCTCAGAAATTTTTTAGGGATAAATATGAAAACAATAATTTCGCTGGAGTAGTTACAGGTCTTGCATGGACTTCTGTAGGTGGTGAAATTCTATTTATTGAATCATCATTATCAGAGGGTAAAGGAAACCTGTCGATTACAGGTAACCTTGGAAAAATAATGAAGGAATCCGCAGTTATTGCATTAGAGTACATTAAATCAAATTACCAAGATCTCGGAATCAATAAAGAAATTGATTACTCAAAATATAATATACATATTCACGTTCCTGAGGGAGCAACACCTAAAGATGGTCCAAGCGCGGGTATAACCATACTTACATCCCTTGTCTCATTATTTACTCAAAAAAGAGTTAAAAAGAATATCGCTATGACAGGTGAGATTACTCTAAGAGGAAAGGTTCTCCCTGTTGGAGGAATAAAAGAAAAGATTTTGGCTGCTAAAAGAGCAAATATTAAGGAAATTATTTTAAGTTCATATAATAAAAAGGATATTGAAGAAATAGATCAAAAATATCTTAAGGGCTTAAACTTTATATACGTTAATAACATGAGTGATGTAATATCACACTCTCTTACAAATAGAAAGGTCTTAAATCCAAAAAATATAAATTAATTTTTATGATAATAGCAATTGATGGTGAGGCCTCTACTGGCAAAAGTACTCAGGCAAAGAAAATTGCAAAAAGGTTAAATATTAATTATAGAGATTCAGGTGCATACTATAGGGCAATAACTCTTTATTTAATAAGAAATCAAATAAACCCAAAAGAAAAACTAGGAAAGGATCTTTTTAGTAAAATTGATATTTCTCAAAAATTTGAAAATGATAGTTTCTCAATCTTTTTAAATGGTGAAGATGTAACATCTAAAATAAGAGGGCATAAGGTGTCAGTAAATGTTAGTGAATATGCAAAAAAACCTGAAATAAGAAACTTTGTATATAATCTTTTAAGAAAATCATCTAAGTTAAATTCTATAGTTGTTGATGGAAGGGATATTGGAACTGTTGTGTTTCCTGATGCTGATTATAAATTCTTCTTGTATGCTATTCCTGAAATTAGAGCTCAAAGGCGTCATAAAGAAATAAATGATGAAACTGTCAAAATTGAATCTATTGAAAGAGAGATAAAAGAAAGAGATGATATAGACTCAACCAGAGAAATTGCTCCACTCAAAAAAGCTGAAGATGCTTATGGAATTGATGTAAGCTATCTAGCTATTGATCAGGTATTTGAGGAAATACTTGAAAAAATTACTTTTTAAAGTAATAAAAAACATATCTAAGCTTTGTCAATAAATTAATAAATTATATTTTTGCGCACTATGAGCGAAGAAAATACTGAAAAAACTAAACCTGAGGAGTCAAAGACACTAACAAAAACTCCAAAAAAAGCTCCTGCTAAAAAGTCAACCAAAAAGGTTGATCCACAAGATGATTTCTTAACCAATTTTAACTGGCATCAATACAAGGAAGGTATTGACGAATTAGATGAGAAACAAATTAAGGAATTTGAGAAGTTGGTAGAGAAAAATTTTGTTGACACTTCAGATGATAATATTATTCTAGGTGAAGTGATTCATATGACAGAGAAAGATGTCATTATTGATATTAATGCTAAGTCGGAAGGAGTAATTTCAAAAAATGAGTTTAGATATAATCCTGATCTTAAATTAGGTGATAAAGTTGAAGTAATTGTAGATACAAGAGAAGATAAGTCTGGTCAATTAGTTCTTTCTCATAGAAAAGCAAGAGTTATTAAAGCTTGGGATAGAGTTAATGCAGCTCATGATTCTGGTGAAGTTGTTCAAGGCTTTGTTAAGTGTAGAACAAAAGGTGGTATGATTGTAGATGTTTTTGGTATTGAAGCCTTCCTTCCAGGATCTCAGATAGATGTCAAACCAATAAGAGATTACGATCAATACACTAACAAGAACATGGACTTCAAAGTGGTTAAGATTAATCACGAGTTCAAGAATGTAGTTGTATCTCACAAGGCTTTAATTGAAGCTGATATTGAAGAACAAAAGAAAGGGATTATTGGTCAGCTTGAGAAAGGACAAGTTCTTGAAGGAACTGTTAAAAACATGACTTCATATGGAGTATTTATTGATTTAGGTGGTGTGGATGGCCTAATTCATATTACAGATTTGTCATGGAGTAGAATAAATCATCCATCTGAGATTTTAGAGCTTGACCAATCAATTAAAGTTGTAATACTAGATTTTGATGATGATAAATCTAAAATTCAATTAGGTCTTAAACAATTAACTGATCACCCATGGGATAAATTAGGAGATGATGTAAAAGAAGGTTCTAAGATAAAAGGTAAAGTAGTTGTAATAGCAGATTATGGAGCATTTGTGGAAGTTGATGAAGGTATAGAAGGCTTAGTCCATGTATCTGAGATGTCATGGTCAACACATTTAAGAAGTGCTCAAGATTTTGTAAACGTTGGAGATGAAATTGAGGCTGTAGTTTTAACTCTTGATAGAGAATCTAGAAAAATGTCTTTGGGAATTAAACAATTAACACAAGATCCTTGGACTGATATTACTAAGAAGTTTCCAATAGGTTCTAAACATACTGGGTCTGTTAGAAACTTTACAAACTTTGGAGTTTTTATTGAACTTGAAGAAGGTATAGACGGTTTAATTTATATATCTGACTTATCATGGACAAAAAAGATTAAACATCCTTCAGAATTTTTAGCATTGAATGACAAAATTGAAGTTGTTATTCTTGATCTTGATGTTGAGGGTAGAAAACTTAGTTTAGGTCATAAACAAACAAAACCTAATCCATGGGATGTATATGAAAAAGATTTTGCTGTAGATACACTTCATAATTCTGAAGTATCTGAAGTTATTGAAAAAGGAGCTATAATAAACTTTAATGAAGATATTTCTGCTTTTTGTCCAACTAGACATCTTGACAAAGAAGATGGATCTAAATTATCTAAAGGAGACAAGGTAGATTTTAAAGTTATAGAGTTTAGTAAGGAATTTAAAAGAGTTGTTGTATCACATCTTCTAACTCATAAAGATTCAGCTCCAGAAGAACCGGATGATGCTAAAGTTGATGATATTGATTCTGAAGAAGAATAATTATTAAAATAATCCTCATTTATGAGGATTTTTTTTTAAACAACACTTAATGTAGAATTTATATTTTTGTATTAATAGATCAAGATGCCAAAAAAAATCCTTTTAGATTCAAAAAAAATACATCTAATTTTATCAAGATTAGTATACGAACTTATTGAGAACCATAAAGATTTTAAAGACACTGTTCTAATTGGTCTTCAACCAAGAGGGGTTTATTTGTTTAATCAAATTTTAAAGGTATTTGAAACTAATCATCCTAAAATAAAAATTAAAAGTGGTATACTAGATTTTACTTTTTTTAGAGATGATTTTAGAAGGACAGAGAAAACTCTTTCAGCAAATTCTACTCAAATTAATTTCACATTAGAAAATAAAAGGATTGTGTTAATAGATGATGTGCTTTTCACAGGAAGAAGTATTAAAGCTGCAATGTCAGCAATTGACTCATATGGAAGGCCAAAGTCAATTGAGCTTCTTGTCCTTGTTGATAGAAGATTTAAGAGAGAAATCCCAATTGAAGCAAACTATTGTGGAACAAAGATTGATACTTTTAAAGGGGATAAGGTAAAAGTAATATGGGATGATAAGCCTGTAAATAATAAAGTCTTTATTGAAAGTTAGATGAGAAAGTTAAGTGTAGATCATCTTCATGGTATAAAGTTTTTAAATAAAGCTGATGTTGATCTTATTTTTGACACAGCACTAAACTTTAAAGAAGTAATAAACAGACCTATTAAAAAAGTTCCAACACTTAGGGACATTACAATTGCAAATCTTTTTTTTGAAAATAGTACTAGAACTAAAATATCTTTCGAATTAGCTCAAAAAAGACTAGGGGCCGATGTTATTAATTTTTCAAGCTCTTCTTCTTCTGTTAAGAAAGGTGAATCATTAATTGATACAGTTAATAATATTTTGGCTATGAAAGTTGATATGATTGTCTTAAGACATCCCAATCCAGGATCATCTATACTTCTTTCAAAACATACAGAATCTTGTATAATAAATGCTGGAGATGGAGCTCACGAGCACCCTACACAGGCTTTACTTGATTCATTTTCAATATTTGAAAAAATTGGAGACTTAAAGGGTAAAAATATATTAATTGTCGGAGATATTCTACACTCAAGAGTTGCACTTTCTAATCTATATTTATTAAATCTATTGGGAGCCAATGTAAAGATTTCTTGTCCACTTAGTCTAGTTCCAAAGGATATTGAAAAATTAAATGTATCTGTTGAACCAGATATTCAAAAAGCATTAAGATGGTGTGATGCTGTTAATGTACTAAGAGTTCAAAGAGAAAGAATGATAAAATCATATTTTCCAGATAATAGAGAGTATTCTATGCTTTTTGGTCTAGATGAAAATAAAATTAGTTCTATTAAAAAAGATATTTTAATTCTACATCCTGGACCTATAAATAGAGGAGTAGAAATTACTTCTGATCTTGTAGAATCAAATAATTCTATTATTTTAGAACAAGTAGAAAATGGAGTTGCAATCAGAATGGCAATAATGTACTTATTGGCTTCCAAATTAAACTTTTCAATTAATGAATAATGGAATTATTTAATTACAGAAAATCATATACCAAAGATAAGTTGAGTATAGATGACATTGGAGGTAATCCAATCGATTTTTTTGTGAAATGGTTCAAAGAAGCTGAAAATTCTGATCAAATTATTGAACCTAATGCTATGACAATTTCAACTGTTGATGAAAATTCATCTCCATCCTCAAGAGTTGTCTTATTGAAACAAATTAAAGAAAGGAGTCTTATTTTTTTTACAAATTATAATAGTAATAAAGGTAAATCTCTTGATAAAAATGAAAATATTTGTGCTTCGTTTTATTGGCCTCCACTTGAGAGACAAGTTATAATTAAAGGTAATGCTAAAAAGATATCTTCGGTTGAATCGGAGGATTATTTTAATTCAAGACCGTTTGAGAGTCAGGCTGCTGCTATAATATCAAATCAAAGTGAAGATATTGATAGTTATGAATCTCTTTTAGAAAAATATAACTCTTTTATTGAACAAAATAAAAACACTAAACTTAAAAGGCCAAATAACTGGGGTGGTATAGAAATATTTATTAATCAAATTGAGTTTTGGCAAGGCAGGAAGAATAGACTTCATAATAGAGTATTATGTAATTTTCAAAAAGATACTTGGGAATATAAATTACTATCTCCATAAATGAAAACCATAACTTTTCTAAGACACTCTAAGTCTTCATGGGAATATGATGTTTCTGATATAAATAGGCCTTTAAATGAATTTGGTATAAATAAGATTAAGAAAGTGTCAAATTTATCAAGAGATACTTTTGGTGAATTTGAAATTATTTTTTCTAGCCCTGCAAATAGAGCGATTCACACATGTATAATTTTAGCTAACTCTTTACAAATAAATTTAAAAAAAATTATTATTTGTAACGAACTATATACTTTTGAGATGTTTGAAGTATTTGATTTTATTAAACAAATTGATGATAAGTATTCAAACATACTTTTGGTTGGACATAATCCTGCTTATACAGAAATTTCAAATTATTTTTCTGAAAATAAAATTTTAAATTTACCAACTGCCAGATGGTTTTGTTTAAAATTTGATACAGATTCCTGGTCTGAAATAATTGGTTTAAAACCAACTTATTATATAAACAATATAAACAGTGAGTCTTAAATATATAAATAGAGAATTAAGTTGGTTAGATTTTAATGCTAGAGTTCTCCAAGAGGCGTCTAACAAGGATGTACCTTTATTAGAGAGACTAAGGTTTATTGGAATTTTTTCCAATAATCTTGATGAATTCTTTCAGGTAAGATATGCTACTGTAAAGAGAATTGCAGATGAAAAAGCATCTAAAAAAGGAAACAAGGATAACATACTTGCAAAAAATCTTTTAGATGACATAACAAAAAAAGTAATTAAGCTTCAAAATGAAAGTTCTAAAATTTTAAACTCAATTGAAAAATCATTAAAAAAAGAAAATATATTTTTTATAAATGAAAATCAAGTTTTAGAAAATCAAAAAGAATTTTTAAAAGATTACTTTATTAGAAAGATTAGCCCGTCACTGGTAACCATAATCTTATCAAATAATAAAAAACATGATTTTAATGACAATAAGGCTTTCCTTATTGTTAACCTTAAATTAAAAGATAAGTCAAATATTTATGCTCTGGTTGAAATACCAAAAGATATCAGCAGATTTGTTGTACTACCTAAAAATGGAGATAGACAATATATAATGTTTATTGATGATATAATTAGATACCATCTACATATTATTTTTAGTTTTTTTAATTATTCAAAAATTGAAGCCCACATGCTTAAGATTACTAGAGATGCAGAATTTGACATTGACGATATAGATTTATCAAAAAGCTACATAAAAAAAATTCAAGAGTATGTAAATAAAAGAAAAATATCAAATCCAGTAAGACTTGTCTATGATAAGAGTATTCCTGGATCTACTCTTGATTATTTAATTAAGAAAATAAACATTTCGTCATATGACAGTTTGATTCCAGGTGGAAAATATCATCATAGAAGTGACTTTATGGATTTTCCTGAATTAAATAGATCAGATCTCTTATATCCTAAAAAGAAACCACTAAATATTAGAGATTTTGAAATTGAGTCTAATCTTCTTGATCAAATATCAAAAAAAGACTATTTAATGTATACACCATATCACTCATTTTCTTATTTAGTTTCTTTGTTAAGACAATCTGCTATTGATCCTAGTGTAAAATCAATTAAAATAACTTTATATAGGCTCTCTAGGAAATCCAATGTAATTAGTTCATTAATTAATGCAGCAAAAAATGGAAAAAAAGTTCTAGTTCAAATTGAATTACAAGCTAGATTTGATGAAGAAAATAATATTAAAGTATCCCAGCAATTAAAAGCTGCTGGTGTTGATTTAATTTTTGGTGTAAAAGGTTTAAAAGTTCACTCCAAAATTTGTTTGATTGAAAGAATTGAGAATAATAAAAAAAGATTATACGGTTTTGTAAGTACTGGAAATTTTAATGAGACTACAGCAAGAGTATACTCTGACTTTACTTTATTTACATCAAATCAAAAAATTCTAAAAGAGGTTAGCAAAGTATTTGATTTTCTCCAGGTTAGCTATAAAATACATGATTATAAACACTTAATTGTTTCTCCTCATCATACTACAAACAAAATATTTAGGCTAATTGATAATGAGATAGATAATGCAAAAAAAGGCATTTACTCAGAAATCATTCTGAAACTAAATAGTTTCACCAGTTATAAATTTGTTGACAAGTTATATGAAGCTAGTCAACATGGTGTAAAAATTATATTGTTAATTAGAGGAATATGTTGTCTTATCCCCAATAAATTAGGATTTAGTGATAACATTGAAGTTAAAAGCGTCGTTGATAGGTATCTTGAGCACTCAAGAGTCTATGTATTTGAAAATGGTGGAGACAAAAAAGTATATATATCATCAGCAGATTTAATGACAAGAAATATTGAAAAGAGGGTTGAGGTAGCTTGTCCAATTTATCAGGATAATTTAAAAAAACAAGTACTTGATACTCTTGAGATTACTGCTAATGATAATGTTAAAACAAGATTGATAAATAGTGATATGCAAAACAGTTTTTTAAGAAACTCTAAATCAAATATCAGATCTCAATGGTATACATATACTTATTTTAAAAAAATTTTAAATAATTGAGAAAGATCGCAGCCATTGATATAGGTTCAAATGCAGTTAGGATGTTGATTTGTTATGTCCTAATGAATGAAGATGAATATTTTTTTCAAAAAAATCAATACATTAGGTTACCACTGAGATTAGGAGAAGATTCCTTTAAAACCGGATCTATTTCTGATGATAAGATTAATACTTTATCCAATGCACTTTTATCATTTAAATATACAATGGAAGTTCATGGAGTTGAGCATTACAAAATATATGCTACTTCTGCACTTAGAGATTCTAAAAACTCAAATGATGTAATTAAGCAGATTTTCGATCTAACTGGAATGAAGATTAAATTAATTGATGGACTTAAAGAAGCTAAAGTCATAGCAATGGGAAATCCAATTGAAAAGTTAGATTTTGACAAAACATACCTATATGTTGATGTAGGAGGAGGAAGTACTGAATATTCAATTGTTAGAAGGGGTGATGACAAAAAGTCTAAATCTTTTAACATTGGAACAGTAAGATTATTAAATAATTTAGTTGATGAATTAGTATTTGACGAAATCAAAGAATGGATTAATGAAAATATTGAAGACGAATCAAAACTGAAAGTTTTTGCTACAGGGGGAAATATTAATAAAATACAGGATATGACTAGAACTAAATCTGGTAAACCTATTTCTTATCTCTCAATTAAAAATCTATATAACAACTTATTAGAAAAAGATATAACTAATAGAATGATAAAATATAATCTGAACCCAGATAGAGCTGATGTAATAATTCCTGCGCTTAAAATATTTATTTCTACTATGGATTGGGCAAACACAAATAAACTTTTTGTTCCTAAGGTGGGCTTAGTGGATGGTATGATATCAGAGATTCATAGCTCAATTAATTCAGTAAACTAAATTCTTAGTTTAAACTCATTAATAAGAAGAGAAATATTATCATTCTCTTTTACTAAGGCATCTAATTTATCCTTGCTGTCAACAAAGTTTTTTTTCTTCTTAACCTCATCTAAAGATACATCAACAGTTATAGAATAATTATTAAGCTCTTTGGATATGAAAGCCTGTATTTTATTCTTATATCCTTTAACTTCTTTTTGATTCATCTTATTAATTGTTGAAATTATTATTGAATTATTTTCGATAACAGGGTCATTCATATTAAGAAGTGAAAGCATATTGTTGTTTCCATTTACCTTTTCTTTATCACAGAATTTTTTCCAAGCCATTCTGATATCATTCTCTGTAAAGTCATCATTCGGTAATTCAATATTATCTTCCTCTTCAATATTCTCAGATTTTTTAAAATTTAAACTAGCTATGGATAATGAAGAGACTTCGTCATTATTTGAAGTGAAGAGTTTAATTTCTTTTTTATTTACCTCTAAAGCTTCATCTAACTCGTTATCTTCCCTAATAACTTTATTAGAGAATTCAGAAGTTTTAATTAAAGAGTTTTTTTTTTTGATACTATCTAGAGATGCCAACTTCATTAAACAAATTTCAGTATGTATTCTTTTATCATTTACCTTTTGGTAATTTATAAGACATTCATTTACTATATCAATCATTAGTATTAGATCTTCATCGCTGTAATCATCTCCTTGCTTTTTATATTTAATTTTCAAATCATCTTTTATATCTGATCCATCTAGTTTATTAATTAATAGTTCTCTAAAATGTTTAGAGATACCATTAAGAAAATTAACATCATCTACTCCACGAGTATAAACTTTATCATACATAGAAAGAATTCCGGGTATATCCTTATTAATAATTAATGAAGACAAATCAAAATAAGACTCATAATCCAATATATTAAGGTTAGAAGTGACTTCATCAATAGTTAGATTTGAATTGGTAAAACTTACTAGCCTATCAAACATAGAAAGAGAGTCTCTAATTGAACCATCAGATTTTTCAGCTATTATCTGTAATGAACTATCATCAAACTTTATTTTTTTTTCTTTACATATTTTATGTAAGAGCCCAATGATAGAATTATTATCAACTTTTTTAAAATCATAGATTTGACATCTGGAAAGTATTGTTGGAATAATTTTGTTCTTCTCAGTAGTTGCTAGTATAAAAACAACATGAGGAGGAGGTTCCTCTAGTGATTTTAAAAATGCATTAAAAGCAGCGTTTGACAGCATGTGAACTTCATCAATTATATATACTTTAAATTTTCCGTATTGAGGAGGTATTCTTATCTGTTCAGTAATATTCCTAATATCTTCTACAGAATTATTTGATGCAGCGTCAAGTTCAAATATGTTGTATTCAAAATTTTCATCTAAATCATTTATCTTCTTAGCTAGAATTCTAGCACAAGATGTCTTACCAACACCTCTTGGACCACAAAATAAAAGAGCTTGAGGTATTTTCTGACTATCTATAGCATTTGACAACGTTTTTACAATAGCATCTTGTCCTATCATTTCATTAAAATCCTTAGGTCTATACTCTGAAGCAGATGACATTGATGAATTTTCCATTAATAACAAATATAAAAATTGAAAAAAACTATTAACCAATTCATATTCTTTTTTTATTAAAATTATCAACATGTATTATCTTTGTAATGCAAGCCGTCTTATCGCTGATTATTCAGAGGAAAGTCCGGACACCATAGAGCAACACAGCGGGTAATTCCCGCCATCTATTTATAGATAGGAATAGTGCAACAGAAAGTATGTACAGGTTATGCTGTAGTGGAATCATGTAAACTCTGTGTGGTGAAACGCCAAGTATATCTACAGTTTAAAATTGCTCGTTTTATGTAGAAGGGTAGGCGGTATGAATATAATAGTAATATTATATCTAGATAAATGATAAGACTCGACAGAATCCGGCTTACAGGCTTGCTTTTTTAAAAAATGATAAGGAGCTAGATCCATAATTTCTCTCATCTACTTCTTTATACTTATCAATAAACGAAATATTTGAACGATGCTCAATTATCAGTTCACCACCTTCTTCTAGTATACCATTATCTCTAACTATATCAATGATCTCTAGATAGTCTTTCAATAGAAATCTATATGGTGGATCAGCAAAAATGATATTGAATTTTTCGTTATTATTTTTTAAGAATAATAAATAATCAATTTTTTTTGTCCTGACTTTAATTTCTAATTTTTCAGCAGTTTTGTTTATAAATCTAATACAGTTAAAATTATTGTCAACAGATAATATATCATTGCATCCTCTTGAAGCAAATTCATAGGAAATATTACCAGTTCCAGAAAAAATATCAAGAACCTTGCAGACATTTAATTCAAATTTATTTTGAATAATATTAAAAAGAGACTCTTTTACTTTATCTGTGGTTGGTCTAACAGGAAGATTTTTTGGTGCATTTATAACTATGCTTTTTTTATTTCCTGATATTATCCTCATTTAAATAAGAAAAGAAAGGTGATTTTGAATTGAATTGATTTCCACTATCATCATGAATATAATCAAGTTTAGAATATTTGTTGGCAATTTCATAGTATTCTGAATATTTATCATATCTGCCTAGAAATATAATTTTGTCTTTTTCATTTGAAATTTCATAATTTTTCATAACAAAGAACAGATAATATAAAAATTCATTTTTGTCCTTGATATCAAACGAGTTGAAGTAAATAAATTCTTTTGAGTCAAATATTAATATATCAAAAGAGTTTTCATTAAAATTGACATATAGAGAAAGTCCATCAGAAATTTTATCTTTTTTAAATAGATAGTTGTAAAGAACTGAAAAATAACTCATTGTAGAATATTTAATTTTCTTTTGATTTAAGACATTTACAAAAAGCTTGTCATATGAATAAACAACAGCGATTTTTTTGTCTATAGATAATTCATGTTGAATATTATCTTTAATTGAGGTGTTAGTCTCTAAATACTTATTTCTTAGGTTTTCATCAAATAATTTTGAAGGAACAATAGAAGGTATACTTGAAAAAAATATTAACTCAATTGTGTCAATATTAAAGTTGGAAATAGAGTCTAGAAAGTCAGATTCAAGATTTTTGCTATTAATATCAAGTGAGAAGGAGTCATCAGGTGATCCAAATATAATATCTGATTTATATTGATAAACAGTTAATTTATGAATATTATTGATCGTTTTTTGCATCAAAAATAGATGGCCAGTTTCCGTTTATACTAACCTCAGTCATTGATCCAAGAATTATTTCACTTCCATTTACACCATCAACTGAAATAACTTTATTCTCTTGCTCAAGTAAATCTTTATTTTGATCATACAGGATAATATCTTTTTTGACTTTTACCTCAAAAACAGGAACTTGATAGCCGTTTTTATCAATTATATCAGCCTGGATTGAAAACTTTGCGTCTGAACCTTCAATTGGAACGTTTGCCATCATTTTATATCTTTCATCTTCACCAAATAATGAATCCTTAACAGATACAAAACCTAAAGTGTCTACGACAGTAACTTCTCTAAGCATATCAATTCTATAAGTTCTGTCGTATTGAAGATAAGAAGAATCCCTCTTCTCAATTAAAGTAAATATACCATTATCAATAAAACTTACAAGACTATCAAAATTACTTGCATAGAAGCCATTTACGTCCTTGTGAGCAATCTGGGCGGTCTTTATATCCTTAAGTCTGTCAATAACTGTTGAATACCTTTCATTTTTAACTCTATTAAATTTTATAGGACCATTAATTGAACTGTATATTTGAGCTACAAAAAAAATAGATAATGCCCAAAGGAAGAATTCTAAAGCACGTTTTTTGTTCATGTCAGTAATTTTTGATTTTAACAAATCTACAATTTTTTTTTTTTCATAAAACAATATATAAATGAATTATATTAGAAAAATATTTTAAATGAAAACTATTGCATTAATTCCTGCAAGGCTCGAGTCTGAAAGGTTTCCAAATAAATTAATTAAAAAGCTTGATGGAGTTCCAATAATAGTTAGGACATACTTAGCTGCATTGAATAGTAAATTATTTGATCAAGTATACGTAGTAAGTGGAAATGATGAGATAATTGATTTAATTAAGTCTAAAGATGGATTAATATTTAAATCAAGAAAAATTCACCTATCAGGTACAGATAGAATTGCTGAGGCAGCAAAAGAAATTGATCACGATATAGTAGTTAATTTACAAGGCGATGAGCCATTTATAAATATTGATGCAATAGATAGTCTGATTGCATCTTTTGAAGATAATAGTGTTAAAATGGCTTCACTAATGACTAGTTTCAATTCATTTGATGAAATTAAAAATCCAAATAATGTCAAAGTGACTGTAGATAAAAATAATAATGCAATTTTTTTCTCAAGATCACCAATTCCTGAAGGAGAAGATGAAATAAAAAAATTTAACAGACATATAGGAGTATATGCATTTAGAAAAAACACATTAATTAACTTTTCAAGTTTAAATAGATCAAAAAATGAAATTTCTCAGAATCTTGAGGGAAATAGAGCAATAGATAATTTAATCCCCATTAAAATGATTAAAATTGATTTTCACGGAATATCAATAGACACTGAAAAAGATTTCATAGAGGCTGAAAAATATCTTTCTAAGAATGCTTAAATTTTTTTCTAAAATAATTCTTACAAAAATTTTAGGTTGGAAGCTTAATGGTTTACTGCCTAATGATAAAAAATATATTATTGCGGTAGTTCCTCATTCAAAATCATTTGATTTGGTAATAGCAATATTAATTAGGTCATATCTAGGTTTAAGAATAAAGTTTATTGGAAAGAAAGAACTATTTAACCCTTTTACTTCTTTATTCTTTAAATCAATTGGTGGAATTCCAGTTGATAGGAGTATAACAAATAATTTTGTTGAATCTGTAGTTAAGTTATTTGAATCAAATGTTATTAATATACTAGCAATAGCTCCTGAGGGGACTAGGAAGTTTGTAAAAAAATGGAAATCAGGATTTTATTACATAGCTGTGGGTGCAAGAGTTCCAATTGTTATGGTGTCATTTGATTACATGAAAAAAGAAGTAAATATCAATGATAAATTTTTTCCATCTGGAAATTTTGATAATGATATAAAAAAACTTGAGGACTTAGTAATGGATGTAGTTATAAGAAATAAAAATTGACTTTAGCCCATATCGTGATATACATTCTGAACATCATCATCTTCGTCAATAAGATTTATTAATTTATCAACTACTATTTTTTGATCTTCTTTGATACTCTTAACATTAATAGCCTCTCTCTCAAATTCACTAGAAATAATATCTAGTCCACGTCTTTCTATTTCTTTTTGTAATGATCCAAAATCTTCAAAATTTGCAGTAATATTTATTTCATCATTTTGGCTATTAAAATCTACTATACCAAAATCAATTAAATCTAGTTCAAGCTCTTCCGTATCAATTCCTGCATTTTTAATTTGAAAAAAACACAAATGATTAAATAAAAACTCTACTGACCCTGAAGTGGCAAGATTTCCTTCACACTTGTTAAAATAACTCCTTATGTTTGCAACTGTTCTGTTATTGTTGTCTGTTGCAGCTTCTACTAGAATTGCAATACCATGAGGAGCATACCCTTCTAATAGTATTTCTTTGAAATTATCTGTACTTTTTTCTGATGCTTTCTTTATGGCTCTTTCAATATTATCCTTCGGCATATTAGCTGCTTTAGCATTTTGAATAATTGCTCTTAATCTTGAATTTGAGGATGGATCGGGACCAGATTCCTTTACTGCTATTATAATCTCCCTTCCAATCCTTGTAAAAGTTTTGGCCATATTTGACCATCTTTTCATTTTTCTCGCTTTTCTAAATTCAAATGCCCTTCCCATAACTTATATAAACGGAGTTTTTACAACCTCTAATTTGATGAGATTGTTTCTGATCTTTAGATAAATTTCTTTTGAAGATATATTATTTTCTATGTATGCAAGACCAATACCTTTTTTAAGAACAGGAGAGAATGTCCCGGAAGTTACTTCTCCTATTAGGTTTTCTGATTTATCAAAAATTTCGTAACCTTTTCTTGGAATACCTTTATCATTAATTACAAATCCAACTAATTTTTTCTTAATTCCATTTTCAATTTGTTCTTTAATTGACTTAGAACCAATAAAATTTGTATCTACTTTTGTTATCCACCCAAGGTTTGCCTCAATTGGAGTTACTGATTCATTTATATCGTTTCCATAGAGACAATAACCCATTTCTAGTCTTAATGTATCCCTAGCAGCAAGACCTATTGGCTTAACTTCAATATCTTCAACACTAAAAAGTTCATCCCAAATGTGCTCAACATTATCATTAGATACATACAATTCAAAACCTCCTGAACCCGTGTAACCTGTCTTTGATATTATTACATTATCAATTCCAGCAAATGTTCCCTGTATAAATGAATAGTTTGATAAAGACTTTAAATCTTCTTTGGTAAATCTTTCACATAATAAGTCAGCCTTTGGTCCTTGAACAGCAAGAAGAGATGTTTTATCTGAAATATTATTAATAGAACAGCTATAGTCTTTATTGAGACTTTTGATCCAATCAAAATCTTTATCTATGTTAGAAGCATTAACAACCAATAAAAACTTTTCTTCTTCTATTTTGTATACTATCAAGTCATCAATTATTCCTCCATTATCATTTACTAAACAGTTATATTGAGCTTTTCCTGGTTTGAGCTTCATGATATCATTAGAACAGATGAATTGAATAAACCTATCAGAATTCTTACCTGATATCTCAAACTCACCCATGTGAGAAACATCAAATACCCCAACATTTTCTCTAACATGATTGTGCTCCTCAGTCACTGAGCTATAACTTATCGGCATCTTAAAACCAGCAAAATCAACAATTTTTGCTCCTAATTTTATATGCTTATCTAATAAAACTGTTTTTTTCATTAATTTGGGTTAAAATTTATGAACATGAGATTCAAAAATACTCTTTTTTTACTATTGATTTTATCGTCTACTAATTATTCATATACTCAAGAATACTTTGATGATTTAGGTCCTGAATTTCACAAGAAGAAAAGACAAGAATTTAGATCTCTAATGCCTGCAAATAGTGTTGCATTTATTTTCACTTCACCAATTATGAAAAGGTCAAACGATACTGACTACATGTATCATCAAGATCCCAATTTTTATTATTTAACAGGATGGAGAGAACCCCATGGTGTTCTTGTAATTTTTAAAGATGATCAATTTGATAGTGATGGGTCATACAATGAGATTATGTATGTAAGAGAGAGAAATGAATACCGTGAAATGTGGGATGGAAGAAGATTGGGTATAAAAGGTGCGAAGAAGATGTCATTTGATAGAGTAAAACTTAGGTCTGAATTTATTGAAAATACAATACCCATAGAAAACTTTTCAAATATTTTAAATACTAATATTCGAGATGATGTTAGAGACTTTAAAGACGATAAATATGATCTTTTTGATATTCAAAATAAGTTTCAAGAGATAGTAAGTAAAAAAGAATCTGATATTCTTGGAGATTTAAATAAACAGTTTTTTAGTAGTTCAATTAATCAAATAATGTCTAAGCTAAGGCAAACAAAAGATCCCCTTGAGATCGAGCTCTTAACAAAAGCTATCAGAATATCAGCTCTTGCTCAAATTGAGGTAATGAGAGCAATCCATAATGACATGACAGAGAGAGAAGTTCAGGGAATTCATGAATTTATCTATAGAAAATATGGTGCTGCTCACGAAGGATATAATTCTATTGTTGGGGCAGGGGGTAATGCATGTGTGCTACATTATGTGACAAATGAGGATATGGATATAAAGGATAAACTTATTTTAATGGATGTTGGTGCTGAATATAGGGGTTACACTGCAGATGTAACCAGAACAATACCAGTTAACGGTAAATTCAACAATGAACAAAAAATAATCTATGACCTTGTCTATAAGTCACAAGAAGAGGCAATAAAAGAAGCAATCATTGGTAATAGCTTCAATGACATATACTTAAAAAGCTATGATATAATTGCAAAAGGACTTATTGATTTAGGAATAATCGATGATTATAGAGAAGCTAGAAAATATTATCCTCATGGAGTTTCTCATCATATTGGTCTTGATGTTCATGATCCTGGATCAAGGGACTTAATGGAAAACATGGTTATTACAGTCGAACCAGGTATATATATTCCTGAAAACAGTAATACAGACCCAAAATGGTGGAATATTGGTGTTAGAATTGAAGATGATATATTAATTACAAATTCTGGTCCTGTAAATCTTTCTATTGATGCACCTAGAAGGTCAGATGAGATTGAAGTAATAATGGCTCAAGATAGTCCAATAAACCAACTAGTACTTCCCGACATAAATAATTAATCTTTTTGTATTAGATATTCTTTAAGCTCTGAATAGCTTTTCATTGTCAGAGTACTTTTTTCTTTGTTCATTATTGATCTAATAGAATCTGGATATTCAATTTGTGAGTTTATACTATTTTCAACAGTATCTTTGAATTTAATCGGATGAGCAGTAGAAACAAATAAACCATTATAATTTCTTAAGTTGTTTTCTTGAAGATATTTTTTTAGTCCAAGGTATCCTATTGCAGAATGAGGATCTGCAATGTAGTTATTGTCTTGATTTAATTTTTTAATACAATTCATTGTTGATTTGTCATCAAAACTATATCCAGAGATATTCTTCCTTATTTTCTGTAAATCATTATTAAATATCTTCTGAATTCTTATAAAGTTACTTGGCTCAGAAACATCCATAGCATTGGAAATTGTACTTTTAGTTTTTAATGGTTCATAAATTCCTTCTTTAATATATCTTGGAATTGTATCATTAATATTTGTAGATGCAACAAAATGCTCAATAGGAAGCCCCATTGACTTTGCTAAAATACCAGCACATATATTACCAAAATTACCACTAGGAACTGAGAAAATATTAGGATAATTATTTTCTATCCTTTTAGATGCTAAAAAATAGTAAAACATCTGAGGTAGCCATCTTGCAACATTAATAGAATTAGCTGAGGTTAACGATATTTTCTTATTTATATCATAGTCATTAAATGCATTTTTTACCATTGATTGGCATAAATCAAAATCACCTTCAACCTCAATTGCCTGAACGAAAGAACCATTAGTAGTAATTTGCTTTTCTTGGACTTCACTTATTTTACCCTTAGGATATAATATGCAGACATCAATATCTTTAGTACCAAGAAATCCATTTGCAACTGCTCCTCCAGTATCTCCAGATGTAGCTACTAAAACAGTCATTTTTTTTGAGCTATTATTATCTTTAAAATAATCTAAACATAATGCCATGAATTTTGCACCTACATCCTTAAATGCTAGGGTAGGTCCATGGAATAATTCTAAAGAATAAATTGAACTTTCAATTTCTTTTACAGGAATTTCAAATGAAATTGTATTAGCTATAATATCTATTAATCTGTTTTTTGGTATTTCGTCTCCAATAAAGTCTTTTATAACCTCATAGCAAAGCTCTATTTCTTCAATTTCATATAATGACTCTAATAATTTTTTAGATAAACAAATTTCTTCTTCTGGAAAATAAAGACCTTTATCAGGAGCCAAACCATTTATTACAGCATTCCTAAAAGATGTTGGCGCTGAGTTATGATTTAAGCTAATGTATTTCATCTAATCTAATATTTTGATTCCTTTAGGATTTACTTTAGATATAAAGCTGTCGTAATCAATTTTTACTTTATCTAAATGACTACATACATTATTAAGAATAATTTTGGAAGTTTCACTATTGTTTGATAATGCAAATATGGAGGGGCCTGAACCAGAAATACCACAAGACAAAGCGCCAGATTCAGTTGAGATTTTTTTAATTGACTCAAATTCAGGTATTAACATAGATCTATCAGGTTCTACAATTTCATCTACTACACTTCTTGACATTAGGTCAAAGTCTTCCGAGTATAAACTACTTATAAAAGCACCTAAATTAGCAGATTGTTGTACCATCTTTTCAATTTTCACTTTTTTCTTTACAACTTTTCTAGAATCTGAAGTCTTTATTTCAATATTTGGCCTAATAATTATTACTTCTAAAGATTTGGGAGAAGGAAGTTTAATAATATCTAGATCAGAAATAGATCTAACCAAAGTTATTCCACCTAAAATTATAGGTGCAACATTGTCTGCATGATAAGATCCACTAACAAAATTCTCACCTTCCATAGAGAACCTAACTAAATCTAAATTGTCAAAATGTGAATTTAGAAGTTGATTAATAGCATAAACTGTACCAGCAGAACTTGCAGCAGAGCTTCCAATTCCACTTCCAGGCTTAATCCCTTTGTTTATGATTATTTTAAAGCCAAAGTCTATGTCAATATTTTCTAACATAGCTTGAGCAGCAATTCCAGCAACATTTTTATCAATGTTATTGGATATATTATAATTATCTATGGATTCTATCTCTATACCCTTAGATATACTTTTGTGAACTTCAATTTCATCACCTCTATTTTCAAGACAAACTCCAAGTACATCATATCCACATGACAAATTTGTAATACTACCTGGTGAAAAGACTTTGATTCTATCCATTTTCTTGACTTGCTTTGATAATATCAGCAAAAACTCCAGATGCAGTGAACTCTCCACCAGCGCCTGCCCCTTTAACAACTAAAGGTGAATCTTTGTATCTTTCTGTGTGAAAAACTGTTATATTATCACTACCTACGAGATTATAAAATGGGTGATCAGCTGAAACAGCTTCTAATCCAACACTAGCATTCCCATTGTCTAGTTTTGCAACAAACTTTAATCTACAGTTTTTTTCTTTAGCTTCATTTAAGATTTTATTAAAATGGGCTTTGTTGTTTTTTAGAGATAAAATAAATTCATCATTAGAGGATGTGTTTATTGATTCATCGGGTAAGAAATGATTCTTTTTAACATCTTCATATTCAAGGTTAAATCCACTTTCTCTAGCAAGAATTAATATTTTTCTGCATACATCAATACCACACAAATCAATTTTTGGGTCAGGTTCAGTGTATCCAAGCTTAACCGCCTTGGAAACAATATCATGGAAAGTGTTTTCTTCTTGGAAATTGTTAAAAATATAATTTAGTGTGCCAGATAAAACTGCTTCAATCTTCAAAACCTTATCTCCGGAATTAATTAAGTTTTTTAGTGTACTAATAACTGGCAGTGCAGCTCCAACATTTGTTTCATAAAAGAAAGGTGCATTATGTATCCTTGATAATTCTCTTAATTCTTTATATACATTTAGTGTGCCAGAGTTTGATATTTTATTACATGTGATTATTCCAACCCCATTTTTTAAATAATCGTTATAGGTTAAGGGTATTATCTCGCTAGCTGTATTATCAATAAATAAGCTATTTCTTCTATTTAATTCAATTATAGTCTTTTGAAATAAATCCTTATCAGCTTTGGTTTTGGAATTATCTAATAATTCTGACCAATTTTTAAGATCTATCTCCTCCTTAGATATCAACATTTTTTTGGAATTAGATACACCCAAAACTTTTAGATTTAATCCAAGATTTTTTGAAATGAAATCTTTTTGATTTTTAATTTGCTGAATTAAATAACCCCCAACATTACCAACACCAGTTATAAAAATATGTATATCCTTTAAATCTTTCTCAAAGAAGCTTTCATGTAATGCATTTAAAGCTCTTTTTGCATTTGTTTCATCAATAATTATAGATATGTTTCTTTCTGAAGCACCTTGAGCAATAGCTCTTACGTTAATGTTATTGTTACCAAGTGAACTAAATAGTTTTCCACTAATACCTTTTTTACTCTTCATTTTATCACCAACTATGGCAATATTTGCAAGATTTGATTCAATTAGAGATTCATTTATTCTTTTTTGAGATATTTCAAATTCAAATTCTTTATCAATTACCTGTTTAGCAAGTTGTGCATCATTAGAATTTATGGCAATACAAATTGAAAACTCAGACGACGCTTGAGTAATCATTACAACATTTATTTGATTAGATGATAAGGCTTCAAAAAATCTTTTTGAAAAGCCAGGAACACCTACCATACCAGAACCTTCAAAATTTAATATTGAAATATTTTCAATATGACTTATTCCTTTAACAATTTCATCATTATCAAGTTTTGTGGAATTTGATATACAAGTCCCTTCTGCACTTGGATCAAATGTGTTTTTTATAAAAACTGGAATATTATCTTCGATTAAAGGTTGTAGTGTAGGGAAGTAGATAACCTTAGCTCCAAAAAATGAAAGCTCCATTGCTTCTTTGTAAGATAGAAATTCAATTGGGGATGCTTTTTTCACAATTTTTGGATTAGCACTGAACACACCACTAACATCAGTCCAAATTTCTAAAACTTTAGCATTTACATACTTTGCATAGATTGCTGCACTATAATCTGAGCCACCTCTTCCAAGGTTTGAGGTTTCACCATTTTCATTGGAGCAAATATATCCAGGTGCTATGACCAATTTAGATTTGATTAAACCTATTTTGTTTTTAATTGAAATTGAAGTTTTATTTGAATCTAAAACTTGATTATTATTAAAGTCTTTAGTAAAGATTAACTCTCTAGAATCAATATATGAAATGTCAAATCCTTTCTGTTTAAGTATTTCATAAATGATACTACTTGATAAAACTTCACCAAGCGTCAAAACTTTTGAAATTGTTTTCTCTGTTACTTCGTCAATAGTTGAGATGGCATCAAGAATATCCTCAAGCTCATTTAAATTTTGTTTTAGAAAGCTTTTGAGTGAGCTTTGCTTATCTAAACTAGAAAGATTATCTATTACTTCAAGATGTCTCTGTTCAATTTCATTGATAATTCCATTAACTGATTTACCTTTTGAAACAATACATTTTTGAAGAAGGTTTGTTATGCCCCCAAATGCAGAAACAATAATAAATAATGGCTCATCATTATCCTTAAGAATTGATATTACATTATTTATAGACTTTGAATCAGCGACTGATGTGCCACCAAATTTTAGAACTTTCAAGAGGCTATCTCTTTTTTGTTGATTAATAAAGTTAAATGATCATCTTCAGGTTTGTGATCTATAAGTAATTTATCACCCTGTTTAATTTTATCAGAAACTAAATTCTCTGCAATAAGATCTTCAATATATTTTTGAATCATTCTATTCAAAGGTCTAGCACCATTTTTTTGATCAAAACCCTTTTCACAAATAAAAGATTTAGCTTTAGCAGAAACTGATAAATCATAACCTATTCCATCAACTCTTTCTTTTAATTTATTTAACTCTATTGCAACAATTTTATTAATTTCTTTGATTGACAAGGAGTTAAATATAATGCAGTCATCGATTCTGTTTAGAAACTCTGGAGCAAATGTATTTTTAAGTGCTCTTTGAATAACTTTTTGTTCAACTTTAGAGGTTTGATCCAATGATGATTTAGTTTCAAATCCAACACCAACACCAAAATCATTTATTTGTTTGACTCCTATGTTTGAAGTCATAATAATAATAGTATTTTGAAAGTTAATTTTTCTTCCAACACTGTCAGTCAAAAATCCATCATCGAGTATTTGAAGTAACATGCTGTAAATATCAGGATGCCCTTTTTCAATTTCATCAAATAGGACAACTGAATATGGTCTTCTTTTAACTTTCTCAGTTAGCTGTCCACCTTCTTCATATCCAACGTAACCTGGAGGTGCTCCGATAAGTCTTGAAACTGAAAATTTCTCCATATACTCACTCATATCAATTCTTATAAGATTTTCCTCAGATTCAAAAATTTCAGATGCAAGTACTTTTGCGAGTTGTGTCTTTCCAACACCAGTTTGACCGAGAAAAATAAATGAACCTATAGGTCTATTAGGAGAGTTAAGTCCAGCTCTATTTCTTTGAATAGATTTAACAACTTTTGAAACAGCCTCATCTTGTCCTATAATCTTATCCTTTATAATTTTCTCGAGTTTTGATAGCTTATTTCTTTCAGTTGATAATATTTTATTTACAGGAATATTAGTCATCATTGATACTACATCAGCAATTTGATCTTCATCAACTGTAACTCTATTTATTTTTTTCAACTCTTTTTTCATCATCTCTTAATTTAGCAGCTTCTTCGTATTTCTGTTTTTTTACAACTGAATTTTTAAGTTCTCTTACATCCTCAAGTTGTTTTTCCATTAATACAACTTCTTCTGGCACATCCATATTATTAATATGAGCTCTTGATCCAGCTTCATCTAACGCATCAATAGCCTTATCAGGGAGAAATCTATCAGTTATATACCTTTGAGATAACTCAACACAGGCAATAAGAGCTTCATCTGTATAATTAACGTTATGGTGAGACTCATATCTATCTTTTATGTTTCTTAATATTTCAACGGTCTCATCTTTACTTGTTTCTTCAACAAGAATTTTTTGAAATCTTCTCTCGAGTGCTCCATCCTTTTCAATATGCTGACTGTATTCGTTCAATGTTGTTGCTCCAATACATTGAATTTCACCTCTCGCAAGAGCTGGCTTGAACATGTTAGAAGCATCAAGGCTTCCTGTTGCACCACCTGCTCCAACTATAGTATGAATTTCATCAATAAATAAAATTATATTTCTATTTTTTTCAAGCTCATTCATAACAGCTTTCATTCTTTCTTCAAATTGACCTCTATATTTTGTACCTGCAACCAAACTAGCAAGGTCAAGAGTGATAACTCTTTTGCCATATAAAACTCTTGAAACTTTTTTCTGTATAATTCTTAATGCAAGTCCTTCTGCAATTGCAGATTTACCAACTCCAGGTTCACCGATTAATAATGGATTATTCTTTTTTCTTCTACTTAAAATTTGAGATACCCTTTGAATTTCCTTATCTCTACCTATGACTGGATCTAATTTATTCTTTTCTGCTAAGGCTGTAATATCTCTACCAAAATTATCTAATACAGGAGTCTTAGTATTTGAAGACTGTTTTGTTTTTTGAGTAGATGAAAATGGATTTTTTGAAGCTTCATCAGAATCATCTTTCTCATCTGGAAATGAAGAGGAGGATGGATACTCAATTATATCATCTGACCCCGTTTCGTTAATCATTGCTTTAAATTTCTCTTTGACATTATCATAACTAATATCCATTTTACTAAGAATTTTGGTTAATGGATCATTGTCGTTTCTTAAAATGCACAAAAGCAAATGGGCAGTATTTATATTTGTACTTTGAAATAATTTAGCTTCCAAAAAAGTAGTTTTTAATGCCCTTTCAGCTTGTCTAGTTAAGTGAAGATTTTTCTTTTCATTTAACCTTAGAGAAGAACTGTCAATAATTGCTGGATTGAGAAGTTCAATCTTTTTTCTTAGCTCATCAAGATTTATTTCAATTGAGTTTAAAATGGATATAGCTTTGCCTCCACCATCTCTTAGAATTCCTAGTAAAAGATGCTCAGTACCAATCTGTTTATGACCTAGCCTTAGAGCCTCCTCTTTACTGTAAGAAATTACATCTTTAACTCTTGAAGAAAAATTATCATCCATAATCTTAAATAATTTGTTGACTAAAATATGCCATTAATATAAATTAACAAAGAAAATACTTATACTAATTGCTTATTTTGAGATAAAACTTTTCAATTAATAATGTTAATAAATAATCCTTTTTTATCTAAGATAATTTGAATAAAATACTGCTCATTTATTTATTTTAGCATTAATAAATTAGCCTATGGAAAAAGAAAAGCTTATCCCTATAAAAATTGAAGATGAAATGAAGTCAGCCTACATCGACTATTCGATGTCGGTTATTGTTTCTAGGGCACTACCTGATGTAAGAGACGGTTTAAAACCAGTTCATAGAAGGGTTCTTTTTGGAATGAACGAAATGGGTGTAAGATCTACATCCTCGTATAAAAAATCTGCAAGAATAGTTGGAGATGTTATGGGAAAATATCATCCACATGGAGATAGTTCAGTGTATGATACTATGGTTAGAATGGCTCAAGAATGGAGTCTTAGATATATTTTAGTTGACGGTCAAGGTAATTTTGGTTCTGTAGATGGTGATAGTCCAGCAGCTATGAGATATACTGAGGCAAGAATGCAAAAAATATCTGAAGACCTTCTCTCAGATATTGATAAAGAAACTGTAGACTTTCAATTAAACTTTGATGATACAATTATGGAGCCTACAGTTCTACCAACTAGAGTTCCTGCTTTGTTAATAAATGGTGCATCAGGTATAGCCGTTGGAATGGCTACAAATATGCCGCCTCATAATCTATCTGAAGTGATTGATGGTATTATTCAATACATAGATAACAATGATATTACAATTGATGAATTAATTCAATATGTGAAGGCGCCAGATTTTCCCACTGGTGGAACTATTTATGGTTATGATGGAGTAAAAGAAGCTTTTCATACTGGAAAAGGTAGAGTAGTTATGAGGGGTAAGGCTGTAATCGAGAATGTAAATGATAGAGAGTGTATAATTGTATCTGAGATTCCTTATTTAGTCAATAAAGCAGATATGATAAGAAAAACAGCTGAATTGATAAACGATGGAAAAATTGAGGGAATTTCTACTATTAGAGATGAGTCAGATAGAAAGGGTATGAGAATAGTATATGTATTAAAGAGAGATGCGATTCCAAACATAGTTCTAAATAAATTATACAAATTTACCCCCTTACAATCATCTTTTAGTGTTAATAATGTTGCACTTGTAAATGGAAGGCCTCAGTTACTTAACTTAAAAGATTTAATCCATCATTTTGTTGATCATAGACATGATGTAGTTGTAAAAAGGACAACTTTTGAACTTAAAAAAGCTGAACAAAGAGCTCATATTTTAGAAGGTCTTATAATAGCAAGTGACAATATTGATGACGTAATAAGTTTAATAAAAAAATCATCAAATGCAGAAGAAGCTAGATTAAAACTAGAGAAGAAATATAAGCTTTCCGAGACTCAAGCAAAAGCAATTATTGAAATGAGATTACGTCAATTAACTGGTCTTGAGCAAAGCAAGTTAAGAGAAGAGTATGACGACCTTCAAAAAACTATAAAAGGTTACAAGGAATTACTTGACAGTAAACCTATGAGAATGAATTTAATTAAGGATGAATTATCTGAAATTAAAGAAAAGTATGGTGATGAAAGAAGATCTGTAATTGAATATGCTGGAGGTGATTTTAGGGTAGAGGATATTATTCCTAACGAGAAAGTTGTTATTACTATCTCGCATGCTGGATATATAAAAAGAACACCATTAACTGAGTATAAGACTCAAAATAGGGGTGGTGTTGGCCAAAAGGCATCAAAAACTAGAGATGAGGATTTCCTTGAAGATCTGTTCGTTGGAACAAATCATCAATACATGTTATTCTTTACTCAGAAAGGTAAATGTTTTTGGATGAGAGTCTACGAAATACCTGAGGGTTCAAAAAACTCTAAAGGTAGAGCAATTCAAAACCTAATTAACATTGAGCAAGATGATAAGGTGAAAGCCTTTATATGCACTCAAGATTTAAAAGATGAAGATTATGTAAATGGTAATTATGTTATCATGGCCACGAAGATGGGGCAGGTAAAGAAAACTTCCCTTGAACAATATTCTAGACCTAGATCTAATGGTATAAACGCAATAACTGTAAAAGATGGCGATGAATTACTAGAAGCAAAATTGACTAATGGAAACAGTCAAATAATGTTAGCAGTAAAATCTGGAAAGGCTATTAGATTTGAGGAAAATAAGACAAGGCCTATGGGTAGGAATGCTTCTGGTGTTAGAGGCATTAGGCTTAAGGATAATAAAGATGAAGTTGTTGGAATGATATCTGTTAATGACATGGATGCAAACATTCTTGTAGTATCTGAAAATGGATATGGTAAAAGATCTTCTCTCGAGGATTATAGACTTACTAATAGAGGTGGTAAGGGTGTAAAAACAATATCTATTACTGAAAAAACTGGTAAATTAGTAACTTTAAAAAGTGTCTCTGACAACGATGATCTAATGATAATAAATAAATCGGGTATTGCTATAAGAATGCAAGTAGAAGATTTAAGAGTAATGGGTAGAGCTACTCAAGGTGTAAAAGTGATAAGTATAAAAGAAGGAGATAGTATCGCAGCAGTAGCTAAGGTCATGAAAGACGAGGAAGAAATCGAAGATTTAGGTGATATTGAATTTACCGGTGATACTGTTGAATAAACTATTAATTATGAAAAAACTAATAATATATACACTACTACTTTTTGTATCATTCTCATATGGTCAAAAAAAAGAATTAAGAAATGCTAATAAATTTTATACATCTGGTGAATATTCCTCAGCATTAGACCTACTAGATTCTTCAAAAAGTCTTTTTGACTCTAGTGATGATAAAATTAAATCTCAGGTTATGCTTCTCTATGGAAAAATTCATACTTCCATGGAAGATTTTAGTTTAGCTATTAAAGCATTTGATATGTCTAGAAATTTGGGAATTAGTAACCAAATCCTGAGTCCAGAATTATCTAAACTTGAAACTGCTATTATTACAAGTGCTGTTGGTGATAATGAGACTGAAAACTTTTCTGAGGCTGCTAAGAAACTTAAGATGGTATATGATATAAACCCTGAAATCAATCAAGAATATCTTTATTATGCCGCTTCATCTGCTGTTAATTCTATGGACTATAATCTTGCACTTGAATATTATTTATTATTAAGTGACATTAATTACGAGGGAATTGAAACTAAATTTTACATCACAGAAGTAGCATCTGGAAGTGAAATTGAAATAAATTCAGAAACTGAATTTAATCTTCTAAAAAAATCTAAAGATTATTCGAATCCAAGAGAGGAAGAAACAGAATCTAAGCTTCCGGAAATAGTAAAAAATATTGCATTAATTTATAAGGAGTTAGGTCAAAATGATAAAGCTCTTGCTGCTATTGAAACTGCCAGAGCATCAAACCCCGATGATGTGGGGCTTATTATCACTGCTGCAAATATATATTTTGAATTAGATAATAAAGAGGCATTTAAACTAGCTATGTCTGAAGCGATTGAAAAGGAGCCTAATAATCCAGTATTATACTATAATCTAGGTGTTGTAAGTGGAGAATTAGGTGAAAAGGAAGCTGCAGTTTCTTACTATGAAAAATCTATTGAATTGGATCCTAGTAATGAAAATAGCTACCTTAATCTTGTAGCTCTAATTCTTGATGGAGAACAGGAAATTGTAAATGAGATGAATAACTTAGGAACATCACGTTCTGATAACCTAAGATATGATGAACTTAAAAAGGTTAGGGAGGATTTGTATAAACAATGTGTTCCAATACTAAAGGATTTAATTGCTATAAATAATAATGTTGAGGCAATTAGAACTTTAATGAACATTTATGGTACCTTAGGTGACAATCCTGGTTATGTTGAAATGAGAAATTTATTAGATCAACAAGAATAAATTATTCTTTCCCAGGTCATTTTTTTAGCTAAATTTGTAAATCTTTTTGGAGAGGTGCCAGAGTGGTAATGGAGCAGATTGCTAATCTGTCAACGTGTAAACGTTGCCTGGGTTCGAATCCCAGTCTCTCCGCATATTGGTCGCGTAGCTCAGCTGGATAGAGCATCTGCCTTCTAAGCAGACGGTCATAGGTTCGAATCCTATCGCGATCACAATAAATTATAAGATTGTTTAAAGCTAAAATTAACTTTGAACAATCTTTTTTTTTATTGTAATTTAAATGGAGTCTTATGAAAAAAATATATATAATTTTTTTATACTCCTTATTAACCTTCTCTTGCTCAGTTAAAAATAATGATGATCTACCTAATTTCGTATTTATTCTGGCAGATGATCTTGGATATGGTGAAATAGGTGTACTTGGTCAAAAAAGAATTTTAACTCCAAATATTGACAAATTAGCTAAGGAGGGTATGATTCTTACAAATCACTATTCGGGATCTCCAACATGTGCTGGTTCTAGATCGGTACTTCTTACTGGTCTTCATTCTGGTAAAACTCCAATAAGAGGAAATGATGAATGGTCTGAGAGAGGAGATGTTTGGAGCTTTGAGTCTATGTTTAATGACTATACTCTTGAGGGACAAAGACCAATGCCTGATTCAATTGTTACTGTTGCTTCCATATTAAAATCGAATGGCTATAAGACAGGTATGGTAGGTAAGTGGGGTCTTGGCGCCCCTCATACTAATAGCATCCCAAATAAAAAGGGTTTTGATTTTTTTTATGGATATAATTGCCAACGTCAGGCTCACACTCTCTATCCCTCACATCTTTGGCGAAACACTAATAGAGAAATTTTAAATAATGAAATAGTAAGAAAAGGCAAGTTAACTGAAGATGTTGATATAAATGATCCAGAAACTTATTCCATCTATTCTCAAAATGATTATGCCCCAACACTAATGCATAAGGAAGCAATTGATTTTATTGATAGAAATAGAAATAATAAGTTCTTTCTTTATTATGCTTCACCTCTTCCACATCTTCCTCTCCAAGCTCCACGAAGATGGGTGCAGTATTATAATGAAATTTTTGGTGATGAAGAACCTTACATTGGTGATAATGGTTATTATCCTAATTTAACACCTAAAGCAACCTATGCAGCTATGATATCATACCTAGATGAACAGGTTGGTGAAATAGTATTAAAGTTAAAAGAGATTGGAAAATTTGAAAACACATTTATTGTTTTTACTAGTGATAATGGACCAACTCATTTGAGACAAGTTGATATAAATTTTTTTAAAAGCTCAGGTATTTTTCAGGGTTCTGTAAATTCTGTGAAAGGAAATGTAAATGAAGCTGGAATTAGAGTTCCAACGATATTAAGTTGGCCAAAAAAAATAAAAGCTGGCAGTAGTTCAGACCATATTAGTGCTTTCCAAGATTTCTACTCAACTGTTTTAGATATAACAGAATCTGTATCACCTTACACTTTAGATGGAATAAGTTACTATCCATTAATAAATGGAGAAGCTCAAAAAGAACATGATTATCTATATTGGGAATTTCCTTCTTACGGTGGGCAACAGGCAATTAGAATTAATCAATGGAAGGGTATAAGAAAAAATCTATTTAAGGGAAATAAAAAAATTAAACTTTATAACTTAGATAATGATAAACTGGAGATTAACGATCTGTCTGATAAATACCCTGTCATAATAAATCAAATGGAAAAATATATGAAAAAAGCTCGAACAGAACCCTCAAACTCAAACTTCAAAATCCCAATATTTGATTAGTTTGTATAACTTATATAAATGAATAGAAACCTAATTTCAATAATCACAATTTCAATTTTTCTCGTTGGTTGTAATAGCAGTTTTCAAGAAAAGCCAAACATATTATTTATTATGTCGGATGATCATGCTTATCAAGCTATAAGTGCATACGATGATAGGTTAATTGAGACTCCTAATATAGATAGGATAGCTGATGAAGGTATGCTTTTTACAAATGCATCTGTAACAAATTCAATTTGTGCACCCTCTAGAGCTGTAATCCTAACAGGTAAACATAGTCATATCAATGGAAAAATTGATAACATATCCAAATTTGATGATACACAAATGACATTTCCACAATTATTTCAGAAAGCTGGATATCAAACAGCCATGTTTGGTAAACTTCATTTTGGAAATAATCCAAAAGGAATTGATGATTTTCTTATCCTTCCAGGACAGGGAGACTATATAAATCCAAAATTTTTAGGAAAAGATAGAGACACTATTATCACAGGCTATGTTACAGACGTGATAACTGATTTAACTTTAGATTGGTTTAAGAATAAAAGAGATAAGAATAAACCTTTTTTAACTTTTTACCTTCATAAAGCTCCCCATAGAGCATGGTGGCCAAGTCCAGAAAAGTTTGCTGAATTCTATGAAAAGAAATTTCCGGAGCCTGAAACACTTTATGATGATTACTCAAATAGAGGAAGTGCTGCCAAATCTGCAGAGATGAACCTCTTGACTCACATGCAATATATGCAAGACAGTAAGGTTAGACCCTCAGTATTTAAAAAAATAAAAAATGTTGAACCTAAAATTTTATATGCTAGAGGAGATGGTACTTTTTTTGAGCCAAGTGCAAACTCATTTAGTAATAGATATAATAGAGCTAATGATGAGCAAAAGAAGAAATATGATATAACATTAGATAAGATTAGTAAAGACTTTGAAATCAATTGGCCAAATATGACCAATAAAGAAAAAATGCAATGGAAATACCAACGATATATGCAGGATTATTTGGCAACAATTTCATCTGTTGACGACAATGTTGGAAGAGTCTTAAATTATCTTGAAGACACAGGGCTTGATAAAAATACAATTGTAGTCTATACATCTGATCAAGGTTTTTACCTTGGTGAGCACGGCTGGTTTGATAAAAGATTTATTTATGATCAATCTTTTAAAACCCCCCTTTTAATTAAATGGCCAAATGCAATTAAACCAGGTACTACAAATGAAGAGATGGTTCAAAATTTAGATTTTGCTCAAACTTTCCTTGAAGCTGCTATGATTGATGCTCCAAATGACATGCAAGGTGAAAGTTTAATGCCATTACTAAAAGGTGATAATGAAAATTGGACAAGAGATGCTGTTTATTATCACTATTATGAATATCCTTCAGTTCATATGGCTAAAAGACATTATGGAATTGTAAACAAGAAATATAAGCTCGTCCACTTTTATTATGACATAGATGAATGGGAGCTATATGACAGGGCTAAAG
>LUMP01000042.1_pt1 | contig 84030 bp, 84 predicted proteins | sample 729641 | NCBI WGS metagenome assembly LUMP01 (sample SAMN03860260, study PRJNA289734) | marine metagenome | biome: seawater column; feature: ocean; material: water; isolation source: Red Sea water column Station 12 - depth 47m | place: Saudi Arabia: Red Sea | collected 2011-10-15 | depth 47 m | reverse complement strand
TGGGGATCTAATAATATTCTTGATGGATTAAATGCAGTTCCATTTATTGGCAATCTCAATGAGAACTCTTATAGAGTCTATGCAGTGATCCTAATCATTATTGCAATAGGTTGTATCTTTTTGAGCTTGAGAAATGTTGTTAAGAATATGAAATCATTAATGCTCAATCAAATTGAGATGGGTCTTGATAGAGCTTTAGCTAAAGGTGGAGGCTTACTTGCTATCTTGATTGGAATATTAATTACTTTTTCAGTACAGAGCTCAAGTATCACAACATCCATACTTGTTCCGATTGTCGGTTCTGGAATATTATCAATTGAGAACGCTTTCCCAATAACTTTAGGTGCAAATATTGGGACAACTATAACAGCGGTCTTAGCAAGTTTTGCTGTTGATAACTCGGCAGGTCTAACTATCGCTTTACATCATGTATTCTTTAATGCAATTGGAGTAGCGATCATTTATCCAATACAATTTATTAGAAATATCCCTGTAAATCTAGCTAAAAGCCTAGCTGTTGTTACTGCTAAAAGAAGATACGTAGCAATTTTATATGTTTTAGTAACTTTCTTACTGCTTCCATTACTTGGAGTAGTACTATTTAATTAAGGAGAAAAGATGAGTAAAAATTCATTAGACAATATTGACGCAAAACTAAGCGAGATGTTAACTAACAGCACGCGTGTTTTTGATATATCGATGAATGCTTTATTAGGTGATACTAATTTAGACTCGGTTAGAGATGATTTATATGATACAGATAAAGCTATAAACGAACTGCACAGAGAAGTCAGAAGAGAAATGATTATTCACTCTGCAGTGAATTCAAGAAATTTGGACATACCTTTATTACTTTCATATATGACTATGTCAAAAGATATCGAACGTATTGGAGATTACTGTAAAAATCTTTTTGAAATTGCTGAAACAGGAAATACTTTTGCAAAAGGTGATGATCTGGACTCGTATATTGAGCTTCGAAATGATATTGGTAAATTAATTGTTTATCTTCAGTCTTGCATTGCGTTAGATGATGAATCAAAAGTTCAGGATTTAATTACTTTAGGGTCATCAATTTCAACTGATATTGACAAACGCATTACAGCTTTGCTAGAAAACAAAGAAATGCTGCAACAGCATTGATTATGCCAACGGATCAAATAGATTATTTAGACGAATAAGTCTTTAATTAACTTACGTCCCAAGTTCCTAAAGAACGTATAAGCTTATCTAATTCACCTTCACCTTTTTGTTCCTTAGCCATATCAATTTGACCATGAACCTCTTCGGTAAAGGTATCTCTCTGGACTTTTCTAAATACACCAAGTGGTGTTGGACCATATGGACCATGAGAAAGTCTAGATAATGAGAAGGCAATTGATGGGTTCTCCTCATGAATGTTATGAACATAGATTTCAGATTCATCGACATCTTTAGTATCAACAATTTGCGCAATACCATTTCTGATAACTACAGCTTTGTGTCCATCTTCTCCAAAAACTGTTTTCTCACCATGTACTAAATTTATTCTATTTGCTACTTTGGTCTCTTTATTGGTCAACTGTTCGAAGGCTTTATCATTGAAGACATTACAGTTTTGATAAATCTCTACAAAAGCAGAACCTTTATGGTTTTTGGCTTCTTCTAAAATTCCTGCAGTAAGATCTCTATCCATATCAATGGACCTTGCTACAAAAGTTGCTTCAGCACCTATTGCAAGACTCATTGGATTGAGTGGCATCTCTACTGAACCAAAAGGTGAAGACTTGGTCTTTTTACCTTCCTCACTGGTAGGAGAGTACTGGCCTTTAGTTAGTCCATAAATCTGATTATTAAACATAAGAATTTTGATGTTTACGTTCTTACGAAGTGCATGAATTAAGTGGTTTCCTCCAATAGATAGTGCGTCACCATCACCAGAAACAACCCAAACAGATAAATCTGGGTTTGATACTGATACACCAGTAGCTACTGCTGGTGCTCTACCATGAATTGAGTGAACACCATATGTGTTCATATAATATGGGAACCTTGCTGCACAGCCAATTCCGGAGACAAAAACTATTTTTTCTTTTGAAATACCCATCTCAGCCATGAAATTCTGGACTGATGCAAGGATAGTGTAGTCACCACAGCCAGGACACCACTTGACTTCTTGGTCGCTTTGTAAATCAGTTCTTTTATAGGTAACAGGTATTTTACTCATTTATAATTGCCTCAATTTTATCAGTTAGCTCCTGAGCAGTAAATGGCTCGCCGGAAACTTTATTAATTCCTCGTGCATCAACTAAAAATGCCTCTCGAACTAATTTAAGTAGTTGGCCAGTATTTAGCTCAGGAATGATTACTTTTTTAAATTTAGATATAACTTCAAGTGTGTTGTCTGGGAAAGGATTGAGATGAACAAAATGCGCACTCGCAACTTTGACACCTTTTTCATTCAATCTATTTACGGCTTGTGTAATCCCTCCATAAGTTGATCCCCAACCAAGAACTAATGTATCAGCTGATTCATCACCATGAATTTCTAACTTATCAATATCATTTGCTATGTTGGAAACTTTCCATGCTCTCATATCTGTCATATATTGGTGGTTTGCAGCGTCATAAGAAACATTTCCTGTTCCCTCTTCTTTTTCAAGACCACCGACTCTATATTCTAGTCCTGGAGTACCAGGCAGTGCCCATGGCCTAGCAAATGTATCAACATTTCTTAAGAATGGCAAAAACCCATCTTCTGTATTAAGTTTTGTAATGATGTTTGTCTCTAATTCATTTAGTTCTTCAGTATTTGGAAGGTTCCATGGTTCAGAACCAGTTGCAACATAGTTGTCAGATAATAAAATCACTGGAGTCATATATTTTAAAGCAATTCTGGAAGCTTCATAAGCTGCATAAAAAGCATGAGAAGGAGATTTAGCAGCTACAACTGGAAGAGGTGACTCACCATGTCTTCCATATAATGCAAACATTAAATCTGATTGTTCAGGTTTCGTTGGAAGTCCAGTAGATGGCCCACCTCTCTGTACGTTCACAATGACTAATGGCAGTTCTGCAGATAGCGCCAATGAAATCGTTTCACTTTTGAGAGCTAGTCCTGGACCACTAGTACCAGTAACTGCAAGCTTTCCTGTAAATGAAGCACCAACAGAAGCAGCTGCAGCTGCGATTTCATCTTCTGCTTGAAAAGTAATGACATTAAAGTTTTTGTGTTTTGAAAGTTCATGCAAAATATCTGATGCTGGTGTGATCGGATAGCTTCCATAAAATAAATCTAGATTTGCTTTCTTTGCAGCAGCAATTAAACCCCAGCTCAAACCTATATTTCCATTAATATTTGTATATTCACCAGCAGGAAGAGCTGCTTTTTCAACAACGTAGGTATGATGAAATGCTTCGACAGTTATTCCAAAGTTATAACCGGTTTTTAATGCTTTGATATTAGCCTTAGCAATCTCTGGAAGTTTACTAAATTTATCATTTATCCAATTTTCAGTATCTTCTAGAGGCCTGTTAAAAGTCCATGATATTAATCCAAGAGCGACCATGTTTTTTGATCTCAAAACTGCTCTACCAGGTAAATCGAATTCTTCTAAAGCTTCCTTGGTTAGTTTTTCCATTGGGACTTGAAACACTCTATATCCGTCTAATTCACCAGATTCTCTCGGGTCTACTTTATATCCGGCTTTGGTAATATTTTTTTCTTCAAAAGCATCTTCATTCAAAATCAGCATTCCATTTGGTGCTAAGTCATGAAGGTGAGCTTTTAATGCAGCAGGGTTCATTGCTACTAGGACATCTGGATTGTCACCTGGTGTTAAGATATCGAAATCAGCAATTTGAACTTGAAATGAAGATACTCCAGCGATAGTTCCTTGGGGTGCTCTAATCTCAGCAGGGAATGCAGGAAGGGTCGCTAAGTCATTTCCAAACACAGCAGATGTATCGGTAAATCGTGTACCAACTAGCTGCATACCGTCACCGGAGTCACCGGCAAACCTGATAGTTATAGCTGGAATGGATTCAACAGTTTTATTTTCAGTACTCATTTTTTTCCTATGATTTATTGTAATCTTTGCGGGGATAATGTGATTTCATTTTGCTGAGTTCCCACACAATTATCAACATTTTCTCCAGAGCAACATTCAGCTTGATTTAATCCAAACATAGAACAAGAGTTATTTATGCATGCCGCATGCCCATGGATATATGCCATTTCTCCTTTGCACCAACTACAAAATAGGGAATTACTCATACGCTTTGATTCTCTGATATGGCCAGTACCTATACTTCACTTTTAAACATTGAGATGAATCTATTGCACCTAATGTTCTAGAGTCACTAGTGGACAACCTTCGTTGATCTCCTAAAACAAATACTTCATTTTCATTGACTTTACAATCTATGAAATCATCTGTTACAGTCTTAGCCCAAGAGTCATTAATTGCGTTTCCATTTATTTTTAATTCACCGTCAGATGCTGACACAGTTTCTCCAGGTAGACCCAGGACTCTTTTAACTACTGAGATACTTTTTTCAGAGTTTTCAAAAATTACCATGTCACCTCTATTGAATGGTTCATTCGTTTTAACTGCAACGACATAATCCTCGGGTAGCAATTCTGGACTCATACTTTCTTCTTTTATCTCATATGTTGTAATTGATTTGTCTTCTTTTTTAAGAAATACATATACGGCAACTAAAATAATAGTTTTTAAATTTATGAATCTTCCGAGTGTTTTTAACATATGCTCTATATAAAATTATAATATATAAAAAAAGGAGTTTTATGAAATTATTTAGGCCAACTAAATTTGCCTATGCGCATTGTGATCTTCCATGCGGTGTTTACGATCCTGCACAGGCAAGAATTGAAGCAGAATCTGTTTTAAATGCATCTAAGAAATATCAGGATTCAGACGACCCTAGTTTTCGTCAAAGATGTGTGACTATAAAAGAAGAAAGAGCAGAAGAAGTAAAGCATCATCTCTGGGTATTGTGGACAGATTATTTTAAACCAGAACATCTAGAGAAGTATCCTAATCTTCATGATTTGTTTTGGATGGCAACAAAAAAAGCTGGTGAAGCTAAAAAATCTGAAGACCCAGCAGTTGGAGAAGAGCTTTTAAAACTCATTGATGAAATCGATGGGATTTTTAAAGATTCAAAGTCCTAATCAAACTTATTAAACAGGAGTCCAATTTCTTTTAATTCGACTCCTGTTTTTATTTTATTTAAACCCCATAAATTTTCAGTTTCTCTTGGAATAGCTGATCTAACTAAATCACTGGTTGATGGCATGAATGGATAAAGTAGATTTGCACAACTATCAATTGCTTCCAAAGCAGTATATAAAATTCGGCCAGCACGCTTTTCATCTTCTTTAATAACTTTCCAAGGTTCAGTTTCATTAAGATAACCGTTAACTTTTGATACATAACGCATTGATTCTTGTAAAGCTGCTTTTAATTCCACTTTCTCAATTAGTTGCCCTACTATGTCATAAGATTCTGACATTTCTTTTAATAGTTTCTTATCAACTTCATCTGCTTCATCTATTTCACTTATCTTTGAAAAATTATTTTGAATTTGTGTAAAAACTCTTTGAACTAAATTTCCCCATGCTGCAACAAGTTCTTCATTATTTCTTCTAATCATTTCATCTTCACTAATCTCAGTATCTGATTGTTCGGGCAATGCAGAAGCCAAAGCATATCGCAAAGCATCTGGATTCCATTCATCAAGATATTCTTGGAGGGTTTTTCCTACACCTCTACTTGCAGAAGCTTTTTCCCCTTTTACTAATATATATTGATTAGCTGGAACATTTGTTGGTAGGTTTAACCCTTCATATGCAAGCAAAATGCTTGGCCAGATTACAGCATGAAATGGGACATTATCTTTACCTATAAAGTAATAAGTTTCAGCAGATTCATTATTCCACCATTCCGCCCACTCTTTTTCGTTCCCATTATTTTTTGCCCATTCTTTTGATGCAGATAAATAACCGATGACTGCTTCAAACCAAACATATATTTTTTTTCCAGAACCAAGATCATCTACAGGTATTTCTATGCCCCAATCTAAATCTCTTGTTATTGCTCTGTCTTGTAATCCGTCTTTTACGAATGATTTAGCCCAATTTATTACATGAGGTCGCCATCCCTCTTTTTCATCAAGCCATGATGCTAACTGGTCCTCAAGCAGACTTAGTTTTAAGAAAAAATGTTCAGTCTCTTTAAATTCTGCTTTGTTTCCAGATATTTTACTTATAGGATTTATTAACTCTTCTGGATCAAGAGTTTTACTACAGCTATCACACTGGTCACCTCTTGCTTCACTATAAGAGCAGTAAGGACAAGTGCCCTCTACATACCTATCTGGTAAAAATTTATTTTCCCCAGGGTCATATGCTTGTAAAGATTTTTGCTTGTCGATAAATCCTTTTTCTAGAAGTTTATTGAATATATCGTGGACAACCTCTATATGAGTATCAGTCATTGTTGTTGTATAGTTATCCCAAGAAATACCTAGTTTTTCCCAATACCCCAAAAATTCATTGTGATATTTATTGACTATATCTATTGGTTCCACACCTTCTGCATCAGCTCTTACAGTTATTGGGGTACCGTGAACGTCGCTTCCTGACACCATTAAAACATTGTTACCAACAACTCTGTGGTATCTTGCAAAAATATCAGCAGGCAAATACGCACCTCCAATATGGCCTAGATGTCTAGAACCACTTGCATAGGGCCATGCAACAGCTACAAGAATATTTTTTGACATGCAATAAGGATAGCGATTTTTATATTCATTAAATAAAAAATGACTTCAAATTTGTAACATTTAAGAAACATTTCAGTAATAATCATTTAACTTTTTTCTAACAATTTAATTTATTCACCTAGTAGATTTGAGACTTAATAAAAGGAGAAAAAATGGAATCAATGATAGTAAATTCAGTTGACAGCCTGTGGGTAGTCATCGCAGGTATTTTAGTAATGTTTATGCAACCAGGTTTTATGTTGGTTGAGACAGGGTTTACAAGATCTAAGAACTCAGTAAATATTGTTATGAAAAACTTTATGGATTTTTCTGTTGGTGCAATAACTTATTGGGCTTTTGGTTTTGCTTTAGCTTATGGAGGCACAACACTCGGAGGTTTTCTAGCGTATGGTAACTTCTTCCTTGAAGGGGACTCTTTAACATATTTCTTTCAAGTCGTATTCGCAGCAACTGCTGCAACTATAGTTTCTGGTGCCGTAGCTGAAAGAACTAAATTTAGTGCTTATCTAATGTTCCAACCTTTTATTTGCGGTTTAATATATCCAATTGTTACCCATTGGGTATGGAGTGGTCAGGGATGGCTTGGCGATTTAGGATTTATTGATTTTGCCGGTTCAGGAGTTGTTCATATGGTTGGTGGATTTGCAGCTCTTGCAGCAGTTACAGTTGTAGGCCCAAGAATTGGAAAGTACGATGATCAAGGTTCACCCCTTCCATTACCAGGTAGCTCCATGGTTGCTGGTGCACTTGGAGTATTTATTTTATGGTTTGGTTGGTATGGATTCAATGTTGGTTCAGCATTAGCTGCTGTTGATGTTGATCTCGCATCTATTGCAGTTACCACAACATTGTCTGCAGCGGCAGCATCTATTTCTGCAATGTATACATCTATGATCTCTGGAAAGCCTGACGTCAGCATGACTTTAAATGGTGCTCTTGCAGGACTTGTAGGTATTACAGCAGGTTGTGCTAACGTGAACAATTTGGGAGCAGTACTAATTGGTTTAGTCTCAGGTGTTCTAGTAGTGTATTCAATCAATTTCATTGAAAAGAAAGGTTTCGACGATGCAGTAGGTGCTATCTCAGTCCACGGAGTATGTGGTGCATGGGGAGTTCTTGCTGTTGCTATATTTGATACTAATGATGGTTTAATTAACGGAGGAAGTTCATTATTTGTGCCTCAAATCATTGGTATGCTTGCAATAGCTGCATGGGCAGCTTATGGAGATTTTATTCTTAAAAAATAGATAACAAAGGTTGAAAATCAGTCATATCTCATAAGGTTTCCCCCTTTTTGATTGTTTGGCTGATTTTCATCTTTCAATTTGGGCTTAAATGAATTACAATATTCTGAATTATGTTTGATTTTTCTGAAAAAGATTCATGTGGTGTTGGATTTATAGCCTCTAGAAACATTCCTCCTACACATGGAATGACTTTAAAAGTTTTAGAATGCTTAGCTAATTTAGATCATAGAGGAGCTAAGTTTGCTGATGGTACTGGAGATGGTGCAGGAGTTTTAACTGAAATACCATTTGAGTTGATTAGAGCAGAATTAAAAGAGCTTAGTATTGACCTTGATGAAAAAACTAAAATTGGAATCATCTCATGTTTTTTTGATCCTAAAAATGTTGATGAATCTATAGATTTAATTAATGAAGAACTAGAACAATTCGGCATAAAACATTTATATTGGAGAAAAGTCCCAACTGATAAACAAGTCTTAGGTGATCTTGCAAAGAAATCTAAACCTTCAATTTACCAGGGCATAATTAGTGCTGAAAAAGAAAATCATAAAGAATTCGAAAAAAAACTTTTTCTATTTCGAAAAACTTTAGAGAAAAAGATTAAAGAAATTGATTTTTTAAATATACACATAAACTCATGTTCATCAAAAACTGTTGTTTATAAGGGACTGTTTACAGCAACACAAACATCAGATTTCTATTGGGATCTTCGTAATCCACTTTATAAAACTAGATTTGGTATATTTCACCAAAGATTTTCAACGAATACTTCTTCAACTTGGGATAAGGCGCAACCATTTAGAATGTTGGCTCATAATGGTGAGATCAATACGATACAATCTAATCTGTCTTGGATGAAAGCAAGGGAAGTTGATGCTTCTTCTTCATTTTGGAAAGACGATATTGAGAAATTAAAACCATTTATTGATGATGGAATTTCTGATTCTGGTCAATTAGATAATGCAATAGAGCTATTAGTTAGATCTGGCAGAACTCTTGCTCATTCTCAGGAGATGTTAATACCATCTGCATGGGAAAATAACCCAAGATTTACCAAAAAAGAGAAAGCATTTTATCAATATCATGCATTTCTTACCGAACCTTGGGATGGACCTGCAGCAATTGTCGCATCAGATGGTAAAGATATCATTGCTGGTCTAGATAGAAGTGGATTAAGGCCTTTGCGTTGGATGATATCAGACAGATATGTCTTAGCAGCATCTGAAGTAGGTATTTGTCCTTCTGTTGAGGCTGGTGCATTCAAGACTGCACAACTTGAACCAGGTCAAACAATCAGATACAGACTAGAAACTGATGAGCTTTTAGATGAAAGTGAAGTAATTCAGAAACTAAGTGATAAAAATCCATACGAAGACTGGGTAAACTCAAGACCTTTAATAGTAGATCAAAAATACAGCGATAAAGAAGACGTTGCAATTGATTTAGAAATGTTATCTGAGTATTACGCTTATACACCGGAAGAAGACAGATTAATTTTATCTCCAATGCTCAAAGGAGATATTCCAACTGGATCAATGGGCAATGATACTTCGCTTGCAGTAATGAGCAAAAATAATCCCCGTTTGAGTCGCTATTTTCATCAAATGTTTGCTCAAGTCACAAATCCACCAATAGATCCAATTCGAGAGAGATTTGTTATGTCCACTAAGACATATTTAGGTAAAAGAGGGTCAATTCTGAAAGAGACTTCTCAACAAGCCAATTTAATAACTCTAAATTCTCCAATATTGAGCGGTAGCTCTTATGACGCTTTAACTAATGATAAGATATTAAAAAATAAGACTGCAGTATTTTCAACAACATATATTAAAAATAAAACATCTCTGGAAAACTCTTTAATTAAATTGTGTGAAGAAATTAAAAAAGAGATTGTGGAACATAAAAAATCAGTAATTATTTTGTCCGATCGAACAATAAAAGAAGGAGAAACAGCAATTCCTTCACTTATGGCACTAGCAAAAGTTCATCACTTTTTAATTGATGAGGGTATACGATTGAAAGCTTCATTAGTTGTAGTATCAGGAGAAATAAGAGATTCCCATGATCTAGCTTGTCATATTGCTTATGGTGCATCTGCAGTTTGGCCTTATCTAGCACTTGAAAGAGTTCGTCAATTGTCACTTCTTGCGCAAGATTTAAATTTATCACCAGAAGAAGCTCAAGAAAACTATAGCAAGGCACTAAATAAGGGTTTGTTAAAGATAATGTCAAAAATGGGTATATGTACTATCTCTTCATACAGAGGATCAGAACTTTATGAGGTAATTGGTTTAAATAAAGAAATAGTAGATAACATATTTAAATTTACTAAAACAAGAACAGAGGGTTTGGGTTTTAAGTTTTTTAATGACGAATTAAAAGTATATGGTGAAAGCAACACAGAAGAAGATGGTGTTGGTGGGTTTTACAAGCATAAAAAAGGTGCTGAAACTCACGTAACATCTCCTAAGACAGTTTTAAAGTTACAAAAAGCTGTGAGATCAGGAAATCTCGAAGATTGGAATGAGTATATGTCTACTTTAGAAAATCGTTCAGATGTTCAATTGAGAGATTTATTCACTTTACCAACAACACTAAAACACAATCGAGAGTTTGATGATGAAGTATTAAGCGACATATTCAGTAAGTTCACAGTAAGCTCTATGTCTTTGGGTGCTTTGTCTGAAGAAGCACATCAAGCCTTGGCTGAAGCTATGAATGAGATTGGTGGAAAATCTGGTTCTGGTGAAGGTGGTGAAGATCCATCTAGATATGGAACAAATAAAAACTCTAAAATAAAACAAATTGCTTCAGGAAGATTTGGTGTTACACCAGATTAGGTCAGCTACCAGGCTTTAAAGTTGACAGCCACATCGCTAAATTAAGACATACAGTTGAAGGTGTTACTCTAATATCACCTCCACCACATCATGATATTTATTCAATCGAAGATTTAGCCCAGTTAATTTATGATTTAAAAACCTTTAATCCTGATTGCCCAGTATCAGTTAAATTAGTTTCAGAACCTGGTGTAGGAACAATAGCTGTTGGAGTAGCAAAAGCAGGTGCAGATATTATAACAATTGCTGGAAGTGATGGTGGTACAGGTGCTAGCCCATGGGTAAGCATTAAGCATGCTGGATCTCCTTGGGAATTAGGTTTAAGTGAAACTCATCAAGCATTAGTTAAAAACAATATGCGACATAAGGTCCTTCTTGAGGTTGATGGCGGATTAAGGTCAGGAAAAGACGTGATAATTGGTTCTATTCTTGGTGCTGATAGGTTTGGTTTTGGAACTTTACCTCTTTTGGCTTTAGGTTGCAAAATGGTTCGTCAATGTCACGAGAATACTTGTCCTGTAGGAATTGCAACGCAGGATGAAAATTTAAGAGCAAAATTTCCAGGTGCACCTGAACAAGTTGTGCAATTATTTAGGTTCATCGCAAATGATATTACATCATTTTTAGATGAATTAAATTTAGATAATTTAGAAGACTTAAGAGGTAGGGCAGATTTGCTAGGGTTAAAAATTTCAAATAACGATCTCTCGAAAAGCCTTCATAGATTATTAATGAATTTCTCAATAGAAGAAAAACACCCAGGTTTTATTCGACACAGTGAAGGAAGATTGTCTAGAAGGATTACATCAGAAGTAATAAAGTTATTAGAAAGTGGAAGCAGTTCATTTTTGCAGTATCCAATAGCTAATGAAGATAGAAGCATAGGAGCAAGATTATCTGGAGAAATATCAATAAAGAAGTACCAAGATAAACTAATTGCAAATCCCACATATATAAATCTGTCAGGTGCTGCTGGACAAAGTTTCGGTGCTTTTATCAGAGAGGGTATCAATCTTAAATTAACCGGCAATGCTAATGATTATGTTGGAAAAGGCATGGCTGGGGGAAGTATAACTATTATTCCTCAAGGTAAAAAAATGCAAGGAGCATATCATGCTGCTGGAAATGCTATTTTATATGGTGCAACTGGAGGTCAATTGTTTATTTCAGGAACTGTTGGTCAACGATTTGGAGTAAGAAACAGTGGAGGAATAGGTGTAGTTGAAGGATGCAGTGCGCATGGTGCTGAATATATGACGGGAGGGACATTAATAGTCTTAGGTAAAGTAGGTTTTAACTTTGGTGCTGGAATGACTGGTGGCAAAGCTATCGTTTTAAGTACTCAGAAAAATTTTAAAGAATATGTCTCTAAAGCTGCACCTGAGTATAGAAAACTCAACGAAATTGATATTTTGGAATTAAGAACAATTTTAGAGTTGCATATCGAAAAAACTGATTCAAAAGTTGCAAAAAAGATACTTGAAAAACAAGATAATTGGACAAATATGTTTGCTGTTTTTGGAGGCTTGGCTGATCTAACCGAAAGTGAAGTAAGTCAAAAACCAGAACATGTCAAGGCATTAGATTAATTACTACTACTAAAAACATCACTTATCATTTACCATAAAATTATGAATAATAAAACAGCGGCTCTAGGTATTAAATGGGAAGATATTTTAGAGCTTGTATTTGATTCAAGGATTGATTCTGTTGGATTGAATGAGAGAGTTGACTCTTTGGCTACTAGAAGTATTAAAAAAGAGTCTAAATTAGATGCACTTAATATGATTGTTTCAATGTGTGATTTAACAACACTTGAAGGTGAAGATACTGAAGGCAAGATATCACAAATGGTAGCAAAAGCAATTACTCCTGATCCAAGCAATCTTGATATAAAAAACGTAGCTGCAGTTTGTGTTTATCCTTCTTTAGTCAGCATTGCAAAAGAAAAAGTAGGAAATTCTGGCGTCAAGGTTGCGGCGGTATCTTCGTATTTTCCTAGTGGCCAGGTTCCAATGGAGTCAAAGTTATTAGACACCAAGTATGCAATTGATTCTGGAGCTGATGAGATAGATATTGTTATTAACAGAAAAGCTTTTTTAGAGGGTGACTACAGAAAAGTATATGATGAAATAGTTGCTTTAAAAGAAGCTTGTGGGGATGTTCATCTAAAAACAATTCTTGAGGTTGGAGATTTGAAAACTTATGAAAATATAAGAAAAGCTAGCTTAATTTCTTTAGCTGCTGGATCTGACTTTATTAAAACTTCAACAGGAAAATTATCAGTTGGTTCATCTAGACAGGCTTGTTATGTGATGGCTAAAGCAGTATTAGACTTTAAAAATCTAACAGGGGTCTCTGCAGGAATCAAAGTTGCAGGTGGCATAAGAGATTCAAAAGATGCAATACGGTATTTAGTTTTAATTAATGAGGAAATGGGAGATGAGTGGTTAACTCCAGATCTATTTAGATTTGGAGCGTCAAGTCTTTTAGATGATGTTCTTAAACAAATTAAAAAACTAAAGACAGGCGCTTATCAAGCTAGTTATTATTTTCCTAGGGGTTAAATCATATGGTAAATTGGGAATATTCAGAGTCAGTTGAGTCACAAGAAATTGTGAACATTAAAGACAAATATCAAAATTTTATAAATGGAAAATTCCAACAACCAAATAGCAAAAAATATATAAACACAATCTCTCCATCAACTGAAGAGGTTCTTTCTAAAATAGTAATTTCAAATGAGAAAGATGTTGATAATGCTGTCCAATCTGCGCAACTAGGCTTTGAAAAGTGGTCAAATACGTCGCCTCATGAGAGATCAAAACATCTTTTTAAGCTTGCGAGATTAATTCAAGAAAGATCTCGAGAGTTTGCAGTTTTAGAGTCAATGGACGGAGGAAAGCCTATAAAAGAATCAAGAGATTTTGATTTGCCTCAGGTAGCTGCAAATTTCTTTTACTTTGCTGGCTGGGCTGACAAGATAGATTTATCTTGGGGTGCTAAAAGTTTAAAACCACATGGAGTTGTTGGGCAAATAATTCCATGGAACTTCCCATTATTAATGTTGGCATGGAAGGTTGCACCAGCTTTAGCTACTGGCAATACTGTAGTTTTAAAGCCTGCAGAAACTACTTCGTTAACTGCTTTATTATTTGCAGAACTTTGCGAACAAGCTGGTTTACCAGATGGTGTAGTAAATATTATTACAGGAGATGGCACTACAGGTTCTTTAATCGTAAACCATAAAGATATTAATAAAATTGCATTTACTGGATCAACTCAAGTTGGAAAATTAATTCAAAAATCTTTAGCAGGACGAGATGTAGGTTTAACTCTAGAGCTTGGAGGAAAAGCAGCAAATATTGTGTACGAAGATGCAGCAATAGATCAAGCTGTTGAAGGTGTTGTTAATGGTATATTCTTTAACCAAGGACATGTTTGTTGTGCAGGTAGCAGGTTGTTACTTCAAGAGTCAATTCATGATGAATTTGTTGCAAAATTAGAAAAAAGGATGCAAACACTAAGAGTAGGTAATCCACTTGATAAAAATACAGATATTGGTGCTATCAATTCAAAAGAACAATTAAATAAAATAGAGGGACTTGTAAATGAAGGAGTTTCAGACGGCGGAAAGATTTTTCAAACTGAATGTGAACTTCCTGGTAATGGATTTTGGTTTAAACCAACTTTATTTACAGATGTCCAGCCATCATATTCAATCGCAAGGGAAGAGATATTCGGTCCTGTACTCACAACTCTTACATTTAGAACTCCGCAAGAGGCAGTTGAGATAGCAAACAATACAGAGTATGGATTATCTGCTGGAGTATGGACTGAGAAAGGTTCAAAAATACTATGGACTGCTGACAGACTTCAAGCTGGAGTAGTCTGGGCAAATACTTTTAACAAGTTTGATCCATCATCTCCATTTGGTGGATATAAGGAATCTGGATTTGGAAGAGAGGGAGGTAGGCAAGGTCTTCTCTCATATTTAAAGGCAGAATCATGATTGAAATAAAAAAAACTTATAAAAATTATGTTGGAGGTAAATATGTAAGATCTGAGTCTGGCAAAACGTTTACTTTAAATTTAAAAAATGATTCTTTTGAGGTTCCATTGACCTCAAAAAAAGATATAAGGGATGCTGTAACTTCATCTAAAGCAGGATTTGAAAAGTGGAGTGAGATTAGCCCTTATACAAAGACTCAAATTTTGTATCGCTTATCTGAGATGATAGAAGGAAATAAAGACAGCTATGTTGATCTTTTAGTTTTATGTGGCAGTACAAAAAATCAGGCAAAGAAAGATGTAGAAACTGCAATTGAAAATATTGTTTGGTATGCAGGCTTAGCTGACAAGTGGGAGCAAGTATCAGGTAACTTAAATCCAGTAAACGGTGAATACTTTAATATTTCACATCAAAATCCAATTGGGGTAGTTTTTTCTCTAAATAGCAACAACAATTCATTAAGTTCATTATTAAATAGTATTATTCAACCTTTAACTGTTGGATGTTCTGTTATTTCATTTTCTGAGGAATCATCAATTATTGCACTTAAGTTTGCTGAAGATATAAATAATTCCGACTTTCCTGCTGGTTCATTAAATATACTTTCTGGTCAATTTGAAAATGTTTTTGAAGATGTCAGTAAACATGTTGAAATTAATTTAATTTCAATTTGTAAAGAAATTCCTAATGAAATGCTCACAAAAATTCAAGAAAATGCTTCAAGTTCAGTTAAAAGAATTGTAAATATGCCTTCTATAGATGGTATTTCTTCAATTCTGCCATTCTTAGAGACAAAAACTGTGTGGCATCCAAAAGGCACATAAAAATTGTCATACTAAGAATTTAATATTTAATTATTCATACCCTGTATTAGCTACTTTGATTATGTCAAAGTAGCTAATTTCATTAAAATAGAAAAGTTATGGAAGATAAAACTTGGGGTACATTACCCACACCAAAGATATACATTGAACTCCAAGGAGAGTTTATTGATTTTAATAAAGAAGAAGAGTATCTTGTTTGTAAATTTCCAGTTCAATCCAAATATTTTAATCCAATGGATACAACGTTAGGTGGGATTATCGACTCATACATGGATGTAACAATGGGCCCCTTAAGTTGGCTTTTGGGAGAAAGGGTAGTTACAAAATCTTTTTCAGCAAAATACATAAGACCTGTTACAGCAGATTATAAATATGTTACTGCAAAAGCATGGAGGGAGTCAGTTTCGGAAAAAGGATCGATTTATAAAGCTGAACTTCACCTAGATACTGATGAATTAGCCGCAGTTTCTGAGGGGCTTTTTGTTCAACCAAAAAATTAATTTTTAATTTTTGAAAACCTGTAAGCGGACAATATGACAATAACGATACCAACAAGTTGAACATTATTTGTGTACTCGTTAAGAAAAACAAAACCAAAAATTGTAGAAAAAATTGGAATTATGTAAACAGTAATTGATCCTGCCACTGCTCCCACATCATTAATTAAATTGTAAAAGGACACAAAAGCAATTCCGCTACTACCAATCCCTAATAATAAGATTGGGAATAATGAATCTGAAATACTAGGCAATACAATATCTGAATTAGGTAACAACATAATAAATGAAAACAACGTTGCATATCTTAAAGAAATTTTTAATGTTGGAATTGCCCCATAATCTTTTATTAACGGTTGAACTATATTTGCAGCAAATCCATAGCTAATTGATGCAATTAAAGCCAACAATGCACCGATGTTCAGATCATTTAAAAAGTTATTCAATCCAAAGGAAACGAGATAAATTCCAATAAATCCTAGACCCAAATAAAACTTTTGCATTCTTGTTATATTTTCTTTATAAATTAATACGGCAATTAATCCAATAAATATTGGAGTAGAGCCATTAATTAAACCAGCTAAGCTAGAGGAAATAGTTTCTTCAGCCTTTGCAAATAAATAAAAAGGTAAAGCCATCCAAAGCATTCCAATTGATGCTAAATTCTTATGAGTATTTTTTGGGAAAGGAGTCTTTTTAAAAAAAATAATATTTATAAAAATCATACCAATAAGAATTCTGTAGAAGGAAATCTGAAAAGGATTTAAGTCAACTAATGCATATTTCATCATTAAAAAAGAAGATCCCCAAAGTGCTGAGGTTAAAAGCATTTGAAGATAATTTACAATTTTCAATTAAAAATCCTTATTAAAAAAAACAATAGAGCCACCATCCAACAGGGTAGAAGGATTAGTGTAGTGGTTCAAACTGACACAAAGGCGACTCTGATTTAATTATATTGAGTTTATATTTTTTGGTCCGTTACAAGGACAGTTTTTTTTCGATGTTTTATTAACTGATTTACAGGTAATTCATTATCCTTACCAATTTCTTTCAAAATATCAGACTTATTTTCTCCAGTTACTAAGAGGTATACATTTTCAATATTAGAAAGTAATTCAAAAGTTGATGTAATTCTCCATTTGCTTAATATATTTACTTCATTTGCAACAAATCCAATTGATTTATTATTCATTGCAGTTGTATTTGGAAATAGAGAAGCTATGTGACCATCATCACCAACTCCAAGAATTGCGCTATTAAAATTTTGAATATTTGACAATACTAATTTTGAATATTCGTCTGCTGACATGTTTGGATTTTCATTAAATTGTAATTCTAAAATTTTCATTTTTGTTTTACTAAATATTTCATTTATCATTCTTTGATTAGAAATTTCATCGTTTATAGGAACATGTCTATCATCTATTGTCCATAAAGAAATATCACTATTTTCTTGATAAGTATTTGCAAAGTTTTGATAGAAAAATCTTGGTGTACTTCCGCCTGACAACCCTAAACTAAATTTTTCATTATCCTGTATAAATTTGCCAATCAACTCTTGAAGCCTTAAAGATGCATCTTCATGACTGTTTTCTTTTATTATCTCAAGTGAATCAAACATAGTTAACCATTACAATTGTTAAATTAGTAGTATCAATGTTAGTGGAAAAAAGTATTCAAATAAAAGGTAAGAACCAATTAACTGGTGAAATAGAAATCTCTGGTGCAAAGAATGCGGTTCTTAAACAGATGATTCTTCCAATACTTTGTGAAGGACAATACAAAATTGAAAATGTTCCTAATATTGCTGATGTATTTTACATGCAAGATGTACTTGGTGTATTAGGTATTACTTCTAACTTAGAAGGAAAAACCCTTGAGATAGTATCACCTAATGATATTTCCGTTGAAGCTCCATATGAAATTGTGCAAAAAATGAGAGCTTCAATTATTGTACTTGGACCGTTACTTGCTAGAAAAGGAGAAGCAAAAATTGCTTTTCCTGGTGGAGACCAGCTTGGACCTAGGCCTGTCAAAATGCATATTGAAGCACTTGAAAAAATGGGAGCATCATTTGAATTAGACCATGGAGTTTTGATTGGTAAAACAGATGGCTTAAAGGGCGTTGAAATTAATTTACCCTATGCATCTGTTGGTGCTACTGAAAATACATTATTAGCTGCAGTGCTTGCTGAGGGCACCACAGTCATTGAAAATGCTGCACGAGAACCTGAAGTTGTAGATCTTATAAAAATGTTAAAAAATATGGGTGCCGATATAACAGGTGAGGGCAGTAGCGAAATAGTAATTAATGGAGTAAGTACATTAAAGAGTACAAATCACAAAGTCATTGGAGACCGCATAGTTGCGGGAACATATATTGGTGCTTTTTTATCAACAAATGGAAACGGTAAGATAGTTGGAATTAATCCAGATCATTTACCTATGGAAATTAAAAAGTTTACAGAGATGGGAGCAAAATTTGAAATTAGCAGTGATTCTATTGAGGTTGAATCACCTAAACAACTATCGCCAATTGATATTTCTACACTTCCATTTCCAGGCATTGCTACTGATTTGCAACCAATATTTGGAGCCTCACTATTAAAAGCTAATGGAACATCAATAATCACAGAAAATGTTTACGATCAACGTTTTCAGTGGATTCCAGAAGTGCAGAGAATGGGTGCCGATATACAAATAGGGTGGCAACATGCAATGATTAAAGGTGTAGATAAATTATCAGGAGCACCTGTTCACTCCACAGATATTAGAACTGGCGCAAGCCTTATAATTGCTGCTTTACAGGCGGACGGTGAATCAACAATTTCGGGAATAGACCATATTGAAAGGGGATATGAAAATATTGTCTCTCTACTAAGTTCTATTGGTAGTGAAATTGAATATAATTAAGTTATGGCAAATATAGAATTTCCAGAAGTTAAAGACAGAGATCCAAATTCTGAAATAGATATGGACATCTTAAATGACACGATCGAGTACATAAGACCCGCTGTTCAGGCAGATGGTGGCGATATTAAGTTAGCTTCTGTAAATGACGGTGTTGTTAACATCGAAATGCTAGGAGCATGCCAAGGTTGTCCATTATCCATTGCAACTTTAAAAAGTGGAATAGAAAGAATTCTTAAAGATAAAGTTCCAGGTGTAGTTGAGGTAATAGCTACCTAATTAATCTAACTGACTTGTGTAAAAATTTAGACCAATCAATAAACCTTTATCAACTAGTGGCTCAATAATGTACTGAACTTTGTTTAAGGTTAAGCTACCGCCTAATTGATCAGGCGTAGAAACCTCATCATATAAACCTAATTTACTAAGTACTGATTCCCTTCCATCTTTATCAAGAGTGTCGTCAGCCATAGCAACAAGGATTAAAAAAAATAATTTTGTTCTTTGTGATGCGGTCTCATCACTGACAACTGGTGAAAAGAACTCGACACTTGTGACAGTATCGTCTTCAACTATCAAATTTATAGCAAAAGAAACTGGTGTTTGTTCTAATTTACCAAACTGATAAAAAAGAACTGTTTGTTCAGGACTTGCCCATCTCACTTCATCAGGATTGATAGAGAAATATAAAACGGTATCTTCATCGTTTGCAATTTCCGAGATTAGTTTGTTCCAATTCGATACATATTCAGATGTAGATTTTCCTAAACCTTTAGTAAATATTATTACATCGTTAGTTTGTGATTCCGTTTCGGTCGTTTCTGTATCTGTTGAGCTACAAAAGGAAATTAATAACGCAAACAAAAGAAGAGAAGTAATTTTTTTCATTCGATTATTTCCTTTAAGTTTTTTAAATTCTTTTTCCAAATGTATTTTAAAACATAGCTACCAAAGAACTCTCCAATGACACCCCCAAGATAAATGGGAAATTTTAAAGTTTCTTCCCATTTAAATTCTGTCTGAGATTCATTTAGTGCTTTCAAGTAGAAAATACCTTCTCCTGTGACAATTCCTTCATGAATAACCCCAATAGATTCTTTCTCTTTCCACTCAGTAACAGTAATTATATCTGTTAACTTTATCGGACCTACCTTTGTTAATACATTCATTTTTGTATCAATTCCAGAATTATTTTCTGAGAGAATATCAATTTTTACGGCATCTTCCATCCAATTTACATGGTTTTCCATAACCTTTACTTCTTGCCAGACTGTATCTAGTGGTTTATTGATAATTATTGAAGTTTCTATTCTTTTACTCATTGCTTGTTAAACAATATTAGTTCATAAGTAAAATAAATATATATATGAAAAGAAATGATTATCTTTATTTAGATCATGCCGCTACAACGCCAATGCGTGAGAGCGCACTTGAGGCATTTAAAAATGCTGAAGAATTTGCATATGCAAATTCCGCAGGTGGTCATGAGTTATCCAGAAGAGCAAAAAACTTACTTGAAGAATCAAGAGATTTTATAGCCAGCTATTTTGGTGCTGCACCCAGCGAAATTACATTTACAAGTGGAGGGACAGAAGCTGATAACTGGGTTATAAAAGCGCCTTTTATTAATTCTAAAAATAGTCAAAATTTAGTAACTTCAAAAATTGAACATGAAGCTGTTCTTGCATCAGCTGAATGGCTCGAAACCCAAGGTCAGGAAGTTAATTATGCTAGTTGCAATAAAGACGGGCAGGTAGATATCAATGAATTTTTAGATAAATGCAACAAAGATACAGCTATTGCTTCTCTAATGTATGCAAACAATGAAACTGGGGTAGTTCAACAAATAGAAAAAATAGCTAAAGAGGTAAAAATTAAAAATTCAGATATTTTATTTCACTCAGATGTAGTTCAAGCAGTTTCTTCAGAAAAACTAGATTTTCATAAATTAGGGATTGATAGCGCAGCAGTTTCAGGGCATAAAATAGGTGGTCCAAAAGGAATTGGAATTATGTTTTTAAGTTCAAAATATAAACTTCCTAACTATTTTCATGGTGGAAAACAAGAATTAGAGAAAAGAGCTGGAACGGTAAACGTTTCAGGTGTAGCTGGCCTTGCTGCTGCTCTGAAGGAACATCAAGACAATTTTGATAATGAAAAGAAAAGAATACTTCAAGAAAGAGAAATATTTGAAAATGAACTAAAAAACGCCCTAGAAATAAAAATTGTTGGTGAAAAAATTGATCGATTATGTCACATTTCAAATATACAATTTAAGAGTGTTAATTCAGAAACATTAATGGTTGCACTTGATCTAAAAGGGTTAGGTGTTTCAAGAGGTTCTGCATGTGCAAGTGGTGCTCAAAAACCTTCCCATGTATTAGTTGCTATGAATGTCCCTGATATTGACGTAAATAGTCATCTACGTTTTAGCTTTGGCTGGAATACTAAAGAGGGTGATGGGAAATATGCATCAGAAATTGTAATAAATACGGTAAAGGAAATTCTATGAGGATTCTAGTAGCAATGAGTGGAGGAGTAGATTCATCTGTAGTAGCAGGATTATTAAAGTCTCAAGGCCATGATGTAATTGGTGTGACTATGAAATTATGGGAAGGACCAAACGGTGAAATGCCTGAGACTGGATGCTGTACAGCAGCTGATTCAGAAGATGCCAGAAAAGTAGCAGCAAAACTTGATATTCCTTATTATGTTCTAGATTACACGGCATCATTTTCTGAAAATGTAATTGATAATTTTGTAGACATGTATTCACAAGGCCTTACACCCAATCCTTGTGTTGAATGTAATAGATCAGTTAAGTTCGACCATTTCATTGATCAAGCTAAAAAATTAAATTGTGAAAAAGTCGCTACTGGCCATTATGCAAAAATAGTAAGAAGTAATAATTCTTTAGAGCTTCATAAAGCTGATTATCTTGAAAAAGATCAATCTTATGTTCTTCACATGTTAACCGCAGATAAACTACCAAAAATTGATTTTCCATTGGGTACTATTTCCAAACCTGAAGTGCGACAAATAGCCGCTTCACTTGGTCTAAAAACTGCATTCAAAAAAGATAGCCAAGATATTTGTTTTGTAGGAAAAAAAGATTACAGAAATTTTGTAAGTAGTCGAATAGATTTTTCTTCGAGTGGAGATATTGTTGATAAAGACGACAATATTATTGGAACCCATGAAGGTGTTCATGAATTTACAGTTGGACAGCGAAAGGGAATACCAGGAGGGCAAGGACAGCCGAAATATGTCACAAAAATTGATGTTGAAAATAACAAAGTCTTCATTGGTTCTAAGGCTGATCTAACTACTAAGAATTTTATTATTGAAGATGTTTCGTTTGTAAATGGTGAAGAGTATGAAAATCTTTCGATTCAAACTAGATATAACTCACATGATATTCCATGTAAATTAAAAAAGATTGATAGTTCTACATATGAAATAGAACTTGATCAAGCTACATTAGGTGTTGCTCCAGGACAGTTTGGGGTTATTTACAACGATACCAAATTGATTGGCGGAGGAAGGATATCATCTAAAATATTGGAAAATGTAAATGAATGAAGAGTACGTAAATAAATTAATTAACAAACTTAGCAAAGCGGAACATGCATATTACGTATTAAATTCTCCGATAATGTCAGATGGTGAATATGACAAGTTATTCAACGAACTTAAGCAAATAGAAAATGAAAATTCTAAATTAATCTTTTCCTATTCGCCAACTCAGAGGGTTACAGGTACTCCAGATACAGCTTTTCAGGCAGTAGCTCATAAACAAAGAATGTACAGCCTTGATAATTCCGAAAACATTGAAGAGGTTAACAAGTGGATAGAGAAAATCGAAAAAATAACAGATTTAAGTATATTTCCAATTACTGTTGAGCCAAAAATTGATGGTCTTGCAATTTCTCTTTTTTATAATGACGGTCTTTTAGTTCGTGGCCTTACAAGAGGAGATGGCATAGTAGGTGAAGACGTAACACATAATATTAAAACTATTAAAAATATACCTTTGTTACTTCCTAAGAGTGTAGAAGGTGAGATTGAAATTAGGGGCGAAATATATATGCCTAAACAAAGTTTTGAGAAATTAAACATTCAAAAAAGAAAAGACAAAGAAACTTTGGATAATTTGACTAAAAAAGCAAAATCAAAATTAACAGAAGATGATAAAGAGACTATCAGAAATATTCGTTCGGAAGGAACATCTGAATTTATAAATTCGAGAAATGCAGCAGCTGGATCATTAAGACAGAAAGATCCAGAAATAACTGCAAAAAGAGATTTGAGGCTTTTAGCTTATCAAATAATTGAACATGATAAATCCACCGTTGATAATTATTACGATCAAATTAATTTAATTGATTCATTGGGATTCAATGTAAATACTGTAAAAACTGCAAATAACATTGACGAAATTAACAAACTACTAAATCAGATAGATGAAAGTAGAAATAATTATGAATATCAGATTGACGGTGCAGTATTAAAAGTGAATTCTAATTTAGTTCAAGATAATTTAGGCTACACATCTAAAGCTCCAAGATGGGCTTTAGCTTATAAATTTTCTGCTGAAGAGCAAACAACTAAATTGATAGATATTAAATTACAGGTTGGAAGAACGGGTGCAGTAACTCCTGTTGCTGTTCTTGATCCAATCAATGTAGGTGGCGCACTTGTTTCCTTTGCAACATTACATAACCCAGATGAAATAAGTAGAAAAGATTTAAGAATAAATGATTATGTTATTGTAAGGCGTGCTGGAGATGTAATTCCAGAAGTCGTTACATCTATACCTGAAAGAAGAAGTGGTAACGAAATAGAGTGGTCACTTGATAAAAAATGTCCATGTGGCGATTTTGATATTGAATATATAAAAGATGAAAAAGTACCAAGGTGTTCTGGTGGTTACGATTGTAAAATTTCTAAAAAAGAAATGTTAATTTATTTTGCATCAAAATCCGGTCTCGATATTGAAGGACTAGGAAGAGAAACTGTCGAAACATTAATTACAAATAATCTTGTAGAGAGCTATGAAGATTTTTATTCATTAACTTATGAGCAGCTTATTTCCCTTCCACAGTGGAAAGAAAAAAAGACCCAAAATCTATTAGAAGCAATAGAGAAATCTAAAAATTCTGAAATAGAGAAATTATTACCAGCACTTGGAATTAGATATGTAGGAAAGCAAACCTCTAAGTTACTCATCAATACTTTCGGTTCTATTAAAAATATTTTTAGTGCTAGTAGTGAAGAAATTAACAATATACATGGAATTTCTGAGAGTGTTTCCAGTTCATTGATTGAATGGTATTCAGAGAATACTAATCAAATACTAATTAAGAATTTAGAAGAAATAGGCTTTAGAGTTTCAGAAAAGATTAAGAAGAATACTGGAAAATTTAATGGCAAAACATTTGTTTTGACTGGTACATTATCTAATTACACAAGACAGAATGCTACAAAAATAATTGAAGATTCGGGAGGTATCGTAACAACTTCAGTGTCAAAAAATACAGATTATTTACTTTTTGGTGAAAACCCTGGATCTAAATATGAAAAGGCTCAAAATCTAAAAGTTAGAACTATAAGTGAAAAGGATTTTGAAGAATTAATTAATAAGTAGTAAATTCCCATTCAAATTCACCGTAGTCAGGTAAGCCAGTAATAGTATCCCAAATAATTCTTACATTATGCTTTCCAGGACCCCATGTTTCAAAAGCTTTGTTTGGACCAGGTTTCCAAATATAAACACCAGTTGCTTCAACATATTGGATTTCTTCTTTAGGAATAATGTAGTTATCAACAATTAAAGTAAGTTCATAACCTACAGGAAAATCAATTTCTAACGAAACCTGTTGAGGAACTTGGTCATAAGGAAGTGGGTAAATGTTTTCAATAGCATTAGGAAGCTCTATTTCGTCGTTGTTATTTTGTGAAAACGATACACCCCACCAAATAACAAGAAATAACAAAACCGTTAATAAAAGAATAATAAATCTGTAAGTGTTCTTAGTCATACATTAAAATACTATCTAGGAAATAAAAAGAGACCAAAGTGAAATACAAAAATTTACAAGAAAAAATTGAAAATATTAATCTAGACGACCTATCCGAAGATGATATTTTACATATAGAACAAACGATTAAAGAGTTAGATAATGGAAATATTCGAGTTGTTAATAATGAAAATGGAGAATGGTCTTTAAATGAGTGGGTTAGAGATGCTATTTTATTATTTTTTTCAATAAGAAATTTAAAAGAAATAAGTGCTAATGACTTGATTTATTATGACAAATTAGAACCAAAAAAGAATTACAAAGATTTAGGCATCAGAGTCGTACCACCTGGAGTAGTTCGTTATGGTGCATTTTGTGAACCAGGTGTCGTTGTAATGCCCGGATTTGTAAACATTGGTGCCTATGTTGGTTCAGGCACTATGGTCGATACTTGGGCAACGGTTGGATCTTGTGCGCAGATTGGTCGCAATGTACATTTATCTGGAGGAGTAGGCATTGGAGGAGTTCTTGAGCCACCGGGAGCTATGCCAGTAATTATTGAAGACAATGCATTTATTGGTTCGAGATCAATTATTGTTGAGGGAGTTAGAGTCAAAAAAGGTGCAGTTATTGGTGCAAATGTAACTATTACTGCTTCAACACCAATTATTGATGTCACCGGACAAGACCCTATAGAAATTAAAGGTGAAGTTCCAGAAAATTCTGTTGTCATACCAGGTTCAAGACCGAAAGAATTTCCTAGTGGTGTTTTTAATACACCATGTGCATTAATCATTGGTACAAGAAAAGAATCAACTGATGAGAAAACTTCTTTGAACGACGCACTTCGCACATTTGGGGTTGAAGTTTGAGCGTTGACACCACACTTCAAAAATTAATAAATATCGATTCAGTCACAGGAGATGAAATATTAATTTTAGATTTTATTGAAGAATTCTTATCAAAAAATAATTTTTCTGGCGAGATCATAAGAAATGATGGTGGAATAATTGCAATTCCTAAAAATTCCTCACAAAAAATAGCTTTAGTAGGACATGTCGATACGGTCCCGGTATCTAAAACTCAAAAAATAGAATTCGATGACACAGACACAATTCCTGGTAGGGGATCTGTAGATATGAAAGGAGGAATTTCTTTAATCCTCCATTCTTTAGTTGAAGAAAACCAAGACATAGTAGGAGTATTCTATACAGCTGAAGAGGGGCCTTATGAAAAGAATGGTTTAGGCGAGCTGATGCCAATCATATTAGGTAATAAGAATTTAGAATTCTCCATAATACTAGAACCTACAAACTGCCAGATTGAACTCGGATGTCTTGGAACACTTAATGCAAATATAAAATTAAAAGGTTTAGCTGCACACTCAGCAAGACCCTGGGTTGGAGATAATCCAATCTATAAAATTGGAGATATATCAAAAAAAGTATCAGAGAATGAAATAACTTTACTAGATATAGAGGGGTTAGAGTTTAAACAAGTTCTCTCAATTACAACAGTATCTTCTGGTATAGCAAACAACGTAATTCCAGACGAGGCACTTTTAAATATTAACTTTAGATTTTCTCCAGAAATGTCAAATGACGATGCTCACAATTTTATCAACAATATGTTCTCTGAATTTGGTGAAATCGAAATTACATCAAGTTCCGAAGGTGCAATGCCAAACTTAGATAATCCAAATGTTAAAAATTTTATAACCTCTACAGGTTTGTCTCCTAATCCAAAACAAGCATGGACAGATATTGCAAGATTTTATAGCCATGGAATACCTTCAGTAAATTTTGGCCCTGGAGATCCACTTCTTGCACATACTGCTGATGAGCATGTTAGTAAGAAACAACTATTAGAATCATATGAATTACTTATGAATTATTTAAGGGGAGTACAGTGAGTGAAAAATTTGATATTTCAAATATTGCGAAACTCGCATCAATATCTTTAAGTGATGATGAAAAACAAAAACTAAGTAGTGATCTCAGTGTAATTCTTGAACATGTTCAGGCACTTAGCAATTTAGAACTTGATACTAATATAGAAGACGTTTATATTCATCCACTTGAAAAAGAATTAGTTCTAGATGAAGATATTGAAAAACCATCTTTAACTCACGATGAGGCACTTAGCAATGCTCCCAAAGCTTCAGATGGTAAATTTATAGTTCCTCCTTCACTGGAATAATTATGGAACTTTTAAATTTATCAATTCGTGAACTTAACAATCTTTTTGTTAACAAAAAAGCTAAACCTTCAGAACTTTACTCAGAGATATTTGATCGTGCAGCAAATTCAGAAGCTGCGTTACATGCTCATTTAAGCCTTTTTGAAGAAACTAATTTAGAAAAGGCAAAAAATTCTGATGAAAGATTTTCAAATTCGGAAAATGTTGGATTGTTAGACGGTATACCTTTAGCAATAAAAGACAATATCAATATAAAAAATGAAAAAACTACTTGTTCATCAAAAATGCTTTCAAATTTTATATCACCGTACAACGCGACTGTAATTTCTAAATTAGATACTGAACAAGCAATCTATACCGGTAAAACTAATTTAGATGAATTTGCTATGGGTTCCTCTACTGAAAATTCGGCTTTTGGACTTACAAGGAATCCTTGGAATACTGATTATGTTCCAGGAGGATCATCAGGAGGTTCTGCAGCATCTGTTGCTTCAAGGTCATCTATTGCGGCTCTAGGAAGTGATACCGGAGGCTCAATTAGACAACCAGCATCCTTTTGTGGGCTTGTAGGCTTTAAGCCAACATATGGTACGGTTTCCAGATATGGCTTAGTTGCATTTGCTTCTTCTTTAGATCAAATTGGTCCTATTTCAAAAAGTGTTGATGATGCAAGAATCATCTATTCTGCAATTTCAGGTCATGATAGTTTAGATTCAACATCAATAAATGATGAACAAATTGATTTGCCATTTGATAAAAATGCAACAATCGGAATTGTTAAAGAACTTATGGAAGATGGAATCTCTGAGGAATCGAAAAAAGAAGTCGATAAAGTCATAGATATCCTAAAGCAAAAAGGATACAACATAAAAGAAGTTTCACTACCACTAATCAAACTATCAATAAGTATTTATTACTTAATTGCTCCTGCAGAATGTTCAGCAAATTTAGCAAGATTTGACGGAGTTAGGTATGGATTGAGAGTAGATGGAAAAACAAGTTATGAAATGATGGAAAATACAAGGGCTGAGGGTTTTGGAGATGAAGTAAAGCGCAGAATCCTCCTTGGAACTTACGCATTGTCTGCTGGTTATTATGATGAATATTACGGAAAAGCTCTTCGAGCAAGAAAAAAAATGGTTGATGAATTTTCGAGTATTTTTAAAGAATGTGATTATTTAATATCACCAACTACACCAACTGAGGCATTCAAGGCCGGAGAAAAAACAAGCAACCCATTGGAAATGTATATGTCTGATTTATGCACCATTCCTGCAAATCTAGCTGGACTTCCAGCAATAAGCATTCCAACTGGTCTTAGCAGCAACAACTTACCTTTAGGTGTGCAGATAATGAGTAAACCTTTGACTGACAATTCGTTATTAAATTTCTCAGAAATGTTAGAAAAAGAACTCGATTTTAATAGAACTCCAGAGGGTTGGTCTAAATAATGAATTTAAAACCAACTATTGGAATTGAAACCCATATCGAACTAAATACAAATACAAAAATGTTTTGCAGATGCAAAGTGGTTGATACAGAAGAACCAAATATTAGTTTATGTCCAACTTGTATTGGTTTACCAGGAGCCTTACCTGTTCCAAACGAAAAAGCTATACGCTATATTACGCTACTAGCACTTGCAACTGGATGTACGATAACTAAAAAAGGTATGTTTCACAGAAAAAATTATTTTTATCCCGATTTACCAAAAAATTATCAAATTTCTCAGTTTGATTTACCTGTAGGTGAAAATGGAAAATTAGAGATAGTTATTGATAATGAAAAAGATTATGTTGAAATTGAAAGAGTTCACATGGAAGAGGATACTGGAAAATCTTCACACGAGGGAACAGGACGAATTGATTCTGCTACTAGCACCTCCCTTGATTTCAACAGATCAGGTGTCCCTCTTGTAGAAATTGTTACTAAGCCTGTTATTCAATCTTCTAAAGTGGCAGTGGCGTATATTGAAGAACTTAGACAACTTGCGATTGATTTAGACATATCAGAAGGAAAATTAGAAAAAGGTAATTTAAGATTTGATGCAAATATTTCTGTAGCTCCATCAGATAGTGATGAGTTGGGTACAAAAGTAGAAATCAAAAATATGAATTCACTTCGATCTCTTGAAAGAGCTATAGATTATGAAATTAAACGACAGTCATCAGCCATAGAAAACGGTGAATCAATAATTCAGGAAACAAGACACTGGGATGAAAGTAAAGAAACTACAACTTCAATGAGATCAAAAGAGGGTAGTGCTGATTATCGTTATTTTTCTGATCCAGACCTTCCTAATATGGTTTTGCCTGATGAATTTGTAAACCAAGTAAAAGAGAGTCTTCCTTCATTGCCTCATGAAAATAGAAATAAACTTGTAGAAACAGGTCTTGATCTATCTGATTCAAACGTTTTAAGCAAGAGCGAAAAATGGATTCTTGAACTTTATTTTGAAGTATTTGACAATACTAAAGACTCAAAAGCAACATTTAATTGGATAACTGGGGAACTGCAGGGCCAAATGCGTAAATTAGAGATTAAGTCACTACCAGAATGGTTTTCACCAAATTTTTTATCAGATGTTATTAAATTAATTGATGAAAATAAAATCTCTTTCACTTCAGGAAAAGTTATTTTAGAGGAACTAATCCAAAAGGACACAACTCCAGATGATGTAGCAAAAAAACTAGATTTGTATCAAGAAAATGATGAAAGCGCTATTTCAGAAATAGTAGAAGAGGTTATTAAGAACAATCAAGATATCGTGGAAAGAATAAAAAATGGAGAAGAAAAATTAGTAGGTTTTATGGTCGGTCAAATAATTAAAAGCTCAGGCGGAAGTATAAATCCAGGAATAGCAAAAGAAATATTATCTAAAGAGTTAAATTTATAATCTGATTAACAACTGTTGCAGACAATAATCCCATTAAGCCGGCACCTAAATCATCATAAAGCACACCAAGCTTGCCAGGATGTTTTTCAAGCTCTGCAACAAATTTTGGTTGTTTCATAATATCGCTTAATCGAAAAACTAGAAATCCTGCCAACAGTGGCAATAATCTTGATGGAGAAGCAATTGTAACAAGACTCATTCCAACTATTTCATCTAAAGTAATCCAACTCGGATCATCATTTGCTTCGTTATCATCAACTGAAAAAAGATATGTCAGAACTAAAACTATAAATAAAAAAAAGCCCAACACCAAAACCTGAAGCTAGAAATCTCTTCACATTTGAATAATAGTATTTTTTATGGCTTGATTTACAAAAAGGTGTAGTATTTGTTATTAATAATGGAAAAATCAAATCTTATATGGCTAAATGGCGAATTTGTAAACTGGGAAGATGCAAACATCAGTGTAATGTCTCACACTCTTCATTATGGAACTGGAGTCTTTGAAGGTATAAGAGCTAGAGATTCAAAAATTGGCACAACTATTTTTAGATTGCCGGATCATGTTGATAGATTATTTGATTCAGCTGAAGCTTATAATTTAAAAATACCTTTCGACAAAGAAGTTATTACTAATGCAATAAAAGATTCAGTCCATTTGAACAATCTATCATCTGCGTACATAAGACCCTTAGTATTTTTTGGAGAAGGCGAGATGGGGCTACTACCAAAAAGTGTTCCAGTTTATGTTTCTGTAGCAGCTTGGAATTGGGGTGCATATTTAGGAGATGATGCGGGGAATCAAGGTGTAAGGGTATGTATATCAAAATGGAAAAGAATTAGTCCACAAAGCTTTAAGCCAACAGCAAAAGGTGTAGGAGGTTATATGAACTCCACTCTTGCTAAAGTTGATGCTGTAGAAAATGGATATGACGATGCAATTATGCTTGGTGATAATGATGTAGTTGCTGAAGGGAGCGGTCAAAATCTATTTTTAATTAAAAATGGAAAAATTTATACACCACCTATTGAGACAGGTGCTTTAGGAGGTATTACAAGAAAAACAGTAATAGAAATTGCGAACAATCTTGGTTTAGAGACCGAGGAAACAAACATAAACGCCGATCAATTAAAAGACGCTGACGAATTATTTTTTACAGGTACAGCTACCGAAGTTGTTGGGGTAGTGTCAGTCGATGGTGAAGACATAACAGACGGAAAACCTGGAGAAATCACAGGTAATATTAGGCAAAAATATTTAGAAATTGTAAACGGAGAAAATGAAGACTTTCTACATTATCTTACTTTAGTTAAATGAGTCAACAGCCAAATATACAAATAGAATCAAAAAAGAATATAGAAGATTCAGATCTTCCAGTACCTAGAAGTCAAGGAAAAGATACTCTACCCAATTCACTGAGGTCTCCAGATGAAGAAGTTTTCTCAATTCCTAGTCCAGATAGCGGTTATGCTTTAAAACTTATTAAACCATTTACCGCAATGTGGAAAAATAACCATAAACATAAGTTAATAACAAAAGTTGTAACAAATTTAGTAATCTTTCAGGCTTCAAAAATTGGTAGAGCTCCTACAAAAAGTGATGTCATTAATGTAATAGATACATTAAAAATAAAAGATTCAGATGCTGGAGTTTTAGATACAGCAACTTTAAAACAATGTAGTTTGGAAAGCATTCAAGGATTACACCTCTCTAAATTATTTGATGCTAATCAAGAAGAAAAAAAATAATAGCTATACACTTGTGTAATGAAGATTGTAAGGGCTAAATATCAGGGCGAAATATTTTATGGTGAATTGCACGAAGGTGAAGTTTTAAGATATGAAGGATCACCTTTAGTAATTTGGGAACCAACTGAAGAAAAATATTCTCTTGAAGAAATACAACTTCTTGCTCCAGTTCTTCCTAGTAAAGTAACAGCAGTAGCTAAAAATTATGAAAAACATGCTGTTGAGCTGGGAGTACATGACTACACCGCACCAAGCAATCCAGTCTTTTTTAATAAACCTTCAACTTCAGTAATTGGTACAGGAGAGAATATTATTTATCCAAAAATTGCTCAACATGTTGACCATGAAGCAGAATTAGCAGTTGTTATTGGAAAGCTCAGTAAAAACCTAACTCATGATAACTGGATGGAACATGTACTTGGTTTTACAATAGCTAACGATTTATCTGAAAGAGTACTTCAGGGCCAAGATGGAACTTTTAACGGTAACTTTACAAGAGCAAAAAGTTTCGATACTTTTTGTCCACTAGGTCCCTTTATTCAAACAAATTTTGAAAAAAATCCAGAATTGGGTATTAAGTGTTTTGTTAATAATGAATTGAAACAGGACGGAAATACTAGAGATATGATTTTTAGTATTGGAGATATTTTATGTTTTGTTTCGTCAATAATGACTCTTCTGCCAGGTGATGTAATTCTTACAGGTACTCCAGATGGTGTATCTAAAGTGGGACCTGGTGATGAAATTAAAATTGAAATTGAGACAATAGGGACTTTGATTAATACTATTAAGTAGATGAAATTAAGAATTGCACCATCGCCCACAGGACAGTTACATATTGGAAATGCAAGAACGGCTTTATTTAATTGGTTGTATGCAAAAGCAAATAATGGCACTTTTCTTGTTCGAATTGATGACACAGACACAGAAAGAAGTACTAAAGAATTTCAAAAAGATATAACTGAAAATCTTAAATGGCTAGGTTTGCACTGGGATGAAGGCATTGAAGTAGGCGGCTCTCATGATTCTTATAAACAATCATCAAGATTTGATCGCTATCAGGAAGTTGCAGAAAATCTCTTAAGTAGAAATTTAGCTTATGAAGATGATGGTGCGATAAGGTTTAAGGTACCTAATGATGGTTCAATAGAATTTAAAGATTACATAAGAGGTGATATGTTATTTAATCTTTCAGATGTTGAGGATTTTGTTATTCTACGCTCTGACAAATCTCCTACATATCATCTAGCATCAACTGTTGATGATATAGATTATGGAATAACCATTATTGCTAGAGGAGAAGATATTCTTTCTTCAACTCCAAAACACATTATGTTAATGAAAGCAATGGATGCTTCTTTACCTGATTTTTGCCATCTTCCTTTATTGTTTGGTCCAGACGGAAAAAAACTAAGTAAAAGACATGGCGACACTTCAGTAGAAGCTTTTAAAAACAAAGGTATTTTAAGTGAAGCTATGTTTAATTATCTATGTTTGCTTGGATGGTCGCCAGGTAATGATCTCGAACAATTTGATATCAACACAGCAATAAGCAAATTTGATCTTAAAAATGTTCTGCCAAATTCTGCAATTTTCGATGAGAAAAAATTGTTGTGGTTAAACGGTCTCTATATCCGTTCTACTGATATAGAAGATTTTCAATCTACTGCATTGTCACAAATTGAAAATGATATACAAAGAAGCCTATTTGATGAGGAAAAAAGCAGATTATTAAATATATTTCCTTCAGTTCAGGAACGAATTGAAACTTTAGCAGATCTAACTCAACAGGTTATGTTTTTGATAGATGAGCCGTTTGTAGTTGATGAATTAGATTGGCAAGATGTAAACAACGAAGAAGCACAGAAGTACCTGTTTCTATTAAGGGAAGAGTTTATTAACTTAGATAATTTTTCTCTAGATTCAATAGAAATTGTCATGAGAAAAACACTTGAAGAAATTAATGTAAAAACAAAAATTGGATTTCAAGCAGCACGTGTATCAATCACCGGAACAAAAATTAGTCCTCCACTTTTTGAATCAATATTTGCTTTAGGTAGAGAAGCAGTAATTGCTCGATTAGCTGAAAGTATTGAAAAATTATAACAACTAATAATTAAAATACTTTATTCTTAATATTTATACGGCCCCGTCGTCCAGAGGCCTAGGACGCTGGGTTTTCAACCCAGAAACGCCGGTTCGAATCCGGTCGGGGCTGCAATCTTTCGGGGATGGTGTAATTGGCAACACAATGGGTTCTGGTCCCATCGTTGAGGGTTCAAGTCCTTCTCCCCGAGCAGAGGCCCCGTCGTCTAGAGGCCTAGGACGCTGCCCTCTCAAGGCAGAAACGCCGGTTCAAATCCGGTCGGGGCTGCTAATCTGATATTTTTTTGTACCAACGAGGTTTGTTTTTTAAAAACTCAAGATAATCGTTTTCATTGTCTAGCTCAAAATATAGCTCTTTATTAAATACTTGTTTATAACTTAAATTCAATTTTTCAAACTCTACAACATGTTTTTTGAAACTATTCTCTCCATATCTGAAATTTTCAAAAAATGCACATCCACCAACTAAAGGGGTGCCGTTGTCTGAACTTTTTGAAATCACAATTTCGTTAATTGCAATTTCTTGAAGATAAACTGAAATGTTGTATTTATTAAGATAAGGCAAATCAGCATGGCAAATAGCCCAAGAAGAAAAGCTATTTGATAGTTCTATAAATTCAGTAACTTCATTACTTAAACCATTTGATTTTGAGTTAAATGTGTTGACTCCAATTTGTTTAGCTAATTCTTTTATTTCCAAATCTTTAGAAATAAAATAAATTTGAACAAATTCATTTTTAAACGAATTTACTGTGTTCTTAATTAGATTTAATTGCAATTCTTTTCTTTCAGCTAGAGATATTGATTTTGATAGTCTAGACATTGGATTTTCTAGACTTTTGATAGGTATTCCAATTAATATATTGCTATTCATATTATTAAATTTGTTATACCATGCTATTAAAGTATTTAATCAATATGGATAGAAAAACAAAAATTATTGCAACTGTTGGCCCAAGCTTAGCCAGTAAAGAAAAAATTCATAGTGCTATAAATTCAGGAGTAAATGTCTTTAGGATTAATTTTTCTCATGGGACACTAGATGAGCACAAACAATTCATAGATTGGGCAAGATCATCTAAAAATCAAGTAGCAATAATGCAAGATATTCAGGGTCCAAAAATTAGAACCGGCCAAGTTAATACAAATACGGTATTACAAAAAAGCCAAGAGATAAACTTAACCAACAAAGAAGTGGAATCATCTGATGAAATAATTTTTATTAATTATAAAAATTTATATGAAGATATAAGTGTTAATGACAGAGTTTTTATTGATGATGGTCAGATAATCCTCAAAATTACTGAAAAACAAAAGAATAAATTGAAAGCTTTAATTCTAATAGGAGGCGAACTCAGAGATAATCAGGGTGTTGCGTTTCCAGATTCAAAATTATCTGTACCTGCAATCACTGAACAAGATATTGAACATTTAAAATTTGGAACAGAACAAGATGTAGATTTTGTTGCAGTATCTTTTGTTAGAAATAGCGATGATATACAAGCTGTAAGAGAAATTATTCCTAAGGATATAAAGATTATTGCAAAGATAGAGTTAAAAACTGCTCTAGAAAATATAGATGAGATTCTCAATGTTGCAGATGGAGTTATGGTTGCAAGAGGTGACCTTGGAGTGCAACTCCCAATCGAGAAGGTACCATTTGTTCAAAAACAAATTTTAGATGCTGCAAATAGGAAAGGAAAGATTTCAATAACTGCTACAGAGATGCTTCAATCTATGAAATCTTCATATAGACCTACAAGAGCAGAAGTAACAGATATTACAAATGCAATACTAGAAGGTTCGGATGCTGTGATGTTATCTGCTGAAACATCAATAGGCGATCATCCTAATAGAGTTATAGAAGTGATGTCTAATATATGTAAAGAAGTAGATTCTAGGAACGATACTTCATCTTTGCTTTCAAAAGAAGATTCTAAAGAAGATTCATTCACGACTACTTTAGCAAGAGCAGCTGTTCAAATTGCTGACGATATAGATGCAAGAGCAATTGTGGCGTTTACAGAGACTGGAAAAACTCCGCTTCTTATTTCAAACTTCAGACCTAAGGCTGAAATTATAACTTTTTCAACAAAAGATAAAACACTTAAACAATTGAATTTACTTTGGGGAGTTGAGCAATTCCCAATAGAGAAAAAGGAAACATTTTCTGAAATGCTTAAATCTGCAAATGATTTCCTTGTAAAAGAAAAAAAATATAATAAAGGTGATAAAGTTATTGTTGTTGCTGGTACACCTCCGAATGTGGAAGCAGCAACAAATTTAATCAGAGTACATAATTTAGGAGATGTATAGTGGGTCAGATTATTGAGGTAAAAACTACTAAGGTCAATAAAACATTAATTTTTGATTTAAACAGGTCTGTATCAGGTCAAGAAGGCATGACTTTTAATAATATTTCTGAGGCTTCTTTAATTCCTGACGTAAGTGGACAATTAGCTTTAAAGCTTTTTCAACAAATTGATGATATAGATACAATTTTTATTCAATCAAACATGGTAACAATTAATTTTCAAAGAAACATTGGAAATGATACTTCACATGTAGAAAACACATTACAGAACTTTTTTATTTTTTACGGTGAAGAAGAATGAAAATTGGTATTACTGGGGCTTCTGGATTTATTGGCAAAAGACTTGTAAAAAAACTTGAAGAAGATGGTTTTGAAGTATTTAAATTTGTCAGAAGAGATGTTCAAAATGAAAATGAAATATTCTGGAGCCCATCAAAACAGGAAATTGATATAGAAAAATTTCAAACTCTTGATGCAGTTATTCATTTGGCAGGCGAATCTTTAGCTCCTAAAGATATCTTTGGTTTCTTACCTTTGAGTGGAGGAAGATGGAATAAGGAAAAGAAGTCAAGAATATATTGGTCTAGAAAATGGGCATCCGACTTATTTGTAAAAACTTATAATGAAAGCGAAACCTATCCGAAAATATTTATTACAGCTTCTGGAACAACTATTTATGGGGATCATGGTGATGAAGTTATTACAGAATCCACAACTAAGTTTAATAGAGGTACCTTTGACCAATTAGTAGCTGAAGAAGCATGGGAATCACCACTTTCGAGTATAAAACATAAAGATGTTCGTATTGTTAAAGCCAGAAATGGATTCATTTTAGGAAAAGGCAACATTGCAACACAACTAATTACTTTAACAACAAAGCTTAATTTATCTGGACCTTTAGGAAAAGGAGATCAATATTGGTCATGGATTTCAATAGAGGATGTTATAAATGCGTATAAATTTTGTTTGGAAAATAGTGACATTTCTGGACCTGTCAATTTTGTTTCTCCAGTGCCAATTACACAAAAAGAGTTTTCAAATAGATTTGCGAAAGTATTTAAAAAATTCTCGGTATTACCAGCACCACAAATTGCAATAAATTTACTTATGGGTTCTGAATTGGCGCATGGATTGATCTTCTGTAGTCTTAGAATAATTCCTGAAAAATTGTTAAAAGAAGGATTTAGTTTTGAGTATCCAGTTATTGAAGATTATGCAAAGGCTTTGAGAGATGAGTAAAAGCTACGAAGAGAGAATGGCAGAAAAATACAATTTTCTAAAAAAAGATAAAAACACATCCTCAGAAGTCACTAACAAAAATACAGAACATGATGAGCAAGTTTCAAATGACGAAGTTATTGATGTAGAAGGCCAAGAAGATAGCCTTCTTGTCCCATTAGATGCATGGAATACTGTTCTGAATCAACTTGGAAATTTACATGAGGCCAGTCAGCAGATGGCTGAAGCAAGAGAGAGAGCAGCAAAAGCAGAAGCAGAAGCAGAATTTCTTAGAGAAAAATTAAAAAATACTAGAGAACAGCTAGATCAAGTTAACAAGAAAAAAAGGTTTTTCTTTTTTTAATAGTTCTTATTATCTGAAACTCCAGAAATAATATAAAAAGATATTATCAACAATATAATTAGTGACCCCATTGCGACATTTCTGCCTAAATTGAGTCCATCAACTATAAAACCCCAAAGTAATGGACCTAGTATTGTCGCAAACCTTCCAATCGTTGAGTACAACCCATAAAACTCTCCAAGATGTTTCTCTGGTGAGAGTCGAGTCATAAATACTCTATCAACTGCAAAAATTCCACCAATATTAAACCCCCCTAAAACTCCAGTCACATAAATCAACCACATTTGATCAAATTCAGTTGCAACAATTGCTAGTGAAAGTGAAATAATCCAGCAAAATATACTGATTAAGATTAATTTTCTAGGTCCATATTTATCAGCAGCTTTTCCAAAGATATATCCACCAATAATGGAAATCACTATTGCTAATGCAAGAATGTTCTGGCTGTCTGCAGGAGTTAGCCCAGCTTCTTCGACTAAATATACTGCTAGTAAACCACTGATGAGAGTATTGATTGCATCAGCATAGAAAAATCTTCCTACAAGAAATCTGGTGAGACCCTTATATTGCCTAGAATGCTTCCACGACTTTATAACAACATTTAATGAATTCAAAATACTTATTTTTACTTTTTCTGCACTCACAAATTTTTCTTCTATAAAAATAAATGCTGGTAGAGAAAATATTAAAAACAATATTGCAACCGATCTAAATATTTCTACATAGCTATATCCAAAATTTTGCAAAACTGTGGCAACACCAAAACCTATCAAAGAACCTATGTATCCAAAAGCAACACCCATTCCTGAAATTTTTCCTCTGTTTTCTTCCGTGCTAACAGAAATGAGAAGTGCATCGTAAACAACTGATCCTAGATTGAAACCAATAAGTGAAATAACAAACAACAGAACAGAAATTTGTACTGTAAATGTTCCCAATAAAAATGTAGAGATGATACACATTATTGTCATTAATAAAAGAAGCCTCTTTTTTCCCTCTGATCCGTCTGACTTCCTACCAACCCATGGACCGAGAATTGCGACTATTATCATTGCACTTGAAGTAGCAAATCCAAGCTGTTGGTCAGTCCATCCTTTTTCACTTACTAACCAAACTGAAAAATACAAACCTGGTATTACAAAAGCATAAACCGTGTTTGCAAGATCAAAAAGTAACCAAGAAATTAAACTTTTTGGCTTTACTTTATCCATTTAGTTCTTCAACTGCCTTATTGAGACGTTCAAGACCCTCACTTAATTCATCATCGCTAAGGGCATAGGATAATCTCATATACCCGGGTGCACCAAATACTTCTCCTGGAACAAATGCAATAAAATATTTATCGAGTAGCCAATTACAAAAATCTATGGATGAATTTATACCTTCATAATTTCCATTGCAGTAATGGCTAACATCAACAAATAAATAGAATGCACCAGTAGGGTTACCGACGCTTATGTTGTTTATTTCATTAATTTTTTCAATTGCATAAAGCCTTCTTCTGTTGAATGATATTTTCATTTCTTCAGTCACATCAAGTCCATTTTTTAATGCAGTCTCTGCAGCTATCTGAGATATATTTGAAACATTAGATGATATTTGAGATTGTATTTTTTTAGCTAATCCTATGACATTTGAGTTAGCAACCAACCACCCAACTCTCCAACCGGTCATAGCATATGCTTTAGAAACACCATTTATAATTATTGTATTTTTTAATTCTTTGTCATATTGTCCTGGTGAAGGTGATGTCTTACCTTCATATACTAAGTGCTCATATAACTCATCAGATAAAATCCAAATATCGTTTTCAAATACCCAATTATATATTTCCTCTGATTCCTCTTTTGAATAGACCACACCCGTAGGATTTGATGGAGAACACCAAATTAATAATTTTGTTTTTGAATTTTTTGCCTTTTCAAGATCCGAAACTGAAATTTTAAAATTATCTTTTTTGTCAGGTTTAATAAAAACCGGTTCACCACCTGCAAGCTTTACAGCTTCAGGATAAGTTGTCCAATAAGGTGCAGGAATTATTACTTCATCGCCAGAATCTAAGATTGACATTAGCGCTGTAACAATAGCTTGCTTTCCACCATTAGATACAACAACATTATTTTCAGTGATATCTACACCCGAATATTCAAACGTTGTTCTTGATATTTCTTTTCTTAAAGATTCAAGTCCCGCAACAGGGGAGTATTTGTGATTTTTTGGATCATCGGCAGCAATTTTTACTTCATCAACTACATAGTCTGGTGATGCAAAGTCCGGTTCACCAGCTCCGAAACCTATAACTGGCTTACCTTCTTTTTTTAACTCTCGGGCTTTATTTGAAATTGCCATAGTTCCCGAAGGATTAATTTTATTATCTAATTTTGATATATCCATAACTTAATCTTTCAGAGTTATTTTAATAAAGTTATTCATTAAATACGTTTCATAAATATTAAACTATAAAAAATGGAACAAATATTATATGGTGCTCCTGTAGCAAAACAGCTTGACGAAATAAGTTTAAAAATATTTCAGGAAGTCAAATCGAATAATAAATCTCCACATATGACTGCTATTACTGTTGGTGACAATCCAGCTTCTCTACTTTATGTTTCAAGAAAAAAAGAAAAAGCTGAGGAATTAGGAGTTGAATTTAATTGGATAAAACTTGATAAAAATACGAGTCAAGAAAAACTTAAAGAACTAGTTGAAACTGAATCAAAAAATACAGATGGTTTGATTATCCAGTTACCTTTACCAGATCATTTAAGTTCTGAAGATGTAATAAACTGTATTCCCCCACATGTAGATGTCGATGGTCTTACCTCTTATAATTTAGGAAGCTTGTTTTCAAATGAATATAAATTAATTCCTGCTACATCATTAGCTGTACTTGAATTATTAAATTTCTACCAAATCAAGACCGAAGACAAAGCTATTGTTATTGCTGGTCGTTCAAGATTAGTGAGTTCGCCTTTAGCTAAGATACTATCTTCAAAAAGTTACAACGCTAATGTAACAGTCATTCATAGCAAGACATCCAATCAAAAACAATTTATAACACAAGCTGATATTTTTATATCAGCAGTAGGTTCTGCAAAGCTTTATGATTCTTCCTACTTTAAACAAGGTGCGACCATCATAGATATAGGAATATCATCTGTTGATGGAAAAACTTATGGCGATATTGACACTCAAAATATAAGTGAAGTAGCGAGTTATCGATCTCCATTTCCTGGTGGAGTAGGGCCAATAACTGTCTCAGCTCTATTTTTTAATTTATCTAGGCTAGTAAAAACTAACTAGCGTTCCACTCTTCTTCGCTAATTCTTTTATCCATATCTACATTTCTCAATATCAGATATCCAATTAGAAAGAAAGAAGTTATAACTGGTAAAGATAATCTTGGATTTCCTGTCGATGCACTGACGTAAGCATAAATGAGTGGACCCCATATTGCTGAAAACCTTGATAGCACTGAAAAGAAACCCATAAATTCACCTTCAGCACCTTTAGGTAGCATAGCCGCATAAACACTCCTGCTTACAGATTGTAAACCTCCCATACCCATTGCTGTCACTATTCCCATTACGATAACTGGTATTAATTGTTTTTCAGGTACGAAATATGCGGCATTGCCCACAAGAAATAGAAGAAACATGGTGTAATAGAGCACTTTCTTTTGTCCAATTTTTGTGGCTAAATTACCGGCTAATTTTGCTCCAAAATAAGCAACAAACTGAACAACTAAAAACACTATTAGTACTTGAGTTTGATCTAACAATAATACTTCTGTAAAGAACGCAGCTGACATATTTATTAAAGTTTGTAAACCATCCCAGAAAAAAATGTATGAGATTAAGAAATAAAGTAAAAATGGAAATTTTCTTATCTTTTTTAGAGTTGTGAAATTTCTACTGTAAGCATTTGCAATAGAAACTTTACCAGATTTTGTTTCTACAATATTCATCCTTGAAAAACTGAATACAGAAAATATTAACCACCATAATCCAGATTTTGATATTGCAATTTTGGAAGCAAGAGCAGTATCAATTCCTAACATGTCTGGTCCTAAGAGAATTATTACAAAAGACAGAATTAAATCTGTACCACCTCCTAAGTAACCGAGGGCGTAGCCTCTTGCAGAAACTGAATCAATTGTGTCATCAGTTGTTATATCTTTTAATACACTGTCATAAAAAACATTAGATCCAGTCGCACCTAATTGTGCTAAGAAATAAATTCCAAGAGTGAAAAGTACATCACCAGAATTAGCAAAATAAAAAGTTGAAGCAAATATTGCACCTCCGAATGCAAAAATTTTAAAGAACCGCATTCTATTTCCAGACATATCTGCGATTGCTCCTATTGTTGGCATTATTAAAAAGAAAATAAATAAGGCTGAACCAATTGCAAATCCCCAAACTTCTGCACCTGTATATACATTTCCTCTGAATTCAAAACCTTCTTCAGGAACAATTACACTTACAAAATAAACAGGCAGTACAGCACCTAGAATAGTTGTTTCATAAGCAGATTTTGCCCAATCGTACATCGACCAGCCAAATATTGTTCTTTTATTATTTTTTTCGTTCATAATCCCCCTTAATAATGACTTTAATCAAAATATTTATCAGATGAAGAAAAGAAAGTTATTTTTAATTAAAGTACCCGCTATATTTATAAATGTTTTTAATTATAAAGGTTATGTAAATGGGTTTTAAATGTGGAATTGTAGGATTGCCAAATGTTGGAAAATCAACATTATTTAATGCTTTAACTCAAGCAGATATAGAGTCTGAGAATTATCCATTTTGTACAATAGAGCCAAATGTTGGAGTAGTTACTGTTAATGATTCGAGACTAAATGAACTCTCAGAAATCGTAAATCCTAAAAAAACTATACCTACTGTAATGGAATTTGTAGATATTGCCGGTTTAGTTGAAGGTGCTTCAACAGGAGAAGGTTTAGGAAATCAATTCTTATCAAACATTCGAGAAACAGATGCAATTGTACATGTAGTAAGAGCTTTTGAAAATGATGATATTGTACATGTTTCTGGAAAAGTATCACCAATAGATGATATTGAAATTATTAACACAGAGTTAATATTGTCTGACTTGAGCGTTGTCGAAAAGTTATATCAAAAAGCTCAAAAAAACACTAAGTCGGGACAAAAAGAGGGAATGCCAATGAAAGAATTGCTAGAAAAAATTTTGTCTGCACTTAAGGAGGGGATAAGTGTAAGAAAGCTCACTTTTGGTGAAGAAGAGTTAGTCTTACTTAAAAGCTTCCAACTTTTAACGTTAAAGCCTGTACTTTATGTTGCAAATGTAAACGAGAATGGATTTGAAAATAATCCATATTTGAGTTCAATTCTAGATTATGCAAAAGAAGAAAATTCTAAAGTTGTTCCAATATGTGCTGAAATAGAAGCAGAAATCTGCGAATTAAATACTGAAGAAAAGGAAGAATTTTTGTTAGAAATGGGACAGAGTGAATCAGGTTTAGATAGATTAATTAAAGCAGGCTATAACTTACTTGGTCTACAAACCTACTTCACAGCTGGAGAGAAAGAAGTAAAAGCATGGACAATAAATGTAGGAGATACTGCTCCAGTAGCTGCAGGTAAAATCCATACTGATTTCGAAAAGGGCTTTATACGTGCTGAAACTATTTCGTTTAATGATTTTATAGAATACAAAGGTGAAAAAGGTTCAAAAGATGCTGGCAAATTAAGAACAGAAGGCAAAGATTACATAGTCAAAGATGGAGATGTAATGCATTTTTTATTTAACTTATAACATAAAATTGTAGTGTTTCTATTAGCTACTATATATTTAATCCAAATAAGATTTTCAAAGTTGTTCTTTAACTAAAATGAATATGTAGCATAATAAGCACGTGAAAGTAATAATTGTAGGAGCACACGGAGAAGCAAAAGAGCTGATCAATAGGGTTAGTTCCGGATGGTCTATTTCCGTAATTGATTTAGACCAAGAAAAATTAAGAAATTTCACAACAAATAGACAAATAGACAAAATTCAAGGTGATGCTACATCCTCATTGGTGCTAAAAAAAGCTGGACTTGATGAAGCCACTGCAATAGTAACCTTGACATTAAGTGATGAAGTTAATTTGGAAATTTTGAAAATTGCTAAACAAAATAATATATTAAGACTTTCTTCAATTATTAATGACTCATCTCATATTGATAAATTTAAAGAATTAGATGTTGAATTAGTTGAGCCAGATATTCTACTAGCAAGAAGATTTGAACATATTCTTGAACCTAGAAGAGTTGTATCCCAAGCTTTTGCAGGTGGAAGAGCTGAAGCGCTTGAAATCGAAATCAGTTCAGATAGTCCAGTTAGAGGAAAAAAACTAAGAGAAATTGGTTCAGATTATTATATTGTTGGTGCATTATTAAGAAAAGGCAAAGTGATTATTCCTCATGGTGATACAGAAATTGAAACTGGAGACCTTGTTACTATAGTTCTACAATCAGGTGCATTTTCTAATGTGATTAATCTTTTCTCAGGTTCAGAATCTCGCTTTCCTCTAGAATTTGGAAAAGATATTGTTGTCGTTCTAGATAATGAAAAGAATTTAAAAAACTTATCTGAGTCTGAATTTTTCATAAGAAATACAAAGGCAACTTCACTTAAGTTAATTACAAAGGAAGATTTGTTCGATAATAATTTAGAATCTACTGAAGAGACTTTAAAGGCTGTTCTGAAAGATCAAGAATTTGACATTACATATAAAAATAAAATTTCCAATAAGGATTTAGAGAATTTTATTAATGAAAATTCAATTGGAACAATTTTTTATCCAGTTGAAGACAGTATTTCAAAATCAAAAATAAAGTCACTGATTAGCATTGCTAACAAATCAAAAATTCCTGTTCTATTTTCAAGATCAACCTATCCATACAAGACTATTGGATTATTGATCAATGATAATTTTGATGAAAATAGTTCAAATGCAATTGCATTTGATTTATCTTCAACAATGTCAGCCAAGTTAGTTGGAGTTATCATTAATCAACCAACTTTTTTGCAATCAGATGGTGAACAAAAAGTATCTGATACAGTTCAAAAACTTCAAGATCTAGCACTTTCACATGAAGTTCAACTTGACTTTGAAAATTTTGAAGGCAATGAAGCAAAAATATTTACTGATCAAACATCAAGTTATGATCTTTCAATAATCGGTTCAAATTCTTCACAATCTTGGCAGGATAGAAAAGTTATTGAATTTGTATCTACAAACTCTAATTCATCTGTTCTTTATATACCAAGGTAAATATGGAAGAATTTCAAGCTGAATCGTTAGTAATTATATCTTTAGGAGCATTTATTTTGCCTCTTGTTGCTCAGAGGATAAAGATACCAGGAATAGTTCTTGAAATTGCTTATGGAATTACTGTTGGTCCGATTTTAGGGATTGTTGAAACTTCTGAATTCATATCTGGTTTAGCGATTTTAGGATTTCTTTTGCTAATGTTTTTATCTGGATTTGAGATTGAACTAGATACATTTCGTGAAAAGGGAGTAAAAACACTAGCACTTCCTATGTCAATATATCTATTGACAGTTGCAACTTCTTTTTATCTTATATCAAATCTTGGATATCCAATATTTCTCGCACTAGTTTTGTGTACAACAAGTGTAGATATAGTTATTACAATTTTACGAAGCGACGACACAATTAAGACAGCTTATGGGCAGACTTTATTTATGGTTGCATTGCTTGCTGATATACTCACTCTCTTAGCAGCTACAGTTTATGCATCCTTTATAAGAGCTGGAGGCCTTTCTATTTCAAATTTAAATGTGGTCCTATATTTTGTAGTTGTTATTTTAATTCTAAGAATTATAAGAAGAGTTGCTTGGTGGAATCCTCAACTATTTTCTAGAATGTTTGACGGAAACGATCCTGATGAACTTGGAATAAGAAGCTCACTAGCTCTTATGTTAACTTTAGTTGGGGTTTCAGTAATTTTTGATATTGAACCAATTCTTGGAGCTTTTCTTGCTGGTACTATATTTGCGTTCATTTTTTCTAACCGAGGTACATTAGAAAGTAGTTTGAAGGGATTTTCTTATGGATTTCTCATACCAATATTTTTTATCAATATTGGTCTGAATTATGATATTAGCGTATTTTCAAACACTCAATTTTTTGTAGATGTAGGATATCTTTTTTTAATAGCTGTAGGTGTGAAATTCTTACCATCAGTATTATTAATATTTTCAAAAATCAAATTTAGAGATATTATTGCTGGTGGTTTTTTACTTTCAGCAAGATTTAGCTTAATTATTGCAATGGCAGAAATAGGAGTACATTTAGATTTAATATCAGTTGAGCTAGAGCAGCAGATAATTCTGTTAGCTGTAATTACTGCTACTTTCTCACCAATACTATTTAGAATTTTTAGAAGTAAAGCTAATTAATGAATTTCAAAATTTCTTTATTTTTTAAGGGAATGTTAATGGGTATAGCCGAGATAATACCTGGTGTTTCTGGTGGTACATTAGCTTTTATAACAGGTATTTATCAAGAACTCATCAACTCAATAAAATCAATAAATATTGAATCAATTAGGGTTTTGACTAAATTCCAGTTTAAAAAATTTTGGACAAATATAAATGGAAGTTTTCTATTAACTTTATTAATTGGAATGATTACATCAATATTGTTGCTATCAAGATTAATTACATTTCTTTTAAATAATTACAATTTTCAAATATGGGGATTCTTTTTTGGTCTAATAATTTCATCTGCATTTCTCATTTCAAAAAGTATAAGTGATTTTAATTTTCAAAATTATTGTTGGTTGTTTCTAGGATTAGTTGTTTCGGGCTATATTTCCTTAGTAGCGCCATCATCAAGTCCAAACTCAAGTTTTTTTATTTTCTTATCTGGTGCAGTTGCTATTTCAGCAATGATTTTGCCAGGGATTAGTGGTTCTTTTATCCTTGTTTTTTTGTCAAAATATGAGTTTATATTAAACGCACTTAATAGTTTTGACATAAATATATTGAGTGTATTTATTTCTGGTTGTATTTTTGGATTGATAACGTTTAGTAGATTGTTGTCGTATTTATTTAAAAATTTCAATGATATTGTTATAAGCACACTTGTAGGATTTTTATTAGGATCGTTAATTAAAATATGGCCATTTTATGAAGTTGTTGAGTATGATTTAAACAACAATCCTATTTATACAACCCCTGTATTTCCTACAACAGAATTGCTATCCGAGATTGTTTACTTTACTATCTTTTCATTAATTGGAATTTTTATAATGTGGGTTTTAGAAAAGAAGTTTATAGGAATTAGTAAATCTAATTAAGCTAGTAAAATAGAAGTATGAGATTAGGATTACCAGAATTATTAATTATTTTGTCGATATTGTTATTGCTGTTTGGAGCTAAAAGACTTCCCGGACTTGCAAAATCACTCGGTAAATCAACAAAAGAATTCAAATCTGCACTTGAAGAAGAATAAAGCATTACTAGCTAAATTAATCATATTTTCTTTGGCTTTTGCTGCATGTGGAAGTGAAACTGTCACAGAATTATCAACTGGAGAAGAAGTTTATGAAGCAAGATGCTCTGCTTGTCATGGTGCAGATCTCGAGGGTAGAGTAGGCCCTGCATTAGATGCTGATAGTTCATCTGCTAGCATGCCAGATTCATATTGGGTACAAACAATTACGATGGGCAAAGGGTCAATGCCAGCACAAAGATTAACAGATAATGAGGTTCAATTAGTTATTGATTATATAAAATCTAAGTGGTAACTCTCTCACAAGCTTGATTCAATAACTTTAATTTTTCTAATGGCTCTGATAGCTGATCTAAGTCTTCTATTCTCCATTTCCAGTTACCTTTCTGAGTACCAGGTAAATTGAATCTACCTTCAGCACCTAATTCAAGTAAGTCCTGTATTGTTGTAATTGCTACTTTACAAGGAGACTCCCAAGTCATTGATATAAAATTCCAAACATCAGATTCAAATTTATTGTTTAATTCTTTTTTATATTCATTGAAAAAATTAATCTGCTCACTACTAGTTTCATCAAACCATTGACGTATTGTTGGACTATCATGAGTACCTGTATAAGCTACAACACTTTCACTCCAATTTTTAGGGTTTATTTCATCATGATCTTTTTTATCAGGTATTCTTTGTTGCAATACCTTCATACCTGGAATTCCATATTTTTCTAATATTTGAGCAGTTGTATCTAGTACAACTCCTAGATCTTCAGCTAATAATTTATTGAAATTAACGTTGTTTGAAATTTTTTCAAAAAATGTTTCCCACGGTCCATCTCTCCAATGACCATCTAAAGCTGGTTTTCCAAAAGGTATAGCCCAAAATTTGAAAAAACCAATAAAATGATCAATTCTTAAATAGTCAAAATTTTTTAAATTTTCATTTAATTTTTCTATCCAGTATGAGTAATCAGTTTCTTTGTGATTGTCCCAATCGTATAATGCTGTATTCCATATTTGACCTTCCACTGTAAAATCATCAGGCACTGCACCAGAGACATATCCCATTTGATTATTCTCATCAAGATCGAATAAATCTTTATTCAACCAAACATCTGCAGAATTATGGTTAACATATATTGGAATATCTCCAAGTATGGAAACATTATTTAAATTTGCATAATTTTTTAGTTTTTTCCATTGAGAATTAAATTCATATTGTAAAAAAACATTTTTTGCAAAAGTATCTTTAAATTTTTCAATAACTTTTTGGAAAGTATCTTCAGAATAATTTAAATAATCTTTATCCCATTCAACCCAGTTATTACCGTGCACTTCACTTAATGTCACAAAAGTGAGGTGTTTTTTAATTAGCTCATTTTTGTTTAAAAAATCAGAATAAATTGAATCATTTAAATCAATTCTTTTTGATACAGATTGAAATAGTGATTGTTTATATGAGTAAACTTTTTTAAATTCAACTTCATAAGTGGACAACTCTTTCAAATTATTCAAATTATCTTTATCAAACATATTGTTTTCTATATCATTTATGGAAATCAAATATGGATTTCCCAGTATTGATGATTTACTCGAGTAAGGCGAGTACTCAACCTCATCAGTTATCCCTAAAGGTAAAACTTGCCAGATATTAGTTTTTGAAGATTTTAGTAAATCAACAAAATTAAAACTATTTAAACCTAAGTCTCCTATGCCATATTCTCCAGGCAGAGAAGATGGATGGAGAATTAACCCACTACTTTTTTTTATATCCATTACTCTTCAAAATAGAGTATATAATAAATTTTTAGGTTATTAATTATTTATGGTTGAAGAACACAGTCCGGAGTTTATAGACGCAGGAGAGCGTCAAAAAATTGATTTTTTTGAAGGTGACGTTCATCTAGGTCATTATGATTTTAGATTTGATTTTAATGACAAAAAACATTTTTCTATTTCTCAAGACGGAACAGGCAGATTTAGAGTACATACTGAAAAAAATATCTCTAAATTGTGGCTTTTGCTTGAAGATGAAGATTTTAGACCTGTCGAATTAAGAAAATATGCTGAAACTGACAGGTTTGTGTTTTGGGGAGTACAAGTTGAATTTAGAGCAAACGTAGCTAAATTTAGTTTTGCTGCAACCACTGAAGACAATTTAAATTTATATTTAGGCACAAGCGGCATAGCAAACTTCATATCACCATCTGAAAAGTGGATTTATGATTCTTCTATTTATCAAAGACATAGTATTCCAGACTGGGTATACGGTTCAGTAATGTATCAGGTCTTTCCAGAAAGATTTGCTAACGGAAGATCAGAAATAAACCCAGAAAATACAGTTGAATGGGGTAGTGTTCCGACAAGACTAGATTTCCAAGGAGGGGATCTTTATGGTGTAATTGATAAATTAGATCATATAGAGAGCTTGGGTGTAAATATTTTATATCTGAACCCAATTTTTTTATCCGGTAGTACCCATAAATATGATTCTTGGGACCACTTTAAAGTTGATCCAACACTAGGTGGAGATGATGGTTTAAGAGATTTAATATCAAATTGTCATGATAGAAATATTAAAGTTATCCTAGACTGTTCTCTGAATCACGTACACCCAAGACACTTCGCATTTCAAGATATAGTTAAAAATGGAGAAAATTCAGAATATAAAAATTGGTTTACTATTTTTGATTATCCTGTTCGATTAATTCACAGACCTCATCTTTATGCAAATACATACAAAGTAGGATGGGACGGTAATGAAGAAGAATACAAAAGATATCTTGAAAAGACTTTTGATGAGACAAAAGTACCTGTAGAAGTTAGAGATGATGATGGTCCAATTGTTGAACCATCATATAAAGCATGGTGGGGCGTACCTGATATGCCAAAAGTAAATTTTGAAAGTAAAGAAGCCAGACAGTGGGCTCTTGATGTTACAAAACATTGGATAGAAAATTTTGATATAGACGGCTGGAGAATGGATGTCGCTAAGGAATTAGATTTCTCTTTTTGGAAAGAATTTAGAGATATTGCTCATAAAGCTAATAAAGATACATTATTAATCTCAGAAATATTCGGTGACACTTCACAATGGCTCCAAGGTGATAGGTTCGATGGGACAATGAATTACTCATTCAGAGAGGCTATGACGGATTATTTTGCTACTAAGAGAATTAACAACAAAGAGTTTGCGGATTCACTGGCAAATCTGTATTCTATGTACTCTTTTGAGGCACTGTCATCTTGTCAAAATCTTTTAAGCTCCCATGATGTTAAAAGATTTCTAAATAGATGTGGCAATGAGGAAGATGGAATTTTAGGTGCTATATTTTTACAAGCTACTTTCCCAGGAATTGCAGGTATCTATTATGGAGATGAAATTGGACTTGGTGGTGCTGATGATCCTTTCAATAGAGAACCTTTCCCGTGGCACAGTGAGGAATCTTGGAATTCTACAATTTTAGACTACACAAAAAAACTTATGAACATAAAAAAATCAAGTTCCATATTCAAATATGGCAGATTCGAACTTTTAGATGATAATGAACAGTTTGTTGCATTTAGAAGAATATTGAAAGATGAATCTATGCTGTGCATTATCAACAGATCAAAGTCTAATGATGACTTTAATATTATTTCTAACGCACACAGTGTAAATGTAATTCATGGTGATTGTGCAGCTAATCTTGATCAAGGAATGATTCGAATAACAAATAATGCCGGTAATATTGGGATTATTCTTCATGAACAATAGTTATGTTCGCTTGTGAAATCTTTTTTTTATTTAATTAGAAATTTATCTAATTAAATATTATATTTAGCCTGACATTCTTTATTGAGTGAATATACGTATATACGAAAGGGAGTATATGAAAACTAATAAATTACGATTTATCGTATTTTTATTAATGCTTTCTATGGTCGCTGTTGCTTGTGGAGGTGGAACTGCTGAAGAAGCAGAGGAAGCACCTGCTACAACCGAAGCGCCTCAAGAAACATTAGCTGCTCCTGCAACCACAGCTCCACCACCGGAAGTAATTGTTGTGTGGGCTGAAGAAAAAGTCGCCGTAGCTTTGGAACCATTAGTTGGTGCTTATGAAGCAGCAGCTGGAGTGGACGTAGAAGTTGTTGTGTATGACTTTGGTGCTATTAGAACAGACGTTCAAACAGCCGGTCCGGCTGGAGAAGGTCCTGATGTATTTCTAGGAGCACATGACTGGGTTGGAGAATTAGCAGCAAACGGAGTTTTAGCACCTGTAAATATTGGTTCTATTGCTTCTGACCTTTTTGATGTAGGTATTGCAGGTTTTAGTTATGGCGGTATGACTTACGGAGTACCTTATGCAACTGAAGCAATAGCAATGTACTACAACGCTGATTTAGTAGATGGAGTCCCTGCTTCCTGGGATGATGTTAAAGCTGCTTGTGATGCTGCTGGCACAGAACTATGTGTAGGCGCACCAGGTGGTGGTGGTGGAGCAGATGCTTACCACAACCATCCATTTGTAGCATCAGCAGGCGGATACGTCTTTAAAGTTGAAGGCGGATTCGATCCTAATGACGTTGGTCTAGATAATGAAGGTGCCTTAGCATCAGCAGAGTATCTTGATACATTAGTAAAAGAAGGTGTTGTTGCATCAACTGATTATGGTGGCTCTATGTCAGCATTCCAAGAAGGTAGGTCATTGTTCTGGATGACTGGCCCATGGGCAAGAAATGATGCAAGTGCTGTTAATTATGGTGTAGGATTAATTCCTGCATTTGGTGACAGTCCTGCAACTCCATTCGTTGGAGTAAGAGGTGCAATGGTATCCTCATTCAGCGAAAAGAGATTGTTAGCAGAAAGCTTTATACTAGATTTCTTTGTAACTGTAGAAGTTCAAGAAGCTATGTATAATTCTGATCCTCGTTTACCAGCAACAAAATCATTATTTGCAATTGTTGAAGCTGCAGATCCAATCGCAGCGCAATTTGCAGCTAGTGCAGCAAATGGTATTCCAATGCCAAATATTCCAGAAATGGGAAGTGTATGGGGACCATTTGGTGATGCATTATTAATCATTAGAGACCAAGCTTATGGTACTAATGAAGAAACAGGAGTAACAGTTAATTCCGCGTCAGATGCTATGAAATTAGCAGCTGAACAAGTAAGAACTGCTATTGCTGGAGGATAAAAAGATAACATCTTTTATAATTGGGGCTCAATATGAGCCCCAATTTTTTTTTACTAAACTAATATTATGAAAACTTCAATAATCTTTAGATACATATTACTTGCAGTATTTAATGCTGGAGTTTTTTATGCGATACCATTATCAATAGCATTTGAAGCTTGGTTTTTATTAAGTTTAATTATTCTTAATGCTTTTTTAGTCAATATTGTTTATCTAACTGACAGATTTAAACCAATGAAATGGATTCTTCCAGGTATGATTTTTATGATTTCTTTTGTTGTTTTCCCTGCAATTTACAATACTTATGTATCTTTTACTAATTGGTCTACTGGTCATATCCTTAACAAAACACAGGCTATAAAAGTTTTGGAGGATAGAACTTTCACACCTGAAGATCAAAAAGATATACTATTTGATTTATATGTTCTTCAAGATCAAAATTTACAGTTTTATTTCTTTGCAGATTTAGATGAAAATAATATGTTTTTTGGCAAAGCTGTTACTGATGAAGATATTATTACTGCCAGTTTTGCAACTCATGAACCTTCTTTGAAAAAAAATGGCGAACTTAGTATACCCGATGGTTTTTATTTACTTTCTGGCAAAGAACAAATTGCAAATGCCGATGCTCTTCAGGATTTATCACTAGTTATTGACTCAAAAACGAGGGCAAAATTATTTAAAATTTCGGTATTTGGTGCATCAACTGGGAGCTTATCTTCAACCTCACAACTTTATACATATGACAGCACTAATGATGCCTTGATAAATAATTCTACAAATACTATATGTCCAGCTGTTGATGATAACTTTGAATGTAATGGAAAAGAAATTGATCCTGGTTGGCGGATTTATGTTGGTTCTGAAAATTATGAAAATTTATTTTCAAATCAACGTATAAGAGGCCCTCTTAATATTGTTACAAAGTGGACATTTCAGTTTGCAATCCTAACAGTCATATTTTCTTTTTTTGTTGGGTTACTTCTTTCTATGATACTTAACAAAGACAATTTGAAGTTTCAACGAATATATCGTTCACTTTTTATACTTCCGTATGCAATACCAGCATTTGTATCTGTTTTAGTTTGGAAAGGACTATTGAATCCAGATTATGGTGTTATTAATAATTGGTTTGCGCCGATGTATGAAATTCTAGAAATTGAGCCTATTAAATGGCTTAAAACTAAAGAAAGTGCTCGTGCTGCAGTTTTATTGGTAAATACTTGGCTTGGTTTTCCATATATGTTCCTAATTACAACAGGTGCTTTACAGTCTATTCCAAAAGAGTTGATTGAAGCTGCAAAGGTTGATGGTGCATCTGGAATACAATCGTTTTGGAGGATTACATTTCCGTTATTAATGGTATCTATATCACCACTACTAATAGGTTCATTTGCATTTAATTTTAATAATTTCACTTTGATTTTCTTATTATCTGGAGGAGGTCCGCCAGTTATTGGTAGCGAGGTTGCTGTTGGGTGGACTGATATACTGATTTCTTTTACATATAAGTTGGCAATATCTGGAGGTAGAGGAAATATGTTTGGATTAGCTTCTACTGTTACGATTGTTGTTTTTGGTATTGTATTATTAATTTCTGCACTTTCATTTAGGTACACTAAACGTCTAGAGAGAATATATGGAAATATCTAAATTTACTAACTGGTTTAAAGAGTATGGATGGAGACATCTTGTAGGTTTGATGTTTGTAACTTTTGCAATATATCCAATACTTTTTGTTCTTACGAACTCTTTTGCTGATTTTGCTAATTTAACAAATTCAAAGTTGATACCAAATTCATTGACACTTAAACATTACAAACTTTTGTCAGGAGATCCTTTAGTGCCATATTTTCAATGGCTATATAACACTTATAAGGTTGCATTTTTAGCTGCATTATTCAATGTGTTTTTGGGTACATTAGCAGCATTTGCATTTTCAAGATTACAATTTAGAGGTAGAAGAACAGGCTTGCTTACTTTAGTAATAGTTCAAATGTTTCCTTCTTTCTTGGCATTCGTTGCTATCTATTTGCTGTTTTTTCAGATTAGTGATGTTGCACCTTTTATGGGATTGGGTACCCATTTTGGTCTTATCTTGGTTTACCTAGGAGGATCTATTGGATTTAATTCATGGCTAATTAAAGGATTTATGGACACCATTTCACCATCATTAGACGAAGCTGCAAAAGTAGATGGTGCTTCAGAGTACCAAATTTTCAGTAAAATAATTGCTCCACTTTCAAGGCCAATTTTAGTTGTTATTTTTGTGATAACATTTATTGGAATTTATTCAGATTTTATTCTTGCAGCAATATTTTTAAAGGATAAAAACCTATGGACAGTAGCGGTTGGCATTAATACAGTATTTGTTGATGATTTTAATGCTGATTGGGGAGTGATAGCAGCATCATCAGTCATAGCAGCTACGCCTATTGCTGTTTTATTCATATTTTTCCAAAAACAAATTACGGGTGGTCTGACGGCTGGATCTGTAAAGGGTTAATTAAAAAAGCACTTTAGATTAGAGAATTTGTCTTTAAAATATTAAAATTTAAGTAGCACTTTATGGGAGGAAATTTGTCAAAATTACACGAGTATTTAAAGAATCAAGAGAGCTTAATCACATCTGCAGTTGAAGGAAAAACTTTATTAGACTTTATAGATCGAAATGCTAATGAGTATCCTGACCATCCTGCACTTAATTCCCCTGCAAACGCAGAGTACTCAGCATGGGATTCTATATCATGGTCTGAATATAGAGAGACATCAAAAAATTTAGCAGCTGGGCTAATGACTTTAGGTTTGGGCCCAGGAGATACAGCTTTTATTATGTCAAACAATACAAAAGAACATAATATTGCCGATCTAGGAATCGTGTACTCAGGCGCCACACCATCAACTTTGTATAAGCAACTTAAATATTCCCAAATTGAATATGTGGCAAATTTAATGGAAGCTAAAGTTGCAGTAGTTGGAGATCTTGAGTTATTCGAAGAAGTAAACAAAGCAAAAAAAGATTGTATCAATTTAAACGCAATTGTTCTAATTGATGGATATGAAGAGAAGAAAGATCTTGATTATGTCTACAGTTATCACGAATTAATTGAAAAAGGTAAAAGCATAAATAGTGAGGACAGTTCAAAACTTGATTCTGCTATCGCTACAGTAACACCAGACTCCTTAGCTTGTCTCATTTTCACTTCTGGCACAACTGGTAAGCCTAAGGGTGTGATGATATCGCATAAAAATGTTCTATGGACTATTGAAAGTTTGTTTGGTCAGATGATTCCTGCAACAAAATTTCCAAGAATAGTTTCTTACTTGCCAATGGCTCACATAGCAGCCCGTGCAGGGGATCATTATCAAGCAATTTACAGAATTGGTCAAATATTTCCAGTTCCTGTACTTGAAGATATGAGAGATGCACTCCCTACAATTAAGCCATCAGTGTTTCTTGCTGTTCCAAGAGTTTGGGAAAAGTTTAAGGCAGGACTCGAAGCAAGAATAGAGGAAAATCCAAAAAAAGACCTAATAGCTAAAGCTATTCAAAATGGTCTTGAGAAGGTTGATTACGAGCAAAAAGGTGAATCGGTTCCATTTATGGTTGCCCTAAAAGATAAAATCTTTGCAAAATTAGTCTTTTCAAAATTTAAAGAAGGATTAGGAATAGTTGATACGGAATATTTTGTAACTGCTGCAGCTCCAATGAATAAGGACGTTCACAGGTGGTTTCATGCTATTGGCATAGACGTAACAGAAATTTACGGAATGACTGAGGATACTGGTCCTGCAACAATAGGTGTGCCTGGTAACGCAGTTGAATCTTTTGAAAAAAGATTAAAAGTAGATTCAATTAAAGTTCCAAGTGTTTTAAATCCAATTGGAAAAGTAGGCATTCCTATTCCTGGAACAGAAGTAAAAGTTATGGAAGATGGAGAATTATGTATTAAAGGCAATCACGTTGCTCAGGGATATTTCAAGTCTGAAGAGCAAACCAAAGAAACATTTGATGCAGATGGATGGCTACATACTGGTGATTTAGCAGAAATTGATGATGAAGGTTATGTAAAGATAATTGGAAGAAAAAAAGAAATTCTCATAACTTCAGCTGGAAAAAACATTGCTCCTGTTGAAGTTGAAGATTTAATAAAACCACATCAATTGATTGGTCAAGTCTGTGTTGTTGGTGATGGAAAGAAATACCTCACAGCTTTGATCGTTTTAGATGGAGATGGAGGTGCAGAAGCATGGGCCTCAGAAAATAATGTTGAGTATTCTATTGCCGCTATGTCCAAGGACCAATCGGTTATTGATGCAATACAAAAGCAAGTAGATGAGGCGAACTCTCAAGTTGCACAAGTTCAACAAATTAAAAAATTTGTAGTTTTAGAAAAAGAGTGGACTGATTCAAGTGGTGAGTTAACTCCAACTTTGAAATTAAAGCGCAATGTTATTGCTGAAATGTATAATGATGAAATTGAATCAATGTATGAGGAAGGGTAAGTAAATGTCAGATATATCTTTTGAAGATAGAACGGTAATTGTCACTGGTGCTGGAAATGGATTAGGAAAAGCATACGCCATTGAACTAGGTAACAGAGGTGCAAAAGTTGTTGTCAATGATCTAGGTGGTTCAGTTGACGGTTCAGGTTCTGGTAGTACTCCAGCTGACGAAGTTGTTAATGAGATTATTGCTAATGGTGGCGAAGCTGTTGCAAATTATGACTCAGTTGCTACCAAAGACGGTGGTGAGGCAATCGTACAAACAGCTATAGATAGTTTTGGTACTGTAGATGCAGTAATTAATAATGCAGGAATTTTACGTGATAAAAGTTTTGCAAAAATGACGGAAGAAGAACTCTCATTAATTATTGATGTTCATTTGAAAGGTACATTTTTTGTCTCTCAACCAGCATTCACAGTTATGAAAGAGAAAAATTATGGAAGAATTGTCAATGTAGCATCACCTTCTGGTTTATTTGGAAACTTTGGGCAATCAAATTACGGTGCAGCAAAAATGGGAATTGTAGGTCTTACAAATGTTTTGGCAATTGAAGGTGCTAAATACAATATAAAAGTCAATGTAATTGCACCAACAGCTTACACACGCATGACAGAAGCATTACTTCCAGAAGATGTCGGTAAGTTATTTGGACCAGAGTTAGTGACTCCAATGGTGACTTACTTAGCTTCTGAAGCTTGTGAACCATCCCATGAAATATTTGGTGTTGCAGCAGGAAGATTTGCTCGTATTGGAATTATTACTCACAAAGGTTATGTCAACACAAGTGCATCTGCAGAGGATATTGCCAGCAATATTGATGAAATTAGAACAATTGTTGATGGAACGTATCCTTTAAGTAATGAAGATGAACTCGTCATAATTCAAAAAGCAATTCAAGGAAATTAGTTTTCTAATTATTTTGATGTATAATTTTCTATGACAAAAATCGAAACAAAACCCTTAGACGCAGAAGAGTTAGTTAAAAGTAAGCTGCAAGAACTCATTGATTTTCGAAAAGAAAATAATGACATTAAGGAATTTTGGGGAAAACAATTTGATCTAGGTTTAGCTTGGGTTCAATTTCCTGAAGGAGCAGGCGGTCTTGGATTAAACCCTAAATACCAACTGATGGTAATTGAAACTCTAAGAAATGAAGGCATCTCTCAACAAAATAGGGTAGCAAACATTCTGGGAATTGGAATGGGAGCACCTACAATCATTGAATACGGCACAGAAGAACAAATATCTAAATATTTAAGGCCTATGTTCACCACAGAAGAAATCTGGTGCCAACTATTTTCAGAACCTGGTTCAGGGTCAGACTTAGCAAGCCTATCAACAAAAGCTGTTGATGATGGGGACGGATATATCGTTAATGGACAGAAAGTTTGGACAACACTGGGGCATTTAGCAAAATGGGGATTAATAGTTACAAGAACAGATCCTAATGTTCCAAAACACAGAGGCCTTACATTCTTCATAGTTGATATGGAATCCGAGGGAGTTGACGTAAGACCACTCAGACAAATTACAGGCGAAGCTGAATTTAATGAAGTGTATTTTACTGATGTAAAAATTCCTAAAGAAAATATATTAGGCTCTTTAGGTGAAGGCTGGAGAGTTTCATTAACAATTTTGATGAATGAAAGAGTTGCAATAGGAGGAAATGTTAGAGAAAGAGGTAGCGGTGCCCCTGGTCATCTTGTCCAGCTTTGGAAAGAAAAAAACCTTCAAGATCCAGTTACTCGAGACAAACTAATAAAACTATGGATTGAGCAAGAAGCTGTAAGATTAACAAACATGAGAGCTGTTGAAAATAGAGAAAAAGGCACTCCTGGTCCAGAAGGGTCAACAAGTAAATTATATGAAGCCGAAATCAACAAAGCCTCATACGAATTTGGTATGGATATGTTGGGTAATGATGGCCTTTTGTTTCCAAGGGGTTATGCATTAACTCAACCTGAGCTAAATTTTGAAAATGAAACTTTTGGATTTACTGATACACAAAGCTTGTTTCTAAGATCAAGAGCAAATTCAATTGAAGGTGGTACATCAGAAATTATGAGAAATATAATTGCTGAGAGAGTCCTTGGACTACCTAGCGAACCCAAATTGGATAAAGATAAAGCTTGGAAAGATATTCCTAGGTCTTAGTAAATAAGAGCGAAAACTCCTTTATCGCATCTAATATTAAGTTGTTCTTCATTAGTGCTATTTCTTAAAGTTAAAGTTTCTCCAAATTGAATATCTTTATTATCTAAATTCCATTCAGCACCATCTATTGAAAGATTCGTTAAATCTGAAAGTGGAATTATGCTAAATTTGGTTAACTTTTTAATATTTAATTCAATTTTTTGTCTGAAGATTATCCTTTTATCTCCATAAAGCCATATGATATTTTCAAAAAATGATTTTGAAGGAATTAATAAAAAAATTGAAATTAAATGATCAATCTCACCTGATTCTCCGCCAATAATATAAACTTTAGATTTTTCGGCTTCCTCAAGATAATTCAATGCAAGTTCAAAGTCAGTTTGGTCTTTGTTACTGTTAAAAGCCAAAATTTTAACTCCATTCTTTTTAACCTCGTCTAATGATTTTTTTGATATGGAATCTAAATCTCCTATTAAAGTATTTGGATCTAAGGAAAGATTGAGCAAATGTTCTATTCCTGAGTCAACAGCAATTATTTCTTCAAAGTTGCTTTCAATATTTAATACATTACTTGTTGAATTTCCACCAATTGAAATTAGGTAATTTTTCATAGTTTTCTTAGTTTAATGGTAAAAAATTTCTCACATATCTCAAATCTTGTATCATTAATTATATGAGTAACGAATTTACATTTAAAATTGGCGACGAAGCAGTAAAAACTATTATTGAGTTAAGAGACCAAGAGCCTGGGGACAAGCAGTATGCTTTATTTCTTCAGATAGATGGTGTTCATGGAAATCAATTTACCTATGACTTAAGTTTCTTAGACATTGAACAAACTAGATCAGATGATAAGAGAGTAGATTTTGGAGAATTAGCTGTTGTCATTGCTTCAAAAGATATTGATAAATTCGATGGTGCTAGTTTAGATATGTCAGACGATGACCTTGCACCAGGACTTACTATGGATAATCCAAATACACCAAGCCCTGCGATGATTGGAAATCCAGCAGATTTGCCAGAATTAAAGGGTGAATTAGCTGAAAAAGTCCAAGCAGTTTTAGAAAATCAAATAAATCCAGCAATCGCTTCCCATGGAGGCGCTGCTCAACTAATAGGTGTCGAGGGAAATGACATTTACTTAAGGCTCGGTGGTGGTTGCCAAGGATGTGGTATGGCACAAGTCACACTCACTCAAGGTATCGAGGCATCTCTACGTGAAGCTGTTCCTGAAATAGGAAACATTATAGATGCTACTGATCATGCAGCTGGCGAGAATCCATATTTTGCCTCTCACTAGACGCTAATAACAGTTTTACCTATATTTTTCCTATTTAAAAAGTTTTCTAATGCTATTGAAGTATCTTCAATTTTGTAATTATTTTTTGGAACAATATTTAATTTTCCACTTTCAACAAAAGAAACTAATTCACTAAAATCTTCTGCTGTTTCATGAGGAGAAGTATTAGTCCATCGACCCCACCAAACACCAACAATAGACACTCCCTTAACAAGTGTTAAGTTAAGTGAAATTTTAGGTATCTCCCCATTAGCAAAGCCAATAACTAATAGTCTGCCATTAAATGCCGTAGCTCTTAAAGCTTGTTCAGTAACTGCACCACCAACAGGATCAATAACTATATCTACACCTTTTCCATCAGTAAGTTCTTTCACCGTTTCTTTTAAGTCAACTTGATCATATCTTAGTATTTCATCTCCACCTAAACTTTTTACATATTCTGCTTTATCATCAGAACCGACAGCACAAATTGTTTTCAGTCCCATAACTTTTGCTAATTGAATAGTTGCAGTTCCAATCCCACCAGAGGCACCAAGGACTAAAAGACTTTCTCCACTTTGAGCATTTGCTCTTCTTTTTAGAGCGTAATATGAAGTACCGTAATTTATTGGTAAGCTTGCTCCAGCCAAAGAGTCGAAGTTCATATTTACTGGAATTACCAAATTTTTATTTATTGTAACGAATTCAGCAAACCCTCCAATTGGAGGAATCCCAATTACCTTCGTTCCCAAAGGGATATCAACATTTTCACCTTTGTCTTCAATGATTCCACAAACTTCATTACCTGGAATAAATGGTGGATCAATTACAATTTGGTACTTTCCTTGAACAAGAAGTGCATCTGGAAAATTAACTCCAGCGACTTCAACTTTAATTAAGACTTCATCTTTATTAATCGTTGGCTTATCAACTTCTTTTATTTCTAATAAATTTGGCTCACCTAGTTTTGTGCATACGACTGCTTTCATTGTTCCCTCTCTATAATTCCCGATAATTTTTTAGCGAATTCTTTTTTTTCTTCAATATCTACTTTCCTTCTAATCTGTACTCTCTGTGCTTGTGGTGAGCCCGCACCATGTAAAGATTCAGTTAAATAAGCAACGGCATTTCTACCTAGTGTCATATTTTCAATCAACCTTAGAATTTTTACTCGATCTTCTGAGTTAATATCTTTTTTACCTTTTAAATATTTTTTTAAATCTTCAGACATTGTTCCCTCATTAAAATCAATTCCTGAAGGCATAGATCCTACTAGACCACCTGCAAGATCTTGTGCAATTCGGCCAATCTCATATGTTTCTTTTGTTACATGTTGCTTACACACATTTGCCAAAAGATCATCATTAATGAAATTTCCTGACTTAGTACTTGAACCTTGAAGTGACGAAGCGATACCTGTTGCATATATTGTTTCATTGAGCTTATTCATTTCAACAAGCTTATCTTTAATATGCGATGCTTCTTCTACACCGTTGTACTCCGCAATAGTAGCTGCAGCTCCAATAAGCACATCACCAACTCCTGATTTGCAAACATAAGATCTCCTATGGTATGTTGTAAATCTCTCAACTAACATCGATGCAAAATCATATTCACCGTTCATAAAAATGTATTCATTTGGTATAAAAACATTATCAAAAACTACCATTGCTTCTTGGCCAGCAAAATATTTATTTCCAACATCATATTCGCCAGGTTCCATACTTCTTGTGTCACATGACTGTCTACCATAAATATAGGTTATTCCTTCTGCATCAACTGGGATTGCACCAACTATTGCATAGTCTCTATCTTTATCAGATAGCCTCAAGGTAGGCATTACAACCATCCAGTGTGAATTTATACAGCCGGTCTGATGCGCCTTTGCACCCTTAACATAAACACCATCTTCTGTTCTTTTTACAATTCTTAAATACACATCTTCATCTTCTTGTTCGTGTGGTAATTTTGACCTATCACCTTTAACGTCTGTCATTGCACCACCAATTACCAAATTGTTTTTATGCATTTCAGTTAGAAAATTAATAAAATTCTTGTGGTATTCAGTATTGTGCTTTTCATCAATTTCAAAAGTTACAGAATGAAGTGCATTGAACGCATCCATACCTACGCATCTTTGAAAGCAGGTACCAGTTAGTTGACCAAGCTTTCTTTGCATTTTATTTTGTAAAAATAAATCCTCATTACTCTCTGCGATGTGTAAAAATCTATTTATACTTTCTCCAGTATATGGAGATGTTGCTGACGCTAGTTCCGGTTCTCTGACTGCTAGCTCATATGTTTCCGCCATCGCTTCAATGCTAGGTCTAATAATTGGATGATCTAAAGGTTCCTTTATAAGTTCACCCATAAGATATATTTTTAAATTTCTATTTTTAATTGAATCTAAATAACTGTTTTTGTCAGTAATTTTATTCATATTCAATTATACGTTTAGATTTAATGCCAAGTCTTTTAAATAGTTGTAAATTTATATGACTTCAAATAATCCAGCAGCACCCATTCCACCACCAACACACATTGTGACAACAACATATTTTGCACCTCTTCTTTTACCTTCCATAAGAGCATGCATTGTCATTCTTGCACCAGTCATTCCATACGGGTGTCCTATAGATATTGAGCCACCATTAACATTGTAAATTTCATTATCAATACCTAAATAATCTCTGCAATACAGTGCTTGTACAGCAAAAGCTTCATTTAGTTCCCATAAACCTATGTCATCAACATCAAGCAATTTAGGAACAGCATATATTGGCCCAATTCCCATTTCTTCTGGTGCTAAACCTGCAACTGCCATTCCTCTGTAATAGCCAAGGGGAGTAAGGCCCTTGTTTTCAGCAACCTTTGATTCCATTACAACTACAGATGCAGATCCATCAGATAACTGGGACGCATTTCCTGCAGTTATGAACTTTCCTTCTCCATAAACTGGGACTAATGATGACAGACCTTCTAAATTTGTTTCTGGTCTGTTGCCTTCATCTTTTTCTAAGATAGCTTCATGTTCAGAAATTTCACCGGATTCTTTGTCTTTTACTAACTTAGTGGTTGTAGTTGAAAAGATTTCGTCTTTGTAAATACCAGCTTCTTGAGCTGCTGCTGTTCTTTGCTGACTTTGTAATGAGTATTCGTCTTGACTTTCTCTTGTTACATTATATTTTTCGGCAACATGATCAGCAGTTTCAATCATTGGCATATACGCATGTTGTGCATGAGCAGTAACATTAGGATCAATATCTACTCTAAATTCTGCAGTTTGTACAAGTGAAATAGATTCAACTCCTCCAGCTACAACAACATCCATATTGTCTGTTACAACCTGTTTTGATGCAGTCGCAATTGCCATCATCCCCGAGGAACATTGTCTGTCTATTGTCATGCCTGGAACATTATCAGGAAGTCCAGCTGCAATACCAGCTAATCTTCCTATATTTATAGCTTGTGAACCTTGTTGCTGTGCACACCCTAAAACAACATCTTCAACCTCTTTCGGATCTATTCCAGCTCTTTCGACAGCTTCTTTTATAGAGTAAGAGGCTAGGGTTGGGGCAGCTGTATTATTAAAAGCCCCCCTATAAGCCTTGCCAATAGGCGTTCTAGCTGCTGATACTATTACTGCTTCTCTCAATTTTTTCCTCCTAAATCTATTCGTTTACAACGTATAAAGTTAAAGCCTCTACAACTGCAGCAGGCTTTTCTTTACCTTCAATTTCAATTGTTACAGTAAATTTAACCAACCATCTACCGTTTTTCTTATAATTGACTTCTGATAAAACAAACCGTCCTCTAATTTTACTATCTACTGGAACAGCTTCCATAAATCTAACTTTGTCAGCACCGTAATTGATAGCCATTTGCATCCCCTCAGGCATAAAACCATTTTGGGCTGACATATAAGACAGAAGGCTTAAAGTTAAAAAACCATGTGCAATTGTGGTACCCCATGGAGTTGCTTTAGCCATTTCGGGATCTACATGTATAAATTGATGATCATTTGTGGCGTCAGCAAATTGGTTAATTCGTTCTTGGGTAATTTCTAGCCATTCAGAAACTCCAGTTTCTTGACCAACATAATTTTCAAATTCAGTAGCGGGAATAACTTTCAAAATATCTCCTTAAGTAGATTCTTATTGGATGCTTTTTTTGCAAAACTTAATGTGCTTTGACCAAATGCATCTACATCTTTCTTATCAACATTACCATAATAACCAAGAGAATACCTTACGTAGACTCCTTCCATTATCATTGCATGTTTCCAAAAAGAAAGTCGTACATAGAATTCAATATTGTTTAAATCGAGGTCTGATTTAGATTCATATAGATTAATTATTTCTTGCCTACTTGGGAATCCATCACTCAATGAGGGTGAATATATAAACGGAGTATCAGTTTCATTCTTATTTGACCAAGAAGCAATGACAGTTCCTAAATCAGCTAATGGATCACCTAATGTACAGAGTTCCCAATCAACAATTGCTGCAACTAAGTTATTATTTACCCTTACATTATCTAATCTATAATCTCCATGAACAATACTTACTTTTTGTTGTGTGGGGATAGTATCGAATAATAATTTTGTAGCAATATCTAAATCGGTAATATCTCTTACTTTTTGCGCATTAAATTGTTTTGTCCATCTGTTTAACTGTCTTAAGACATAGTCTTCATGTTTTCCTAAATCATTTAATTTAGAATTTTTTACATCGAAAGTATGCAATTCAGCAAGTGTTGAAATAAATGAATTGGTAATTTCTTCTTTATCATTTTTCGAATAATTTTCAGCTATTACATTATCTGCAATAGTTACCCCTTCAATATATTCCATAATGTAAAAATCATCGTCTGAAACTGTTCTATCGGTGCATAAAAGAATAGGTTTTGGAACTCTTATATTATTTTTACTCAGTTCACTAATAATTCTGTATTCACGTTGCATATTATGTGCAGACTCTAATTTATCTCCAAACGGAGGTCTTCTTAGAACATAACTGTGCATATCGTCAAAAATTTTAAAAGTAATGTTTGATCTACCTACTTTAAAAAAAATTCCATTAACAAATATCTTATGATTTAATTCTCTTGGTCTCAAGTTAATTGATAGAATAAAGCAATGGATTTTAAATTTTCTCAAAAGTCATTAGATCTTCAAGAAAAGATGAATAAATTTTTTGAAGAACATATTTTTCCTAATGAAGAAGCCTACGAAAAAGCAATATTAGATTCAGGAGACCCTTTACACATTCCTGAATTACTTGATGAATTAAAAGATAAAGCAAGAAAAGAAGATTTATGGAACTTATTTTTACCTGATAGTGAATACGGTGCTGGACTAACAAATGTTGACTATGCGCCATTAGCAGAAATAACAGGTCAGGTTTGGTGGGCTCCTGAGGTATTTAATTGTTCTGCACCAGATACTGGAAATATGGAAATACTTGCAGAATTTGGAACACAAGAACAAAAAGACCAATGGTTAAATCCGTTACTTAATGGAGATATCCGCTCTTGTTTTGCTATGACCGAACCGGATGTTGCTTCATCTGATGCAACTAATATTTCAAGTTCAATAGTTTCTGATGGAGATAATTATATTATCAATGGAAGAAAATGGTGGACTTCAAATGCAATCAATCCACGCGCCAAGATATGTATTTTTATGGGAATAACAAATCCTGAAAATCCTCCACACACAAGACAAAGTCAAGTACTTGTCCCTATGGATACAGAAGGGATAACTATAGTTAGACCGATGCATGTTTATGGCTATGATGACGGGTACACTGGCCATCCAGAATTAAATTTTGAAAATGTTGTCGTACCAAAATCAAATATTATAGGTGGGGAAGGTATGGGCTTTAAAATTGCCCAAGCGAGGTTAGGTCCCGGAAGAATACATCACTGCATGAGAACAATAGGAATGGCTGAGAGAGCACTTGAATTAATGATAAAGAGAGCTTTGTCTAGAGAAACTTTTGGTACAAAAATATCTGATCATGGTGTTGTACAGGATTGGATTGCAAGGTCAAGAATTAAAATTGAAGAGGCTAGACTACTTACTTTAAAAACGGCATGGTTGATTGACAATGTGGGTAAAGAACAAGCCAAAATTGAAATATCTGCGATAAAAGTTGGAGTTATTGAAGCTGCTTCGTATGTAATTGATAAAGCCATTCAAGCACATGGAGCCATGGGAGTTTCACAAGATACCCCATTAGCAAAAATGTCAGCTGGTGTCAGAACTTTAAGGATTGCCGATGGACCGGACGAAGTACACCTAAGATCTATTGCAAGACGTGAAATAAACAAACACTCATGAACGAAAAAATTGCAGTAATTGGCGGGGGGCAAATGGGAAGCCAAATTGCAGCTTTAGCTGCCATGGCTGGTTATAAAACAAATATTTATGACGAGAATAAAGAAAATTTGGAATATAGATATAAATTTGTTGAAGAAAACATCAAAAATTTAATAGACAAAAATATATATTCTGAAGATAAATTAGATTCTTACAAAGAAAATTTAAAACTTACTTATTCACTTAAAGACGTAATTGAAGAAAAAACATTTGTAATAGAAGCCGTAGTTGAAAGATTTGATGTAAAGCTTGAAATTTTTAATCAAATATCTAAATTGATGAATGAAGAGGTTGTAATGGCAACTAATAGTTCTTTCATTCAAGCTTCTGAAATCTCAAAACATTGTGAACATCCCGAAAGGTTCATAAATATGCACTTTTTCTATCCACCAATACGCATGGATTTAATTGAAATTTCATATCCAGCTAATGTATCGAAAGAAGTATTAGAACGTACTAAAACTGTAAGTGAAAAAATGGGTAGATCAGTGGTTGTACTAAAAAAGGAAACACCTGGATTTATTGTAAATAGGATGCTGGCAGCTCTAGTAGATGAAGCTTATGAACTCTATGATGAGGGAATTGCTGATTTTGAAGATATAGATCTTGCTATTAAAAAAGGACTCAATCATCCTTTGGGCCCGTTTGAACTTTCAGATTATTCAGGATTAGATATACATTACTACGCTAAATTGAAAAAATTTGAAGAATCTGGCGACCCAAAAGATGAACCAAAAAAATTTTTAGAAGAAAAAGTTATGAACGGTGATTTAGGAGTAAAAACTGGTAAAGGTTTTTACGAATATAAAAAAGACTAAATTATTCAAAATCTTCGTCTTTTATATTAAACATTACTTCCTTGTTTGGTTTTATAACAAGTACAATTCTTTCAGTTTGTATAGGGAATGGGTAAGGTTTGTCCCAATATTTTTGAGATAATTTATCAATATTGTCTCTTGCTTCTTGTCCAGTAATTTCTCCGATTACTTCACCTCTTATTTCAACAAATTTAAAAGGATTGTCGTGCTTCCAAATCATAACTGTGACTCTAGGATCTTTTAAAATATTCTTGTATTTGAATCTGTGTATCTCTGTATTAATTAAAATATTTTCGCCATCTGTATCAACCCACATCACATGTGTTTGAGGAACACCATCTTTAAATAAAGTTGTTAACGCTGCATAATTTGGGCCAGATGCCATTTGAATTGTTTTATTGTCTAATCTCATCTGTTAAATTATAGTTTATGAAAGTTGTTTTGCAGAGAGTTAAAAGTGCTTACGTAAAAGTTGATTCAAGTATTATTTCAGAAATTAATCATGGATATTTACTTTTATGGGGGATTGAAGAAGCTGATTCTGAAGTTGAAAGTGAAATTCTCATAAATAAAATTTTAAATTTCAGAGTTTTTTCTGATGAAAATTTAAAAATGAATAAATCGATAATAGATATTTCTGGGGAAATACTAATTGTTAGTCAGTTCACATTAGCTGGAAAATTTCTAAAAGGGAACAGGCCTTCGTTTGTTAAAGCAAAATCTCCAGAAATAGCTGAAGAGATGATTTCAAAAATTGTTCAGGCTTTTTCTAAACATGTAACTGTAAAAACTGGTAGCTTTGGTGCCATGATGGACGTGGGTTTAATCAACGATGGTCCAGCAACCTTTGTATTGACGGCTAGAAATGGTGAATTAATTGATCAAGCAGATTGAAGTTTAGTTTTTTTTCCAATTTCTTTTTTATCAAGTTGTTTATCAAGATAATATTCTTCTCCAGCCCATAAATGTAATCCAAGTCCAAGTTTCATTGCACATCTCTTAAAAGAATCTGATTCTGCGTGTTTTGCATTACTGCCATCATTTTTTTGATCGTGTTCTACATCACCGATAGATGTTACAGTGACTAATTTCCCATCAATTTCAACAGTTAATTTTCCAAAGCAACCTACCACTGCTCCTGTTGTTTCCTGTCTGATCAACTCAACAACTTCCCAGTCAAAAGGTCCACAAACTTCTAAAAGACGTTGTGTAATTACTGGATGTGGAACGTAATTTCCAAACTTGCCCTTAGGTGCTTTTTTTATCCAATCTTTTGGAAATTTTCTTGATAGCTCATACAATTGTTTCATTTTCTTCTCTCCATTTCTTTCAAATCTTTTGCCCATACTGGAGCAGTATCATTGCTTGTTTTAATAACCTGTAATTTAGGTTCCTCATCCCAAATTTTTTCTATAAAAGTATCTCTTGCTAATTGTTTATCCATTCCTTTTTTTTCTGCAACTGCATCTAGGCCCCTTAATTTTGGCACAAAAGTATTTCCACAAAGTGCTACTAAGTTTTCAATCTCATCATCTGACAGCTTCTTGTTTGTAGCCCAATCGATTAATTTATTTAAATCTAGAGTTTTTGACTTGTAACTTTTAGAGTAATTAAAGACAGTATCAGATATTTTTATCGCTCCTTTTTCTTGAACATCGAGTGCAATTTTATTATCTACAAATTTATTGATTTTATAAGTACTATCTTTTGCTTCTATAGAAACTCCTCTTGCTACAAACAATTCTTTAGGTTCTTCAATTGTTTGTAGTTCTGTGTTTTCTAAAGCTTCCTCTCCACTTTTGGCAATATCCCAGATCAAATCTTTCATTTATTCTCCTAATTTATGCTGCTTCATCATATATTCTATGACAATTGCACCTGTCATTGTGGTCTATGCAAATAAAATTTGCTTTGATCCCGGATGATTCAAGTAATTTAATTATTTCTTTATCTTTCATATTTATTAATTTAGAAATGCAGTGAGACAAAAAAAATAAAATAACAACCTTTCTAACGAAACCTATATATGATGAGCTAGTGATAGTTGAAAATAATCTCTTTGACTCACATATGTATAAAGAAGTCATCAAACAGTATGATGAAGTCTCTGATTTAATAAATCTTGATTCCAATATAAGAGAAAGGCTTAAATTACCCCAAAGGTCTTTAGTCGTCACTTTTCCTTTTAGAAGAGATGAATACGATGATGTAGAGACAGTTATAGGGTATCGTGTCCAGCATGTATTGTCGATGGGACCTACTAAAGGTGGTATAAGATATGCTCCAGATGTAAATCTAGGTGAAGTTACAGCTTTAGCTATATTGATGTCTTGGAAATCTGCAATTGTTGGATTACCTTATGGTGGAGCCAAGGGAGGAGTAGCAATTGATCCCAATCCTTTAACAAGAGCTGAAAAGCAAAGAGTTACTAGAAGGTATACAGCAGAGTTACTACCGATTATAGGAGTTGATAAAGACATACCCGCTCCAGATTTAGGCACGGATGAGCAAACAATGGCATGGATTATGGATACCTACAGTAACTTTGTTGGTTCTCCTCAGCCAGGAATAGTCACAGGAAAACCCGTGTCTCTTGGAGGCTCTATAACAAGACGAGAATCAACCGGAAGAGGAGCTGTTGCTGTCGGGCAAGCAGCGATGGAAAAAATAGGCAAAAATTATAAGGATTCACGTGTTGTAATTCAAGGATTTGGAAATGTTGGAAGGTATGCTGCTTTAGATTCTTATGAAAGAGGGGCTAAAGTAATTGCAGTTAACGATCTAGGCGGCGCTGTATTTAATAAAGATGGATTAAATATTCCAGAACTTTTTAAACATATTGCAAAAAACCCATCTGTCAAAGGTTTTGAAGGTGGCGAAGATTATGAAGGTGAAATTTTAGAAATAGAATGTGATGTTTTAATACCTGCAGCTGTTGGAGGTGTAATTACTTCAAGTAACGCAGAGAAAATTAAAACAAACGTACTTATTGAAGGTGCAAATTCGCCAACAACTTTAAATGCTGACAAGATTTTAAGAGAAAATGGAGTAATGATTATTCCAGACATATTAGCTAATGCTGGAGGAATTACTGCGAGTTATTTTGAATGGGTACAAAATACTCAAAATTACCTATGGAAAGAATCTGAATTACATGAAAAACTTATCGATGTAATGATTACTTCATTTGAAGAAGTTTGGACTATTTCGCAAAAGCAAAACTGTGATTTGCGAACTGCAGCATTAATAAAAGGAATTAAAAGAGTAGCTGCTGCCAAATTAACTAGAGGACTGTTCCCTTAAAAGCTTTTCGATTTCAGTTTGAATTTCATTTTTTTGATTTTCTAATTCAGAAATTTTTGATTCAATATCTGTTCTGTTAGTGTTTCCAATCGGACTATCTACTGGAATTTTATCATGATCTTTAAACATGTCTAAAACTTCAATTTCTTCTTCTAATTCAGCTATTGATTCATTTATAATTCTGAGATTTTCGGTATTTGGAGCATTTTCATTGAATACTGGACAGATTGGTTTGTAGTAACACCAGTCACACAATGTATTTTTAATTGCAGGAAACTCATTTTCTTCATATGCTTTTTTTATATTTTCCCAAATTTCTAAAATTTCATTTTTTGCATTTGATAAATCTTCTTCGGTTATTTTCAATGTGTGAATAGTTGAATTTTTCAGGTAAATTAACTTTAGCTCAACTGGCATCTCACCGAGTTCTTCTTTGATTAGCAGCGCATATAATTTTAAAGCAAAAAATCTAGGTTCTTTATATTTAGCCATAGGAGCTTTTCCACTCTTGTAGTCCACGATGATTAAATCACCATTTTGATTTCTATCCATCCTGTCCAAGATTCCTCTTAAGTTCAAGTCATTAATTGAGCCTCTAACCCAACGCTCGCGCTCTAAAGGTTCAAAACTTGTTGGGTCCTCTATTTCCATATAATTATTAAGCAATTTAAGTCCATCAACACCCCATTCTCTCTCTTCTTCTACATTGGAAAATAAATTATGATGTTCATCATTTCCTCTAACTTTTGTCCAAGCATCTCGAAATAAATTATGTAGTTTTTCAATACTTCTTTCTTCTTTTGGCAAATCAAACAAATCTTCTAGTGCTTGATGTACAGTAGTACCTTTTGCTTGGACTTCATTTGTAGGTTCTTTTAATTTATCAACATTTGCAAATTTAAATTGCTTGGGACAGGTTTTAAATTGAGACGCTCTTGAAGGAGATAAATTTTTTATCATATGTAAATTATATCTATATTATTTCGAATATTTGTAAAATGTAATAGTGAACAGTTTTCTTAAAGTTTTACAAATCGTAGGCATTGCTACATTTATCTTGTATTTTGTTATTGGTATTTTGTATAACTCTTTTAGCTGGTTTAATTACCTTTTCAATTAACACTATATTTTTGATAAATCTTATTGTTGCTAAAGTTATATGAATGAGCAATGACAAAATCAAAGTAGCCATTCTTGGCGTTGGAAATTGTGCAAGTTCATTTGTACAAGGTATTGAACACTATAGCAATACCGACAATGAAGATGGCTTAATATCAGATGTAATTGGCGGATATAAAGTTTCTGACATTGAAGTAGTTGCAGCCTACGACATAAACTCATTAAAAGTCGGAAAAGATTTAAGTGAAGCAATCTTTGCTGATCCAAATAATACTATGAAGTTTTGCGATGTTCCAAAAACAGGAGTCACTGTTCAACCAGGTGTCATAAATGATGGAGTTGGTAAATTTGTCAAAGATATTATCAACACTTCTCCTGATTCAGACAATTTTGAAGATTCTCTTAGGGAATCAGGAGCAGAAATATTGATTAACCTTCTACCAGTTGGATCTGACGAAGCAGTGAAATATTATGCACAAGCTGCAATAAATTCCAATGTCGGTTTTATTAACTGTATACCTGTTTTTATTGCTCGAGATGAAGAATGGTATCAAAAATTTAAAGATGCTTCGGTTCCATTAATTGGTGATGATATTAAAAGCCAAGTTGGAGCAACTATTGTCCATAGAGCTCTTGCACAGTTATTCTCTGACCGTGGCGTCAAGCTTGAAAACACCTATCAATTAAACGTTGGTGGAAATATGGATTTTCTTAATATGCTAGAAGAAGATAGACTAGAAACTAAAAGAACAAGTAAAACTTCATCTGTGACTTCTGTTGCTAACAAAGGTACAGGCATTTCAGCTGATAATGTGAGAATAGGCCCATCAGATTACGTTAAGTGGTTAGAAGATAGAAAAAAAGCTTTTATTAGACTTGAAGGAAAAGCTTTTGGTGGTGCGCCATTAAATATAGAGGTTCAACTAGAAGTATGGGATTCTCCAAACAGCGCAGGTGTGACCATTGATGCAGTTAGGTATATGAAATTTTTTAAAGAGCAAAATGATTTAGAGTCACTCGATTTGGTTTCTGCTTGGTTAATGAAAGCACCATTTAAACCCGTTAAAGACGGCGATGTATTATCAAAACTTCATGAGCTTACACATAAAGATAGTAATTAGATTAGAGATTCTTTAAATATTCCTAAAGCCTCTTCAACATGGTTTAGTGGTGTAGTAAGAGGTCCCATAAATCTAATAACGTTTCCATTTTCTCCACAAGTTACTAAAAGAAGACCATTATCTCTACAATTATTGATTATTTCTTGAGCTTTTTCTTTGCTGGGCGTTTTTGAATCTTTATTTTCTACGATCTCAACACCGATCATTGGACCATAGCCTCTTACATCACCGATAGATTCATTTTCATTCATCAAATTTTTCAAAAAAGAATTCATCATTTCAGATTGTTTTGAAGCATTTCCTAATATATTTTCATTATCAAAAGCTTCTAATACACCTAAAGCAGCAGCGCATGAGATTGGCGAAGCACCAAAAGTACTTCCTATTCCTGCATCATGAATAGTATCCATTATTTCTGCTTTGCCTAATACAGCGGCTAATGGAAATCCTCCAGCTATACCTTTTGCTAATGTAACTAAATCTGGATTAACTCCTACAGTTTCTGCGCCAAACATTTCACCAGTTCGTCCATAACCAGTTTGTACTTCATCAAAAATAAGCAAAATATTGTGATAGTCACAAATTTCTCTCAAGCTTTTTAAGAAATAATTCGAAGCAGGAATATAGCCACCTTCTCCGAGTTGTATCTCAACAACAACAGCAGCGGTATCATCAGGATTGAGTGTTTTTTTAAATAAATCTTTAATACTTGCCAATGCATCGTCATCAGATATATCCCGATAAGAATATGGGTACAATGCATGTTTTACGAATTCTGGGAATGGGCCAAACCCCTCTTTATATGGCTTATCTTTGCCTGTTAAACCCATCGCTAGATATGTTCTTCCATGAAAACCACCTTTAAATGAGATGATTGATTTTTTATTTGTATAATATCTTGCTATTTTTACAGCATTTTCAACAGCTTCAGCTCCACTATTAACCATAAATGTTTTTGTATCTGAAGTTATTGGATATCTTTTATTTAACTCTTCCGATAGCTTTACAGCATTTTCATGAGGTGCAAATGCAAAACAGGAATGTGAAAAATCATTAAGTTGATTTTTTACTTTTTCGACTACTGTTGGATGAAGATGGCCGGTATTAAGCACTGCGTAACCACCAACAAAATCTAGATATCTATTATCTTCAGAATCCCAGATTTCTGCATTTTTTCCTTTTACAATGAAATTTTCTAGAGTGCTATACCATGCACTCGGCACATTTTGAGTGATAGCATTGTTCATTAGATTAACCATTAATGAATACTGTAACTGATTAATTATTAATACTCAATTCTGTAGCCACTAAAATAGAAACATGGATTTTTACTATATGGAATTACCTTCATATATAAGTATTGTTATATGTGCATTAGTGGGTCTTGTTTTATTATTTATAAAATTCAGCAAATTAGAAGTAAGTATTACTATCACCAATTATTTAATAACATTTTCTCTTGCAACTGTATTACTACAAGTCTTGATAGTTGTATATTATTCCCAAAGTAATGAAATTGGCTCTTTCAGCATGTTCTATAATATTGTAAATTTATTCGTTTTAACATTTCTATATATTTACCGAAATGAGATGAGATTAAATTATTATTTATACTGGTCTTTTGCTTTATTCTTTTTGATGGGAATGGAAATTAGGGCTATTCAAACTTTAGGATTAGGACTTAATTAATGGGATATAAAGTTCTTGATGATAATTTGACTCTCGCAAATATTAATTCTGATAAACCAAAAGTCTGCTTTCTTCATGGATGGGGCAGAAGCTCTAAAGATTTTATGAATATAGAAAATGAATTTGAATCTATCTCCTTAGACATTCCTGGCTTTGGGAAATCTGTTCCATTTCCACAAAGCCTATCTCCAAAAAAATATGCTGAATATCTAGCTGATATAATTCCAAGTACTGTTGAGATTTTAGTTGGACATTCATTTGGTGGAAGAATAGCAGTTCACTTATCACAGATAAAAAATTACAAGAAGATAGTGTTAATTGGTACACCATTAATAAGAAAACAAAATACTAAAAAATCATTTTCTGCCTTTAACCTTTATAAGTTAATGAATAAATATAAATTAGTTGGTAATGAAAAGTTGGATCAGATGAAAAATAAATATGGTTCTGAAGATTATAAAAATGCAAATAAGCATTTAAAAGATACACTAGTAATGGCAGTCAATGATGACTTGAAAGGCATTCTTCCATATATAGACACTAAAGTCGAACTTGTGTGGGGAGAAGAAGACTTAGAAGTACCCCTTCAAGTAGGTTTGGACTCAAATGATATAATTCCTAATTCTGAATTAACGATAATCCCTGGTGGTGGCCACAATGTATTAATGAGTAGCTCAGAGATTATAATTGAAGTAATTAAAAAATGAATATTCTTTATACAACTGTTTTAATTTTACTCACATTAAGTTCATGCGTAAATTCTTTAAGATGGGGTAGGATTGCTCAGAGAGAACATTATATCCCTGGGTATGTAACAAAGTTTTACTTTAGATGGGTTAGATTAGTACCTTTTAACAATCTTTATTATTTGTCTTGCATCATATTAGCTTTTTTAAGCCTCTGGACTCCATACACCGCAATTGGCCTAGCCATAATAAATCTTTTCCTACCAAGGGGCCTATTATTTAAAGACAGATCTTCAAAGGTTGAATTTACTGAAAGATTAAAACGTTTAAATATTGTTTACTATATTTTAATTATTTCCATATCAGTCATATCAATAAACTCAGGATTTGGTTATTTTCTTGCACTTATTGCAAATGTTTTCTCACATTATGTATTTGATCAAGCTCTTAGAATCACAAAAGGTTATGAAAAAAATAAATCTCAAATTTATGTTGATGAAGCAGAAAAGAAGCTATCAACATTCAACGGCCCAATAATTGCAATTACTGGTTCATATTCTAAGACAACGACTAAAAATACTATTTCTCAAGTAATCTCAACCAAAAGCAATGTGTTTGCTACACCAGAAAGTTTTAATAATCGACTTGGAATATCTAAATCAATTAATGAAGATTTAAATTCTTCACATGAAATTGCTGTCTTTGAAATGGGAACTTATGGATTTGGGGAAATACGTGAAATGTGTGCATGGGTTAAGCCTCATATTTCAGTTATAACTGGTATAGCACCTGTTCACTTAGAAAGAATGAAATCACTAGAAAATATTCTTGATGCAAAATCAGAGATTGTTGATCTTACAGGTACAGTCATAATTAACGGAGATGATGAGTTGCTACTTAATCAAGCTAGATTATGGACTGCACAAAAAATGGTGATCGATTGTTCAGTAACATCAAAAAATGCTGCTGTCTTTGTTGATTATGAAAATTCACTACATTCAATTTACATATCAGGTAAATTCATAACCTCTGTAAAAGGTTCTAAAATATTACAACTCTCTATTGCATTGACGGTTGGTGTATTAATAGCTTTAGAGATGGACATAATAGAATATTTTCAAAAGATTGAAAATTTAGAGAAAACCTCTCATCGTCAGAATGTATTAAAAGGCAACATGGGCCAAACTATTATTGATAATTCTTTTAATTCAAACCCAATTTCAAATCTAGCAAGTTTAGAACTATTGCATTCATATGAAACTAATGGTAAAAAATATTTAATTACCCCAGGAATGGTAGAACTAGGTTCCGAACAGTTTTCATATAATTATGAGTTTGCTTTTAATGCAAGTGAGATTATAGACGAAGCTCTTGTAGTAGGATTTACAAACAAAACATCACTTACACTGGCTTTTGAAGATAACAATGTTCCAGTTAAATTTTTTAAAAATAGAGATTTAGCTGTTTCTTATCTAAACTCTGTGGTGAAAGATAATGATGTTGTATTATTTGAAAATGATTTACCTGACCATCACCCTTAAATTATGAGTAACAAATTAGCAGTCATTTATGGAGGTCCATCTCCAGAACACGACATTTCAATATTGACTGGCTTACAAGCTGCAAAAATATTGTCTTCAAAATATGAAGTTTTGAACATCTATTGGTCTCGTGACAACAGATGGTTTTTAGTTGATAATGATCTTGAATCTAAGGATTTCATTGAAAATAAAAATATTTTTAAGAAAGAGATAACAATTAAGTACGATTCAAATCCTGGTTTTTACATTAAAAAGAAAAAAATAGAAATAGATTTAATCGTAAATTCATGTCATGGTGGTCCAGGTGAAGACGGAACATTACAGAGTTTATTAGCTTTATTAGAGATAGATTTTACTGGTCCTTCATTGACCACATCTCAATTATGTATGGATAAGTATGCTTTTTTTGCCTTAATGAATAGTAATAACATACCAGTTCTGGAAAAACATTTAGTATCAGAAAAAGTTCTTCCAAAATTTGAGGGACCATATATTCTAAAACCTAGATTTGGAGGATCTTCAATTGGTGTAGAAGTTGTAGACGATTATAAAACCGCAATAACCATTTCTTCAAATTCAGATTTGTATAACCAAGGTGCAACCATTGAAAAGTATCTTGAAAAATCCTCGGATTTGTTGGTTGCTGTAAGATCGTTTCCTCAAATTGATTATTCAGATATTGAAAAGCCAATTAGATCAAACAATTTTGAATTGTTTTCATACACTGACAAATATCTTGAAAATGGTGGATTAGAAGGTTCAAAAAGAGAACTGCCAGCAAATATATCGAAAGAAATTAAAGATGAAATTAATCGAATTTTAGATTTATTTATGTCAATTGTTGATATTAGGGGAATAGCAAGGGTAGATTTTCTATTGAAAGATCAAGAATTATATATAAATGAAGTTAATACAATACCCGGTAGCCATGCACTTTACTTATGGGAGTCAAAAGGGTTTAGCAAATTTGAGTTAATGAATGATATGATTTCTGAAGCCAGAAATTCTTTGTCATCTTGGTCCACAGAAGGATCTGATGGGACTGCATTGAAATCAGCAAAAGATATTAAAAGTAAGTTAGGTTAATGCTCGGTATACATTGGGACTGTGATGGAACAATCATGGATACTGAGCGACTCTATGCCTATGCATGGCAGACACATTTAAAAGCATTTGGATTAAGTATCCCTGAAGATGAAATAAAACAATTTATTGGAGTTGATGACAGGATAGTGCATTCGTTTTATTCGGATCAGGTAAATCTAGAAAATTTCGATCAAACGATGTCAAAGCTAGGTTCAATAATTGAAAACTCTCTAGATGAAAGAATAATATTTCAAGATTCAAAACAACTCCTTTATCAATTATCGCAACTAGAACATAAACAGGCCTGTGTATCTGCAAGTCCATATGAGTTATTAAGTAAAAAACTTCAAAAGTTCAAGGTTGATTCTTATTTTGATTTTGTTATTGGAGGAGATCAGGTTAGTAGAAACAAACCATATCCAGACATTTACAATAAGGCGATAGAACAATTGGGAACTTCTAATAATTTAGTTATCGAAGATAGTCCGACTGGCATTTCATCTGGTAAAGCTTCAGGCTCTTATGTTTTAGCTATAGACAGAGGTATGTTTTCTAAAGAACAACTGAGTGAAGCAGATCAAATAGTTGAAATGTTAGATATAGAAATAATAAATCAGATTTTAAAAAGTCTATAAACAGGGGATATTTTTAAAATAAATTACAAAACTTTCTTAGGCGCATAATGTGACTAAGAAATATTTAGTATTAATACAGGAATTTTTCTTTCCGTTCTTCTTTGATAAGCAGAGTAGCCACCGTTATTCATATAATCCATTTTGTTCCACCACTCATTTTTTTCATCTTCAAATATTTCTCTAGATACTGCTTTAAATTTTTCTCTTCCAATTTGGACTTCACACTCAGGATATTTTTTTAAATTGTGATACCAGCCTGGATTAGTATCACTCCCACCTTTTGAGGCTACAATGCAAATTTCATTATCCTCTTTAAGAAAAACTAAAACATTTTTTCTTTCCAGATTTGTTTTTGCCCCAGTTGTATGAAGTATTAAACAAGGACGGTTATTTAAAAATTTACCGATTCTTCCGTTTGAGTAAATATAAATATAGTTATGAAAGAAAAGAAATAAAAATAATAAATATCTTTTCATATATTCAATTCTATTCTTTTTTTCCAAGAACTATAACTCGATGGATAAAAATTAATAGGCTTTACTAATCTAACAGATGGGAATTCGGAAGTTGGAATATTTACTCGAGTTATTTTTTTGTATTTTGGGACTGCCGCAAATGTGCATGCAAAATTTTTATTTTTAAGATATTCAATTGGATTATCTAAGTACACTTGAGTACTTCTCTTATTAGATAATTCTCTTAGACAATCCAATAAAAATATAATTCTTTTAGTTGAAAGTTGTAAATAATTTAATAAAGGCTTGTCAAAAATAAAAACAGCTGGAAGATTTGAATGATAATTCAATGCTGGATCATTGTCTCCTAGTGACTCAGCAGTAATCCAAACAAATTCAGGTTTTGAATCAATATTATTTTTTATACTTTCAGGTCCAAAATTAGTTTCAAGATTCAAATCAACATCTATTGTTTTTTTAGTTATGTTGATTTCTTCAGGCCAATTTTGTATAGGACAATTGTATTTGACCTCACAGTTGTCACAAAAACTTTTCGCTCTTTTGTCTACTTGGAATTTTGAAAAACCATACACTTTTCCAGTTTGAGAGCCCATAACCCAATGCCAACCTAATCTATTTGCAAATCTTGATCCATCAACTAGATGTTTAAACATGTAATCTTCATAATTTCTCCAGTTATCTCCAGTTCGCAATGAAAAATGGGATGCAAACCACATTCTTGTTTGATTAACCATGTATCCAGTACTTTCAAGCTCTGTTTTAATTGAATTAATACAATTCATGTTTTGATAGTTTTTTTCAATATTTTTATTTGATTTGATTGCATAATTTAAATAATCATTTGAATTTTTACCTACAATTGCGTATAAATGCCTCGAAAACTCTTGCCATAACAGCTCATCTCTGAATTTTGTTTTATCTTGGTATTCAAATTTTTCTACAAAATTCCATACTTCGGGTAACGAAATTAAACCATGTCGTATATAAGCAGATAAATAAGACGAACCTCTTTTTTCAATTGGAAATACATTATTTCTTGTTTTTGCATAATTTTTAATATCTAGTGTGTTTAAAGCATTATCTGCATTGGATTGACCCCCTTTTATTGAAGGTTCTATGTACTTATCGCAGCATAAATCATTAAAATATTTGTTAATTATTTCTTCGTTGGATAAGTCTAAATTAATTAAGGACATTAAGTTGTTTAGTACTTATCTTGTCCAATTCGGATATTTTTGACAACATTTACGTCATCTTGTGCTTCAATTTCGAAATTTATTCTCTGGCCCTGTCTTAATGTTCTAAAAATAGATCCTTTAAGTGAACCTGGAATAATAAAAACTTCTGATTTGTCGGTATCTAATAAAATAATCCCGTTTCCGGTATTTGGGTCATACGATTTAACAACACCTTGTGCCATTAAACTTTTTCGCCTCTTTGTCTAATTTCCTTAACAACTGACTCTATTCCACGCTTATCAATAATTTTGTTTCCTCTTGTACTAACTTTAAGTTTTACCCATCTATTTTCGCTAGCAAGCCAATATTTTTTTGTTTGAATATTTGGTTTAAACCATCGAGGATTTCGTTTATGAGAAAAGGTAACGTTCTTCCCAGAGCGTGGTTCTCTTCCTGTAACTTGACATCTATTTGCCATAATATTTCCTCCAAAATACAATTCTAACTATAACTAATTTATTAATTTGTAGGTACTTTCATTTTAAAACTTTTTAGGTAATGTTTGATTGTGGTTGAAAGAAGCTTTAAATATTTAGATGAAATAGAACTTAGTTTTGTTAGGGGAATAGGCGAAAAAAAGTTTGCAAGTTTAAAAAAAAGTAAATTAAAAACTGTTGCTGATTTAATTCGCTATTTTCCAAGAACACATATTGACAGATCAAAGGTTAAGTTAATATCTGAAATCGATAAAAATGATGAAAATAATGAAGTAACTATCTTTGGAACTATTGATAAAGTTTCCGTTTTTACTACTAAGACAAGATTGAGAATTGCAACACTGAGTATTTCTGATGAATCAGGAAGTTTAAAAGCTAAATGGTTTGGTCCTCAATATATAGAGTCTAGATTTAAAGAAGGTGAAGTAGTTGCTGTATCAGGAAAGCCTGAAGTTAAAAAAACTGGAAGTGTTGATTTTAAAAATCCAGCTATTGAAAAATTTACTGATATTGAAGAATTAAATGAGACGGGTTCTTTTATTCCTATTTACAAAAAAGTAGAGGGCATGACAAGTGCAAGCATTAGAAAAGGGTTAAAGGAAATTATCGCTATATTAGAGTCGACAAAAGATGATTTTACACCTGGATTATTTGATGTCTTACCTTCTGAAATCATAAAAGAACATTCTCTTGAAAATAGATTACAAAGTGTAAAAAAGATTCATTTTCCAAAAAACGAAGTTGATTATAAAAATGCAAGACGGAGATTAGTTTTAGATGAGTTTATTTATTTAAGGTCAATATTTGAAAATCTAAAGTCAAAATATAAGAATGAAAATAAAGGATTAGTTTACACATTTTCTAATTCAGACATAGATGAATTTATAGACCAACTCCCATTTCAGTTAACACAATCACAATTAAAAGCTGTAAACGAAATTTTAGAGGATTTTAGAAAAAATTATCCTATGAAAAGACTGCTGCAAGGCGATGTTGGTTCAGGAAAAACAGTCGTGGCTACTATCGCATCTTATGCTGCAATTAAATCAGGCTATCAGGTTGCATTAATGGCTCCAACAGAGGTTTTAGCTGAGCAACACTTTGCCTCAATTAATCAATTTATGAATAAAGATCAATGTGACATATACCTACTTACTTCATCAATTAAAGATAGAGAAAACATTTTAGACAACTTAAATAATGGTAAACCAGCCCTATATATTGGTACTCACGCACTAATTCAGGAAAGTATTAAATTTTCAAATCTTGGATTTGCTATTATTGATGAACAACAGAGATTTGGTGTAGAGCAAAGAAAAAAGCTAATAAATGAAACTGGAGATATTCCTGACCAGTTAGTTATGACTGCTACACCAATTCCAAGAACTACAGCATTGTCAATTTATGGAGATTTAGAAATTTCTTCGATTAATGAATTACCACCTGGGAGAAAAGACATCACTTCACATCTAATAGAAGGATCAAAAAAAGATAACGAAACTATTTATGATATTTGTGAGTTTCATCTCCAGAAAAAATCACAAATATTTGTAGTCTGCCCATTTATTGAAGAAAGTGAATTGGTGGATATTCAAGCTGCTGAAAATGTTTTCATTGAGTATAAAGAAAAGTTTAAAGATTACAATGTTTCAATTCTTCATGGAAAGATGTCTTTTGATGAAAAAGACCAAATAATGCAAGATATGAAGAATGGTAAAGTAGATATCCTAGTTTCTACAGTCGTTATTGAAGTTGGAATAGATATACCGAATGCAACATTAATGATTATTGAAAGCGCTGAAAGATTTGGATTAAACCAACTACACCAATTAAGAGGTAGGGTTGGGAGAAGTGACAAACAATCAGAATGTATTTTTCATGTTTCTAAGAAAAAAACATTAAATACAATCAGTGAAGATGGAAAGAGAAGATTAGAAGCGATTGTAAATATAAAAGATGGCTTTAAATTATCAGAAATTGATTTAGAGATTAGAGGTGAAGGTAAAGTTACTGGTACAAGCCAATCTGGACAATCTGATTTAAAGATAGCCGATTTGAGATACGACTATGAACTGCTATTAGAATCAAAAAATATATTTGATAAAATTGAATCTGAAGATATTAAAAAACTTATGTTTGAGGAAGCACAAATTCTATTTCCAAATTATTTTAAAGCAAGTGGAACTACATGAGAGTTCTTGCTGGAAGATATAAGTCAAAATTAATTCGAACAATTAATGATCCATTAACCAGACCTATGATGAGCAAAGTAAGGGAATCAATATTTAATTCTCTACAATTCAACATTGAAAATAAAGATATTTTAGATCTTTATGCCGGTTCAGGAAGTTTAGGAATTGAATCTTTGAGTAGAGGTGCGAATTTTGTAACTTTTATTGAAAATTCAGATGATTGCATAACTATTTTGAAGCAAAATTTAAAAGAATTTGAAAATAATTATAAAATCACTAAATCTAGTGTAGATAAGTTTTTACAAACATCCTTGAGTACATACGATATTGTTTTTTATGACCCTCCTTTCAAAATAGAAACGGATGTTGTTAAAAACGAGGTCATGAAAATTTATAATATATTAAATACTGATGGATTTGTTGTAATACACCGCCATACAGCATCAAAAGAACTTGATACTTTAAAAAATTATAAAATTCATAAAGAAAAAAACTATGGTCAAAGTAATATTCTTATATTGAGGAAATTATGAAAATTTTAATTCCAGGCTCTTTTGATCCACCAACAAATGGCCATATAGATGTAATAAAAAGATGTTCCAAAATCTTTACTGAAATCCTTGTTGGTGTTGTAGTTAATCCTTCAAAAGAATCATTATTTTCACGTGAAGAGCGATCATCAATGCTTGAGG